>JAABUX010003343.1_pt1 | contig 21350 bp, 16 predicted proteins | sample 5561851 | NCBI WGS metagenome assembly JAABUX01 (sample SAMN10711883, study PRJNA513361) | rock metagenome | isolation source: Antarctica rocks | place: Antarctica: Victoria Land, Richard Nunatak red sandstone | collected 2016-01-03 | reverse complement strand
GGGGTGGCACAACCACCACATCGTCTGGCGATCCAAAGGCGGCAGCAATGCAGCAGACAACCGCATACTCCTCCACCCCACGTGCCATACGAGACTTCACAGCCAGGGATTATCCGTAGCGAAACCGTGTCCTGCCCAAGGGCGTCTATAGTGGCTTGAGCCGGATGCGTGGAAACGCGCACGTCCGGTTCTTAGGGGGCTGGGGACAGCAATGTCTCCCAGCTACCCGACCCCACCGACATCGCGCTGCTCGTCGTGCTGTGGCGACTGCGGTACAAACTCAGCCTGCGCGACTTGGCCGAGATGTTCCTCACGCGCGGCTTCTCCTTCACCCACGAGACCGTGCGCGAGGGGGAGGCGCGCTTCGCCCCGTTGCTCATGGAGCGCCTGCGGGCGAAGCGACGGGGCAAAGCCAGCAAAAAGTGGCATGCGGATGAGACGTATGTGAAAGTGGCTGGACGCTGGTGCTACCTGTATCGGGCCATCGACGCCGACGGGAATCTGGTCGACTCGATGCTGAGCGAGACACGGGATATGGACGCGGCCAAGCACTTCTTCCAGCGGGCGCGCACGGTCGTTGGTCATGCACCAGAGAAGGTAACGACGGACGGGCACGACGCCTATCCGCGCGCCATCCGCGAGACACTGGGGCCAGAGGTACAACATCGCACCAGCCGCTACATGAACAACCGGATGGAACAGGATCACCGCGGCATTAAACAACGGTACTACCCGATGCGCGGCTTCGGCTCCGTTGATGCAGCGGCCCGCTTCTGTACCGCCCATGACGAACTGCGTGACCATCTCCGCTATCGCCAACATCTGAATGAGGTGGTGTCCCTGGCCGATCAGCGCCACTTGTTCCAGGAGCGGTGGGGCGAGGTGTGTGTGCTGCTGCAGGCGGCGTAGGCACGATCAGGCAGGGGGCAGCCGCAGGCTGACGCGCGCCGCAGCCCGCTTGCGTTCCGAATCCTGACGCTTCCGTCGCGCAAGCTACGCGCGGTCGATGGCTACGACTATATTCTGATTGACACTCCGCCGTCCCTTGGCCTGCTTACCGTCAACAGCCTTACCACCGCATCCGAAGTATTCATCCCCGTGGGCGTCGGTACTTTCGGCCTGTTAGGGATCACTCTGCTGGAGGACACGATCGCGCAGCTCAAGGAAAATCTCGAACTCGACGACCTTACGATCACAGGGGCAATTGCGACGCTCTACGATCACACACGCGTGGCCAAGGACACGCTCGACGCGCTGGTGATGCACTTCGGTGACCGCCTTTTCAAGAGCGTCATTCCACGAAACAAGGATGTCGAGGAGGCGCATAGCAACTCGCTCAGCGTTGTCGTTCACGCTCCGCAGAGCAAAGCAGCTCAAGCGTACCTTGCCCTGACAGAGGAGGTCATCAGCGATGAGTGGTAGGAAGACCACGGGCCTGGCCCATAACCCGCTGCTTGCCCGTACCGATACGAAGGATGAGCCTGCGGCCGCGAGTGGCGCGCGGGCAACACCAGATCGGACGGGTACGCAGCTACCGACGGAAGAAGTGACGCATGAGCACGCAGACACGTCTACAAGTACACACGTAGACAGTCAGGCGGGTACGCCTGTAGACATGCCTACACGCATTTTGGACCGCTCACTCAAGTTCACGTTCTACTTTAGCGAGGAGCAACTCGACCGCCTCGATCAAGTGTGGGAAACGCTACGGCGATCGCGCCGGCGACCACGACGGCGCATCAGCAAATCGCAGTTCGTGCGCCTCGCGCTCGACAACCTGCTCGACGAGTTTGAGAAAGACCCGGATCAGGTGACGCGGCTGCTCCTCCAACAAGCCGAGACGCCGCGTCAATAATGGTGCGTAGGGGCACATGTGATGTGTGCCCTGGGGTGCAAGGGGCACACATCATGTGTGCCCCTTGCAGGAAGAGGATGTATGGCGACAAAAAAGACGAAGGGCGATGACATGGACGGCCTGCGCGGGGACGAGGCCGCGACCGCGCTCGTCCCCGTGGAGCAACGCCAGATCCTCGTCATCGAGGGCGAGGAGGTCCTGGCGGCGCGCGTCGATAGGGATGTGTACGTGCCGCTTCGGCCGCTGTGTGACGCCCTCGGCATCAAGTCGTATGGGCAGGTTGCGCGCATCAAAAGAGATGACGTCATGGCGGAAGGGCTGCGCGCGCTGCGTATCACGACCGTCGGCGGCACGCAGGTCATGCAGTGTCTCCATTTGGAGAGCGTCCCCTTATGGCTGGCAGGACTTGAGCCAAGCCGCGTCAAGGAGGATGTACGTGATCGGTTGCGCGTGTATAAGCGTTGGGTGCGCCAGCGTGTGTGGGAGGCATTCGCGGCGGAGACCGGCGTCGGACAAGGGATGGCCTCGACTACCGAACCCATGGCAACAATGCTCGACCCTAACACCCTCTCCCTGGCGCAGGTTGAGCAGTTCGGTCTTGCCCTCGTCACGCTCGCACGCCAGCAGTTGGCTTTTCAGGAACAGCATGCCCACGAGATGATCGAGGTCCGTGGTTCTTTGGCAGTCCAAGAGCAACGCCTAGATGTGCATGACGAGCGCCTCACCGCCCAGGATGAGCGGCTGAACAGGGCTGCGGAGGTCGTGGGCGCGACCGTCCGAGAGGTCAAGGCACTCAAGGCCCGTCTCGATCCAGGCAACGTTATTACCGACGAGCAGGCGGCCGAGCTGCAGAACTTGGTCAAAACGGTCGCGCACGAGCTGACGCGCCAGAGCACAGCGAGCGGTCAAGCACAGACCAATTATTACGCCTCCCTCTTCGGTGAGCTTCATCGGCGCTTCCGCGTGTCGAGCTACAAGAACCTGAGGATCGAGCAGTATGAGGCGGCATTAGCATGGTTGCAGGAGTATGGCCGTACACTGGAACAGGAGGAAGCCCCTAACCCGTCCAGTAAATAATCATCTACACGTACACGCGTAGGCACGTACACACTTGCACAGGGCCCCGCCGGCGCGCGGGAGAAAGGGCGCTAGCGAAAGGGGAAGTGCAACTTCTCGACGCCCTGGCGCTTGGTGGCCTCGCCGCGGCGGTCGTAGCGGGCGGTGGTGACGACGGAGGCGTGGCCGGCGAGCTGCTGGGCGGCCGAGAGGTCTACGCCGGCGTCGAGCAGATCCGACACGAAGGAGCGCCGCAGGTCGTGCGGCGAGACGTGCGGGACGCCGGCCTGCGCGGCGCGCTTCTGGAGCATGTTGTAGATCGCGATGGAGCTGAGGCCCTCGCCGTGGATGTCTCCGACCTGCGAGACCGGGAGGAAAAGCTTGCCGGGGCGGTCGCCGCGGCGGGTGAGCCAGGCGGCGAGCGCCGCCCCGGCGGTGGCGGTCAGCGGCACGAGGCGCTCCTTGTCGCCCTTGCCGTGGCGGACGCGCAGCGTGGGCGGGTCCGCCGTGTAGTCGGTCGCGGCAAGGTCTACCAGTTCGGTGCGGCGCACGCCTCCTATATAGAGGACGGCCAGGATGGGGTCGATTGACGAAAGGGATATTAAAGTACGTTAAGGGTTGGATCCCGGTCGTAGCGGCCTGACAGGCTATCGCGCATTATAGACGGTCGGTTGTTACGAGGATTCAGGGAGCGTGTACGCAAAATCGTACCTATGCTGTCTATCAACGATAGTGATCGTCAGTGCGCCGGAGAGCCCCACCAGGTGAGCGGTCCCCGAATCCGGGACGACCGTCACCGTCAATTGGGGGGTGCCACGCGTCATGGTCCCACTGTGCTGCAGGGCAAAGGTGCCGTTGTGCCCGTGGAGCGTTCCGGTGACCTGCTCCATCGCGACGTACCCGGCCGAGCCCTCGACGGCCGTGCTGACCGCGAGCATCTGCCCCGTGCTGGTCGCCTCAAGATCGCCGTGGAACTGTTTGGCGAGGGACATCCGGCCCACGGAAACAACGGTAGCTGTGTCATCCGGTGGCTGCGGCGTCATCGTCACGTCAAACGTTCCCCGTGCATACGTCGTCATACCTATTCCCTTCCAAACCACAGGTGAAACTGGCTGGTGTCTACGCCGAGAAGCCCTAGCCCCACGATAGCCATAGTCCTATGCGGACAGTACATGAGAGGTGAGAGCGCGTTCACAGGCGAGCAGCATTCTACACACGGGCTACACGAGGCTTCTTGGACAGCCCGCACACTAATGGACGTTCGGTCCGTCACATCCTCTCCGTATCATCGTCTACCGTGTGGCCACACGTCAATAAGCCCCCGTCGATGGATGGTAGTACAGTGTCTTGTTAGGGTATACCCCAGATTGACGTCAGGTCTCTGCCTGCTGGTGCGTCACAATAGGGTCGATTCATCCATTTATTGACAATCGTGGCGACGGGTTATAGACTCTATCCTGACAGCGAAGGGAGCGGCAACTCGACAACGTGGCGGTCGATCGGACCTTTACCGAGAAGGCGTCTGGCAAGGACGCCAAGCGGCCACAATTGGCGGCTTTGCTGAGTTTTGCTCGGACGGGTGATACGGTGATCGTCCATAGCATGGACCGTCTCGCGCGCAACCTTGATGACCTGCGCGCATCGTGCAGGCGCTCACAGAGCGCGGCGTCTGCGTCGAATTCGTCAAGGAACATCTCACCTTCACGGGCGACGATGCCCCAATGGCCACGCTCATGCTCTCGGTGATGGGGTGGACCTGCTCACGGACAGGTAGCGTTTTTGGGAAGATATTCTTCAGCGCAAATATGCGTAAAAACAACGGCCCTTCTTCTATAAAAGCAGGTCTCGTGATATTTACGCGCTCTATAGTCGGTGCAGCTCTACGATTTTGATGTCTCGATCTACTCTGGCAGGGATGTATTTCTTCCCACCAGCGTGGCTCTTGCGCAAATAACGTGAATCGGACATGGTGACCGGGTAGTGGAGGTTTATACTGTGGGTACCATCTTTCTTCCGTTCGAGTCATCGCATGCCCCAGAATTGTACCGACACCCCTGTCCTCCCGTTTGCCTTGCCCGATTGTATCGTTGACGCCGTACGTGGTGCCGGGGCCACGTTGCTCGTCGACGCCCACACGACCCGACCCTGCCAGCGTTGCCCCGCTTGCAACCGCCTGTCGGCGCGGGTCCACAGTCGCTACCTGCGCCTGGTGCATGACCTGCCCCTTACTGATCGCCCCGTGCGCCTGCTGCTACGCGTGCGCCGCTTTTTCTGCGACGACGACGCCTGCCCCAAGCGCACCTTCGCCGAGCGCCTGCCCGCTCTTGTCCCCTACCGCGCCCGGCGCACCCCACGCCTGACGGAGGCGCTACGCACTATCGGCTTCGCCACTGGCGGCGCGGCCGGTGCTCGGCTGGCCAAGTGTCTGCGCCTGCGAACGAGCCGCGATACGCTGCTCCGCCTCCTGCGGGCGCCCTCGCCCCCGGATGTCCCGCCGCCCCACGCCGTCGGGCTAGACGACTTCGCGCTCTGCAAAGGCCGCTCCTATGGCACGATTGTCGTCGATCTCGTGCGTCGCCGGCCCGTCGATCTGTTGCCCGACCGGACGACGGAGACCGTCGCCGCCTGGCTCCGCGCCAGGGAGGGCATCGACGTCGTCGCGCGCGATCGCTACCGTGCGTACGCGAACGCCGCAGCCGCCGGCGCCCCCGACTCCGAGCAGGTAGTGGACCGCTTCCATCTGCTTGTCAATGCGCGCGAGGTCGTCGAACGCTACGTCCACCGGGTCCGCCCGGACCTGCGTCGGCTGCTCGTCGACGACACGTCGTTGGACTCCGCGGCGATTGATGCTCCACCGCCCCCGCGCTACGACCACGGGACGGCCCGGCGGCAGCTCCAGGCGTCCAAGCACACCGAGCGCGAGCGGCGCTTCGGGCACGTCAAGGAGGCGCACGCCCGAGGCCTCAACCTGCACCAGGTCGCGCGCGCGACGGGACTCTCGGTCAAAACAGTGCGGCTGTGGGTGGCTGCGGACGTGTTGCCGCCCGAACGCCGCGGCTACCGCGGGGGCGGCAAGGTGGACCCCTACGGCCCCTACCTGCTACGTCGATTGGCCGAGGGATGCACCAACCAGACGTTGCTGTGGCAGGAGATCACCGCACAGGGGTTCAAGGGCACCCGTTCCCTCGTCGCCAAGTGGATCCGCGCCCGGCGGGCCGGCGTCCCAACACCGGCGGGCGCGCCTGATGCGACGCTCCCCGGTCCGCAGAAGCTCGCCTGGCTCGTCCTCCGGGCTAGCGATGAGAACCTGACAGATGACGAGCGCGCGCTGTGGGAACGACTTCGGCAGCATGACGAGCGCGCCTGGGTGCAGGGGACGGTGGCGCGCTTCACGGCGCTGGTACGCGAGCGGGACGCCGCGGCCTACGACGCGTGGCTGGCGGACTGTCACGCCGGCTCCGTCCCCGAGCTGCGCAACTTCGCGGCAAGCCTGGAGAAGGATGGCGATGCTGTGCGCGCCGCGCTCACGCTGCCCTGGTCGAACGGCCCGACGGAAGGACAGATCAACAAGCTCAAGCTCATCAAACGTAGCGCCTACGGTAGGATGAAGCTAGATTTGCTCCGACAACGCGTGCTCCACGCGGCATAAGCGGCGACACGCACGACGGAGATGCCCCTGCCTGGCTCATATGGTAGCGGGAGGTGCGATTGCGCGTCGTGTGCGCGGGGGGAGGATAGACGATGCAGACATATGGGCTAGTGATCGCGCGTCAGAGTGGTGCCTGCGCCCTGTTGGTCATGGCCACCATCCCTGCCAACTGGGCACGCGGGTCAGCGTGGCCGGCGCGCGACGAGCGCACGTTAGCACAGGCGGTCATCGGGCACGAGGCCATGCCCTCCGCACCGGCTTGTCTCACCGTCGCCGCGCTGCTCCTGGCGGCCGCCGCCCTCGTCGCAGGGCGGCCATGGGGCTGACCACGCGTCCAACGCCTCGGCGCGGCTGGCGTCGCAGCCACCCTTGCGGGGCGCGGCCTCATCGGTGTGGCCGGCCTCATGCCCCAGGAGCGCACGTCATCCACGTTTGCCCGCTGGAATCGTCGCCTCTATTCTCCGCTGTGCCTCGCCCTGGCAGGCTTGTGTGTCGCGGGAGCCGTCCCTCCCCCCTGCGGCGACGTGACCTGAGCCACTCGGCGTCCATTGCAACGCCGTAGACCTATGCCACGTCGAGCCATGACACTATCCGTCCCATGGTCCGGTGCAACGCGCCCTACCCCGTTTCACGTTATATGCGGAAGAGCCCCTTTCATGTGGCCAGGTCCAGTCCAGCGAGTCGAGACCATAGGTTGTGGTCACAGGCGGGACACTCCGCCACGATTCGCTTGACACATGTTTGCAGCAATCAATGAGACGGTTTCGAGGCGTAGCTGGCCCGTACTGCCGCCCTTCCACGCGTGCAGACGGTCTGGTTGACGTGTGAGGGAGACGCTTTTTGTCTCACCGGGCGTGACAAGTATGTGTCAAGGCAATCGTGGCGAGGCGTCCAGGCGGCACGTCTCGCTGATCAGGCGTCCCTGCGCGTCGTGGACGAGCGCAAACAATACCACGTCCCGTATACAGTTCCTGCATCAACACCAAGCGCTATGAGAACAAGTAAGATGGCCACTCCTCCTTGAAGAGGAAGAGGTCCTGTATCAACAATACCGCTCTTAAACGCAATTACGTTCGGTACGACGATCAATAGAACGCCGCCAGCATTCACAACAGCTATAAAGCGATATTTGACATCCGCAAAAAGAAAGGCGATCGATTCTAGCAGACAGAAGCAAATAACAAACGTGGGCCATATGAGTCCTACGCCATAGCCTGCTGCATCATATTGAGCCTGATAACGAAGGTTGCCTTGCTGAGGACTAATCCAGAACCCGACCGTAAGTAGCGATCCAGCAATAAGGACCACAAGTGCTATGACGGCGAGAACGTATGCTTTAAGTGGCGTCACTCGATTACTCATGCCCCTTCGCTGTCAGGCAGTCCACTTGGAGCGACCCAGTGAGGGTCGAGTAGATCGCGCCCCCATCCTAGTATGTCCTGGGCACGATACTGAAATGGTTTCGTCAGGAATATCTTGCCAGAATTGTCGGAATAAAGAGTCTTCGGTACATTTATTCCTGTTCTGTGAGAGACGATAGTATAGGCATAAGCATTGCTGTTGATGGGGTAGAGAAGGTTCCCTGCCTCCCAAGGAACTGGGTTTTCATACTTTAACCCTTGTCCGCCATTGAGGTTGTCTATGGCCTTCGCGTTCGCAACGAACTTTTGAATGTAGCACGAGCAGTTAGTACTGTCGCTAAGTAACGTCACAGAGTTAGTGGGGTCCGAGTTGATGCGAGGATCAGATCCTCGTTTGACGACTTGCGGATTAGGCGATGCCGGTTGACCATCAGGACCACCTAAAATATGGCCGTTGTGCTTCGTCCCCTCAAACAGCCAGTAGTTATTGGCATCGTTGTTATTGTTCAAGGTAATGTATGTGTGCTTTCCGAACAGAAACGGTTGAGAAGTAAAAGGCCAATTAAACGCGGGCTGGAAATGCAGCATGATATGACACAAACCGCTCGGATCAGTGGCGTCAATGGGGTCGTTATTGACGTAGGCGTAGGTGCGGACGCCGTCCTGCTCGCTGGGGTCAGGCGCTAGGAAGCGTTCGATCTCGGGGTCGTAGTAGCGCACGCTCAGCCAGTACCAACTCAGCTTCTCGTCGTACCAGTAGCCCGCATAGCGCAACTGCTGGGGCACCGTCTCGTTGACGCCGTCGTTGCTCGTTAGCTCGCCCCACGAGTCGTAGGCGTAGCGGTCCACCACCTTGCCGTTGCTGTCCGTCAACGCGACCACGTTCCCGCGCCCGTCGAGTTCGTACCAGTAGTGGTTGGTCGTGCCACCCTGCTGCCTCAGCAGTTCGTAGGGGGCGCCGGCCTCCGTGTAGAGATACGTGTCGGTGTAGAGCAGGACGCCGTCGTTGGTGACACCGACCTGGCCCAACACACCGCTGCGATAGGTGAACCCCTCGTCCAGGGTGGGCTGCCCCGGCTCGACGACATGGTAGGAGGCGCGTTGGCCGCTGGGGTTGTAGGTCAGGGTGACGGTGAGCGGTGTGCCCCGGTCCATCGTCGTGATCTGCACCGGGCGCGCCTGGCTGTCGTAGACAACGTGCGTGTTGAGTTTGGCCCCGTCGGTGATGGCCGTCGTGTCGCCATGGGCGTCGTAGCCATAGTATGCGGTGGGCTGCCCGTCACCCATGACCATGGTCTGCACCTCATTCGGCGTGATGGGCTGAGTGTAGGTGTAGGTCACGGGGAAGCCGTCGTCGCCAATCTGGGAGGTGAGGTTGCCGTTCTTGTCGTAGGTCCACGCATAGGCGCCGCCCGTGGCCACGACCTGCGGCCCCGTCTCGCTCGTCAGGCGTCCCTGCGCGTCGTGCGTGATGACATCTGTCCCGGAGAGGGTGGTGGTGCTCGTGGTCCAGTTGAGCGCGTTGTAGCCGTAGGCATAGGAGCTGCTGAGCGTGGCGGCGGCGGGGCTGCTGGCGGGACCGCTCAGGCTCAGGCTGGTCAAGCGACTGGAGGAGTCATAGCCCAGCGCCCCCTGCACGCCACCGGGCACGGTCAGGGTGATGGGCAGGTCGTTCAGGTTGTAGCCCCAGCGGCCGGTGTACGGTCCGCTGCCGCCCATGCTCTCGCTTAGGGCCACGGCGCGGCCTTCGCTGTCCAGCGTGGTCGCGACGCCGGTCTGGACCTGCTCACGGACAGGTAGCGTTTTTGGGAAGATATTCTTCAGCGCAAATATGCGTAAAAACAACGGCCCTTCTTCTATAAAAGCAGGTCTCGTGATATTTACGCGCTCTATAGTCGGTGCAGCTCTACGATTTTGATGTCTCGATCTACTCTGGCAGGGATGTATTTCTTCCCACCAGCGTTACCTGTTCGTGAGCAGGTCCACTTTGCTGCTCTCCTATACCGTGGCCCGTGAGTGGGCCGTCAGGCTCAGCGCCTACGACCACGTCGCCGATACGCTGACCGGATGAGCCTGACGACTCGACGAAGGGAGAAACCGCGTCGAGCCGCGTTCCTTCCCTCGTCACGGTCCGGCCGGCCGCACCATGACGGCTTCGCTGGCCACCCGGCCCTCGCGGCAGATCAAGGCGATTCCGCCGCTGGTCAACGGCCGCTCTGTATCCTGCACATCGAAGAGCGCCCGGCCGTCGATCCAGGCCTGGAGCCGCGTGCCCACCGCTTGCAAACGCAGCGCATACGAATGTCCCAGGGTCCACTCGAACGCCGTCTCCGCTAGAACAGCATCGCCGTCTAGAGCCTTGACCAAGCGCGCCATGCCATCGGCCCCAAGTAGAAGCGCGTAGTAGCGGCGCATGCCCTGCACACGCATGCCGATGCCGGCCTGCGCTGCCAAGTGCGGGGTGAGGACAGCACTGACGGAGTAGTCCATCCACTCCCGCGCGCCCTGGATCAGGAGCCCGGTCCCCTCGTTCTGCACCAAACGATACGGCTCGTCCCACCAGCGATCATACTGATCCACGCCGTCGACCCAGGCCCGTCGCCACATCGTCCCTCCTTCGCGCGGGCGGCCCAGCACCACATCGGGCGCTCCATCCCACGTCAGGTAGTCGAGATAGATGGCGCCATCGGCGCGCCGACCGGCGCTGCACTCCAGTCCGACCGCGGCAATCGGTTGTCCATCGGTCGAGGGAATGCGCCACTCGAAGGTGTGGGCCATGCCCGGCGTCAACAGGCTCTCCGGTCCGGGCAGCAGGACGAGTTTGTCGTCGGCGCCATAAACCCGCAGATACAGCCGGCCGCGGACAGGCGTCATATTGTCCTGATCTGCTTCGACGCGGGCACGGACAGTCTGGCCCGCGTACAGCGTGGGCGAGGCCACAAGCGCGTAGCCTCGCTCAGCCGTAGCGTCAGGTGGGTCGAACGTAGCCGTGGCCACGCGCGCGACGCGCCCGGGCGCGAGATGGCGGTAGCGCACGGCCAGACTGCGGTCGCCGCGCGTGCTGTGCCCGTCCACATTCTCCAGTGCAACGGCGTCGAGGGCGTCGTGACCGCCGTCAGGATGGAAGCCCTGCACCGCGCCGGGGGCCTCGAAGTGGAAGCGCGCACCATCTTTGGGCATGAGTGGGGCCTCTCCCACGACAGCGCGCCCGATGTTCACGATGTGGTACGCCTCGGTCAGCGCGTCGGTGATGGCGCGCCCGCCGTCGGCGGTGGGGAGGTAAAGTTGGTCCGCCACCGGGCCGCGCCAGTCGGGGCCAGCCTCGATCCCGGCAAGTCCGTTTTTGATGCCGAGCAGACACCCTACGTTCCCCGAGTTGCAGTCGGTGTCCCATCCTGCCGTGTTCGTGATCATGAGCGATCGCTGGAAGTCGTCCTCGCCGTAGAGCAGCCCTAGCATGATCAATGCATGGTTCGGCACTATGTGGCAATTGCCGCCGTAGCGGTCGTAGCCGTACCTGTCGGCGATCCGTTCGCGTGTGGCGCGCCAGTCGTTGTCCGCAGCTCGCCACTCCCGTACGTCATGGATCAAGCGATAGATCACCGAGTCCACGGGAATGAAGTGGACAGCCGTGTCGAGCAGCCGCCCGAGATCGCCTTCGACAAAGGCCTGAGCTTCCATGGCCGCGAACACCTGGGCCCCGTAGAGAGCCTCGCCGTCGTGGCTGACGCTGCCGGCACGACGGGCGAAGTCAGCGGCCAGTTCAGGATCGCCGGGCGCGACCATGGCCCAGCCGTCGACAAAAATCTGCGCACCGACCTGCTCGGCGACCACTGTGGAATTCAACGCCATGGATCCACTGTGGGGTGCGGGGACGCCCCTCTTGAGGCGTAGGTAAGCGGTATGTTCGGTCGAGTTGCCCAGCCCACCCCACCACAAGATGGTGCGGTTTTCAATGATGTAATTGAGCCAGGTCTGACCGATCTGCGCGGGTGTGAGGTCGCGTCTGTGCCCATAGTCGGGCAAGGCGCGCACGAAGGTGAATGTGCCCGAGATGTCGTCGTCGGCGACGATCAAAGGAACGCCCAGGCGCTCGTGTACGTAGTAGTCGACCTCGCCGAGTTCAGCCATGATCCGCTCATACGTCCACCCTTCGAACGGTCGGCCGAGATAGACGCCGATGATCTTGCCGAGCACGCCGGCATAGACGCGTTCGACATAGTCTGCGGGGAGGATTGTCATCGGGACTCCTTGTTACCGGGATGCTCTCACGATGCGGCTGAATTCGTAGGTGCGGTCGGCCAACGCGCCGATGCGCTCCTGGCCGAAGCCTGCCACGCACGTCCTTATGGTGTCGTTGAGCGGCCCCGTCCATTTCTCGGGCAGGGCGTGCGCGCCAAGCATCAACCCCACGATTGAGCCGACCGTCGCGCCGTTGCAATCCGTGTCATAGGCGAGTTGCACCGCGATGGTGATGGCCCGCTCAAAGCGCACGGCCGGCGGCTCTGTGCCGTCGCCCCAGCCGTAGAGCAGGGCGGCCGCGACCACACATGCGTTGCTAATCACGCCCTCGAAGCCGTAGCAATCAAAGTGCTCGACAATGCGCCTGCCCGTCAGACTCCAGTCGTTGTCGCCCTTGCTCCACTCGACGGTGCGTCGGATGGCCTCGGCAAAGCGCGAACGGGCCGGGATCTGCGCCAGGCCGGCCTCGATCACGGCGTCCATGTCCAGGGTCGTGAAGGCGCTTGCATTCATCGCCGCAACCCACATCGCTCCGTAGACGCCGCTTTTGCGATGCGTGAGGTACGCATCCCGCCAGGCCAGTTCGGCGGCCAGATCCGGGGCGGCGGGGCACACATACCCGTAGACGTCGGTGCGGATCTGCGCCCCGATCCACTCCACGCCAGGGTTGAGACAGCCTGTCACCTCCTCGAGGTCGATGTCTTGCGGGGCGTGCTCGCCGACAGCCGTGGCCAGGTTCAGGTAAACGGCGTGCTCTGGACCCCAGGTCCACAGAAAAGGGATCGAGTTGAGCCAGTTCATGCCCACGTCGAGCGTTGTAAAGTGGAGACCACGCGTTTCAAGCAGTTTGACCGCCAGGCACATATAGTTGAGGTCGTCGTCCTCCTGCGCATAGCGCACGTAGCCGCGCATGCTGGGGACGCAGTCGCGCCGCAGCACCTGCCCTGTGCGCGACTGCGCCGGGACGTAGTCGGCCAGGGGATAGGCGTCGGCCCCTTCGAGATACGCCCGGATCTCATCCTGAGAGAAGTGGACCTCCAGCGGCTTCCCGAGCACGCAGCCGACGGTGCGGCCCAGCCAGGCGCCATGGATCTTGGCCCGAATCTCCTTTTCAGCCAGATAAAAGGGCGTAGGCGCGATGGGTTGGGGTCTGGCCACCCGTATGCCTTCCAGGTCGGAGGGCTCATGGTACGGCCAGGCGTCGCGTAGCGGCAGTGTCCCCAGCTGGCGGCCCAACTCCAGGAGGGCCGCGCGATCGCCGCGCACACGCTCCCACCGCTCACGCGACCCATCGACCGCGTATCCTTGCAGGACGCGCAGCTCGATCTCCGCGCGCACGCGCTCCGCGATCACTTCTTGACTAAGCTGCATGTCTCCCCTTGTTCCTTACTCATTCCCACGGCGCTGCTTATCGTGCGCCAGGTCAAGTCGGATCGACAACGCCGCGCCATCGCGGGAGGCCACGGCTGCGACCTCCCGTGCGGGCAGTCGTATCCAGAGCGGCGTCCCTTCACGTGCGCCGGACACTCCAATGGCCACGCCCCGGCCATCGGCGTCGACCTGGAGTTCAGCGCTGACGCGCCCGTACCAGGTAGGAAAGTCCCGGAACGCGACGCGTGCGCCGGGTTCCAGCCACCGCGCGGGCATGCCAGCGAAGAGGAGCAGGCCGCCCTCCCACTCTTCTATTATCAAGGCGCGCTGCAAAAGCCAGAACTCAGCCTGTGACCAGCCATGCGGCGTGATGCTGTCGACGCGCTGGCAGCCGCGCAATTGGTCGATCAACGTCACGCCCTGTGTCGCGTTCTCGGTCCCCACGCCATCTCCGCCCTCGCGCCACCCATAAAGACCGGGCAAGTCCTGATGGCGCAGTCGGTGCTCCACGACCTGCCAGGCGCGCTCACGCTCCCCGAACAACAGGGCGTTGTGCGCCTGTGCGGATTCGAAATACAGCCAGTACGGCTCGGGACGGTACGCGTCCAAATGGCCCCGGTTCTCCAGCCACCATGCGTCGAACCCGTCGCGGGCGCGGGTCTGGTCGGCTTCCCAGGCCCGGGTTGGCCACAGCACGCTGTTTACCGTGCGCTCCTGCGCGAAGTAGGCGGGGGTCGCTGCGGCGTGCGCCTGGAGCGCGGTCCAGAGCGCGGTCCACTCGGCGTCGTAGTCCGCAGCGTCCTCCGCATGCCCTAGCACCTGTGCGGCCGCGGCCGCCGCACGCAGTCCACAGAGCGCCCACTGGTTCACCCAACCCACGGCGTGGGCGACGCCATGATCCATCGCCCCCATGATCAGGCCGTCGCGCGCGGCGAGGCAGATGACCCCGGCCGCGCGTTCGGCATGCGTGAACGAGAGGACCGGCGTGTCCACCGTGACGCGCAGCGGACGGTCGGCGCGGCGCATACGCTTGATCCAGGTGCACTTGCGCTGGATGGCCGGGTATACCGAGGCGAGCCACGCCGTGTCCCCGGTCAGGCGGTAATGCTCGACCAGCGCCCAGACGCCCTGGCCCGGGGCGTCGCCCTCGGCGCCGAATCCGCCGAAGAAATCGTTGCGCGTGCAGTACTCTGTGGCCGCGCGGGCCAGGTCGTGCAGGCCGGCCAGGTCGAGGCAGCGGATGATGTAGATGCTGTCGCGCAGCCAGGGCAGCGGGTACGTGAGGGGGGCGATGCGCGCCTGGTCGCCGACCATCGCCGTGAGCATGTGGCCGAGGCCGGCCATGAAGGCGTCGTGGAAGGCGACCTCCGGGACGTCAAGGGCGATGCCGCCGAGCAACGCTCGCCACCGCTCAAGGTGCGCCGTCACGCGGGCGTCGTACCTGGCGGGGGCGGGCACGGCCGTACCGGGCAGTTCGTCATGCAAGGAGCCCTGGGTCTGCTGCGGACAGTCGAGGTGGACATGCCATGTCCCACCGGGCGGCAACGTCACATCGTACCGCAGCAGGCCAAAACACCATCCATCAGGGTCGGCGACAAGCAGCGCGGGAGGCGTCGCCCCCATACGCGCCCAGGAGGATGGATCGCCTACGCCGCACCCTATCGCCGTCGGCGGGAGATCGACGCCAAGGAGGGGCGTCTCACCCGCCTCCAGGCTCACGCCGTCCGCGCCCACGGCAAGGGCGGGGACAGGCCCACCGGCCGGTCCGAGCGAACGCAGCACCAGCATCACCTGCGTCGTGACGCTCTCTCTACGGGTGTTCGTCAGATGGAGGCGTGCGCACACGGCCTCGGACTGCGCGTCGGCGGTCCCATCCTGAAACATGCTATGCCGCACGGTCAGGCTCTCCACATTGGCGTCGCAGTGGATCAGGGGCAGGCAGCCTTCCTCATAGCACCAGCGCAACGCGTCGAGCGCCGCTGCTTCAGGGGCGAAGAACGTGTCGTCGGCGGGGAAGCGCAGCCACCACGTCACGCCGAAGGTGCGCATGCCGGGGGAGAAGGCATTGCCCGGTTCGACCGTAGTCTTGGTTGCCTCGGGTGCGCCGGGCTCCCCCAGGAAGACGCGCAGGTCGGAGCGGGGCGTAATCCACTCAGGGTGCGCGGCAAGCATCCGCACCGTGTCGCCCGAGGCCATAAACTGACATCCTTCCATCATTCCATCAAAACGAGCAGGGGGCCGGGCCGGGGCCAGCCCCCCGAGAACGCCGCGCCGCCAGGCGCGCCTAGTGGTACAGGCTCTTCAAGAGCGCGCTCATCTCTGCCTGCGCGGCGTCGCCGCCCTGCGACTTCCATTGCTGGACGAACTGGTCGAACAAGGCAGACGCCTGCGCATCCGAGCCCGAGCGCACGATCTGCAAGAACGAACGCGCGACGAGGTCGTTGCTGGTCGCCTCGAACGTGGTCCACAGCGGACTGGCGACAAGGGTTCCGTAGCTCGGGATTTGATAGCGCCGCTGGTTGGCCCACGCCTGATAGTAGAAGTGCGTGAAGTCCGCACCGTGGCCGTAGAGCAGGGCAAAGTCCTGCAAGCTCTGCGGCACCCAACTCACGATCGGCGTCGCCAGGGGATGGGCGCCCGTGTCGCCAGACTGAGCGGCGAAACCATCCTTGGTGCGCTGCGGGAGCAGCGTGATCTGACCGTTGACCACCTTGTAATCGTGTCCCGGAATCCCGAGTGCGGTGAGCTTGGTCCCCGCGTCGCTGGCCAGGAAATTGAGCACGCGCGCCGACGCGACGGGATTGTTCCCGCTGAGGCCGCCGACGAACGTCTCGCCGAAGAAATTCGGGATGGATGTGTAGCCGCGGTGACCCGTCCTGTTGCTCAACGCGGGCAGCATGTAGTCTTTGAAGCCCTTCCCGTTGAGGGTCATGTCGTTCTCGATACGGCCGACGTGGCCGCCGCCGTTGAAGAAGAGGGCGGCGCCTTCCCCGGCCACGTACTTGTCGCGCGCCGTATTGACGTCCGACCAGGAGGCCGGGTCGACCAGACCGCCGGCGACCAGCGTGCGGAAAAGCAGCAGCGCCTGCTTCATGCCCGGCTGGATCTGCGCGTAGGCATACCCACCGTTGGACTTGATCCAGCCTTGCCAGGGCAATCCATAAGCTCCCGCGAACGGGCTCAACACATGTCCTAGGCCTCCCGCGGCGCCTCCACTGAAGATGAGGCCGGTCGAGCCATGCTTTTTGGCCGCGCGCAGAAAGGCAAAGTACTGGGCGAACGTATTCGGCAGCGCCATACCAAACTTATCCAGCAGATCCTTACGGATGTGCAGGGTTGAGTCAGGGCCCGTGCCCGCGTTCCAGCCCACAGGCCAACCGTAGGTTTTGCCTCCGATTTTCAACTCGTTGTAGATGTTGCTTGACCTGTACTCCTTGATAAGGAACGGGGCTGCCGCCGCGACCGGTCCCTCGAAGGGGGCGATGATATGATCGCGGACCATCCGTGCGATGAGTGCGTCGTTGCCGGGGAACACGGCGGAGATAATATCGGGCACTTTCCCGCTGGCAATCGCCGTATTGATGTGGTCGGTGTAGTGGTCGAAGGGATACTGGACGATGGTGATCTGCGTGTTTGTCGCCTTCTCGACCGCCTGCAGAATGGGATCGACGCTCCAATCCTTAACCGTACTGGGGCTGCCCGGCGCCCAGAGGGTTACCGCATCCGGTGCGCTTGCCCGCGCAAGTGCGTCGTGTGCTTTCGGCGTCGCGGCCAGCACCTGTTCGACGCCAAGGCCGGCGACCGCTAGACCGGCTGCGGTCGCGCTCACGCCGTGGATAAACGTGCGGCGCTCCATCTTCTTCGTGGACATAGGTATACTCTCTCCTCCATTGTCAGACACACAACAACTATGATGGATATCTCTAGTGCTTGTCATCGCCTGGTCCTGCTCGTCTATGCGCCGTGCGTCCTCCCTTCACGCGCCTATGGCGCCGCACTATGCGCCGTCACCCCTTGATGGCTCCGAGCAAGATGCCCCGCACAACGTAGCGTTGCAAGAAGGGGTAGACGATCAGAACCGGGATAATCATGACCGCGGCCATGGCCGCCACGAACGACGCCGACGCGACCTGCTGGTTCAAACCCAACCCGGCGAGCATATCGCGGTTGGTGATCAGCGCCTGCAGCACCACGGTGGCCGGATAGAGATTTTGCTGCACCAGGAAGCTGGGCCAGAAATACTCGTTCCAGTGGTTGATCCCGTAGAGCATGGCCATGGTGGCAAGGATAGGGACGGACGTCGGCCAGATGATGCGCCAGAAGATGGCGAAGTGACCGGACCCGTCGATGTGGGCCGCTTCGATGACTTCCTGGGGGTACTCCAGAAAGAAGGCGCGGGCCACGAACAGGTAGAACGGGGCCACGAGACCGGGGACGACCAGCGCTCCGAACGTATTGAGCAGTCCCGTGGCTCGGACGACGAGGAAGTACGGGATCAGGCCGCCGCCGACGAACAGCGGAATCAGGAACAAGATTGTGAGGACGCGGCCGAAGCGCAACTCTTTACGCGAGAGGGCGTAGCCCGCCATCGCCGTGCAGACGACGTTGAGAACGGTCCCAACGCCTGTCTTGAGGGCGGAGATCGCGAACGCGTGCGTGAGTTGGGGCGTGTTGAGCAGTTGCTGGAAATACAGCAGGGTGAAGCCCGAGGGCAGCGCGTGGATGGGCTGACTCACGTAGTTCTTGTAGGGCATGACCGCGAACGAGAGGATGAAAAAGAAGGGGTAGGCGGTGACGAAAAAGATGAGCAGCAAGGCGACGACGATCAGCGCCTGCCCGAGCGTGGGTCGTCGCCGCCAACGAACCGTTCCGCGCGGTCGCGCCGCGCGTACTGCTACTACCTGTGCCATGTTAGAACAGTCCTTCCTGATTGAATCGCCTGACGAGGAAATTGACGACGAGGACCAGCGCGAGGCTGATGCAGGCCTGGAAAAGCCCTATCGCGGTCGCCAACCCGTAACTTCCCTGCTGGAAGGCCAGACGTATGCTGAAGGTTTCGATAATGTCGGCCGAGGCGTAGACCGATGGGTTGTACATGATGTAGATCTGCTCGAAGCCGGCGCTGACGAGGTAGCCGATCAACAAGACGAACAAGGTGATCATGGTTGAGCGGATGCCCGGGAGCGTGATATGCCTGGTCTGCCGCCAACGGTTGGCGCCGTCGACCTCCGACGCCTCGTAGAGCACCGGGTCGATGGCCGACATGGCCGCGAGATATAGCACGGCGTAGTACCCTGCGTACTTCCAGGTGTCTTGCAGCACGACTACCCATAGGAAAGTGATGGGGTCGGACAGGAACGAGATGGGTTGCCGGCCCAACCCGTGCTGCAACACGCCGTTGACGGCGCCATCGGGCGCGAGCAGGTTCTGGAACATGACGGCCGCGACCACCCACGACATGAAGAAGGGCATAATCGTGGCGGTCTGCACGACGCTTTTCAACCAGCGGACGCGCACCTCGTTGAGGAGCAGGGCCAGGATGATGGCGGAGGGGAAGCCGACCGCCAGCTTGAGGACGCCGATGGTCGCGGAATTGCGCACGGCGGTCCAGAAGTACGGGTTAGAAAACGCCTGACGGAAGTTGTCGAGCCCTACCCAGGGGCTGTTGAAGATGCCCAGGAACGGATCGTAATCCTTGAAGGCGATGATCAAGCCGAGCAGAGGACCGTACCCGAAAATCAAGATCGAGAGGATGCCTGGCAGCGCCATTGCATACAGCGGCCAGTTCCGGCGCACGTCTCTGTGCCAGGGGAGCCCCGATGCCGGGGCCGCCTCCTTCGGCGGTCTCATCTCCACGCGTGGGCGACGGGCGCGACGCGTCACAACGTTCATCCTCGAACTCCTGTAGCGCTACGATGACCGTGTGGATAGCCCGCGATCTATCTCTCCCACTATACGAACATCCAGGACCGCTGTATATGGCCTGAGCATCGCAAAGATATGACTTATTTTTGCCAAAGTGGAAATAGAATCCGTGGCGCGCCGGGCGCCACACGTACCGCAAGGGCAGGATCAGCGTGTCCGCGACATCAGGTGCGGAGCGGCGCCACATGCGCGAGAGCAGTCGCAGGCCAAGACCGCGTGGTCATCGTCGTACAGGTGGACGGCCGGAGAAATCAGCGTGCGCGCATTAGGCGCGCGTACTGGCCAGGCGCGTGGCCTGTGTGGCGCTTGAAGAGGCGGGAAAAATAGCTGGGGTCGTAACCGAGCGTGGCGCAGATGTCCGCGACCGACATCGTGGTGTGTTCCAGGTATTCTTTGGCGCGCGTGAGGCGCAGATTGATGAGGTAGTCGCTGGGCGTGAGGCCGGTGTGCTCCGTGAAGACGGTACAGAAATACGGCGCGTTGAGGTTCACGGCGCGCGCGACGTCGGCGACGCTGATAGGAGCCTCCAGATGCTGTTCCATCAAGTCGATCGCACGCCGGACGATCTCGCGCCGCCGCGCCCGCCCGTCGGCGCTGTCCTGCGTGCGATCCAGGTGGTGCGCCAGGTTGGCGATGGTATTGGAAATCGTTCCCAATAACGCCGCTGCGCCTTCCATCTGGTCGCGCGACATATGCAATGTGCGCTTGATTGCAGCTTGGTACGCACGCCAGGGGATATTGTGCTGGCGCGCCCAGTCGCGATGCCAGTCCCAGTCGAAGGCGTCGTCGAGGATGACATGCGACGTACTCATGACGGCAATCACGCGGTCATCGACGACGACAGGAGCGTGGGCGGAAGCCAAGGTGTCGTGGAAAAGCGTGCGCACACTGGGGAGAGCGCCTCCCTCGGTCACGGACAGCGTAGAGGTCGTATTCACCTCATTCCAGGCCGCCCACCCGATGGTCTGCCCATAGAGGAACCATAACTCCGGCTCGCCGTGGTAGTTACGGGCGGTGCGCTGCCAGAACTGCGCGTGGCGTTGCTCGTCCAGGTAGTACTCCATCATGGGCAACTCGATCGTCAACCCGGTCAGGCGCGCCAGATCCTCAGATAGCGCCCACACCGTGCGGGGCGGGATCAGGCGAAAGATGTTGGGTGCCGGCGGTTCGCGCAACATCAAGGGATTCCAGCGCGAAAAATCGCGGTCATAGACGGCCAGGCGGGCGAGCGATGTAAACTGTGCCAGGCCGCCCGGCAGTCCCGTGAGGCGCACTGCCCATGCACGCACGGATGTGAACGAGAGGATATACGTCTCAAATGGACGTCGTTCGCCGCGTTTGTCCTCGAACGGGTAGGATGGCGTGATCGTCAGATCGTGGACGGGCGCCCACACGTCGTCCACTCCAGCGCGCGTTTCGACGCGAAGCGAGGTCCACCAGCCGCCGTCACGAAACGGGAAACCCATGGTCATCTCGATACAGGTGAACGACAGGGGCTCCGGGAACTCGAGCCTGTAGCAATCCGGCCTTGACGCTTCGTTCCAGCCATCGAACGTGTCGTAGGTCCGCTTGCGATCGAAAGCAGTGAGGGGAGACCTGTGCAGGCGATGCGCTGTATCGTTCAGCAGCACGTGGGGGTCGTGCGCCCCACCACCCTTAGGCTGAGAGATGGAAGCTGTGACCCGCACACCAGCCCGCAGGGCCAAATTCTCGCCTTCTACATCGGGAGTACGGACGTCGTCGACCATACGTCCAGTATATAGATCTCTAGTTTCCGCTAAGTCAGGCTGCACAAGGGACATCTGAGGCGGTCACGGAGGCGCGCTGGAACCAAAACCCGGTGCGGAGATGGGTGGTGCGGCTCTTTTTAACGCAAAACCGCGGTGCAAAG
>JAABUX010003341.1_pt1 | contig 21378 bp, 20 predicted proteins | sample 5561851 | NCBI WGS metagenome assembly JAABUX01 (sample SAMN10711883, study PRJNA513361) | rock metagenome | isolation source: Antarctica rocks | place: Antarctica: Victoria Land, Richard Nunatak red sandstone | collected 2016-01-03 | reverse complement strand
CGATCTCTAGCTTAAACTCGCGACTGTGGGTGCGTTTGTGCATCTTTCTTCTCCTTGTCTGTTTCCAGTGTACGACATTTCGGAGAAGTTGACTTCGTTTCCTGTCCGGTCAAATGGGTTCAGTCCATGGTTCTCCTCTGAGCAGCTTTTGCGTGTCAAAAAGAAAGACCAGATCCATGCGCCCAAGCCGCGTGTCATCGGGATTACTGATGAGACGATCACCCTTCAGCGCACGCGAGACACAATATATGATGGCATCTATGGCATTGATTGGCAATCAAACTATGCAGTCATCGGCAAGGTCATCGCCATGGCTGAGCAGACGGTGACACGATACCTCCTCAAAGCAAAGCAGAAGCCTGCCGTTGGTGCGCGTGTGCGTTGGAACGTGTTTGTCTATCAGGGAGACCCCGAGAGTACGCTAGGTGTGGCCTATGAGGACGTGCGTATTTCAAGTCAGGTGGGACCACTTCCAGCCTGGTTTGTCGCAGGACAGCGCATGACCTGGGTTCTCATCATTCATGGCTACAATGCAACACGTGAGCAGAGCCTGTGCATTCTCCCACTTTTGGTAAACTTGGGCTTTCCCGTGCTGAACATCTCCTATCGTAACGACCCTGGCGCACCACCCAGTTTCGATCACCTATATCATCTAGGAGATACAGAATGGCAGGATGTCGAGGCGAGTGTCCGTTACGCCCGAGGGCACGGCGCGGTAGATATTGTCCTGTATGGCTGGTCGATGGGTGGCTGCATGGTCGAAACCTTCCTGCAACGTTCGTCGTATGCGACACAAGTACGAGCTGTCATCCTCGACTCGCCAATCCTTAGCTGGCATGCGGCCACGATCAGGCTGATGCACGATATGATCCATGTCCCATTGTGGTTTCTCAACGTGGTTGAGTGGATCATTGCACGACGTGGCATCAATTTCTCCGCGTTGAATTATCTCCACTTGGCACACCAGAGGACTCTTCCGACCCTGCTCTTTCATGGGAGCATCGATACACTGGCTCCTGTCACATCGAGTGATACCTTTGCTCAGGCGTGTCCTGATCTCATCACCTACCAACGTGTGAACGGTGTAGATCATGCTCAAGAGTGGAACGCTGACCCGCAAGCCTACGAGGACGCGCTCAAAACTTTCCTCACACGGGTATGCAAGGGCGAAGTTCATCCCATTGATCAACTCCTTGAAGAGTGAATCAAAAGCCTTGCAGTGTTTCGGTTTTGTCTTGGCCGCATCAGCCGTGCGAGACGGTATTGGGCTCCTCCAGGCACCACCACACACAAGTCCCTGCACAGATGGTGCGAGAATACACGTATGTCTACGCGGCGGTAGCACCCATGCAAGGACAGATGGTCTCGCTGATTTTGCCAGAGGCTTCGACCTATAAGGTGATGCTTATCTCTACCATTGACGACAGTGTTCAAGAAATTCTGCTGGTGACTAGAGATGACCGGAAGGATGTCTATCGCTCATCGATGCTCTACGTTACACCCGTAGCCAGCGGTCGTACCAGCGTCTGACACGGTGCAAGATATCCACCTGATGTGCTCGCTCGGAGACGACATGGGGTTCGCGTGGATAGGTGACAAACACGCTGGGCACACCTTGTCTCCTCAATGCGCGGTGGAATCCGGTGGCTTGGCTCAATGGCACGCGTTCATCCTTCTCGCCATGAAGAATCAGTACAGGCGTCTTGACGTTCTTCGCAAAGGTAATTGGGCTGAGTTCCGGGTGCCTCCGCTGCTCCTCGCCATCCCACGGAGCACTTCCACCGAGTTCTTGCTCAAAATCCGGCAGGTCACTGCTCATCACCATCATGCCCCAGTCGCTCACGCCCGCACCCATAATAGCGGCCTTGAAACGCTGCGTTTGTGTGACGGCCCAGGCAGACATAAATCCTCCCTGGCTCCAGCCACCGATACCCAGTTTCTCAGGATCGGCGATACCACGTTCAATGGCTGAGTCTACAGAGGCCATGATGTCCTGGTAATCAATCTTCCCGACTCCTCCTCGCACTGCTGCTGCGAACTGCTCTCCATGCCCAGAGCCACCACGAGGATTGGGCATCAGGACAGCGTATCCCGCCAAGGCCAACCACTGCCCCCAGTCGAGAGGGTGCAGATCAATACCATACTCCCATCTCCCATAGGGTCCTCCATGAACGAGTACGACCATGGGCAATGGCTGTTCTTTTGCTGCGTCAGGTGGCCTGATCAAAAGCCCATCTAGTTCGATCCCATCGCTCGCGGTCCAGGAGAACGGCTCCTGCATGCCAAAGAGTGTTCCTGCGAGTGCTTCCTGGTGAGCTGAAATCTGCTGCATTTCAATAGCATGCGTCTGCTGCTCGGCCTTTCCTGCCCAGACTTCCAGCGGTTGATTCTCTGAACTCCGTACCACCGCGACAACGAGCGTGTTATCTTCTGCGTTCCTCACATCCCAGGAGGAGTACCCTACCCCTTTCTCTCCTTCGGTTCCGGTGAGGAGTGTGACGATCTCGCCACTCTTCGTATTCACCTGACAGAGGCGGCTTCCCAGACCTTCTGCAATCATGACAGCGATATGCTGCTCTTGCTGGAGTGGTCGGAGTTCTGTGACACAGTTGGTTTCTCCACCGATGACGTGCTGTGGCTCTCCTCCTTGGGCTGCCACGGCGTAGACCGCTTGAGAGGACTGACTTTTTTGAGCGACTGAGGCCATGAAATAGAGTGTTTTCCCATCGCGCGACCAGAGCAATGAAGCGACGGCAAGGGGCAAGCGGCACACTCTCTGCGGCTCTCCTCCTGCAATGGCAATGTGCTCAAGAACTACCTCATGGGCGAGGGCCTCCAAATCTGGGGTCTGGCGAACAACATACGCGATCTCGGTTCCCTTTGGATGCCAGGCGATGTCAACGATGTGTCGCTCACCACTTACGAGCGTTGTCACTTCTCCGGTTGCCAGCGAGAACAGGCGGAGACGTGCATAGGGCCACTTTTCTCCATAGACCTGTGCATCATCACGATCTTTCTCGCGCTTCTCATCCTCTTCTGTTGGTTCATCGGCACTGGTGAAGGCAATCTGCCCACCTCCTGGAGACCAAGCAAAGTCATGCACACCCTTCTTGCTTTTGGTCGAGGTCAGTGCCCGCGCTTCGCCGCCATCTGCTGCAATAACATACAGTTGGGCTATTCCCCGTGTCGCGCGATCTGACAAAAACGCAATCTGTGTACTGTCTGGTGACCAACGTGGAGACCTATCTTCTGCGCCTCCCTGCGTAAATTGTCGTGTGCCTCGTGCATCTGAGGTACTGGCAATCCAAAGCGCACTAGTGGCATGCTCTTCCTTTTTACTCTGCGGCACGAGCGTATAGGCAACCTGTTGTCCGTTGGGGGCAATCTGTACGTCCTCAGGAACCTTCAGGTCTACAATGGTTTCGACGGTCAACTCGGGCATAGCTCTCCCTCCCTTGCTCTCTCTGAGGAGAAAGCATACTGGAATGATCTCTTGGTTTCGTCATGGTCCCTTGTATTCTATAACATTCCCCACATGTATTTTGAAGGTTATTTGAACGCTTCCAGATAATCCGCTTTGTACTCAAAGAAATTGAGCTTTTTGCCACAAAAACTCATTTTCCACCGATAGTATGTAAGACCCAATTTATTTTACGAACAACAAAAATACATTTACTCCAATTTTCTGTATCAGAGAGGCGACACAACGACTATCATGATCTGCACAGCATTGTTTTTCCTTTCCCAATAACGTATGCTTTACGCGAGTGCAATGTCTTCTTCAGTAGAAACAGGAGTTGAGGTATCATCATGTATCCAGAATACAACACGCTTCGGCGAACGCCGGGCCTTGTGACGTGGCTGCTCTGGGTCGTCCTGACCAGTATCGGGGGAAGCCTCGGTACCACCATGTCTCTCCTCAACCCCAACTCAACCTCTTTTCTCAACCAGATTTTCATCTGGTTCTTCCTGTTCTGGCCTCTCTTCTTTGTTGCGCTCGGTCAATGGCTCCTCCTACGCCGCTTTGTTGCTCAATCGGGGTGGTGGCTCCTCACAAGTGTCCTCGGCTTCTTCTTTGTCATCCCCTATCTTTTCTATGGCTTCTCAGCCGAGTCTACCGACGGGAAGTCACTGATCTTTGGAACCTCAGAGTTCTGGGGAGCGACGCTCTTCCTGGTGCTCCTCTCGCTCATCTGTGGGAGCATCGTGGGGCTGGTTCAGAGCGGACTGGTGATCTGGTGCTTTGGCAAGAGACCGAGACGGCGGCTCTGGTGGGTCAGTGCCAACGCTCTCGCCTGGGCCATAGGTTTTCCCTTGGGTCAACAGGTTCTCGGAAGCCTTTTCTGGCTCAAGTCAACCCCATCCTCACTGATTGCAGCATGGGTGATGCAAGGGGCGACCTGGGGGATCATCGGCATCATCACCGGTGCAGTCTTGGTCTGGCTCGGACGCACGACGATGCCTGAACGGTGAAAGGTCTCGCGCATATCATCGTTGTTCAAAAAGGTGATAGTATAAAGCATACGAAATTGTTCTCTCCCGCTTTTTGATGGCAAAAGCATTTTTCTCTTTCCAGAGGATATCGGTCTACGTACCGATCAGGGATGAAGAACCACTAATGTTGCCAAAAAGATCAACACGGTGCCAAGATGCTTCCTGTGAGTGTACCCTTCTTGAGAAAGAGTGGAGATGCCATCTGTGCTGTAGTATTTAGGGGAGGCGTTTTTGTACGTCTACTATGTTACACAAATACGGAGTAAGAGGTAGTTTATGAGTCAAAAGTTAGCTGGGTCTGTGTGTTTGATTACTGGAGCCAGTGCCGGTATTGGCAAAGCATGTGCGCTTGCACTTGCTAGCGAAGGGGCACATCTTGTCCTGACGGCAAGGCGGCAGCATCGTCTCGATGATCTGTTGAAAACGATTCACGCAACTGGTGGTCGGGCCGTGGCGGTCGTTGGAGATGCTCGCGAGGAAGAGACAGCAATACGAGCCATCAGCGTTGCAAAAGAGCAATTTGGAACGGTGAACATTTTGATCAATAACGTTGGTGTTGGAAACTACAAGTCGCTGACCGACACAAGTGTACAAGAGTACGACGAAATGATGGATAGCAACGTTCGCTCCACATTCCTGTTTACGCGCCATACGGTTCCCTTGATGAGAGAGCAGAAGTCAGGGATCATCTTGACGATCTCATCAATGGCAGGTATTTATGGCTTCGCAGGTGAAGCAGTGTACTGTGCCACCAAATTCGCGCAAGTCGGCTTTGCACAAGCCCTCGACAAAGAACTCCGTCCACATGGGATTAAGGTGGGGGTAATTTGTCCGGGTGGGGTGAAGACAGAATTTGCGTTGGGCAAGGGGCGAACAGAAGAGAGTGTTGCAGAGTCGGAGATGCTTGATCCAGAGGATGTGGCTGCAACGGTCTTGCTGGCGTGTACACAGTCTTCTCGTTCGCGCATCATTGAGATTCAGATGCGTACCATGGACGAGCCTCTAGTCTGAACGAGAGCAGAAAAACACACAGGAGGGGTAGATATACCTGCTCTTCCTGTGTGTTTTCTTCGAGTGTTGAGTATAAAAAGAGCAATCTCAAGCAGTCTATCGTCTTCTCTCTGTGTTCGGAGGAGGCAGGAGAAGAGAACAGCCCCTAAGTTCGCTGAGCAGCGAGTCGATATCCGTCCCTGTTGAGACTAACCAGAATGGTGTTTGCATTCTCTTCGCTTGTTGTATGCTATAGATGAGACGCTTTATTTCCAATTTGATTTGCTGCAATTCGCGCTCACTCAACTTAGCCTGCTGGAAACGGGCATTCTGGAGACGGGCAAGCAGAGTGTTGAGTCCAACACCCACCTGCCAGAGCGCATGTTGCTGAGCTAGAGGTGTACGTACATTCATGTCTCCATTGGCAGCTTGAATCAGTGTATAAAGGATTTGCTGAATACCCTCATCCATCTCCTTTTTTTGCTCCACGATAGTATGCTCAAGCTGTGCAATCACCTCTGCTTTATTTGCACGCTCCAAAGCTTTCATAGCCCTCTTGTTCAATGCGTTCAGTTCGTAATCCAGAATACGAAGAAATGTACTACTAGAGATGTATACGCATCCTCTATGCTACTTGTAAGCCAAGCTTGACCCACTTACTCCATGTCAGAGTGTCAATTCATCACCATTATGAAGTACGGATGGGGAGCTGTCCCTATTAAATATACTGACGGTTTGCCGACCCATTACGCGCCAGTGCGCCATGAGGTCAGGCATGTTATTTGGCTCGACACGCACCAAGGCGGTATCTTCGTCGATACCAACCACAATGTACTGTTCAGGAACAGAGCGCAGTAGATGCTGGAAACGGTCTTGCTCCAAGAAACCTGCCATACGATCAAAATGAGGAAACACAATGATGTTTGGAACGATGCCCATTGCATCGACAAAGGCTATCGGCTCTCCCATCATAACCTGACGTACAGAGATGGTGCGTGCGCTTAGCATCATTGCGCCAGCACTACAGCCAGCAAGAACCGCTCCCTGTTCATATGCAGTCTTGATGATGTTCCAGGCAGGTGAGTCGCGCAATGTTTCTATCGTATGCTGAGGATTTCCACCGGAAAAATAGAAGAGGTTAGCTCCTTGCAAGAGAGCCAGTTGCTCCGGGTCGAAGGCACTGGCTCGGTCAATGATACGTGTTGCGCGTATATCGTTCACCCCTATATGCTTGAAATGGCGCACGCCCAAGTTGTTCCAGGAGGTTGGTCCATTCGGCTCCAAACCGCTTGCGATTGGAAGCAGGGCGACTTTCGCTGTGCTTGCACCTCCAACAGTATTCAAGAGATAGGTATCAATCTCATTCATGACATCAAGGTATTCCCCTGATCCCACTAATGCAACTGCTCCTGGGCTACGATGTTGACTATGAGATATCATGCTCTATTGATTCCTTTCGTGAGTTGGCGTATATGCAAGGTAGACTCACTGTCTTCGTCACTTTGCTAGCAATCGAGAGCAATGTTTGCGCCTCCCTGTTCGGCGGAACGCTTTGCAGCTTCCATCACCATAATGTTGCGTCTCGACTCTTCGGGTGGCACCGCTAATGCTTCTCCCGAATGAAGATGATTCGCGAGATTTCGGTGAAAAGCATAGAGCGGGACAGAAGGAAGTGTGAGCTGCTGTTGATGAATAGCACCACTTCTGTCACGAGTAGAGACGACGAGATCGGGTAACGCTTCAGAAGCTGCAAGGTACTCTTCAACGAGATCGCCAGACCAACGACGTGTTTTCACGACCTCCTGTCGCCAGTATCCCACAATAGCTCCCTGTTCTCCTAAAATGTACCATTTCGGCTTCATCGCCGCAGCAATATCAGAATGCATAAACTCGGCTTCCTGACCATTGGCGAAACGGAGGTAGACACTTGCCTGATCCGCGTTGGTGACATCATGCCAGACGCGTTTGTGCTTCACCCCCCGCACACTTACAACGCTGTCGGGGATGAGCTGCAATATCCAATCCAGGTAGTGCGATCCCCAGTCATAAAAGACGCCGCCAGAAATTGGTTCATGGGAATGCCAGTAATCACATGGATGTGCATAACCCCCAATAAATGTTTCCATGTGGAAAATCGGGCCAATCCTTCCACTCTTGAGTACCTGTTGAATGGCAAGGTAGTCGGGGTCCCAGCGTCTACATTGATATACCGTCAATGTACGTTGGGAGGTGTTAGCGAGTTCGATCATGGCATCAGCTTCGACAGTGGTCAAACAAAACGGCTTTTCGCTGACAACATGCTTCCCGGCACGTAACATTTGCATGGTAATTGCAGCGTGGGTATTGGGTGGTGTCGAGACGATTACTACATCAATACGTGGGTCTTCTGCCACTTCTATCAAGTCGGTACAGGTGCGTACTTCTGGAAAGGCTGCTTGTGCCGCATGCAGACGTTCCTCGTTGCGGTCACATACGAGCGCGTACTCCAACCCTGCCACGTTGCTGATAGCGGTCCCATGCTCGAAACCAATCGCACCATAGCCAATCATCGCCACGCGTGCAGGAACCTCTGTTGTATCGGCACCAGCAGCATAGCGCATGGCACGCTGTATCATTTGCTGAAACGTGGGATGCGCCTGTGTCTCTGCCGTACTCCCTAATGTTGTACAGAAAACTCTGCCCCGACCATAAGAACGGGTATATGCAACCGTGTACGGGACATACTGCCATGTGGTACGCCAGAGAACCTCGGCATCAGGAGGAACGCTTGCGAGCAGATAGACCGGCTCAAGTACGGTAAAAGAGGAATCAACACGGCGAGTGAGGTAGGAGTCATGCGTAGCAACTCGCACAATAATCTCACTTTGTGGAGTACGCATTCCGCGAACACGCCCAAGCATATCACCTAGCACGTCGTATTCATGGTACATCTCCACAGCATTTCCGCTACAGACTAGTCCACCACCATTTTCAACAAACTCACAGAGTGCCACCTCTTGTTGAGAGGTGAGTGGTCCTGCACTTCCATCGAGAAACACGACCTGTTGTGGAGTGAGGTAAATAAATGACTCTTGTGCAGTAACTATTGAGACATCTTCTGTCGCTAACATACGAGTATATGACTCCTTTTTTTCTGGTTATCGCTGTTCATGAGCATGAGGATGTTCATGAGAATGATCGGGCCAATGCTGATGCATGTGACTATGCATAGCACCGGGAGCAGGGAGTTCATCTGGCGCATGTGTGTGTGTCCCTTCAAGATGGAAGAGGTGGTCGTGACCATGCCAGAGATGCTCTGGATTGTAATTGGTCACGAGGAGACTCTCGCCATGATGCCAGCGATCACGGAAGATATCGTAATTCTTCTTGCTTTTTGTGCGTCGTTCCTCCTCGCTGAGACTATACCATTCGCGATGAGGGTGTTTCTCAATGAACTCTTCAACATCAGGAACTGTCACCGCCCGATAGCCTGCGGCCTTGAAAAAGAAGCTGTAGAAAATGTCCATCAGGCGATAAAAGCGGAATTTTTCATCGATCTCCCCTATCTCTTGTAGGAGTTCGCGACGGAACGCCAGAAGGTAGCCTTCAACTGCGTCAACATTTGGTCCTGCAGACTCGTGAAAGTCACGCAGGTCCTCAGTTACCAGACCATATGGTCCGGCCAGGCCCACCTCTGAGTTCTTCAATACAGTAGCCAACGGTGTCCAGATATCCCCTTTGACCTCAATAGAGGTATCCATGAGTACAATAAAGTGTCCCCGGCTCACACGCATTGTTGCATTACGTCCCGCTGCAAAGCCCATGTTGTGGTCCGCGAAGAGAACGTGCAGGCCAATACGCTGCCCACCTTCCCCTATCAAATCCTCTTGGCGAGCGAGTTGTTGCAGATAGGGAAGTGTCTCATCGGTCGAACCATTGTCAATCACAACGATTTCTGTTGTATACCCTCCTACGTGACGGCGAATGCTTTCTATACAGCGTTCCACATCGTCTTTACTATTATGTGCCAGCAGGTTCACCGAAAACTCGAAGAGGTCAGGCAAATGCATGTTGTCCTGAGCATCGGAAGAACGAGCGAGGACTGAAAACTCTTCGTCCAGGCGACGAGGTGCGACGAGTGGCCCTCGCTTGGTATCTCGTACCAGGTATCCTGCACGACTCAAGTGCTGGCGTATGGAGTCAGCCGGGAGATAGTTCTGTTGCAGACGTAGTGCTTCGCGCGTCTGTACTTGAGCTACAATAGGTGATGGCGCAGCTGCGAGATACGTCGTTGGCTCCATCATCCGTCGCGGTTGGTCACTGCGAAGATACTCTTTGAGACCAAAGCCAAGAATACGATCCATGTCAAAGAGGACACGTAGTTTTGTGATTGGGTTTTCTTGTGAACGCAACATGGCCCAGACAACAGACATCGCACGAGGCATATTCAAGTCATTCTCAACCTCGGTAAGAAATGCGTCGCGCCACTGGTATCCCTCGTTCTGTAGTGGTTCAGCGGAAAAGACGGCGTTTTCGTCCGTTTGCAAGAGCAAGTGGTATGCCAGGTTTCTTAGTCGTTCCAGGGAGGTTTGTGCTGCTTGCAAGGCACGGAAGGTGAAGTTGAGACGACTCCGGTAGAGTGCCGTGGTATAGAAGTAGCGTAGGGCCATCGGCTCAAAGCCGCGTGACGCAACCTCTGCACGGGTGTATGCGTTGCCAGTAGACTTTGCCATTTTCTGACCATCAGCGAGCAGGTGTTGCGCGTGTAGCCAGTAGTTGACGAACTGCTCGCCCGAAAACCCTTCACTTTGTGCGATTTCATCCTCGTGGTGCGGAAAGATGTTGTCAACACCGCCTGTGTGAAGGTCAAAATGTGTGCCAAGATACTTCATGGACATCGCAGTACACTCGATATGCCAGCCTGGGAAGCCACGTCCCCACGGACTGTCCCACGCCATCTCGCGGCCAGGTTCAGCAACCTTCCATAATGGGAAATCCTCTGGGTTGTGTCGGTCTGCATCAACGCCTTCGTGGACGCCTGCCATCATATGTTCCAGGAGATTGCCAGACAGCTTGCCATACTCAGGGAAACGTTTGATATCGAAGTACACATTTCCATTGACCGTGTATGCAATACCCTTTGCCTCTAATTTTTGGATAATCTCAATCATCTCAGGAACATGCTGTGTTGCGCGAGGAAAGACGTGTGCAGGAAGAATATTGAGCATCGTTTCGTCTTCGTGGAAGGCATCGGTATAGAATTGCGCGATTTGAAGCGATGATTTTCCTTCTTTGCGTGCCTGCGCCTCAACCTTATCTTCGCCCTGGTCCACGACTTCCCGTCGCATGTGTCCCACGTCGGTAATGTTTTTCACATGCAGGACCTTAATCCCTCGATACTCAAAGGCCCTTCGTATCCAATCTGCCATGACAAAGGTCCGTAAGTTGCCAATGTGTATATAGCGATAGACGGTGGGGCCACAGGAATACATCTTAATCTTCCCAGGCTCCAGGGAAACAACCTCTTCTATCTGCCGTGTCAGGGTATTGTAAATCCTCATTGATGCGCTGCCTCCACAGGAAACGTCTATAAGCTGGTTACTCTTCTTTATTAAGAGTCATTAGTAAGCGTAAGTGAGTAATACAAAAAGACAAATCTTTTCTTTGGTACACGTCGAGCAAGAAGGACTGAATTACAAAGAAGCTCAAGGCAGTAGAGCAGCATGTTGTGTTGTCAGGCACTTTAAGACGGAATACACAATGTATACATAGTATATAACAGAAGTGAGGCTTACTGCCCCGCACCTATTGTTGGCACACATCGCAGTAGCCTGCGGCCAGTAAGCCAGGGAAGAGATCGTGGAGATGATATTGACCCTGCAAGCGTTTATGCAGGGTCGTCTAGGAGTGCGTCATCAAGGTGTCGGAACAGGGCTACTCACAATCTCACCATCAATTTCTTTAGGAACTGAATGCGTCTGTGATTGGACAGTATTCACCTCAATATCATCATATTGTTTCACTTTGTAGATGATTGTTGATAGTGCCCAACTTAGCACGAAGAGACCAATGATGATGCCACCTATGAGACCAAAATTGTTGCTCAAGTTCAACACTGCATCCCAGAAGGGGCCACCTAAATTTGCCTGACCCTGAACAATGCTTAGCACTTCAATAGCACCAACTACCACCGCCACCAACACAGACACAAAGGTAATATTCAGGTTATAGTAGAGCTTGCGAACAGGTTTCACAAAGGCCCAACCATATGCACCAAGCATCAGAATACCATCGGTGGTGTCAAGAAGACACATCCCCGCTGTGAACAAAAATGGGAAAATGAGAATTGACCAGATAGGGAGTCCTTTTCCCGCCTGTGTGCCAACAATAGCTAGAAGCCCTACCTCGGTAGCAGTATCAAAGCCAAGACCAAAAAGCACACCAATAGGATACATATTCCAACTATTGCCTACAATTCTCAGCAACGGCCTGAAAAAGCGGCCCATGAGACCACGCTGGTTAAGCGTCTCATCAAGTGTTTGATCGTTGTAGATACCACCACGCTTTACTTCGCGGAACGTCTTGAAGATGTCTACTAACACAATCATGTTAATTGCAGCAATTAAGAGAAGAAACAATGCTGAGACTGAGGTTCCAATTAAAACACCTGCCGACTGAAGTGCAGGAATAACGTTCTTGATGAACACGGCTGCAACTGCGATAGCAACGGTTAAGCCTATGACAATGGTAGAGTGACCAAGAGAGAAGAAAAAACCTACAGCTACGGGTTTCTTGTTTTCCTGCATTAACTTACGTGTTACGTTGTCGATTGCCGAGATATGATCTGCGTCTACTGAGTGACGCAACCCTAACAAATAGGCAACAACCGCAACACCAAGCAATCTTGGAACGTGTGCAAAGACGACAAGAGCTAATGTCCAAGCCACTACATTCATTACAATTAAAAACGAATATATGCCAATGACTTTGCGGCGAACATCGGTTGAACTATCGTTGAAGACATGAGAAATGGCTGAAATACCAAAGCTACTAGCTCTGCTACTCATGAAACCTCCTGAAAAACACTAGGTGGCACGATTGAAAGCGAGGCGGGAGCTATTAAAGTTATGAAGAGACACGCTACATTGTTTTGCGCTACGAGGGTAACTTGTAAACAAGGATGTTTCCTTTGGAAAGTATACCAGCAAAAATACATAATTGCAATTTTTTTGCAATTGCTTGTATTTGGTAGTGAGCTTCACAATGGTATACTGCTAGCACAAGAAGCTACTAAGCAGAAAGAAGCATACATGGCTGGATATATCGTACTGGAAGGTGGAGCCGAGTTTGGTGGCCTGATGGCAAAACCTGACCAACGAGCAATAGAACTGGCAGGTGGTCCTCAGGCTCGTATCAGTATTATTCCAACGGCTGCCGCACCTGATAACAATCACCAACGCGCGGGTAGAAATGGCGTTCATTGGTTTACACATCTTGGAGCCAGCAATGTCGAGGCACTTCCTCTCATTGATAAAGCGTCAGCAAACGACCCTGGTATCGTAGACTCTCTTCGTCAATCTCGACTCATCTACCTGTTGGGTGGCTTCACAGGATACCTTGGTCAGACCCTTCTGGGAAGTTCTAGCTGGCAGGCAATGCTTGCTGCGTATGAGAACGGGGCTGTAATTGCTGGCAGTAGTGCTGGTGCAATGGTCTTGTGTCAGTATTATTTTGACCCTGGCGCAGGGAAGGTTGTTGGGGGGCTGGCACTATTGCCCAATACCTGTGTTCTGCCTCATCACAATACATTTGGAAAAGGCTGGGTATCTCGATTAACTACGCTCCTCCCCGATGCAATCCTCCTTGGCATTGATGAACGCACAGGTATGATTGACGATGGCAAAGGAGAACGGAAGAGTACATGGAGCGTCTATGGACAAGATACCGTGATGGTATACAGTAAAGGGAAAGCTGTAAGGTACAGAGCAGGTGAAACATTCACGGTTAGCCTCAACGCTGAGGGTTGAAGTTAGACCAATGGTTGTCACTTCTGAGAGAGACCTTTATGTGCTATAGTACACTTAGAGGAATATACCCTTCACACTTGGAGATAAGACCACAGTTGTCGAATCGTCTTCTCAGTTCAAAGGAGGAACTCAGGTATGGAAATGGCTAATCCTTCACTGGTAGCAGGCGTCTTTAAAAACCAGGCAGACGCGAATCAGGCTATCCAGGAATTAAAACAAGCTGGATTTAGAGATGATCAGATCAAAGCTAGCGCATACGACCTGAACGGAGTACCGGAGGTTCACGACGCCATTGAACTCCAGTCTGAAAACAACCGGGTTATCGTGACGGTCATGGCTGAGGACAGAAATCAGGATGCAGCAAGCATCTTCGTACACAATGGAGCAAACAACGCTGATCTCCCTCCTGGAATAGAAGTTGATCAGGGTGTTCCTGTCAGAGCTACACCTGAAACAAGCACCGATACTACAGAACAAGTGTGAACCGGTCTAGCACACAGGCTATAAGAAATATGTATCGGTGTTACAGGGAGCCGTGGTACAGTAGGAGTTGACAGAACACAGCGCGTGGGCGCGGATGATTTACCATCCGCGCCCACGCGCTGTGTTCTGCTAAATTATAGATCAGGTAGTTGCCAATCAATCTCTGGTTTGTCTGCCGCATGTAAAGCTCCATTAATTGTCGAAAACGGTTTACTGCCGAAGAAACCGTTACGCGCGGAAAGTGGTGATGGATGCGCGGATTGTACGATAATGTGGCGCGTAGTATCAATCAAGCTGATCTTCTTCTGGGCATAGGCTCCCCATAACACGAAAACAACGGGACTTTCCTTTGCGTTGACGTTACGAATAATAGCATCCGTAAAGATTTCCCAACCATGATTTTTGTGCGAGTTGGGTGTGTGGGCGCGAACCGTCAGAACTGCATTCAACATCAGTATTCCTTGTTGTGCCCAGGGAACGAGATAACCATTGTTCGGGATACGAAAACCTACATCAGCGCGGAGTTCCTTGAATATGTTGACCAGCGATGGCGGTGGCTTGACACCTGGACGTACCGAGAAGCACAAACCATGTGCTTGATTGTCGTCATGATACGGGTCTTGTCCCAGGAGCAAGACGTTGACATTTTCGTAGGGTGTAAGCTTTAGTGCCGAAAACACATCTTGCTCTGGCGGAAAAACGGTGTAGTGCTGACGCTCGCCATCAACGAAACGCTGTAAGTTTTGGAAATAGGGTTGCTCGATCTCTTGAGCAAGAAGATGATGCCAGGACGTAGGAAGGTCTATCTGCATATGTTACCTCTCTCTTACCTTGTTTTACCCATATAGTTCTGTGACAGTGACGAAAGACATAGTAACACAATAGGTCTTTTCGCACTCACATTACCTCTCCGTTTCTTTTATACTGCTTTGTATAGGAAACAATACACTAACACTTATGGGCTTACAAATATTAACAAGAAAAAACAAGATAGGAGTCAACGTCATGGTAGTAAATGCAGCACAGGACAACGAGACAAATCCTAAAAAAGCAAAGGTTATGGCAACAGTGCTTGGTATTGCCTATAGTATCGTTATAAACGCGGTCCTTCCACTGGTGATTTATCAGCTTTTGAAGAGCTACACCACACTTTCAGATTTCTGGGCGTTGGTCATTTCTGGTGTTCCACCGATGCTTGATGCACTAGTCGGTGTGATACGTAAAGGTCATGTGGACCTGATTGCAGGACTCGCGCTACTATCTATTGTGGTTAGCATCATTCTGATCCTGCTCGGCGGTAGTCCACGTCTCCTGCTCATACGCGAGTCGTATTATACAGCGGCAATCGGCTTTGCCTATCTCGCCTCATTCTTATTCCCAAGACCTCTAGGTTTCTACTTCGCGCGTTACTTTGTAACGGGCAACGTACCAGAGAAGATTGCGGAATTCAACGGTTACTGGAAGTATCCAGAGTTCCGCTTCGCAATGCGTCTATCTACGGCGGTATGGGGTGTTAGTTTCATACTCGAAGCGGCCCTACGCACATACTTAGTGTTTACGCTAACGATTCCGCAATTTTTGATTGTCTCGCCATTCGTCTTTTATGGCATGTTGGGCGGCGTCATGCTATGGACTATGCTATACACACGGCATGGACGTAAGCAAAGAGAAAAAGCTGTAAAATATCGCCGCGCTGACGAAGCAGAAGCGACAAATGGCACTGCCTCCGACAACCTAATAGCGTAAGGTCTCACGATGAGAAGAGGCGATTGTGGAGAATACCCCCACAATCGCCTCTTCTCGTAGTGAGCTTTTCACTGGCTACTTACACTTCATTTCCGACTACTTCGTCAGTAGGCATTTCCTCAATTCCCCTTCGCAGATGGCTTTTACGCCGACTGTACAGAAAGTACACGACCAAACCGATTAGCAGCCACAAAACAAAGCGAGCAAGTGTCACAAGTGGTAGGCTCACAATCAATACAGCTGAACCTATCATGGAGAGTATCGGAACGAACGGCACAAATGGCACACGATAACCGCGCTTTAGGTCTGGCTGTGTACGGCGTAGCACAAGCACACCTGCTGCAACCAGCACAAACGCGGCAAGGGTGCCGATATTAGTGAGTTCGGCGACCACATCAATCGGTATAAAGCCAGCGATAGCCGCGACGACTAAGCCGACTAGCAGGCTTGACAGGTAGGGTGTACGAAAGCGCGGATGCACTCTTGAGAAAAAGCCGGGTAGGAGACCATCACGCGCCATCGAGAAAAAGATGCGACTTTGCCCATAGAGCAGAACGATCAACACAGTCGTCAAGCCGCAGATTGCTCCAACAGCGATGATGGAACCGGCCACGTTTAGGCCGAGCAGGACCAGCGCATGTGATACGGGTGAGGCAACGTCAAGCTTTGTATAGGAAACATCTCCCGTCAGCACGACAGTCACGGCAATATACAGAACGGTACACACAAGCAGGCTAACGAAGATACCAATTGGCAGATCTCGTGCAGGGTTTTTTGTTTCCTCTGCCGAGGTGGAAATCTGGTCGAAGCCAATATAGGCGAAGAAGATGATGCTGGCACCACGAAAAATACCGCCGATGCCGAATGGCAGGAACGGTTGCCAGTTCGCGGGATTGACGTGTCCAACTCCCACAACGAGAAAGAACACGATCACCGCGAGTTTGATTGCAACGATGACATTGTTGACAATAGTGCTTTGAGACGTGCCCAAAATCAGCAATGCCGTGACAAGCAAAATAATAACAACAGCGGGTAAATTGACTATTCCGCCTGAAAAAGGCGATGCCGTCAATGCTTTAGGAAGCGTTATCCCCAGAGCGCTTTTGAGAAAATCGACGACATAGCCAGACCAACCTATGCTGACAGCACCTGCTCCCACTGCATATTCCAGGATCAGGTCCCAGCCGATAATCCATGCAATCAATTCACCCATCGTGGCATAGGAATACGTGTATGCACTACCTGAAATAGGCACGGTGCTGGCGAATTCGGCATAGCAAATGGCTGCGAGACCACTCACGATACCAGCTAAGATGAATGAGAAAATAAGCCCAGGACCAGCGTACTTCGCAGCAGCCACCCCCGTCAATACAAAAATACCCGTGCCAACAATGGCACCGATACCAAGTAGTGAAATGCTGAATGCATTTAATGTACGTTTGAGTCCATGCTCTTTGTCGCCACTTTGTTTCATGATGAGGTCAATTGGTTTAATCTGACCAAGGTCACTTAGCCATCTACTTGCCATGTGCTTCTCCTGTTCTTAACGCTCAGCTAATGGACGGAGTATGAGGGGAGTACGCAACTACGTTGTCTAAACGTAGTATGAAAATTGGTACTGTTTAGAATACGTTTTGACTCATCAAAATAGTTACACATCTTGAACGCTTTCGGTTTTTGCATGTTTCGTGGCGTCGCTACCTCGCAAAGCAAGCAATACGTATATTCCTGCACCGATGACGATAAAGCCTGACGCTGAGAAGATTGTATCTAACGCGCCAAACGTACTTCCAAGTAGTGAGACATGGAATCCATGGAGTATTGTACTGGCAAGTAGACCTGCTAGAGCGGTCGAGATTAGTGACGAGCCAGTTATAAGTGGCGTGTTAACGGATTGCACACGCCCAACAAATTTCCGCGGCGTCACCTTGAGCAGAAGTGGCCCAACCACAACATTGATTCCAGCATTGGCAAAGCCTAGCAGGAAAAACAATACAAAACCAACAATAAAATTAGTCGTTCTACCAAATACGACCATGCAGCTTCCCCACATGAGAAACGACAACCAGAAAACTTTCACCTCACCAAGCCATTTAGCAAGGTAGATAGCTGCCAGTAATCCTATAACGACGCCTATGCCATAGTTTGCTTCAAAGAGGCCAAGCAGATTTTTGGGCGTATGCAAATTTTGGATCGCAAACAATACATAGAGCGCATCAGATGCACCTGCCCCTAACCCGAAGAGCATACCTGCATATAAGAGTACCACCAGAACATTATTTCCTTTGAAGACACGCAACCCTGCAACAAACTCGAGGGCAAAGTTTTTGCTTCGTCCATCATTGGTGCTTGTCGCAGCTTTTGGAGCCTGCACAGCCAGAATTGCTAGAAAAGAGGCAACAAACGAAAGTGCATTGATGGCAATAGCCCATTGCACGCCAAAAGCAAAGTAGAGCGGTGCCGCTAACGATGGACCGATAATCAACGAAAGATTGAATGAGATGCTGGTAAAGCTGATTGCACGTGTACGCTGCGATGCAGGTACAATATCTCCAATAAGTGCCAAACGAGACGGATTGAAGAACTGAGAGCAGATGCTAACAAGCGCAACAATCATGTATACGCTGACAAGAAGCCATGTATTGGTGCTATGGTTTTTTGCTACATATGGTAATGAAATAAGCATAATGAGAAACAGCAAGAGCGCAACGATGATAGCCCGTAGCGCATCCATTCGTAGCATCGTTTGTCGCTTATCCCAGCGGTCTACAAACACACCCGCAACTGGTCCAATAAGTAGTAACGGTATCACGCTAGCAATAGCAACACCACTTACGGCAAGTGGTGCCCATGATTGACCCTTCGCAAGCTGCGTTGCTACCCATAACGAAAGTGTGGTAGTAAAAAAGAAATCGCCAATGCTTGAGATGCTCTGCCCAATCCATAAAAGAGCAAAGTTGCGATTGATGAACCAGGATGTTTTTTGTGGGGGCATGATGGTAGCTGACATGAAATGCTCCTTTGTAGTGTAGGGCGACATGTCGTCTTGACAAGGCTATGACATTTTGTAGGGGCTTCCTCAGAACGCCTTCGTCCCATTGACCACGTTTTCCATCCATTGGATACGTTCTTCAACAATCGTCAACATTGTGTATTGGGACGAGGGCGTTCTGAGGAAGCCCCTACAACGTTTCATTATGTTATATATGATTTTCTACAGAACGGTACGTGGCAGCCGCCAATAGCCCTCTTTGTCATGTTGCAGCATGTTTTCATCGACCATCACTCGCAACAGATAGGGGTAATCGGACGAGTGCTGGCGAATAATCTCACTGGCTTCCTCTTCGCTGTACACTCTGTCAAGCTCGAAGGCGGCAAGGAGTTCCGCAAGTACAGCTTGCCGTTTCTCTGGCTCAAGCAGTTCGGGTGTGATACGCCAGTAGGTTCCTTTGTCGCGTTGCATCAATCCATAGCTGGCTGCGATAAGCTCACGGCGCAAGTAGGCATAGTCTTCATGATGGCGTTGCAGAATTTCGTTCACCTGCGCCTCTTTGTAGAAGACATCATACGCGAACTGGTTTGCCAACCATTTGAGAATGACGGTACGTTTCTTAGGACTGGCCGGAATCTCTTTCAAACGTGTACCATCGAAGAAGTCTCTCAGGACTTTGCGCTCCCATGCATCACCCTCGACATCATCGACAAGCGAGGCCATTTTTTGTGGGGTGAGCAGCAATTTATTGGTTGTGCGTAAAGCCTCGGCATTCAGCCAGTAGTAGTGCGTGTTGCCGTCAGAACGCATACCAACAAGGTTCAACTCCTTGAGTTTCGCGAGATGGTGCGAAATGGTAGGAGCCTTGAGTTTGAGTAGAGCCGCCAGTTCCTCGACATTGCGTTCTCCATTCGCCAGGATACCGAGCAACTTGAGCCTGTTCTCATCTGCCAGCACTTTGAAGAACTGAAGCAGCGACTGAAATTCTTCCTGTGACATTCGTCACCTCTCTTGCATAATAGACGTGCATCTAATTAGAATTATATCTAAATTCAAGAGAATTGTCAAGAGGATGTTCGATGACTTTAGTGGCACACACCAGAGATTACTGTTGCTGTTGCGGCGGCATCTCCGGGTAGGTTGCGTATGGCTCTTCGTAGTCTGTGATAGGTGAATTTGCTTGCTGCTGATCTTGTTGCTGATAAGGTGAATTTGAAGAGAGAGGGGCTGAGGAAGACACGCTTTGTGGTTGATAGCCCTGCTGGTATTCCTGGTACGATGGTTGCTTGGGTAGAGTATAGTATACAGATGCTTTCTTTTGAAGCGGTTGCTGCACTAGCTTCTTGATGTAGGGTATCCATTGCGTAATAGGATAGACATAAATAAAAAAGTAAACAAGGGCACCAATTGAGTGAGTGCAGAGCAAAAGAAAAAGTAACCACCCTCTCTTTGGACGTGCTTTAGCCCTATTCCAACAGTCGATGAGCATCCATAGCCAGAAGATTGTTCCCACTCCTTCCAAGAAAGAACCAAATCTCTGTATCATTTCAAATAAAGCACCCATAGCATCTTCTCTTTCATTCGTATCATGACATATCTTATCTTAGCATACGTATTGTGATACTTAGAATCAAAACTGTGAAGATAGCCTTTCCTGATAGCTTCACACCTTCACTAAAGTCGAGATGCAAAGCAAAGCTAATATTTTGTTCCACTGCTTCTGTAGCCGCCTTATTTCCAATATGTTCGGCTAACTCATCCTTTACCTTACCCAAGTTTGTGTAGCGAGCTATGATTGCGTCATGGTTGGCAACGATAGCAGGTTCATTCATGGCCCGTTCAATCGCTTGTGTAGCAAGGCCTATCTGCTCCATAAGACGCCGTACTTCTGACTGTGGCATAAACTACCTTTCTATGGTATATACTTTAGTGGTATCCACTTAAACGGATACGCTTACAAGGATACCAGCAAAACACAGTATCGTCAAGTCTACATTCGTGTTAAAATAAAACCAACTTGAACGGGGGATAAAAATGCGACGGTTACGAGTGCGAGAGGTAGCAGAGTCTAAAGGCGTTACCATGACAAAGCTATCAAGACAAGCTGAACTAAACTATAAGACTGTGTATGCTGTTTGGCACAATCCGCAACATGATGTATCCCTCTCGACACTTGACCGTATAGCTAAAGTGCTAGGTGTCCCTGTCACTGATTTATTAGAGGATGTACCAAACGAATAAGGAGTCGGTAACTATGCCCTCATGGGAATATCTATTGGTAGAAATTGAAAAGAATACTCATAGTGGGGAGTGGGAAATAGAGAAGGCTAATGGGCAATCTGTAGCAACGTATCCGCCGATTGCCCTACATGACCGCCTAAAACAATTGGGCATAGATGAATGGGAGTTGGTATCTGATAGCCCGACAGGTACTACACGCCGCGAGATGATTTTCAAGCGTCCAAAAAGATGAGCAAATAAAAAAGCAACTCGTCTGCACTCGTTGGGTAGATTGATCCTTTATTAGAACAAGACAACACCTAATACTACAGCCGCACTTACGCTGCTCGCTTCTTTGCTCGACGTTTGATGTGTGACTGTTTGGCTCTGGCCTGATGTCGTCGACGCCAGCGGGACCAGCACAGAACTCCTTCCGGTGTCGGAGGC
>JAABUX010003339.1_pt1 | contig 21386 bp, 22 predicted proteins | sample 5561851 | NCBI WGS metagenome assembly JAABUX01 (sample SAMN10711883, study PRJNA513361) | rock metagenome | isolation source: Antarctica rocks | place: Antarctica: Victoria Land, Richard Nunatak red sandstone | collected 2016-01-03 | reverse complement strand
ACGCGTGGCTCGGTCAGTTCCGCAGACTGCTTGTCCGGCATGAGCATCTCCTCACCACCTATAAGGCCTTCTTCCACCTCGCTTGCCTGTGGATCACGCTCAGACGGTGTTTATGAAACAAGCTCTACTGATAACCAACAAGCTGCGACTATAAAAGTAGACATGAGTAGCTTTCTGGTGAGTTTCATGTAAGTGTGTGCTGATGTGTCTTAACACAGTGAAACTCAAAGTGAGTGTGCCATCCGATAACAGAATTATTCGGTCCATGAAAACGATAGACGGGTAGCAGCTCTTTGAAAGATTCTGGAATTTCTGGCTGAGAGGTCCCTCCTTTAGAATCACTAGTCATCACCGATGCTCCCTTATTCAAGTGAGTGTGCCACTGTCACCGGTTACAGTATGTTTTCAATAGCCATTCGCGACCAAGTAAGATACTGTGACTTCGAAAGCCGAGTCGCCCTGTGTGTCTTGTTCAGCGAGCCGGGTCCACCGGTCTTCCGTGTGGCCCTTCACTACCAGCCCATTCTGAATCGCAAGTTTCATCAGCACATCCGCTTCCAGGTTTACCGGCGCGCCGGGCGCCAGCGTATGCAGGTTCGTCGCCTCATAGGTGTGCGGAATCATCGCGACGTGCAGCTCCCCCGCTCCCGTAGGCGTGTCATCATTTGCATCTTTCTCTCCAAACCACCGCGCCACCGTCAGGCTGATGCCCTCAATCGTGATCGAGCCTTTCTCCACGACGAACCGGCCCACGGCAGGCGGCACCGCGATCCGCAGCAGCCAATCCGTGCGTTCGCCCAAACCAACCCGCTCCAGCCCAAGCAGCGTACCGGTCGCGTCCACATGCCCCTGCACGATATGCCCGCCCAGCGGAGCACCGGCGACCATCGGCAGCTCCAGGTTGACCTCGGCGCCCGGCGCGAGCGCGGCCAGCGAGGTCCGCGCCACCGTCTCCGCCGCGAGCTCCGCGTGGAAGCGCGTGCTCTCCGGATCAAGCGCCGTCAGGCACACACCGCTCACCGCGATGCTGTCGCCAACCGCGAGCTTGGGCGCCAATCCCGGCGCAAGCACCGCCAACCGCAGCGTCCCGTCCCCTTGCGTCAACGATTCAATCGTCCCTGTCGCCTGCACCAGACCTGTAAACATGCGTCCACCTCAACTTGTCTAGATTCAAAAGTCGCGCCAGGGGTCGCGCAGATAGGCTTCCATCCGGAAATCCGAGCCGGACTCCGCGACCGTGAAACGCCGCAGCTCCATGGGCACCGGCAGCCCGCCCGCCACCAGCGGCACCCCCGCTTCGCCCAGAAACATGGGCGCATAAAACAGGCAGAGCTTGTCCGCGATCGGCGCGCCGTACTCGCTGCCCAGCAGCGCCCGGTTCAAGCGCGAGCCTCCCTCGGTGAGCACGTTCAGCACCCCGTAGCCTTCTCCCAGCAGCCGCAAAACCGCCTCAAGATTGAGCCCTCCTTCCGGCGCTGCCCCGACTGCGCGCACCTGGATGCCGGCCGCCTCGAGCGCATTCCACCGCTCGCGATGAGCCCGATCCTCTGTCGTTGCCGCCGTGCACACCAGCACGTCGTTCTGCGCAGTCTGCACCAGCCGGCTCGCCACAGGTAGTTGCAGGCCCGAGTCGAGCACCACCCGCAGCAAGGCCCTGCGCCGGGCGCCGCCGCTGCGGTCGGTTAGCAAGGGGTTGTCCTCGAGCACCGTGCCAATCCCCGTCAGCACCGCATCCACCGAGTGGCGAAGTTTCTGCACAGCAAGCAGGGAACGCGCGCCCGTCAGGTAGGCCACACTGCCGGCCGGCTTCTGTGCCCGCGGCGGAGCAATCCGGCCGTCGAGCGAAACGCCCGCCTTCAGCGTGACAAAGGGCAGCTTGTGCTTAATCCACCGCGCGAAGCCGTCGTTTAACGCGCGCGCCTGGTCGGGCATCACACCGACCGTAACCGCGACGTCCTTCTCGCGAAGCATGGCAAAACCCTGCCCATTCACCAGCGGATTCGGGTCGCCGGTCGCGGCCACAACCCGCGCTACTCCTGCCTTCAGCAGCGCCTCGGCGCAGGGCGCGGTGCGGCCGGTGTGCGCGCAGGGCTCAAGCGTAACGTAGGCGGTCGCGCCGCGCGCCTGCGGTCCGGCGTCATTGAGCGCAACTATTTCAGCATGGTCCTTGCGGTCGTACTGGTGCGCTCCCCGGCCCACCACGATGCCGTGCTTAACCAGCACACAGCCCACGCGCGGGTTCGGCGAAGCCATACCGATGGAAGCCTCGGCAAGCTGCAGTGCCTGCCGCATCCACCGCGCGTCCTGCGTTTCATCGGCCCGAGGCGGCTCCGGCATTGGCTGCTTCTCCTAAAAGAGAGTCCACAAATGCTTCGCTGTTGAACGCGAGCAGATCGTCCATCTTCTCGCCCACGCCCACAAACCGCACCGGAAGCTCCAGCTCCTGCGCAATGGCAATCGCAATGCCGCCCTTGGCCGTGCCGTCGAGCTTGGTCAGCACGATGCCTGTCACCCCCGCCGACTCGGTAAACAGCCGCGCCTGCTGCAAGCCATTTTGCCCCGTCGTTGCGTCGAGCACCAGCAAGACTTCGTGCGGCGCATCCCAGATGATGCGCTGCGCGGTGCGGCGCATCTTCTCGAGCTCCGCCATCAGGTTGGTCTTGGTATGCAGGCGGCCCGCCGTATCCACCAGCAGCACATCCGTGCGCCGCGCATTCGCGGCCTGCACCGCGTCGAACAACACCGCCGAGGGATCGCCGCCCTGGCGCGTTTTGATGATCTCCACGCCGGCGCGCTGGCCCCAGACTTCCAGTTGTTCAATCGCGGCCGCGCGAAACGTATCGGCCGCGCACAACAGCACGGTTTTCCCGGCGCGGCGATACCAAGCAGCCAGCTTGCCGCTGGTCGTGGTCTTGCCGGTGCCGTTGACCCCGACCAGGAATATAACTTCGGGCGGCGCGATCCTGCGGGGGGGCAGTGAGTTTCTGGCTTCCAGAATCGCGAGCAGCTCGGTGCGCAGCAGGGCCTTCAGCTCCGCGCCATTCTGGATAGCCTGCCGACGCGCACGATCGCGCAACCTCTCCAGCACGACCGTCGTGGTGCTCATGCCAAGGTCCGAGGACAGCAGCACCCCTTCCAGCTCTTCGAATGCGGCTTCGTCGACCTCGCGGGTAAGCGCGACCACGCTTTCCATGCGGTCGGAAAGCGTCTCACGCGTGCGCGAGACCGCCTCGCGCATCCGGTCGAAAACACTGCGCTTTTCCGGTTGATCGAGCGAGCCGAACAGGGTTTGAATCATAGTTCCGAGTTTATCGTGCAATCGTCAAGCAGTGCTTTCATCCAGGACGCCAATCCAGGACGCGAAGAGCTGGAACCACGACCCATCATCTCGATAGGCTGATGTCGCGTGGATCATCAAATCGTAGTTTTAAGCCCCATCCATAGCGGGTTCTCGGGCGGGCATCATCGTGTACGGAGCTGTAAAGAGCGATGGCAATCTCGTTACTTCCCTTACGCAGGGGCACGTCGAAGGATCCGTTTTCAAACGAGAGTCTTCCATCCGGATCCCGCCTTTCCGACTCCGGATAGTAAAAGTTCTTGCCCTGGGTTACAGGTTTCCCATTTACAAATACCCACGCCTGCCCGATCCAGCCGAGCGAGACACGCTCCTTCCCGTCATGTTCAGAGTGAACTTCGGAACGAAGCCAGACCAGAGCGGGCGGTGCGTCGGTCGACGTATATTGCCGGTTCAGATTCACCAAACCATCCCTCTCCGCGCTGATACTCGTCCATGCATGAGGGTCGGCAGGCATCTCCGCATAGCTTGGGTCCTTGCCGTAATGCAGAGGAGCCAGAGGCGAGAGGAACCAGTGCCGGACGATGCCGCGGTCGCCGGCCGCAGGATCGGGAGCGGGCTGGCCAGAGAGGCCTTCGACCGCATCCGGAGTGACGACCAGGTTCGCAAAGACGGCCGGGCCGCGCAGCTCGATTCCCCCTTCGGATGTTTCAGCCTGGAGAGCACCGACGGCCAGAGTGGGAGTCATGGACCGATTGATGAAGACGTTCATACGCCGCCCTGAAACGACAAGCCTGACGTGGTTCCATCCATCGAGGACCGGCGCCTCCGTCTGGTACTGCGGGTAGACATTCCAGAGCATGAAGCCGTGGATCACGGGGGTGTACTGGATGCAATCGTCCGATGCCCGGCAGTCCGGGAACGTGCGCAGATAGAATTCTTCCGCGTTCCCTCGATCTTTCTGTCTGAACCGGATTCCGGGGATGTCCTGCCCGATAGGCTTGATATCGAACTCAATGGTTCCGTTGCGGAAATTGAGATTGTTAACGGCTACTTCGCCGGATTTGAGCACAAGCAGCCCCTGCGGGAAACCCTCTTTCCTTACGAACTGAATATCCGGTCTGGGGTCTCCGGCCTTGGTCTCCACCACCCGCCAGTGACTGGTCACCATGGGCACCCGGCTGGGCCCAGCGGCTCGAGCGGCGGAGGACGTCAGCATACAGCAGAGTGCCAACCCCAGGTGGGATCGGCGGAAACGGGGTCCAGTCACAAACATCGGCATATCCTCGTAGATCAATCTCTACTCGTCTCGCCCCGGCCGCGCCATCAGCGACCGCACAGCCTCCGCCGCGGAGCGCTCCCCATGCAGGACCGCATGTACCTGCTCGGCGATCGGCATATCCACGCCATGCAGCTGCGCCAAGCCCAGCGCCGCGCCGGTGGTGCGCACACCCTCGGCAACTTTTCCATTGAGACTCGCGACAATCTCCGCGAGCGCGCGACCACGGCCAAGCTCCACCCCTACAAAGCGATTGCGCGAGAGCGCTCCAGTGCAGGTCAATACCAGGTCGCCCACCCCGGCCAGCCCCGCAAGCGTTTCCCGGCGGCCGCCGCAGGCCAGCGCCAGACGCGTCATCTCAGCGATGCCGCGCGTCACCAGCGCGGCTCCGCTGTTGTATCCGAGCCCCAATCCCGCCACAGCGCCCGCAGCAATCGCAATCACATTTTTCAGCGCCCCGCCTAGCTCCACGCCGGGCACATCGGTATTGCGATACAGGCGCATTGTGTCGGTCGTCAGCATCGTCTGCGCGCGCTCGGCGTCGGCCATCTGCGGAAAGGCGATCGTGACAGCAGCAGGCGAGCCCGAGGCGACTTCCTGGGCGAACGAAGGCCCGCTCAGCGCGCCGATAGGATGCTCCGTCGCTCGGTCGCCCAGCACCTCGGCAAGGACCTCTGTCATGCGCAGCAGCGTTCCGTCCTCAATCCCCTTGGCCGCGCTGATCAGCGTGGTGCCACCTGCGAGCGCCGGAAGCAGCGCCAGCATCGTGGCCCGGACATGCTCCGATGGGACCACAAGCACGACTGCATCCGCTCCACCTGCGGCCTGAGGCAATGAGTGGGTCACGGCAAGCGTCGAGGGCAGGGCAAAGCCGGGCAGGTAGTGCCGATTTTCGGCTTCCGCCACGAGCTGCGCGGCGCGCGCTCCCGTATGTGCCCAGAGCGTAACCTCGTGGTCAGCCCGCCGGCAGAGATTCAGCGCGACCGCCGTTCCCCATGCCCCGGCACCCAGTACCGCAATCCGGCTCACGCGGAGGCTGCCGGCTTGCCGATACCAGGCTCCGTGCCGGCGAGCAGCCGCCCGATATTGGCATGGTGCTTGATGACCACAAGCGCAGGCCCGGCGATCAGCGCCGTCATCACCGCCCAGCCGCGCCCACCCTGCGGCGGCACCGCGAACGCCGCCACCGGAATCGAGAAAGCAGCCAGGATCGAGGCGAGCGAGACAATCCGTAACAGCCACAGCGAAAGACAAAAAATCGCGAGCGAAATGAGCGCGACCGGCCACGCCAGCGCCAGAAACACGCCAAACGCCGTAGCCACCCCCTTGCCTCCGCGAAAGCCGAGCCATACCGGAAACATGTGCCCCAGCAGCGCGCACATCGCGGCCAGCGCCGCCGCCACGCTCACGTGGAACGTGTAGGCCGCGTCATGCTGCACCCAGCGCGCCGGCAGCATGGGCAGCAGGCCCGTGGCAAAAACAACCGCGACCCAGCCTTTGGCCGCATCCAGAAAAAACGTAAGCGCCCCTAGCCCTTTCGCACCCGAGCGAACCACGTTGGTCGCCCCGATGTTGCCGCTGCCAATCGCGCGAATGTCCTGTCGGCGAAACACGCGCACCAGCAGGTAACCCCACGGGATCGACCCCAGCCCGTAGGCCACCACGGCAATCAGCAGAAAGGGAATCGCGTTCATCGCGTTTCGAGTGTAGCGCACCTGCGCTCACCCGCACGGGCGCGCCTGCTTTGCAACGGGGAACGCGGGTGCTAGCATGGTCGCGCCATGCGCCTTCTTCCCATTGCCCTTGCTCTTTTCGGTTCGTTCACTGCTTCGTGGGGTAATGGGGCTCTCGCCCAGATCGCGCCCCGGCATGTACCGCCTTCCGATACCACGGTCCCGGTCGGGGCGCGTTTGCTCATCCAGGTCATCGGCGAGGGCGCGCAGATCTATACCTGCACGCGCAAGGACGGAGCGCTCGCCTGGAACTTCCAGGCGCCGGATGCGAAGCTGCTTGACCCGGCAACGCACGCGCAACTGGGAACCCACGGAGCAGGGCCCATGTGGCGTTGGAACGATGGCAGCGCCGTATCGGGAAAAGTTACGGTTTCGCAAGCTTCGATCGAGCCGGATAGCCTGCCCTGGCTGCTGCTCGCCGCCACTCCGCTTGGAGAGGGTAAAGGAATTCTGAACCCGGTCGTCTGGGTGCGGCGCTCGGAAACCCATGGCGGCCTTGCCCCGGCCATCGGCTGTGACGCTGCCCATGAGGGCAGGACGACGCACGTCACCTACCAGGCCTTGTACACCTTCTACAGCGTAGGAACGCCGGCGGGTCAGCCGCGGTCTCAATAAGTAGTGAAATTAGGTTGACGTTGTGACAATGAGGCTTCTATGATCCGGCAATTCGTGAGTCATGCGGATTAGAGGTGCTGAATGAATCGAAGGACTTTCGTTATGTCGGCTGGGAACTCTGCCGCTCTCGTTGCGACGTCAGCAGTTGCACGTAAAGCATAGGGGCAAGGACCATCCAATAATCCTGCTTACGGCTCATCAAATACTGTTCCGGGCTTACGAGCGGGGACTGGAATGCCTACCGGAATACCTTGATCACCATTGCCGACGACTGGCAGGCGAACAACTATGGTGCCCAGTTGCAGAGCCACTATGCTGCGCTTACGCCTTCAGATTGCAAGAGCTCGAATCTCAACCAGGGGCAGGCTCTTCAAAACGTACAGGCAACTGCTCCTGCTGTAACGCTCGCTCAATTGCAGCATGAAGGGGCGGTTTACGACGGGCTGGACAATACTTCGGCTCAATCAGTCATCAATGCACTTCAATACAATGGACTAATTCCCTATCTGAACCCGGCAATGAATTTCGAGTCAAACTCACTGGGCGGGAGATAATGCTCGGCTTAGTTCTCTTGATAGTCGGGAGTTTCTTACTGGGCGTTCACGCAATACGGGTGTTTGGTGCTTGATGTTAGCTTATGTAAGTTTTAGGAAGATAGAACCTACAGGTGATGGCCAGAAAGTGTTCTGGCCATCACCTCTATCGCTGAGTGAGCAACCGCTTGCGCACCATGTCGAGCGCCGCCTGCGCCGCGTACTGGCGCACCCGGTCGCGGTCGCCCGTGAATCGCTGCTCGACTACATCCGTGTCCACGCCATCGCTTACAGCGAGAAACACGAGCCCGACCGGCTTCTCATCCGAGCCCCCGCCCGGCCCTGCGACGCCCGTCACCCCCACGCCGAAGCTGCTGCCCGTTTTCGCGCGAATGCCTGTCGCGAGCGCGGCTGCCACGTCGCGGCTCACCGCGCCCTCGGCCGCGATCAACTCGGGCGCGACCCCGGCGAATAGCGTTTTCAGCTCGTTCGAGTACACGACCGCCCCGCCCAGAAACGCGCGCGAGGACCCGCTGATGCTCGTCAACCGCTGCGCAATCAGCCCGCCGGTGCAGCTTTCCGCCACCGCCAGGGTCGCCCGGGCCAGCTCCAGGTGGTAGAGCACAATCCGCTCCAGCGACTCGCCGTTCGACGAATACACCACGTCGTCCAGCTCCTCCTCGATCGCGCTCGCCAGGGAATCGACGCGCGCCTGCGCCTGTTCAAGCGTCGGCTTGGTTGCGATCAGATTGAGCTGAATATCGCCGAGGTGCGCCAGGATCGTGGTCTCGACATCGTTATATTGCTTGTAAATCGGCGCAATGCGCGCATCGCACGCCGACTCGCCGATCATCGCCGCCTTGAGCGTCCGCGTCGCGAAGGAGCGGCGTGGAATCGCCTCGCGCAACCGCGGCAACACTTCACCCTCGAACATCGGTTTCATCTCGCCGGGCGGCCCCGGCAGCAGCACCACCAGCTTGCGATGTCCGTTGTACTCGGTATCGAGCCACTGTCCCGGCGCCGTGCCCGCATGGTTGGTCAGCGATGCCGCCCCTTCCAGCACATCGCCTTGCTTGGTATTGTTCTCCGTGATCTGGATGCGGCGCGAGGCGAACCGCGCGTACAGCGCGGCCACGATCTCCTGGTTGCGCTTAAGGCGCAGCCCCAGAGCTTCGGCAACAGCCTCGCGAGTCAGGTCATCCTCGGTCGGCCCCAGTCCGCCCATGGCAATGACGATGTCCGCGCGCTCCAGCGCATTGCGCACCGCGCTCACCAGGTGTTCGCGCCGGTCACCAATGATGGTCTTCGCGGAAATACGCACACCCAGCTGGTTAAGCTGGCCGGTAAGGTACAGCGAATTAGTGTCCTGCCGGTACGGCGTCAGCAGTTCGGAGCCGACCGCGATGATGTCACAATTCATGTTTTCTTTTCCCAAACCTAAAAGAGCCGCAAACCTTCCACGCCCAGCGGCAGCGTAAATAACGCCTGTGCCGTGGCCACCACCGCGTCGCCGCCGGGCACAAACGCCATCCCGGCAATCCCGCTGCCCGCAGCGACCAGCTCCGCCGTGCCATCCGGCGAGACCTGCACAATACCCCGTCGTCCTCCGAGCGATGCCGGCACATACACATTCCCGGCAACGTCAAGCGCGATGCCCTGCGGCCGCCCCAGCCCTCGGTAATGCACCGCCGCTGTCCCGTCCTGCGCGATCGCGTACAGCGTGTCGTAGCTTGAAGTGGTGGGCCCGGTAACAAACAGCCGGTCATCCAGCCCGAACGCCAGATGGTAGGCAGAGATCGAAGGCTCAAGCGTCGCGTATACAAAAATCTGACGATCGGGCGCGATTTTAAAAATGGTCCCGCTGCGGTCGCCCACATAAAGGTTTCCCGCACCGTCAAAGCAGATCCCGGTCGCGATCCCCATGCCCTCGGAGTAGTTGGAAACCGCCCCCTCCGGCGACACTCGGTAGATCGTCCCGTCGTTCCGCGAAGAGACATACAAATAACCATCCGGCCCAATAGCCAGCCCCGTAGCGTTGGTGATTCCGGTTACAAACGGCGCTGCCTCACCCGAAGACGTGATGCGAAAAACAGACACCGGCGTCTCCTGCCCGCGCGCGCCGGAGAACGTCGCATAAATATTTCCCAGGGGATCGACAGCGGGGCTCGCCACCTGATGAATCCCGGTAGCCAGCAGATCGGCTACGTCGAAGGGTACGCTGTTGCTCTGGGCGCCGTTGCGCAGCACGCGCAGCAAGGCGCTCTCGCCCTCGTCCGGAATCCGCAGCACAAGCCGTTCTTCACGGCTCAGCAGAACGCCGGCGGCCATTTCGCCGAGCATCGCGACCGGCAGGCGGCCCCCTTCGGGCGCCAAGCCCGAGCCGTGAACATGAACTTCGCCGCCCGGCAGGGCTGCAATAGGGTGCACCCGCGTGATGCGTGGGGCGGGGGAGGGTGGAGCAGCAGGTTGTGCGTCGTCAGAAATCATCCTCTTCTACTGTACTTCCAGTCTCGGGTCGTAACTACCACCAGTGGCTCACAATCGCCCCGACCAGCAGCGCATACACCCCGGCCGCCGCATCGTCCATCACAATCCCGGTACCGCCGTGCAGCCGCTCCAGCTGGCGCACAGGCGGGGGCTTCAGGATGTCGAAAAAACGAAACAGCGCCAGCCCCAGTAGCGCATGCCCCCAGTCAACACGCCCGTAGCCGCAAAAGGGCAGCAGCGCGATCCACTGCCCGGCAACCTCGTCGATCACAACATGGCCCGGGTCCTGGCCTTCCGATTCCAGTTCGACCACCGACGCCGCCGGAATGCCGGTAACAATCGCGAGCAGGGCAGCGAGCAGCGTGGCGGCCCGCAGAGCAGGCGGCGAAGGATGGACTACGAAAGCATACAGAAGCCACAGCAGCACCGCCGCTACAGAACCCCATGTGCCCGGACCGGGCTTGAGAAAACCCGCACCCAGAAAGGTAGCCACCGTCCAGGCCCAGGGAGTGCGCGGCGGCCGCGGTTGCTCGTCAGCCATTCTCGTCCGAATCTGGAAGGACGTCTTTTCGAGAGTTTCTCAAGCCGTCCAGCTCATCCAGCAGGTCGGGGTCGTGCACCGGTGAGGAGATACGGTACGCTCCCGAGGCCCATTTTCCCAGATCGATCAACCGGCAGCGGTCCGAGCAGAACGGGAAATCCGGCTCCCCGGCCGTTACCAGCGTGCCGCAGCTGGGGCAGCGCAATGCTTTGATCTTTTTCGTCGCCATCACAAAACTCTCGCCACCACGTCGTAATCGTGCGCCTCGGTGATTTCGCAAGTGTAGAACGTACCCGGAACCAGCATTTCGCGATCTCCAAAATCATTCAGGTACAGCTTGCCGTCAATCTCCGGCGCGTGCAGCGCCAATCGACCTTCCCACAGCAGCGGCGTCTCCTCGCTCGGCCCCTCGACCAGCACCGGCATCTGCCGCCCCACCCAGCCCTGCTTGCCGGCCTTCGAGATCCCCTGCTGCAGCTTCATCAGCGCGCGCCGGCGCGCTTCAATCGTTCGGCGCGGAACTTTCGCGGCAAAATCGAACGCCTTCGCCCCTTCCTCATCCGAGTAGGAAAACACGCCCATCCAGTCAAAACGCGCATCGCGCACAAACTGCTTCAGCGTCGCGAAGTCCTCGTCTGTTTCGCCAGGGAAGCCAACGATGAACCCCGTCCGCAGCACCAGGTCCGGCACAATGGAGCGCGCCTTTTCGAGCGTGCGCAGAAAAATCTCCGCGCCCGCCCCCCGCCGCATGCTCTTCAGCACCGCGGGCGACGCATGCTGCAGCGGGACATCCAGGTAAGGACAGATATTGCTGTGCTTCGCCATGGTCTCAAGCAGGCGCGTGGTAATCCGGTTCGGGTAGGTATACAGGAAGCGCAGCCAAACCAGACCGTCCACGGCAGCCAGCCGATCCAGCAGCAGCGCCAGTCCGTCGCGCAGCCCCAGGTCCTCGCCGTAGCAGGTCGTGTCCTGCCCGATCAACGTGATCTCGCGCACGCCGCTGGCCACCAGCCGCTCGGCCTCCGCCACCACCGACTCAAGCCGGCGCGAACGGAACTTGCCGCGCAGGTTCGGGATCACGCAAAACGTGCAGGGATGGTCGCACCCTTCCGCAATCTTGATGTACGCCGAAGCGCGGCCGGTTGCGAGCAATCGCGGCGTCTGGTCGTCATACAGGTACGTCGGCAGGGCGCTCGTTTCCGCGCCGTCCCATTCGGTCCGCGCGAACCGGCCCTGCCCTTCGCGCAGGTCGCCCTCGGGGCGGCTTGGGACCAGACCGCCGGCACGGGAGGCGGTCCCTTCGAGATGTGTACTCGGATCGTGCGAATGGCCTGTGCGGGGCTCGGAGAAAGTGGTTTCCGCTGCGGGATGCACGATCGCCGGCGACGTCCCGGTCAGGATCGTGAAGGGCGAGGGAGCCTGTACTCCCAGCGCGGGCTCCCTCAGCCCCGCAGCCGCGAGAATCGCATCGAGCTCTCCCGTACCCACCACTGCATCCACCTCAGGGATGTTTTTGCGAATCTCGTCGCGGTACCGCTCCACCAGGCACCCGGCCACGATCAGCCGCTGCGCCTTGCCCTCGACCTTGTGCGCCGCCATCTCAAGGATCGTGTCCACCGACTCCTGCTTGGCCGAATCGATGAACGAGCACGTATTCACAACCAGCACATCGGCCTCGGCGGTGTCGGTGGTCAGCTCGGCCCCAGCCCCCTGCAGCATGCCCATCATCACCTCGCTGTCCACCAGGTTCTTGGGGCAGCCAAGGGAAACAAAACCGATCTTTATGGGCGCGGTCGCCGATTGGGGGAGCGAAGGCGCGCCGGGAAGTTGCAGAATGGATTGCACATCTCTACTTTATCCGATTGAATCCCAACCCGGAGGCCTCATGACATTCCCCAGCAGGCAAGCAGAACGGCACGAGGGAGCCGGCGACCAGCCGAGCCGCCGAGCGGTGCTGGGAGGCGTACTCGCGACGGCAGCCTCCCCATTACTGCAAAGTGCGCCCGGCCGGCAATTTTCCACTCTCCCAAAAGCAAAGAGTGCGCCCGAGACCAGGCGCGGACGCATCCGCCAGTCGGTTTCACGCTGGTGTTTCGCATCGTGGCCGCTCCCCACCCTCTGCGAACACGCCCGCGCCCTGGGCCTGGTGGGCGTGGACCTGCTCGAGCCGGCCGACTACGCCGTTCCCGCCCAGTACGGCCTGCACTGCACCATGGGCTACGCCGGCGGAGGCGAAATCAATCGCGGCCTCAACCAGCTCGCCAACCACGACGCCATCGTCGCGGGCCTGACCACCGGCATCCCCCTCGCCGCGAAGGCGAATGTGCCCAACGTCATCACCTTCTCCGGCCTGCGCGACGGGGTGTCTGACGACGAAGGCGCGCGCAACACAATCGCAGGCCTCAAGCGCATCGCGTCCGTCGCTGAAGCGCACGGTGTCACAGTCTGCATGGAGCTGCTCAACTCCAGGCGCGACCACCCGCACTACATGGCCGACCACACCGCCTGGGGCGCCGCGGTAATCCGGGCAGTCGGCTCACCCCGCGTCAAACTCCTCTACGACGCCTACCACATGCAGATCATGGAAGGCGACCTGATTGAAACCTTGCGCACATACAGCGACACGATTGCGCACATCCACACCGGCGGTGTACCCGGCCGTCACGAGCTCGACGGACCGACGCAGGAGGTCGCCTGGCCGGGGCTGATGCGGGCGCTCCTCGAAATGCAGTTCACAGGCTATGTAGCCCACGAGTTCGTGCCCGCCGGAGATCCGCTTACGGGTCTGGCCAATGCGGTCGCGCTCTGCGACGTGTAGCACACGGGGTGTGACAGTGTAGCGGCGAGTTGCGTGTGTAGCATATCGGCACGTTTACGCGTCCGGATCAACCGCGCTGCAGGCTTTCTGCATCGCAATCTGTGGATTTCGTCTCGCAAGGGACGGAGGAGAAAGCATGAAGCGTCAAAAGGCGAAAGCGTGGCTTGCATCGGGAATCACGTCCGGGGCTCTGCTGCTGGCTACCGCGGCGCCGCTTGCACCCATCGCATCGGCCCAGCACGATCATCACGACAACAACGGCAATTACAACAACCAGAATAACGGCAACAACAACAACGGTAACTACAACAACCGAAATAACGGCAATCACAACGACAACGGCAATTACAACAACCGAAACAACGGCAATTACAACGACAACGGCAATTACAACAACGACGGCAACTACTACAACGGAAACGACGGCAACTACTACAACGGCATGCACAACAACGTGCAGGGCGGCAACTACAACCAGCGATATCAGCAGGACGAACGCAATCATCACCACAACGACCGCGGCGGCGGCATAGGCCCCGGCTACGGTGCGCTGATCGGCGGCGGCGGCGGCGCGGCCCTTGGCGCGCTATTCGGCGGCGGGATCAAAGGCACCCTGATCGGGGGCGGTGCCGGCGCCGGCCTTGGAGCGCTCGGCGGCAAACTGGCGCAGGGCAACAACCATAACAATGACCGTCACCGCTAAGGAGAACGACCGAATGGAGTTCAAAGGAATGTACCGGAGAATCTACCGTGCAGGCGTGTTTGCCGGCGCACTTGCTGCCTCAACCGCGCTCTGCGAAACATCGGTCGCAATCGCGCAGAGCAGCGCTACCGCCAAGAATATGGCCGAGGGACACGACGCCAATGACGCCAGGATCAACGCCATCCCCATCGACCGACTGGTGACCTCGACCTGCCGCCAAGCCTGGCACCTGAGCGGCGAAAACCAGGACGGCTTTTTCGACATCGTAGAGCGACTGACTGACCTCTCCGCCCATAACCGCGGCGTCACCCTGCCGAACACCAAGGAAGCCGGATCGCGTGCCGGGCAGTGGATTCGCACGCAGTCGCTCAAGGATCCGGACCAGCTGCTCTACGCGGTTGTGGACCATGCCGTGCTGTACTCCGTTTCCAAGGGAACATCGACTTCGGTCAACGGTTCAGCCGCAACTGCTGGAACGAGTAAATAGCAGCTCGCGCGGAACGACCCCGGCCAATCCCTCAGCCGCTGACCACGGAGTCAGGAACTGAACATGACTCCGTGCCGGCACTATTCCCACACGGACAGCCCGGTGATAGACTTCGAGAGTGCCGGGCCCTGCGCGGCGCAATCCCGCGAACCCCGCCAGGTCCGGAAGGAAGCAACGGCAACGGGCCAGTGCGTGCGCAGCAGGTACCCCGGTACATCAAATCGCTTTTTAAAACGAGACTGGCACTCGGACGCGTAGACCTCTTGTACCCGCCGGGCACCCCGGACGCGAAGACGAGGCCATTCGACACATCAGCCCCCCTCAGAGACAATCAGAACTGTTCCGCTGTCCATCACGGCAGCCACCACTTTGTTTGCCTGGAGACAACCCTTGAGTCTGGATGGACCCGTGCGCACGGAGCGAACACCAGTTCGGCGCGCAAAAATCAGCGCCCTTGGCACCTACGTTCCACCCCGTACCCTCACCAACGCCGACCTTGAAAAGATGGTCGACACCTCCGACCAGTGGATCGTCGAACGCACCGGAATTCGCGAGCGGCACATCGCTGAAAAAGGCACCGCCACCAGCGACCTGGCCGCCGAAGCCGCCCGCCGCTGCCTTGCTGACCGGGGCATCTCCGCCGAAGAGGTCGAGGTCATCATCGTCGCGACCGTCAGCCCGGATATGCCCTTCCCCGCGACCGCCTGCCTGGTACAGGAGAAAATCGGCGCGCACCACGCCTGGGGCTTCGACCTAGGCGCTGCCTGCTCCGGCTTCCTGTACGCGCTGCAGGTTGGCGCGCAGCTGATCGCAAGCGGCGCTCAAAGCAAGGTCATGGTCATCGGCGCCGACACCATGAGCTCCATGATCGACTACACCGACCGCAGCACCTGCATCCTGTTCGGCGACGGCGCCGGCGCGGTCCTGCTTGAAGCAACCGAAGAGGGTGAAGAAGGCCTGATCGACTATGCCCACGAGATTGACGGCTCCGGCGCCAATGCCCTGCGCCTGCCCGCCGGCGGCAGCTTGCGCCCAGCCAGCGCGGAAACCGTCGCGAACAAGGAACATTTCGTCTACCAGGACGGCCAGACGGTCTACAAATTCGCCGTGCGCAAAATGTCGGAGATCGCGGAAAAAGTCCTCACGCGCAACGGCCTGAAAGGGTCAGACCTGGCCTGCTTCATCCCCCACCAGGCAAACCGCCGCATCATCGAGTCCACGGCCCAGCGGCTGGGGTTAGAGCTGGAACACGTATTGATTAACATCGACCGCTACGGAAATACCATCGCCGCGACCGTGCCGCTCGCCATGGGTACGGCACGGGATGAGGGCAAGCTCAAACGTGGCGACCTACTATTACTGGCAAGCGTCGGCGCGGGCTTCACCTCTGGCGCCACACTGCTGCGGTGGGAGCTGGATTGAAATACTTCTGCACACCGAAAGTAAACGCCACGTAAGCGGCCGCCAGCCGCTCGCCGTACCACCATTGGCGCTGTAGGCGGTTTTTGTTTTTGAAAGGTAGCAGAGAAGGCTTTGCACTATGCCTCCGCGGGAGCCTGGGTCGACCCCGAGCGCGACGACTGATCCGTCCGCCAACTCCGCTGCATGCGCCTGTACTGCCAGAACCCAAAAACGATCGCCGCCAGCAGCAGCCCGAAGAACGTCCACAGGATAGGCGCTGACCATTTCGACAGGTACTCATCCCAGGTCCGCAGAACTCTCCGCCCATACGTCGCACCTATCCACGCCACCAGCCCGTAGCGCACCCCGCGCGCCAGCGTAAACGCCAGCAGGAACTGGTTGCGCGTCGCCCCCAGAGCCCCGGCCCCCAGCAGCAGCGGCATCAGCGGTACCGGCGGTGGGCAAATGGCTGCGCCGGCGATGGTCATAAAGCCGTGACCCTTCATCCACCGGGTCACCAGTTTTGCCATGCGTTTCGGAACAAAGTGGCTCAGCATCGCTTCGCCCCCCTTTGCCCCGGCTTTCCAGGTGGTATAGCCGCCAATCACACTGGCCACCACCGCTACCAGGGCGATAACAGCCGGCTGCGATGCGCGTTGCGCACATAAAAGCAGGATCAGTACATCGCCGCTGCCCGGCAAGGGAAGCGGAATGATCGCGGCATCGAGCAGGGAAACGATAAACAATCCCGGCAGGCCAAGATGGATGAGCCATGGCGGCATGTGTCCGGCGCTATGAGCCGTTTTTGCCGAGTTTTCCAGGAGTGCAAGCAGTGAGGGCGGAATCCGTGGCATGGGTTCTCTGTTGGAAGCAAAACTTGCGTCTGCGTTTGTGTCCCGAGCGAAAAATACGCCCGGACTGTTTTCTTATCCGGCCCAATCGATGCGCGGCAACGCCGGTATCAGCCCGAGCGCATGCGCTTCCCCAAAAAACCGCTCGACTCCCGCGACAACGTCTGCATCGAGCCCGTAATGGATATTGCGGCTGAGATAGGCATGTACCGTTCCGGCGCGCAAACCGAGGCGAGGCGCCCACTCCGCCGCCAGCTCGGGGATGTGCGCGAGACCGGCATCGCGCGACGCCTGCAAATCTTCAATCACGAGCAGACGCTCGCCCACGCTCAACGACGCGAACGACACTGCCCGCACAGCCCAGAATGCCGAAACCCAGGCGGTACCGGTCGCCCCCCGCCACAAGTGGCCCAGGTCGAGGTAGCGTAGACGCTCGCCCGTGCGCTGCAGGCGCTCGTCCCGGTCACGCAACGCGTGGAGCGCGGGGTCGCCGATCAGCACTGCCGCGTCCCCGGCCCGAAGCATCGCGTCTAGATCCGGCTCATGCTCGAAGAACACAGGCGTACGCCCCCAAAAGCGCCGAAACAGGATTTGCGTGTACAGCGCCGTGGTGCGCGAAGCGCTATCAAGGGCCACCGCATCGATTCGGCCCAACTCCGACGCCGTCGGCGGCTCGAGGTCGGGCTCCTCTCCCCCCTGCACGTCCCCGTCGGTGCGCCCAAGGCTTCGAACGACCAGCAGCAGCGACCGGATAGCGCCCAGCGAGGCGATCGCGCAGCCGGGAACCACCGCAAGGCCTGGAATCGTGGCATACGCGCCGATCGGAATCAGCCCCAGGTCGGCTGCGCCCCCGGCCAGCGCCGCCGCACATTCGGCCGGCGTCATCTTCTCGATCGCATACCGCGCATGCAGGCCCGCGGCTGTCGGCTCGTGTTCAAAGTTCCACATCAGCGGTGCGGGATTAAGAAAGTCGATCGCCGCCATGCGAAAGGGCGGCGTTGCGCCGGGACTCGGCGTTGCGCCGGGACTCGGCGTCACGCGCCGGTTCCCTGCCGGAAAGGCCGCAGCCACACCGGCGCAAATGTGCAAACCAGCGCCAGACCCTGCGCCCCGAGCAACGCAGGCAGCGCGGGCAGCGTCGCATAGGCGCACCACGCCAGCGCGATCCAGAACGCCATATCCGCCGAGGCCGCCAGGTACACCCAATCCGGAAATCGGTGCTGGTCACCGGAAAAGTTCATCTCCTCGATTGGGGGATACGGCGCGCCCGCTCGCCAGCCGGCAGCACGCAATGCGACAACGGGCATCAGATTCAGAAAGAGCACCACGGCGACCCAGATCGGCAACGCCCACGGCAAGCCGCCGTAGTGGGCAAAAACAATCAGGGTAAACGCAACCGTGAGCACTACGTTAAGCGTGGCGCCCGCATGCACGGCGACAGGGAAGCGGCCCATGTCGGCCAAGTGGTTCATCTGGTCCAGCGGTTTGGTCGAAGGAAGTGAAAAATTGCCCGGCATGGGAGACACTCTAGACACACTGTAGCGGAGCAGAGGAGAAAGCACATGGAAGCGAAGGAAACGGCACGCAATGTTCTGGGTGGCGCGCTTGAAACCTGCGGCAAGGATCCGGTAACCGGGTTCTACCGCAACGGCTGCTGTGAAACCGGCCCCGACGACTTCGGCGTTCACGTGGTCTGCGCGGTGATGACGGGCAAGTTTCTGGAATTCTCAAAAAGCCGGGGCAACGACCTGGTCACGCCGCGGCCGGGTTTTGCCGGGCTCAAGGCGGGTGACCCCTGGTGCCTGTGCGTGATGCGCTGGGTCGAAGCGGAGCGGGGCGGGGTAGCGCCACCGATCGTGCTCGCCGCCACCCATGCAGCGGCACTCGAGGTGGTCTCACTTGAAACCCTCATGCAGTACGCCCTCGATCGCGAGATGGTCGAGGGATAAGCATCTCCTGTTCACCAGTCGAGCAAAGGGTAGTTGCTGTGATGTACAAAAAGTGTGTCGTCCTGAACGAAGCGGTAGCGCTTGCCCCAAAGGATCTGCTCTTGACCTACTCCACATTCCACATGAGGATGGCTCAAGCAATCTGCGCGAATACCCGGAAGAGTTCTATCGCAGACCTGCTTGTCGCAGCGGGCACACGAGTGGGCACTCAGTCCTCGTAGCGACCCCACACTTCCGTGAGGTCGAGAGTAAAACCCGCTACGGGTCCGTCTCCGTCGATGGAATTCGCTGCGTCTGACAGGAAATGCGTGCCGGCCCAATAGACGAATACCTGCTGCCGAGCAGTGTCGATCAGCCAGGCGAGTTGGGCGCCATTCTCGACCCACCGCGCCATCTTCTCTTTCGCATCCGGCAGGCGGTCGGACGGTGAAAGCAACTCAATGACAAAATCCGGGCAGACGTGCGGAAAGCCTTTACGATCCGCTTTGGTGAGTGTTTGGAGCCTTTCCGGCGAAAGATAAGCCGCATCCGGGCTGAGCAGTGATCCATCAGGAAGGTAGAAGCCGGCACTTGAATCGAAAGCGCGCCCGCGCCGATGGGTTTTCCACCAAGTACGCAATTGAGCTCCGATTTCAGAGTTTCCGTCGCTGGTATACATTCCCGCTGGAGGGTTCATGTGAATGACTCCATCTCTTGTACGCTCAATTTGAGCGATCTCGTTCAAGCGGCAGAACTCCTCGAACTCCGCATCTGTCATCGGCGGCTCGATGACGAGACGGCGTGGCGCTGTGATCGCGTCGATCGGAAGAAGGGTGTTCATGGCCTGATCATACCTCCGCCTGGACCTGCCATACAGCGTTATGGATTCGAGCAGCGTCGCGCATGCAGTACTTCGGGAACTTGCCGCGCTCTCGTCGTACCGATACCCTCCGGATAGTTTCCGCTTATCCGCATCCAGAGCGTTCCCCAAACCGAGGTACTCCCTTGCCCCCGAGTCCGTCGTTTGCCCCGCTGCCGCCCCCGTCCGTCGTGCAAGCCCCTGTTGCGGAGCAGCCGCCAACAGAGGACCCATCCCGGCTGGCCTGGCTGGCCCTCTCGCTCACACCCGGGCTGGGCTCCCGCCGCATCCTGCAGGCAGTCGAACGCGTAGGCTCGGCTCTGAAACTGGCCAAATTGCCATTGACCGCGCTCGAAGCCCAGCGCTTTCCGGCCCCTTCAGTCCAGTTCCTCGCCGACGGCCAGGCCTGGCGCGCCGCCACCGAGGAAGCCGAGCGCCTGCGTGCCATGGGCGCGAATTTCCTGACCTACGAGGACGAACTCTACCCCGAGCGCCTGCGCGAGATCTACGATCCCCCGCCGGTGCTGTGGGTCCGCGGCAACCCGGAGCTGCTTTCCAAACCCGGCATCGCAGTCGTCGGCACCCGCCAGCCCAGCCCTTACGGCTCCGGCATGTCTGAACTGCTCTCGCGCGATCTTGCCAACCGCAACCTCATCATCATAAGCGGCATGGCGCGCGGTATCGACACTTTCGCGCACAAGGGCGCAATGGCTAGCGGCAAGCCCACGGTCGCGATCTGGGGCACCGGCATCGACGTCATCTACCCCAAGGAGAACAAGGCTCTCGCCGAACAGATTCTGGCCACCGGCGGCTGCATCGCCTCCGAGCAGCCTCTCGGCACCTACCCCGCCCCCCCAACTTCCCCAAGCGCAACCGCATCCTCAGCGCGATCTCGGTCGGTGTGCTGGTCATCGAGGCCGCCGAATACTCCGGCACCCGCGTCACGGCGCGCTGCGCCCTCGAGCAGAACCGCGACGTATACGCCGTCCCCGGAAACGTAACGAATAAAAACTCCTGGGGCCCCAACACGCTCATCAAGCAGGGCGCCAAGCTGGTCGCCACCTGGGAAGACGTCTGGGAAGACCTGCCGACGCAAATCCGGGTCGCGGTCGAAGCCACGCTCCCCGAGTACGGGGGCCCCGAACCGGCCGGCACCGCGGCTACTTTATTCGACGACGCCGGCCTGCCGCCTACCGAAACCCGCGTGCTCTCCGTCCTACGTCATGATGAATCGCTGCAACTGGACGAAATCATGGAGCAACTGGAGGGCGAGCATACCTCCGCCGAGATATTCACGGCGCTGTTCGAGCTGGAACTCGGAGGCAAAATCAGGCAACTGCCAGGCAAACAGTACGTCCGGACATTTTAGTGTCAGGGCTCACGCCCAGTCGCGTCCGTTTTGGCCGGACGCGACTTTTTCCTCGGTACCTGCATCTTTTACGTACCGGGCGCAGATGGCGAGCCAGACACAATGCTTGCCAAACGGGCGCTCCAAAGCGCGTTCGCATTCACTTTTCATGCAAGTCGTCAAAGCCACTGCTGGCCCCCAACGGGAGGCGCGTGGTAGCTTCCATTAGATTTCGGTGTAGCCGCCAGGCGCCTCAAGCAGCCGCGGTATGTAAGGTAAGGACCATAAAATGAGCAAATCTCTCGTGATCGTCGAATCGCCGGCAAAGGCAAAGACGATTTCCAAATACCTCGGCAAGGACTTCGTCGTCGAAGCCTCGGTCGGGCATATCAAGGACCTGCCGAAAAATAAAATCGGCGTGGACCTCGACGGCGGCTCGTTCCGCCCCGATCTGATCGTCATCCCCGGCAAGGAAAAAATTGTCGATCACCTCAAGAAGCTAGCCCTC
>JAABUX010003338.1_pt1 | contig 21387 bp, 24 predicted proteins | sample 5561851 | NCBI WGS metagenome assembly JAABUX01 (sample SAMN10711883, study PRJNA513361) | rock metagenome | isolation source: Antarctica rocks | place: Antarctica: Victoria Land, Richard Nunatak red sandstone | collected 2016-01-03 | reverse complement strand
CTACAACAAGCGATCGCGGGTCGAGGCTGCGATCGGCCGGTTCAAGCAGGTCATCGGCAACGGTTTGCATTCCCAGACCGATGCCCGCCAGAATGCCGAGATCGCCGTCGCCGTCCACGTACTCAACTGGATGCTGGACCTTGGGCGCCCGACCTCCGTCCGCATCGTGTGAGGCACAATAGGAAGTAGGGCCTTCACGACTTCCAGCCAGCTCCGTGCAACACGGTCGCGTCAGCACGTTCGTCCCCATGCCCCGGCTCATCCCGCTCCGGTGGCGGTAAGTGCGACGACGGCAGGTCTCCTGGCTCACGGGTCAAAGCTTCTGGCCCTGTCTTCCCGAACCGTGCTGGGTCCAGTGGCCCACCTTCCGAAAGGTGGACGGGCCAGCGGCTCGCCGCTGACAGTTGCGGGAGCAGCCGCCGACTTGCCCCCGGACCATCGGTCCAGCCGGGGCGCACGGCGTTCCCTTTTCACCCGCTCGCGCGGGACCATCGACACGTGACCGTAGCTTTGCACCGCCACGATTGACAACTGGCAAGGTTTGTTCGTCTGGCGTTGCAAAAATCAATCAAGACTTCCGGATTTCCCGGAAGGTATGCCCGTAATGGAAGCGCAGCGACCGCGAGCATGTCGCGTTGTGTGGGAGGAGTCTCAGAGCATGGAGCGGAGAGATCAGTTAACGTAAAACGCCTTATGACGCGACTATCCGCAGCAAGCAGCTTTCCCGCCCGCTTCCTGAATTGGCGGGCAAGGAACCGAGCCGTAGGAACAGAACACGCAGCAATCACCCTGCTTCGGCCGCAAGAGCGTCCCGCAGCCAGTGCAGTCATAGAAGAACTGGCACGCATCAGTCGGCATTGTCTCAAGCTTCGACGTCCCGCAAGAAGGACAGGTGATGGTGGATTCAGCAATCACAACAATTCTTTCCTTCAAGGCTAAAGCATGTAGCCAACATCGGACGCGGCAGTTGGGTAGGCGAACATCGTCTGCTTGATATCTTCAGCCGTCAGACCGTGACGAATGGCGAGGCCCAGAACGTTGATCACTTCATCAGCATGCGGCCCGACGAGATGGGCACCGAGGATGCGGCCGGTGCCTTCTTCGACAAGCGTTTTGAAACCGTAGACCGTCTCTGCGACGCGGCGGGCCGTATACCAATCCGGCACCTTCTCGCGGTTGATCCGAAATTTTAGCCCCGCCGCGCGGGCTTCGGCTTCGCCCAAACCCACCGCGGCAATTGGTGGAAGTGTGAAGGCGACACTCGGCACGCCCCGATAGTCTGGCCGGTGGCGATTGCCTTCGAGAAGATTGCCCGCAACCACCTTTCCGTCATGGCTTGATACAGGCGTCAATGGTGGCCCTTTGGCGGCAGCATCACCAGCCGCATAGACAGCCGGATTTGAGACGCTCTGCAAAAATTCGTTGAGGACGAGATGCCCGTTTTCGACAGCAATCCCAGCGGCAGACAGATTGAGTGCATCGAGATCGGGCACACGCCCAGCGGCATGCACCACGAGATCGGTTTCGACCTCCACCTCTTGGCTTCCCGTCCGTGCGCGCACGCGGAAGCCGCTACCCACCTGCTCGACTGCCTCAACGGCGGTGCCGGTTCGCACCTCGACGCCGATTTCCGAAAACTTCTCCATCAGCCAGCCAACGAGATCGGGATCGAATTGCGTGAGCATCCGTTCGGCTCTTTGCAGCACGGTCACCTTCGCACCCGCACGCGCAGCAATATGGGAAAACTCGGCCGCGATGTATCCACCGCCTACCATGACGAGGCGCGCCGGAAGTTTCGGAAGGTCTAGAAAATTGTCGCTCGGGATCAGATGTTCAGCACCGGGAAAAGTGAGCGCCACCGGCCGCGCGCCAGCGGCGATCAGCACATGCCGGGCCTGAATAGTTTGTCCGGCAACCTCGATGGTATCGGGTCCGGTAAAACGGGCTTTGCCATGAAAGGTATCAATGCTCTGGGCCGCGTAGCGGTGTTCCTGCTTTTGCGGGATCGGATCGGTGAAGGTGCGCTTGAAAGCCATGAGATCGGGCCAGTTAATCGCAAGCTCGCCTGTAACACCTCGGCCACGCATGCGCCGGGTCATGTCGATTACCTCGGCGCCGCTGATCAGCATTTTCTTTGGATCACAGCCACGCAGGGCACAGGTGCCCCCGAACGGCAGGTGATCAATGACCGCAACCGACCAGCCCGCCGCACGCACGCGAAAACTTGTTACCTGGGCCGCCGTGCCGGTGCCGATGACGACAAGATCGTAGGTTTTGCCCTCGGTCATTCGCTCCCCCGGTTCCCGGTCCTCGTGTCACCGCACGTCGCGGCGACGTGGCGGCGATAAAGCCCAAGGCCGACCAGAGCGACACCAAGGAACAGCACCGGCATGACGGCGTAATCCGCATGGGCCAGCCACGCCGTAAGCCCGACGCCCCCCAGCACCACCGCAAGCAACGGTGTAGCGCAGCAGATCGCCGCGAGTGCTGCGCCAATAGCGCCCGTCGTGATGAGGGAGCGGTCGTTCATATGGGATCAGCCTTTGGGCGCGGACGGATAGCCCGCATTGGTCGTCGCGGTGATCAGCGCGGGCACAGCGGTTTTGGCATCGTCAAAGGTCACAACCGCCGTCTTGTCCGCGAAAGAGACAACCGCCTTGGCGACGCCCGGCACCGCTTGCAGGCTGGACTTCACCGTGAACGGGCAAGCCGCGCAGTCCATATTCTGCACAGCGAGGGTGACAGTTTTCTCACCGGCAAAGGCAGCCGACGAAATCAAAAGGCCGGTGCCGATAAATGCTGCGCTCAGGAATTTGGTCATGTGGAGTTCCCTGTCATGGCTGGAGGATGAGCGGTGCGAGGAAGTCAAATGCCAGCGCACCAAGAACGAGGACTGTCGCGAGAACGAGGCCAGTTTTGACGATCCGGTTCGGCAATGGCCGGACGCATACTTCGCCATCCGCGCATGTCCGGTTCCCTGATCGGTAGACCAGCCAGTAACCGTAGCCGAGGCAAGCGGCCGTCGCGGCGAGAAAGTAAGGCTGATAAGGCGCGAGCCGTGTCAGATTTCCGATCCATGCGCCGCTGACCCCGAGGCCGAACAGCACGAGCGGCACGATGCAGCATGACGAGGCGGCAAGCGCACCCAGAACGCCGCCAGCAGCCAGAAGCCTTTGGGTGCGTAGGGTGCCCTCTTGCCGGGTTTCCGGCTGCGCAAGGCTGGCCTGTGTATCGGCTTGGATAATCATCCTTATAGTGCTACATCCTGTAGCCACTACAGGATCAAGAGAAATCTTTCGATGCGCTCCATTGCCCCCCAATCACCAGCGGCTTTGCCAATCGGCGAACTGTCCCGACGGAGCGGAGTGAACATCGAAACCATTCGATATTACGAGCGCATCAAGGTGCTTCCCGCGCCGCCGCGCACCGCTAATGGGCGGCGGGTCTACGGCCCGGCCGAGACGCGGACACTTGCTTTCATCCGCCGTTCCCGCGAACTCGGGTTCACCCTCGACGAAATTCGCACGCTGTTGGCCCTTTCAGCCGAAAATGGCCAAGGCGCTTGCGCCGAGGTGAGCGAGCTTGCAACCGGCCATCTTGCAGAGGTTCGGGCGAAAATCGACGACCTCAAAGCAATGGAATATGTTCTAGCCGACGCCGTGCGGCGCTGCGATGCGGGCGAAACGCCCGGATGTCCCCTCATCGACGCCTTGTGGCGCGCTGCTCCCTAGTTACGAAATTCAACACTTTTGGGAAGCCTGATGCTCAGGCTCCCAGCCTCGAAATCGTCGCCCGCGCAACGTTGTAGCTCTTGGCCAATTCCTTAAGCGTCGCACCTTCCGCCCGCCGCCGCCGTGCTTCTACCTGCTGTTGCGGGGTGAGCTTCGGGGGACGGCCCATGTGCTGCCCGCGCGCCTTCGCCCGGCTGCAGTCCCAAACCTCGGCTTTGCCTCTGCCGCTCGCGGCCCTACTCCGGCTCTGGCGGTAGGCCGCGCTCCTGGCGCTTCCGCTCCCCTTCGTCCTCCGGCCAAATCTTCTCCAGTTCCGCGAGGAAGGCGGGCATCGCCTCGGAAATCTTGTTGTAGGCGTACTCGAACAGATTGAGGGAGCCGACAAGGAGGTCCGCCACCATCCCTTTATTGTTCTCCGCGCCCCGGAGGCCGCGCCCAAAGTAGGTCGTGAACTCCGCCTCGTCAGTCCTCGAATAGAGGCCGAACACGCCCTGCCAGTTGGGATGTGTCATCTCGCTTAGGTTGTCATAGCCCCTTCGGACGCCGGGAATGCGCTTGTCCATGCGGTCGATTGAAGTCAGGATTTGGACGGCCTGGGGGAAGTCCTCCCATATCCGAGAGCCTACCAGAAGGCGCATCAGGATCTCGTTCAACTGCTCGGTCGTTTGCTGTTGCCGGGTGTCTAAAACATCCTTGAGCTTCCATGCTACGGCTGCGTTCTCCGTCACGGCACGGGTTAGGATCGCCGCCACGGCGAGATCGTCGCGCTCCAGGGCATCGCATGCGTTCCGCGCCAGCTCCTCGGTTCGCCAAATCAGGGCCTCCCGCGTCGATAGGAGCTGGAAGGGGGCCTTGGACTTTACGCCAAGGGCGGCAACCGAGATTGAAGACGGAAGACTTTCCCGTAGGCGAACGGCGCACTCCCGCGCTTCCGCCATGGAGGAAGATACCTCTGGCTTGTCATTGAGCGCGTTCAATGCTGGCTCCTACCTAGTTGCAACGTTGCAGCTGCCAATGGATAACGTTCTTTACGCCATCCCTGGCGCGGCGGCTGCCGTGCGAGGCGCAGGCCTTGCTGGGATGGCGTAAAGAAGCGCGTTGAACTGAGCCGCGGGCCGCCAGCGCAGGCTATGGGGATTGCTTCAGCGTCGCTGCCCCAAGTCGGTCGCAGATGGGTTGGTACGGCGTTTCCGGCATGGCTGCGGCGGGCAGTGGCAGGGACTTTGGGGTGCTGACGGCGGTAGGGCCGGGCATGGCATCAGTCTTGGTTGCCCATATCGGCGTCTGAGTTGTCTCGACCGCAGCCGGTTCGGCACGCCGGGCAAGCCGGGGCTGTGCCGGCGTGCGTCGGACAATGTCGGTCGGCGGCTAAGGTGCCGCATCATGACGTGTCGGCCCAAACGGGACGGGGGCTGCGGCCGACCGTGGCGGGCAGGATCTCGACGCGCTGCATGGCTCCAGCTGAGCAGACCGGGCAGACATGGAGCGAGCGCCCGGTCAGGGCTTGGTAGCGGTCGTGCGGGTCGGCCAGCGGAGCGAGCACCGGCGGCGGTGGTGGAGCGTTGAGGAGTTGGCGGCAGCGGGCCAGCTTGGCCTGGCGGCCACGGTTGCCGAGCAGTCCATAGTGGCGGATGCGCTGGAAGCCGTCGGGCAGGACATGCAGCAGGAAGCGTCGGATGAACTCGTGCGCGTCGAGGGTCATGACCTTGCGGCGGTCGTGGTGCCGGTAGTCTTTCCAGCCGAAGGAGACGGTGCTGTCCCCGATCTGGGTCAGGCGGGAGTTGGCGATGGCGACGCGGTGGGTGTAGCGGCCGAGGTAGTCGAGCATCTGCTCCGGCCCGCCGAACGGACGCTTAGCGTAGACGACCCAGTCGATGCCGCGCGCCGTCTGCAGTTGCTCGGCAAAGCATCCGGCCTCGTTGAGGCCGACGAGGGATCCGCGGAAGACCAGCTCGCCGGCCCGGAAGGCCTGGTCGAGGCTTTCCAGGAACAGGCGGCGGAACAGGCTGGACAGCACGCGGACCGGCAGGAAGAAGCCGGGCCGGCAGGCCACCCAGCGCTGGCCGTCGGGTGCCAGCCCGCCGCCGGGGACGATGCAGTGCAGGTGGGGATGGTGCTGCAGGGTCTGGCCCCAGGTGTGCAGCACCGCGACGAAGCCGATCTCGGCGCCGAGGTGACGCGGGTCGGCCGCGATGGTGCGCAGCGTCGCGGCCGTGCTGCGGAACAGGATGTCGTAGACGACGCGTTTGTTCTGCAGGGCGATCGCGGCGATCGGTTCGGGGAGGGTGAAGACGACATGGAAGTAGGGCACGGGCAGCAGGTCGGCCTTGCGGGTTTCCAGCCACAAGGCGCGGGCCAGCGCCTGGCACTTGGGACAGTGGCGGTTGCGGCAGCTGTTGTAAGCGATGCGACGATGGCTGCAGGCGTCGCACTGCTCGACATGCCCACCCAGCGCCGCCGTCCGGCAGAGCTCGATGGCGCGCATGACCCGCAGCCGGGCACGGCCGAGCGTGCCGTCGTGTCTCTCGCGGTATGTCGCGCCGTGGCGGCGGAACACGTCCGCCACCTCGAGCTCCACGCGGCCCATCGGCCGCGGTCAGGGAGCCGGCAGCGCCAGGCCGAGGCGGTCGAGCGGACTGGGGACGGCGCAGACCGTGCTGGTGGCGACGTGCAGGTAGCGCGCTGTGGTGGACAGGCTGCGATGGCCAAGCAGCAGCTTGATGGTGCACAGGTCGGTGCCGGCTTCGAGCAGATGGGTGGCGAAGCTGTGCCGCAGCGTGTGCATGGTGACGTGCTTGCCGATGCCGGCCGCCTCACGGGCGATCTGGCAGGCGAGCTGGACGCTGCGGATGCTGACGTGCTGGGCCGGGTCGCGGCTCGGGAACAGCCACTCGGCACGGGGACGCTCGGCCTTCCAGTAGGTCCGCAGCAGGTCGAGCAGCTTCGGCGAGAGCATGACCAGGCGCGCTTTGCCGCCCTTACCGGCGGCGACGCGCAGCGTCATGCGCGCGCTGTCGACATCGCTCACGCGCAAGGCGACGACTTCGAAGACACGCAGGCCGGCGGCATAGGCGGTGACCAGCACGGCGCGCATCTTGCGATCGGGGACGGTCGCGAGGAACCGGCCCACCTCTTCGACGCTGAGCACGGTCGGCAGCTTATGCGACCTCTTCTGCAAGGGCAGCTTGGGCAGCACCCAGTCCCGCTCCAGGACGACCGTGTAGAGGAAGCGCAGGGCGGCGACGTTGACGTTGAAATACGACGGCGAGATCTTCCGCTCGACCAGATGGTTCAGGTAGTCCCGGAGCTGCCGATGCTCAACTGGTTTCACGTCGCCATGCGGCTGCAGCACCTGAAGCAAATCGTCGGCGTCCTGCCGACCGATGATCCGGCGCGGGGGGCGGCGAGGGCGGTGATCGTCAAGGAAGTTGAGCGCCTGCACTGGCGCATTTGGAATGGCAAGGCCCGGGATGCCCAGATCAGCATCGATCGCATCCGCGCGGTCATGCATCATTTTCGGGGCGAGCCGGATCAGCAAAGGTCTACAGCACCCTCACGCAAGCTGTGGACCGCCTTGCGCGCGCTGGATGGCTATCTGACCAGCCAAAGCGCCTGGCTGGTCAACTACGCCGAGCGGCACCGCGCGGGCTTGCGGGTGGGAACCGCGATCACCGAGGGGACGGCCAACGTCCTGGTGAACCGCCGAATGAACAAGTCACAGCAGATGCGCTGGTCGCGACGTGGGGCCGACCTGCTGCTGCAGGTTCGGTGCGCCGTCTACAATGGCACGCTCGGTTCCGGCTTCGGACAGAAGTTCCAGCCAGCCAACGACCCTTACCCGCCAATGGCAACTGCCGCCTGACCCCCAATCTTGCGACAGTCCCTTTGTCCAGGCGGACAGCCTGGCCGACGAAGGCAAGTAAGTAAGAACCACGAGGCTATCCAGCGGGGAGGCGCGGCGCTGGCGCAGTTCATCCGAGAGGCGGCGACGCTGCCTGACCTTCTAGCAATGCGGCGAGCAGCCAATGAAGCACGGTGGCGCAGCGAATGGGGCAGGGCAAAGCTGGTAAACGCCAAAAAACAAGTTGCCGGTTTCACCGGAACCTATTGCGTGTAAGTATGTTGGTGCGTAGAATGCGGTTGTAACGTCGATTCGGAACCTAATGGCCAAAGGCGCGGCAAGCTGCTTGAGGATATCGGAGGTGCTTGGGACATCCCTGGCGGCCACCTCCAATATTTTTGAGATCGAGCAAAAAGCCGGCTTGATCCGCGTCGGCAGTCGCGGCCAAGGCGTCGAGCTTAATGCCTCTGAAATCATCGATCTTACGATGGGACACGGGATGTTCCCCCGCAACGCGCTTGGCCATCTCGTTCCGGAATACCGAACGCTCAAGCCCCTCGACTTCGACCAATGGGGAACGACGCCAAGCCTTGACCGTACATCAGGACAGCGGCGCGGCTGCTGTTTCGGAGCGGCTGGGATTGGTCTTGATACGTATCGAGACACCGTAGATGTCCTGCCGAAAGTTCTCGTCGACGATGCTTGGTCGGGTGAGGGCGATCCCCGGTGCTACCGAGTGCTGCCCGGCGAAACACTTGGCGAAGCTTTAGACAAACTTGTTGACTACCTTGCCGATCCGAAAGCAAATCCTCTAAGGATTACGCTTCGTAAAAGTAATTTCAGTTTAACCCTTCGATCAGATAAGACAGCTAGGTTTTCATTCCAGGAAGAAGGTATGACGTTCTACACGGAATACCGGTCAGAGCATCATCAATTAAATGACGCTGTCTTTTCGATGTCGGCTCACTTCAGATATTCCGCGTTTGAGGTTGCCGCTGATCTTTGGGCGGACACATTAAATGCCACGCCGCTAATCAGCAGAAAAACGAAAGCCGGCGAGGCACCACCCCCGCCGGCCCCCGCCAGTCCAGATCAGCCCGCCTCTCGACGGACTCAGGCACGCAACAAGTCTGAAGCTACTGCACACCACCAGGCAGCGGCAACCATCGCAGCACGGACTGACCGAGTTCCAAACACCAGGAAAGGTTAGACCATGCCCATGATTCCGATCCCTCACGTCGGTCTCCGCGTTGCGGCCCTGACAGGCGCACCAGGCCTCAGCCCCCGCAAGATTTACGACCTGGCGCTCCGGGGAGCGTTCCCGGCCACGTTTGAGAACGGCAGGTGGTTCGTCGCGGAGCAGGACATTCCCGCCGTCGCGTATGCGCTCGGTTTCGACGTGCCGTCCCACGCCTCCGCGTCCGCCGCCTGAAAGGATCGGGCCGCACCGTTCGCCTGCCGGTTGAGCAAAATGCGGCCCGCCTAATCATGAACCGGAAAACGGTTAGAACGGCCGCGCCCTCGCGTGAAGCAGGGCCTCGGTCGATCACGAAAATGGCAGGGCGGATACAGCGCAGCCTCGCGGTGGCCGCGTTGGCGTCACGCCTCGATCGAGAAGCCGATGCGCTGCTGCAGCTCGGCCATGCGGCTGTCTCGCCCTCGTGATGAAATACGCCGGAAAGGACAAGCCCAGCGCGGCGAACGGCGCGCGCAAGTCACGAACTGAATGCGCGCCCGAAGAATGGCAAAAATTGCTTCAATCCGAGGACGGCGGGCAGACCACCATCTCGAACCTCGCCAACGTCGTGATGGCGCTGCGCAAGGCTCCTGCGTTGGTGGGCATGGTCGCCTATGACGAGATGATGCGTTACGCCGTTCTCACGCGTCCGGTCCCCGATGCCAAGATGCCGAACTTTAGGGGACTACGGCCGGTCACGGATGCCGACGTAGCCGCGGTGCAGGAGTGGCTGCAACGGCACGAGCTGCGGCGGGTAGGAAAGGAACTTGTTCACCAAGCGTTCGACCTGGTGGCGCACGAACACGGGTTCCATCCGGTGCAAGGCTATCTGACCGGCGTAAAGTGGGATGGCGTCAAGCGCCTCGATACGTGGCTGACGACCTACGTTGGCGTAGCCGACACGTCCTACAGCCGAGGCATCGCCCGCATGTTCCTAATTTCCATGGTCGCACGGATCCGGCGGCCGGGCTGCAAATGCGACTACATGCTGATCTTGGAAGGCGAGCAGTCCGCGGGCAAATCGACCGTGTGCGCCATCCTTGGCGACGCGTGGTTCTCTGACGGATTGCCGGAGCTGCACCATGGGGACGCAGTGCGGTTGTCGATGCACCTTCGCGGCAAGTGGATCATCGAAATTGCCGAAATGCACTCATTCGGTAGGGCCGAGGCTGGCACGCTGAAAGCCTTCCTGACGCAACGGGAGGAACGCTACACCCCAAAGTTTGCCCGCAACGAAGTGATCGAGCCCCGGCAATGCGTGTTCATGGGCACCACGAATAAGACGGCATACCTGCGCGACGAAACCGGCGGGCGGCGCTTTTGGCCGGTGATGGTCGGCACAATCGACACCGCCGCCCTCATTCGCGACCGCGATCAGCTTTTTGCCGAGGCCATGGCCGCGTTCATCGGCGGCGAGGCGTGGTGGCCGGATGCCGCCTTCGAGAAGGAACACATCACGCCGGAACAGGAAGCGCGGTTTGAGGGCGACGTGTGGGAAACCAAGATCGCCGAATGGCTGGCCGCGTGCGTGACCTGCGCCCTGGACGCCGGATGCCTCGCAAGCTGCACCGTGGCCGAGGTGGCATCTGCAGCCCTTGGCATCGAAATTGGACGCGTCGGCACGGCTGACCAGCGGCGGATCGTGGCAACCATGGAACGGCTGCGGTGGTGGCAGAAGCGAGGGACGGCCGGGGCTCGGCGGTGGCTTCCACCCATCGGGTAGCCGCGGTTTTTTGTGGCGAGCGGCAAAATGTCCAAAAGTGCTGTCACTGACGATCCGTTTACGCAACGAGGTGAATTGAATGACATCAGGGTGTTAAGCCCATTTCCATTTCGAATACGGATTGAAAGTGACACGAGTGACACCATTTCCCTATAGAGGGTTCTTTCGTGTGTGCACGCGCGCGCACACGCCCGCACACACACGGAGACGCCTCTCGATGCTGATGTGGGCATCCTTGGCCTTGCCGTTCCAAATGCGCCAGTGCAGGCGTTCAACCTCCTCGACGATCACCGCTTTCGCCGCCCCCCGGGCTGGATCGTCAGTCAGTAGGCCGTCGGCGATCTGCTTCAGGTGCTGCAGCCGCATGGCGATGTGAAACCAGTCGAGCATCGGCCGTGTGGTGACGCCGGCGTCGGCCGGAATACGCCGGAGCCCAGGACAGCCGTCGGTGAAGGCGGTCAGCGCCGTATCTCCGGTTCGTCCGACAGCGTCGAGATTGCGGCGGATCACCGCTCGGATGTCGGTATCGGCTTTGGCGACGGCGCCGAACACCTGGCGGCCCCCGGACTGCGTCTCAACATTGCCGACCCGCACCTCCAGATGCCGCTCGCCCTCCGCGCGGCTGCGGATGAAGGTCGAATCCAAGGTCACCACGACCGCCGACGCTGCTGTGTCCGGCCTGATCGTCGCGCACTCACCCAGAGCCTCGCCGACCTTCAGGGTGTGGCGGCGCAAGGTCTCATGATGCGTTCTCGCCTCGACCGGGAACATCTGCCCCAACACATCCGCAGCGGTCCTGTAGGTCATCAAGGCGCAGAGATGCGCCTGAAGCCGGTCCAGCTCCGGCGTCGACCGGCAATGCGATGGCCAGCCAACGCCAGCCTCGATCCCGCCGCACGCGGCACAGCGAAAGCGGGGAAGCCGCACCGTGACCTGGCCGAAAAGCGTCGACACCACATGGCCCCGGTAGTCCTTCACACGGCAAACGCCGTCACAGTGCGGGCACTCCGGCCGCCGAACGGCGTGGTCCCTGGCCTGCGCGGCGACGATCTCCCGTTGAACGCCCACCAGCAGCAGCTTCGTTTCGGCCAGGGTCAGACCCAAATTGGCGATATCGACGAGATCATCGGGCCTTCTGATCTCCATGATGTCCGTGCACGGCCCCTCGCCCTCAGCCCTAATTTCCACCAACCTCAACATCCAAGCCACGCATCCACCCTCGGCCAGAGAACAAACGCGAAAGTACCCAACTGGCCGTCGCACCCCCAATCTTGCGACGGTCCCGTCACATGTGGCGCACAGGATTGAAATAACACGCTTTCCAGATCGGCACTTTTGGCACGGAGGTTACGACAAGGCCCACACGGGCGGGCGGGCGGCGGGCAAGGCCGCATCGTGCCGTAAGGCAGCATCCGGCCGCGGCAATTTGGGCAGACATCGACGTCGTGGCCGGTGAGGTCGCGGAGGCGATCCTGCCAGCGGCGCGGCGGTTCCGGGCCTGGAGGCGGCGGCGCGGCCAACAAATCGCGGCAGAGCGTCAGCTTGGCGGTGCGATGGCGATTGGCAAGGAAGCCGACATGGCGGATCCGGTGGAAGCCGTCGGGCACGGTGTGCTGCAGGAAGCGGCGGATGAACTCGTCGGCCGCGATCGTCATGACCTTGGTCTTGCCGTCCTGCCGATAGTCCTTCCAAGTGAAGCTGGCCTGGCCGTCGTCGAGCCCGACCAGGCGACTGTTGGCGATGGCGACGCGGTGCGGTGGGAGACCTGCTGCAGATACGACCGCCGGGTGTGCGGCGCGAGATTGCGGACCTGCATGTCCTCGGACATGCGTTGACGGAGTGGGGTCATGGACGGCTCCTCTGCAAGAGAAGCGCGCGACAGGCCGCCGCTTCATCGTCGCGCAATCGAGGCCGTCAGAAGATGGGGAAGTGAACAAATGCCGAGCGGGACCGAACGCGCTCGATCCGACAATGAGGTTCCGACCAAATGACCAGACCGTTCGGTTTAGTCCAAACGTGTTTGGCTCTTATTGGGTTCCGGGGTGGTGAGGCAGAACCGGGAAGTAGGGATGAGCGCATCTGGTGCGTGAGCAGGAACGGGGGTAGGTGGCCTGCTCGCGCGAGGAGCTTTCATCATGGCCGCATCCAATCTGATCAACCTTTCGGCGCTTCTGGATGACGCCAAGTGCTTCGCGCTGGTGCGCCAGCACCGCTGGCCGGAGGGTGTGCGCTGCCCCGTGTGTGACAGCCGCGCTGTTATCCGGGACGGGTGCGACGACACGCAGCCCTGCCGGCAGCGCTACCGGTGCAAGGCATGCGCTGGCCGCTTCGACGACCTGACCGGCACGGTGCTGGCCGGGCACCACCAGCCGCTGCGCGTGTGGGTTTTGTGCCTCTACTTCATGGGGCTGAACCTTTCCAATCGGCAGATCGCCTTGGAGCTGGGCCTGGATACTTCGGACGTTCAGGCCATGACGGAACAGCTGCGCCGCGGCCTGGTCGCCAAAGTGCCAGTGGTGGAGTTGAAGGGTGAGGTCGAGATCGACGAGGTTTACGTCGTGGCCGGGCACAAAGGGCAGCCGGAAGAAGTAGCCAAAAGGGGCGGCTCGGGCGCTGCCGCAAGCTGGCAGGCGCGCCGGGCCGTGGCACGCTGGCAAAGGACAAGCCGCCTATCCTCGGCCTGATCCAGCGCGGCGGCCAGGTGGTGCTGCATATGCTGGCCAACGTGCAGCAGGCCACGATCAAGCCGATCATCAAGGCGGCCGTGACCGAGGGCACCCTCATACACACGGACGAATATAGCATCTACGCGCGCCTGCCCGCCTGGGGCTACCAGCACAAGACCGTCTGCCATGGGCGGGGCGAGTATGCCCGCGACGAGGACGGGGATGGGTTCTGCGAGGTCCACGTCAACACGATCGAGGGTTTTTGGTCGCTGCTGCGCTCCTGGTTGCGACCGCATCGGGGCATCTCGCAAGACAAGCTGCCGCTCTACCTCGGCTTCTTCCAGTTCGTGCACAATGCGCGCCGACGCGGCAAAGCCCTGCTCGGAGCCCTCATCGCAGGCCTGGTGGCGTGACGGACCCGTCACCACCCCGGAACCCAATAAGAGCCACAACGGTTGTGGCGCCGACGCGATGCGCAGGCGCCAGGAACGCTGGCTTGAGATGTACGAGGAGGCCGGAGTCGTCGTCGAGGCTGCGTATGTCATGACCGCGTTCGGATGCAACCTGGAAGGCGACGTACCGCTCGCGGCGGTTATGGACAATGTCGGCTGGCTGGCCAACCGCTTCGAAGGACGTAAGCTGCCCTCAATCTTCTTGGCGGACACGGTTGGATGGGCCGTGCCGACCGAAGTGGAGCGGCGGGTGGTCGCTGTCCGTCAGCGTCTTCCCGGGGCAAGGGTCGGCCTGCACTTACATGACACTCGCGGCGCGGCGATGGCCTGCTTCCTCGCCGCGTTGCAGAACGGTGTGGACCTGTTCGACGCGTCCGTCGCCGGCCTTGGAGGCTGCCCATTTGCCGGTTCGGCACACGGGGCCGCGGCCGGGAACATCTGCACTGAAGATATGGTGTTCATGGCTCACGAGATGGGGATCGAGACCGGGGTGGACCTGGACGCCCTGATCGAGGCGGCACGGCTGGCCGAGCGGATCATTGGACGCCCGCTGCCCGGCAAAATCATGCACACCGGACCGCTGGCGAAGTACAGACGGGCCAGCGGGATGTGCGCGTGAGACGTTCGTATGCAGTGAGGGCGTGATCTATCATTGAGCCAAAGCATTCGGCACGCCCAAGGCCGGGGGTCAAAAGGCCGGGTCCATCGTCTCCTATTCGGGAGAGCGATGGGTGACAAACAAACGGAGATCGACATGGCACCACGTTCCACTCCCCCTCAACACGGGGTGTTCCCCGTCAACTTGCATCACCCGACCCCCGCTGCGAGGGTTTTCATCGTGCTGACTGGCACCGGAGTGCTTGCCGCATCAGGTGCCGTCGCGATCCCGATCGGTCCCGTGCCGATCACCTTGCAGACCTATGCCGTCCTACTTGTCGGCGCGCTCTTTGGCCCCCGCCTCGGACTTGCGACCGTTGCCGCCTGGTTGGTCGAAGCCCTGATCGGCCTTCCCGTCCTGGCCGGAGGGCATGGCGGCCCGGTCGCCCTTTTCGGACCGACCGCCGGCTACCTGCTCGGGTTCCTTCCGGCCGTCGCGTTCATCGGTTGGTTTGCAAGGCAGGGCTGGACCGCACGCCTCCTGGCGTCGTTCGCAGCCATGCTCACCGCCCACGTGGCCATCTTGCTTGCCGGCGTTCTGTGGCTCTCGCTTCAGTTTGGTTGGGCACGCGCCCTGGCTGTCGGACTGATGCCATTCCTGACTGGCTCCGTCTTGAAGAGCGCGCTCGTTGTCGTGACCCTACGCCTCATGCAAGTCGGGCGTCCCACAACGTATTAGGATCGCAGAAGTGGTTCCGGACCAGCTCGCGGTGGATCGTCGAGCGGTGCCGACCCAAACAGGCCGCCATCTCGGCGCAACCCAGCCGTGCCTTCTGCTTCCGGAACAGGGATCGACGCGCGTCAAGCGTGAGGTGCTGAAAACCACTCGCGGCCATGAGTGCCTTCCGGTGCCAATATGCTGAGAAGGCGAGGTTGTCGCAGTTCAGAATAGAACGTGCCAAAGAAAAGCGAACAGCTTGGCCACCACGGCCAAACTAACTTTCAGTGCGCGCCAGCACGGCGCCGACCTGGGTCGCAGCCCACCGTCCGCCGCGGGCGGTCCGCACGCCGCGGGTGTTCAGCACCTTCGCGATGCCGCGCAGGCTGGCCACGCCGCTGGCCCTGATCTCGCGGATGACCGGAACCACGTTCTCGGCAAAGCGGCACGCCCTCTCGGCGGTGCGCGCCGCCCCGGTTGCCCCGGCGGCGGCCAGGTTGATCGGGTTGCCGAGCCGGGCACCCTGCCGCTTGCGGGCAGCAAGCGCGGCCCGGGTGCGCTCGGAGATCATGCGCCGCTCCTTCTCTGCGAGCGCCGCGTAGATGTGCAGCATGAAGGGGTCCACGTCGGCTCCGAGCTCGGCCACCAGGAAGGGCACGCGGCTGGCCATCAGCCCGGCGATGAAGTGGACGTCGCGCGAGAGCCGGTCGAGCTTAGCCACCAGCACGGGGCAGCGCAGGCGGCGGGCGGCAGCCAGCGCCGCGGCGAGCTGGGGCCGGCGGTCGAGCGCGTCCGACCCCTTCCCGGTCTCGACCTCGGTGAAGGCATCGGCGACTTCCATGCAATTTCCCGTCACAAACACGGCGCATCGCTCCCGCTGGGCATCCAGTCCTAGCCCGGACCGTCCCTGCCGTTCGGTGGACACGCGGTAGTAGGCGATCACGGATTGCATCGAGGGCCAGGATGGGGCTGTTCTGTCCCTTGTAGCAACAGGCTAAACGGTCGTTTAGCCTGTTGCCGGTAGGGCAGGAGCCGCTTTGCAGGCGTTGCACATGTAGTTTTGATGCTTCGAAGCAATTTAAACCTTGAAGCATCGTAGCTTATTTTAGAACTTATACGTTGATAATATGCTATCAGTGCAGCATTGCATACAGCGGAGCTTCTATGAAAAATAACTCAGCTGTCGCTACCGCGACGCTCGCCAACGCAGGCGCCGCCGCGGTCACCGTCCGAGGCCTTGCCCCCGAGCTGAAGATACGCCTGCGTATCCGCGCCGCCCATAACGCGCGCTCCATGGAGGCGGAAGCTCGTGCTATCCTAGAGGCGGCACTCGCCGCGCCCGAAGAGGACCTGACGGACCTGGCGTCCTTCGCACGCGGGCTGTTCGCGCCTCTTGGCGGCATCGAACTGGAGCTGCCATCGCGTGAGCCGGCCCGCGAACCGCCAACTTTCGAGGATGGACAGGAGTTGACGGCTGGCCCGGCTCCATCGCCACCAGCCAAGCCGGCACAGGCCGCCGCGCCTCCGCCTGCGAGAACAGTGCCTGTTCGGAAGAAAGCTGTCGCGGTCAAGGGCGAGGATCACCGCAGGTGATCGTGCTCGACACCAACGTGCTGTCTGAGTTGGCCAAGCTCGATCCCGATGCGGCCGTCCTGGCCTGGGTGGCGAAGCAGCGCCGGGTTGAGTTCTACACCACCACAATCAGCGAGGCGGAGTTGGCCTATGGCCTCGCCCTGCTGTCCAAGGGACGGCGGCGTGACGCGCTCACCCAGGCTGTTGCCCGTCTACTCGGCGAGGGGCTTGGCGGGCGAGTTCTCGCCTTCGATCGCGCGGCGGCGGCAGCTTATGGCGAGGTCGCCTCCAAGCGGCGGCATGCCGGCAAGCCAATCGCCACTGCCGATGGGCAGATCGTGGCCATCGCACGTGCCCGCGGCGCCAAACTCCTTGCTACCCGCGACACCGGGGGTCTCGAGGGATGCGGGGTGCAAGTCGCGAACCCGTGGACAGATTGAGCAAGGGCGGCGGCGAACTTCTGGTTCGCGTCCAAAGCGGTAGTTCAGCCTATCGCTGCCGTTGGCAGTTAGCCTGAATAATTCCTGAGGGTTGGAGGGCATAGTACAAGCCGTTGATCCAGCGTAGAATATGGTTCTCGAGGCCAATTCTACGGATCCGGAGCACCATGCCCGCCAAGGTTGTATCTACCCCTGCGCCAGGGCCATTCAGTTCTAACCCAAGGACCCAAACTATCGACCCGAATCGTCAGCAAAGCGCTCTACGACCACAGTGCCAGCGTCGACATGCGATGCTCATTTTTGACCAAAAAATTAGAACTGAATGGCCCTGGGTTTGGCTCATGCTGGTCACTCCTTCGACGACATCGTTAAAATGGGTTGTGAAAGCAGCTTTTGAAAGCAAAACTTTACGGCGCCATACAGCCGCAAGCAGGAGACGACATCCGATGATGGAGGACAGCGCGATTGCTGAAGCGCTCACGGCGGCGATCATGCACAGCGCCGCGCCGATGGTTCTGTCCAATCCCCGCCTCGCCGATTGCCCCATGGTGGCGATGAACCAGGCATTCTTGGATCTGACAGGCTACCGCCGCGAGGACATGCTTGGGCGCAACTGCCGCTTCCTCCAAGGTCCGAAAACCGACCCGGACTCGGCGCCACGCATCCGCGCCTGCCTCGACGCGGGCCAGGGCTGCATCGAGTGGATCGTCAACTACCGGCGCGACGGCTCGGTATTCTGGAACCTGCTGTTCATCTCGCCCGTGCATGGCGGCGACGGCACGCTGCTGTATTATTTCGGCAACCAGCTCGACATCACCAAAGGGTTTCCGGACTGGCTGGTCGATGTCAGCTTCGGCCGCGCCCACGTCGTGCCAGCTCTGGAGCGGGAATTTCATGCCCTGTTGCATGAGATCGATGAGAACAGCGGTCCGGCCGGAAACGCCGCCGCGCGCGCCCGGTCGCTGGAGCGGATCGTCGCCGCCGCACATCGGTTGGCCGAAATCTCGACCAGCCTTGCCCCAGGCACGCTCGACGCCGCTTGACTAGCCGAAGACGTCGATCGGGCTATCGCGACGCAGGCTGTTGCCAAGTTCAACACCGATGCGCTCCGCGTCGGCAAGCGCTCCGGACAGGGTGCGCTTCAACAGGAACGTGCCGTCGGTGCGGGCGACCAGGCCGGTTAAATGCAACTGCCCGTTCAACAGGACGCGCGCGTAGCCGCCGATCGGGGTCGCGCAGGAGCCATCCAGCACCGCCAGCATCGCCCGCTCGGCGGTCGAGACGGCCGACGACTCCGGGTCCGCAATCGCCGACAGCAGCTCCCGCAACTCGGTGTCGCGCGCGCGGACGGTCACGCCGACGATGCCCTGCCCGGCGGATGGCACCATCACTTCGGGATCGATCACCACCGACGCCTCGTGCTCCAACTCCATCCGGCGCAGCCCCGCGAGGGCGAGCAGCGTCGCGTCATACTGGTCGTCACGCACTTTGCTCAGCCGCGACTGCACGTTGCCGCGGATCAGCGCGATCCGCAGGTCGGGCCGGGCGTGCAGCAGTTGCGCCTGACGCCGGACGGAGGACGTCCCGATCACCGCTCCCTGACGCAAAAGGGCGAACGGGTTGGCAGGATCCGCCTCGGGCGCGTCCATGCCCAGCACCAAGGCGTCGCGCGCGTCCTCCCGCTTCAGGGTGCAGGCCAGCACGATGCCGTCGGGCAGCGTCGTCTCGAGGTCTTTCAGGCTATGGACCGCGAAGTCGATCCGGCCATCGGACAGGGCTTCGTGGATTTCCTTGGCGAACAGGCCTTTGCCGCCGATTTCGGCCAGGCGGCGATCCTGCACGCGGTCGCCGGTGGTGCTGATGGCGTGCTCGTGGAAGGCGTCCATGCCGCGCAGCACCGGGCAGAACCGGGTCAGGGTGCGCAGGAAATCGCGGGTCTGCCAAAGCGCCAACGGCGAAGCGCGGCTGCCGACCCGCAACGGCAACGGGCGGTGATGGCGCTTGACAGCAGGCGCGGCGATCTTCTGGATATCGGCAGGCCGTGCATCGGCCTCAAGCTGGTTGGACATCGGCGTCACGTCTAGCTCCCCAACTCTTTTGTAGTTTGCATTGCGGCCCGGCGCTGGAATGGCTGGTTGAGCTGAACGATCTTCCAGTTCAGCACTGAGGCGAACGAAACCCACAGCAGGTAAGGCAGCAGCAGCCAGCTCGCCCGCACCGACATCGACGCCAGCCCGACCATTAGCGCTGCGATCGAGAGCCAGAGCAGGGCCACCTCGACCAGCGCCCAGTCGGGCCGGCGCAGTTTGAAAAACAGCAGGCTCCAGGCGATATTGAACACGCCGTTGATGACGAACAGCGCGACGATCTCGGCGCGTCTGGCCGCATCCCGCGCCATGTCCCATGCGAACACGGCCGCCACCACTGCGAGGATGGCAATCAGCGTCCAGGCGGGAGCGAACAGCCAATTGGGCGGCTGCCACGACGGCTTGCGCAGCTGCACGTACCAGGGCCCGATCTCGGTCAACGCGCCGCCAGCCCCCAGCACCACGGTGGCGAAGGCAGCGGAGACCAGGATCGTTGCCGTGTCGGGACCCAGAAAAGTCACGTCGGCGCCAGTCCCACGAGATGCGCGAGGTCCTTGAAGAAAATCCGCACGTGCGCCACCGGCTTCTTCCGGGTCAGCTGCTTGTTCATGTACGAGTCCCACGTCAGCTGCTGCACGTCGGGGTCGCGGCAGATGCTGACGAAGCGCTCACGGCGCTTGTCGCTGGAATACCAGAAGCGTTGCATGATCCCGAGCACCCAGAACACCCGCCCGTGCGCCTTCATGAACTGCCTGCGCGCTGTCTTGAGCGCGCGGACGTCGCCGGTGCGGCACAGCGCATCGGCCGACTCCGCCGCTAGCCGCCCGCCGACCATGGCGTAATACAGCCCCTCGCCCGACGCTGGCGCGACGACACCCGCGGCGTCGCCGGCCAGCAGCACGTCGCGCCCATTGTCCCAGCGCCGCAGCGGCTTCAGCGGGATTGGCGCACCCTCGCGGCGAAGCGTCTCGGCGTCGGCCAGGCCAGTCACGTCCCGCAGCGCGCCCACGGCGCGGCGCAGGGAAAACCCTTTCTGGGCCGACCCGGTGCCGATGCTGGTGGTGTCGCCGTGCGGGAAAATCCAGCTGTAGAAGTCGGGCGACAGCGCGCCGCGATAGTAGATATCGCAGCGACCAGGGTCGAACCCGGCATCGACGGGGGAACGGACAATTTCATGGTAGGCGAACACGAAACGCATCTTCTCCGCGCCCGGGACGCATTGCCGGGCCACCGCGGAATTGGCCCCGTCCGCCCCGATGACAACCCGGGCGCGCACCTGCTCGGGCTCGCCGCCATGCGGGGCGCCACAGGGCTTGTAGTGGATGACCGCCGTGCCATCGGCGTCGCGGGCCAGCTTGGCGAACGTGCCGTCCCGCCGCACCGCCCCGGCGTCGGCGGCGCGCACCCGCAGCCATTCGTCGAACGCTTCGCGGTCGACCATGCCGACGAACCCGCCGGTGTTGATCGGCATGTCCACCTGGCGGTCCGCCGGGGACACCATGCGGGCGGAGGTGGCGCGGGCCACTAGCAGGTGATCGGGGATGTCGAAATCTCGGATCATGCGCGGCGGGATCGCGCCGCCGCAGGGCTTGATGCGCCCGGCGCGATCCAGCAGCAGCACCGAGCGGCCGGCACGCGCCAAGTCCCACGCGGCGGTGGCACCGGCCGGGCCGCCGCCGACCACGATGGCGTCGAATGTTTCGGTCATCGTAGGCCTCCGGCCGTTGCTGGAATGAGCGACGCCGGCCCAGCAGGCAGCGCGTCGGATTGAAATACGTGGGCGGCCTGGCGCGCGGCGACCAGGAACAGGACCGCCTCGCCCGCGAACACGGCGGCGTAGGCCAAAGACGGCGCCCCGAGCAGCGCCCGCGCGATGTCGCTGGACACGGTGCCGACCAGGCCGCCAAGCGCGAACGCTATCGCCTGGGCGGCACCCCAGACACCCATGCGAACGCCCTCGCGCGACGACCGTCCCGCACCGGCCAGCGCCATCATCGCGCCGATCGCCGACACAGCGAACGTGCCGTTGGCGAGGCCGAGCACAAATACCGTCGGGCGCAACGCCGCCGCATTGCCCACAAGACCGCACGCGGCGAGGGCCAGGATCGCAGCGCCGGAACCGACGCAGCCGCCGATCGTCCACATCCGCATCGACCCGGCGCTGCGTCCCCGCACGCTGCCGGCCACCGCCACCAGCAGCATTCCCGCCAGCACGCCGCCGTGCTGCAGCCCGGCCAGCCCAGTCGATCCGCCGGGGGTCAGGTGGAACACCGCCCCGGCGAACGGCTCCAGCACCAGTTCCTGCGCGCTGTAGGCGAGCATC
>JAABUX010003337.1_pt1 | contig 21388 bp, 21 predicted proteins | sample 5561851 | NCBI WGS metagenome assembly JAABUX01 (sample SAMN10711883, study PRJNA513361) | rock metagenome | isolation source: Antarctica rocks | place: Antarctica: Victoria Land, Richard Nunatak red sandstone | collected 2016-01-03 | reverse complement strand
CGGCGCGGTGCCCGCAGCGGCGGCGGCGGCGGCAGCGACGACAGCTTCATCGACGAGGACGGCGGCGAAAGCGGCGGCTCCGAGGATGAGGAGTTTGTGGCGGCCGAGTCGCCCGCGGGCGACAGCGGCGGCGCGTCCAGCGCCAGCGGCAGCGGCGCCAGCGAGCCCAGCGGCAGCTGGGCCAAGGACGCCGCAGACGCGCCCGCTGCCGCCGGCCCCGGGCGCCGCCGCCGCCGCCGCGCCGAGGAGCTCTCTGAGGCCGCTGCGGAGCCGGCCGAGCGCCCGGCGCGCAAGCGGCGGCGCAAGGCGCTGCCAGAGGGCTTTGACGCGCCGGCGAGCGACTCTGGCGACGGCGGCGGCCCGGCGGCTGCAAGCCCTGGCCGGGGCGCAGCCGGGCGGGCGGGCGCCGAGTCGGGGCGCGCGCCGGGCGCGGCCGCGCGCGCGGCGCCGCTGCGCATCCGCCTCAGCAGCAGCGGCGGCTCGCGCATGGTCGTGGTGCCTCCTGCGGCCAGGGCAGCTCCAGCAAGGCCTGCAGCCCCGCCGGCGATGGGAGAGAAACCAGCCGCGGAGCTGCCGCCGCGCATGCCGCCCAAGCTGGGCCTCAAGCTGCGGCTGAGCAGCAGGGGCCCGCCGGCGCCTGATCCCGACCCTGCTGTCATACCCCAGGTCGACGGGGCTGCAGACGATGATGTAGCTGAGGACGGCGAAGGCGCTCTGTTTGAGCTGGCGGCCAGGCCACCGTTGGCGGCAGACGCGGCGGACGCGCCTGCCGTGCGTGCAGCGCACACTGAAGAGGTGCTCAGGGAGTCCGCGGCCGCGAACGGCACGGCTGCTGAGCACGGCGTGGAGGCGGTAGACCTGCCGCCCATGGCCGGGGGGTCCAGCGAGGCGGCCGGCGCGCTTGCGGCGGATGCGGCGGAGGCCGCTGATGTGCATGCGCCGCCTGCGGCAGCGGCGGCGAGCGGGCCACTGGCTGCAGATGGGGCGCGAGCGGAGCGCGGCGCAGCCGCTCCGCCCGCGGCAGAATGGCCCGGTGAAGCAGCCCGTGCAGCCGTGGCAGATGTGGGGGAGGCAGCTGGTGCGCATGCGGCGCCGCCAGCAGCCGCGCCGAGCGGGCCGCCCGCCGCATGCGGCGCGCATGCGGAGCGCGGCGCAGGAGAGGCTGTTTCCGAGCAAGCAGCGCGCGCAGAGGGCGAAGCGGCCTGCGAGCGCGCGGCAGGCGCCGAGGCGGCAGCCGCAGTCGCGCGCGGCGCGTCAGCCGCGCCGCCGCCAGGCGCGCCGGCGGCCGCGCGCGGCGCGCCTGCGGGCGCCGACGCCGAGGAGGCAGCTCCGGCGGCGGTGGCCGGCGGGCCGGGCGAGGCGGGCGGCGCCCTTGCGGCAGAGACCGAGGGCGCGGGCGCTGCAGGCGCAGCGCCTGCAGCGGCAGCGCTGGCCGAGGCAGGCGCACCATGCGGCGCGGCCGCGGATGCCGCTGCCGCGGCGCCCGCTTCGCCGCCCGCGGCAGACAGGCCAGGCGCGGCGCCCGGGAATCCGACGGCAGGCGACGGCGCGGCTGCGGCTGGGGCGGGCGCGAGCGCGGCGGCGGCGCCGCTGAGCGCGGCCGAGCGGCGCGCGCTGCCGGCGCTGGCGGGCGCGCTGCGCGGCTGGCTGGCGGAGCCCGGCGCGGCCGCCGCGGCGCCGGGCTATGGCGTCGCCGACCCGCACGTGCGCCTGCCGCCAGCCGCCCTGCCTTGTGACTGGCTTTGAGATCAGCGCAGTTAAGCGTGATCAGGCTGCGGCCAATCTCGTGCCTGTCATTGGGATTTCTATGCTTCCCGGCGACATACCAATACCTCGTCATCCATGACATGGCTCGAGTTGCACGCCGCAAGCAGGTGTGCTGCTGGGACTGGACACCGGTGCTGTGAGGTGGCGGTGCTTTCGCTTGCACAGCCAGCAGACACCATCTTGGTCCTTGGTCCTTGACCCTAACTCTGACCCTACCCCGGGCAGGGGCTGCTGGACGAGCTGGAGGTGTGCCTGCTCGCCCTGGGCCTGCCGATCGCGCCGCCCGAGGCGGACCTGCCGGTGCTGCCGCCGGCCGGCGCAGCCAGCGCGCGCCTCGGCGTGCTCGGCGCGACGCGGCCGGGGCGCAGCCCGGCCGCCGGCGCCGAGGCCGGCGGGGCCAACGCGCGGCGGCGGCGGCGCGCCGACGAGGACGCGGACTTTGCGGCGGGCACGAGCACGGGCGAGGACGAGGGCGAGGACGAGGGCCTGGGGGCGCCGGCGGGCGGCGCGCCCGAGGAGGAGGAGGGCGACTCCTGCCTGGAGGCCGCCAAGTCGCGCAGTGCGCCTCCGCCCGCCGTGCCGGCGAGCCTGCGTGCTGGCGAGCTTGTGGCGCAGCTCCGTGGGCTCGCGTGCATGGGAAGCAGGCACACGGGTCAGCCCACTGCGCTGGTGCGATCAGGCGTCGCACAGGTTGTGCATCCTGTGGCCGGGCGCGCGCGCTCCGCATGCGCTGCAAGCTCTGCGCGCGGGCGCTCAGACGGCGGCCTGCGCGCGCGGCAGGCACCCGGCGCGGCGCGGAGCCAGCGGGCGGCGCGGCGGCGGCCGCGCGCAAGAAGCCGTCGGTCAAGAGTCGGCTCATGAAGAAGCTGCGCATCAGGTGACGCGCGCAGGGCCGCGGGGTTTGTGCCTCTTGGGTGCCCGGAGAGGGTTCGGCCTGATTGTGACCGAAACCTGTATTGTGAGAGGTGTGGTCCCACACCTGTCTTTGATGTTGCGGTGAGAATCTGAGTGTTGAGCGTATCGTGAGCATTTCATGATGAAAATTTCACCAGAACGCTGTAACATGTGAGGCAGGCAGAAGCACACATCAACGCCAGCCCAGCACCAAGTCTGCTGGCCGCACCTGGAAATTCTCTAGGCCGGCCGGCACAGGGGACATACAGTGCACAACCATTCCAACGACGCACCGGACGACACAAAGCACGGAGCACACTGACACTCACGGCACTGCTCCTTCAACATGACATCACTCGATGTCTTGCATGGGATGCTGAATGTCAGCATCGGACGGTCAGGGTAAACGGCGACATACATGCGATTGGCAGGGTGCGATTGGGTAATGTACACCCGCCACCCAGGAGTCACGATGCGCACCAGGACGCCCGCAGCGCGGTCTCTTCTTTAGAGCTTCTTGTCACGGCGCCCAGGAAGCTGCTGCTGCCGGGTGCAACACGATGGTTAGGGTTAGGGTTACTACACAAGCCCCAAAAAGCGCAGCTGCCGCAGGATGTGGTCCATGGCGGCCGCCAGCGCCTTGGCGGTGCGGCGGTCGACGCGCCCCGCGGCCGCGGCCGCCTTGACTGCCGCCGCGCCGTCCGCCAGCGCGGCCGCCACCTCCGCGCGGCGGCCACGCGCGCACCCGCCCTCCTGCGCGCCGCCGCCGGCCTGCGCTGCTCGCTCGGCCTCCAGCTGCGCTAGCTCCGCCCTCATGCGCTCCTTCGCGCGCAGCCAGCCCCTGCGCAGCAACCCTCCTGTCAACCCTAAGCCCAGTCTCAGACAGGCACTGCCGCATGCCCTACGGCACCTCGCATTTGCACCCATGCCTGCAGCACACCCAGGGATGCAGAGCGCGCCCTGGCAACGCAGCCTCTGCAGGGCATTAGCCTGAGCGCGCGCTGATGCAGCCTGCTCTTTACGCTGCCCTGGGGTGCGCACAACACCACACCACACGACATCACTACCGTATTCCATCTAGGGCATCCCGTGCCAGGGCGCGCCGGTGCAGGTCGGTCAGCTCGGCGGCCACGCGGTCCACGACCGCGCCCGGCCCGGCCGCGCCGGCGGCGCCGGGCAGGCCGCGCGCCAGCTCGCCAAGCGCGGCCTGCACCTCGCGCAGCTGCGCGGCCGCCGCGTCCGCCGCGCCCAGCTCGCGGCGCGCCTGCGCCCCGCATGCAGCGCAGCAGCAGGCTGAGAGGCGGCCTGTCCACTTTGCCAGCTCCGCACCAGCCACCAGCAAGCAGGCAAAGCAGGGCAAAGGGCAATACCCATCTTGCAGGACACAACAAATACATGACCGCACAGAGCATGCGCACTTGACCTAATGAGGGCTGTGTTCAAGCCGCCCAGCGTGCATGTCTGCCCCAGGGTGCCCTAAAGGCGGCCAGGCGCTGTCAGGGCGCGCCTGCTCGACGTCCGCGCGCAGCGCGGCGAGCAGGCCGCGCTGGTCCGCCACCGCTGCGGCCAAGTCTGCCAGCTCAGCGCGCGCGGCCGCCGCGTCGCCGCCGACGCGCGCACCCGGCGCCTGCCCGCCCGCTGCCTCGCCCCCCGCCGCACGCCCCCCTCTGCCGCTTGTCCGACCGTCTTCGCGTTCAGGCGACGCAGCCGTGGCCGCGCCGGCGGGCGCGGCGGGCGCCGCCGCGGCGTCGGCGCGCGCGGCCTCGCGCGCACGCGCCTCTCCGCTCAGCCGCGCGGCCGCGAGTGCCAGGGCCCTGCCACGCGCCCCAGGCTCCATCATCTTTCAACGCGTCCTCACAGACGCGTATCTATTCGGCAGCGTCGCGCACGCCAGGCCCGCCGTCACCACGAGCGCCCTCTTCATGTCACGCTTGTAACCCGCCGCTTCACCGGGCAGTGGTGCGCTGCATGATCGCGTTGTGATGTAGTGTGGTGTCACAACACCACCTCATTTCCTTCCATCAACCATCTGTGCATGTGCTTGTTACTTTGTGATGAGCACATGCACAGATGCGCGAGCTGGGGCGCCGCACGTGTCGTCCGCCGCGCGCGCCAGCCGCGCCTCGGCCAGCGCGGCGAGCTCGCGCCCGCGCGCCTCGGCGCGCTCGGCCGCCCGCCGCGCGCCGCGCAGCTGCTCGCGCAGCGCGTCCCGCTCGGCCGCTGCCGCGCGCAGGTCCCGCAGCGCCGCGCCCAGCCGCTGCTGGGCGGCCTCGCGGCCGGCGGCCGCCGCCGCGGCCTCGCCGCGCGCGGCGTTCCGCTCGGCGCACAGGCCGCCGAGCCGCTCGCGCAGCGCTTCGAGCTCCGCCAGGGCCGTTGCGAGGTCGCGCTGTGTCGCGTCGCGCTCGGCCGCCGCCGCGCCCAGGCGCTGCCGGGCCGCCTCGCGCGCAGCGGCGGCGGCCTCGGACGCGGCCGCCGCGGCGTCGCGCTCGGCGGCGATGCCGCCGAGCTGATCACGCAGCGCGTCGCGCGCCGCGGCGGCCGCGCGCTGCTCACGCAGCGCCGCGTCGCGCTCGGCTGCCGCGGCGTCGCACGCCGTGGCGGCCGCGGCGGCGGCCTCCTCGGCGGCCGTGCGCTCGGCGCGCTCGGCGCCCACCTGCCGCAGGGCCGCGCCGTGCTCCGCGACAGCAGCATCGCGCCCTGCGCTCGCGTCGCGCGCGGCCTCGAGCGCGGCGTCGCGCGCCGCGGCGGCGCCCTCGCCGGCTTCCTCCGCGGCGCGCAGCCCCGCGGCCGAGTCGTCCAGCTGCAGCAGGGCCGCGTCGCGCTGCGCGGCCGCGGCGCCCAGCTGCCGCAGCGCGGCGCCGCGCTCGGCGGCGGCGGCGTCGCGGGCGCGCGCGGCGGCGCGCGCCGCCTCGAGCGCGGCGTCGCGAGCGGCACGCAACTCGTCCAGCGGCTGCCAACGGCGCGAAGCGGTCAGGGCTGCAGAATCCGCGCATGATGCATGCAAGGGGAGCGAGGCGCTTGGCCGCTTACCTGGGCAGTGCTGGAACAGGTAATACAGCGGGGGCCTGGACCAGCAGACACAGCCAGAACAGTGCATGCTGCTGCATCAGCTGCGAGCCTGCACAAAAGCATACAGCCAAAATCCGCCAAACCGCCCCACGTCCACCACATACGACCTAATCGGCACCCATGCCAGGCTGAACGCTGGCAGTGTGTGCCGGAGCCTTGGCTGAACACAAGTGCGCTGCACCATTGCTTTACAGACAGCTTCATTACAGACTTAGTGCGCGGCACCTGCTGGTGCGCAGCCTCGGCCAGGCGTGCGGCGGCCAGCGCGCGCTCGGCCTCGGCGGCCGCCAGCGTCGCCTGCGGGCGCCCGGGCCGCAGCATGGGCCCTGTGGCGCTCTGCTCACTAAGAACTGAGTGCCATCTGCCTAGTGTAGACCGCACACATGGCCTGTTTGGCAGCTTGTAGGATGCGGCTTAGGGTATGGTATCATATTACCGTCACGTGCCCGGCAACCCAGCATGGCGACCCTCGTTGCGGCACAAGCCGTGCCCTCTGCGCTCAGCGCATGACCCGCCGCTCATGACGAGCTGACAGCGTCGCCTCGCGGGGCGCGCCTCCGCGACGTTTGCCCGTCGCACCGCCGCCGCGGCGTCGGCCGCGCCGCGCGCGCCCGCGGCCTCCGCGGCCCGCGCCGCGCCCTCAGCGGCCGCTGCCTGCGTGCGCAGGCCGTCGCAGCGCGCGCGCAGGGCGCCGGCCTCCTCCTCGGCGGTGGCCAGGCGGCCGCCCAGCGCGTCGCAGCGGCGCTGCAGGCCGCCCGCGTCCGCGGCGGCCCCCGCCAGGCCCTGCTGCAGCGCCTGGCAGCGCCGCCGCAGCGCGGCTGCCTCCTCGTCGGCGCTTGCGGCGCGCTCCCGCAGCGCCCCGCACCGCGCGCACGCGCCGCCGGCCTCGCCCTCCCAGGCGGACGCGGCGGTGGAGGATCCTGCAGGGTCCAGCTCGGGGTCGGCCCAGGGCGCCAGGACGGCGCCGCGCCTGTGGCCCATGCACGGCGCTCCCCCGTGCGCCGCCTTGGGCTGCGGCCGCCGCTGGCGCGCGCCTGCCGGCGCGTCGGGGCGCGCGCCGTGCGCGGGGGGCGTGCGCGCGCGCCGGCGCGCCGGCGGCCGGTTCTCCTGGCTGGCGCGCGGGGGCGCCGCGCTGCTGCCGCGCCGCGCGCACTCGGCGCGCCGGCGCCGCTGCCTCTCGCGCAGCAGGGCGGCCTGCAGGACAGGGCCGCGCTGGTCACTGCTGCGCTCTGTCTGCGGCGGTGCTGTGCGATGAGGCGCCGGCAGGGTCGGCGTTATTTGAAAGCAGCAAACCAGACGACCACCGGCAGGCCTCCCCATGCCTCGGAGGCATCTCGCCAACTGGTGTGCAGGCAGATACAACAATGTGTGGGTCGAGGACGCTTGCTCTGGTGTGAGCTTGCATACACACAAGGCCGTGACAGACCAAAAGTGATACAATGGGGCGGCACTCGCGGCACCGCGCGCCCGGCGCGCCTGCATCTCGTCCAGGTCGCTCTGCAGCTCTTCAACGAGCGCCCGCCGCGTGCCGCGCGCCGCCGGCGCCCCGAGCGCCGCCGGCGGCGCCGCGCCCTCGCGGCCCGCTGGGCCCGACACGGGCGACGCGCGCGCCGCGCCGCTGCTCGCCGAGCCGCCCGGCGTCGTCGCCGCCGCGGTCGGGAAGGGCGACGCGGGGTCGCCGTGGCGCCCGGCGCGCCCTTGCGGCCCCGCTGCAGCGCGCGGGGAGGCGCCGCCGTGCTGCAAGGCCAGCGGCGTCGCGCACCTGCGCAGCATGCGCGGCGCCTGCTCGAGCGCTGGTGCCGCCCAGCAGCTCCAGCCGGGGGCTGAAGCTGCGCGCGTGTGCCGGGGCGCCACTCCCACACGTCCGCCATGTGGCGGCAGGCCGGACAGGGAACATGCGGGAAGCACATTGGCACATCTACCAGGGCGCATGCATCGGAGCTCCTGTTCCTTCTACGCGACCCCGCAGGGCACCACCCTCACGCCGGGCCGGCCAGCCGTGGCACTGCTGCCATGTTTCATGGGCAGCGTGTAGCAGCTGGCAGCGCTCTGCGCAGCAGCGCGTTGCCGGACGCCGCGCGCGCACCCGAGCGGATGCCGCGCAATCGTCGCAGCAGCTCCGCCCGCTTCTGCTGCCGCCGCCTGCGCGCCGCGACGGTGCTGCAGCCCCCGGTCCCACACAATGACGTGAGTAGCTTCAGGTGCGCTTTGTTAGATTGAGGTCTGAACATGCCATTGTACGCAGTGCAGCCTGAGCCTGGCAGCAGCAGCACCAGGCAGCCCCCATGCGCATGCGGCACACCCCAGTCCCACCCTGCACCACTGCACGGCCTGCGCCGCCCCCCGCTGGCAGGCAGAGTCATGCAAAGGGGGCATCGGCAGAGCCGCTGCGCATGATGCATCAATGGTGATGCATCATGCGCAGTGAGGCAGGCACGGAGCGGCGCGCGCCGTCTGCGCGGCTCGTGCGGCCTCCGCCCGCGCGACGAGCGCCGCTTCCTCCGACGCCAGGCGCTCCAGCGCCGCGCGGCGCTCGTCGGCCGCCGCGGCGGCGGCGCGCCGAGCAGCCTCCACCTCCGCCTCGAGCGCGGCGCGCTCCGACGCCAGGCGCTCCAGCGCGGCGCGCTGCTCGCGGGCGTCCGCCGCCGCGCGCTGCGCCTCGGCGCGCGCGGTCCCGGCCGCCGCCGCTGCCGCCTCTGCGTCGCCCGCGGCGGCCCGCTGACGGCCCTGCAGCGCCTTCAGCGCCGCGGCAGCCGCCGCGGCATCGGCCTCGGCCTGCGCGGACGGGCGTGGCACCTCGCGGCCTGCCTGATGGGTGACGAGGAGCCATGGTTGCCCTCTTTGCTGAATCACGGCTGCAAGTCATGTCTGAGACAGCCAGCACTGCGATTGCATCCAGACCAGCCGGCGCTGGCACTCATGGCGGCCCTTGGTGCGGCGCGCGCCGCTGCAGACGCGCGCTCCGCGGCCTCCTGCCGCGCGGCGGCCGCGCGCGCGGCGTCGTGCGCCGCCGCCAGCTCGCGCTCGGCGGCGCCGTGCTCCGCAATGGCGGCGTCGCGCGCCGCGGCCGCCTCGTCGCACGCGCGCGCCGCGCTGCGCGCCTCGTCGGCGGCGGCGTCTGCATCGCGGCGCGCAGCTCGCCCGGCCTGCTCCTGCACATCAGAGGCGGGGGTGCATGTGAGTCCAGGGTGAGGCGCCTGAATACGCAGCGCCCCGCGCAGGAGTGTGGCCATTGCACCTGGTACACCAAAGCCAACCACCGTGCACCAAAACAGCTTTGACTTGACTCGCGCGTGGTGCTAACACTCGCCGTAGCCTGGGCTCTGGACAAGGGACAGCCGAGAAAGGGCAGATGCATCACAGGCGCATGCAAGCGCGGCCATTGCCATGTGCGCGGAGCGCACATGCGCGTGCGCCGCAGCACGCGCCGCGGCTGCCTCCTCCATCAGCCGGCGCAGCTCGTGGCGCGCGGCGGCGACCTCGGCCGCGGCAGCCGCGGCCGCCGCGGCGCCCGCGCGGCCCTCGGCCGCCGACGCCGCGGCGGCGCCGCGCGCGCGCTCCGCGTCGCGCCGCGCGGCCGCCGCGTCCGCCAGCGCATCCTGCAGCTCCTGCCGGGCGTCGCGCGCTGCCTCCACGGCCTGCAGCAACCCCAAATATCAGACCCTAGGGTACAGGGTCTGGCAGTTCATTCAACCCACTGGAGCCATGCCTCGACGGGTCAGCAAAGACGCGACCTCAGCGCGGGGGGCGCGCCGCGCCTGCTCGCGGGCGCGGAGCGCGGCCTGCGCCTCAGCGGCCGCAGCCGCCGTGCGCGCGTGCAGCGCCAGCAGCTGCTCGCTGGCGGCGGCCGCGCGCGCCTGCGCGGCAGCGGCCTCCTCCGCCGCCTCGTCCGCCAACGCCTCCAGCGCCGCCACGCGCGCGCCGCCTGCGCGCGGCGGCCGTCCCGAGTGCTGCCGTCGTCGCGCGGCTGGCCTGGCGCCTGAGGCGCCTGCGGCGTGTCGCCGCCGGCGGCCGTCCCGGGGGGAACGCCGCACAGCCAGGGCGCCGGGCGCGCGCCTGCGTGCGGCAGTGCAGGCGGCTGGGCCTCTGCGCGCGCCAGGCGCCGCCGCAGCTCGGCGACCTCGCCCTCGCGTGCGGCTGCTGCGGCCGCCGCCGCATCGGCGCGCTCGCACAGCGCGTCGGCCGCGCGCGCCGCGTCGCCCACGCGCCGCTCGGCCGCCGCTGTGCGGCGCTTGAACCTGTGCGCCGGCGTCGAGGGCTCAGGACCCTAGGCAAAGGCAGGCTTGGCGTGCTGCCGAAAGGCGTGCTCGCGCTGCCTCGCGTGCGCTTGTCCGCCGGGCAGCAAGCCTCTCAACATATTGTTCATATGAGGGAGGAAAAGAGTGTACAGCTCGCCTGCTGCCACTGGATTTGCACAGGCCCCAACGCCGCTCAAGTCAGGCACCAAAATGTGCACATGTCACAATGCAAGTGCCCACCATGCAGGCTCCCCGCTGGGGGCCCTCCCGAGCCGCACCCCTCCACCGCAGCGTGCGCCATGCGCAGCCTGGCCTCCAGCGCCAGCGCGCTCGCTAGGCGCGTCGGGCTCGGCTGCGGTGCCGCCCGCCGCGGCGCCCAAGGCGCCTGGCCCGGCGGCGCCGCCGCGCTCGCCGGCGGCGCCGGCGCCGGCCGGCGCCGGCGCCGGCGCGGCGGCCGGGCCGGCGAGCGCGGCGCCGCGCACGGCCGGGGCGGACTCAGCGCGCGTCTGCTCGGCGGCGCCCGCCGCGAGCGCGCCCAGCTGCGCGCGCAGCCGGCCCGCGGCGTCGCAGTCGCGCTGCAGCGCCGCCACCTGTCGGCCCCCGCTCGCTTGAGGTTGCAGGCGTGCACTTGGTGCAATCTGGCTTGTGCAACCAGGTGCGGAGCGTGGCGGTGCGTGCGGAGTGGCACGGCGCTGCTGGGCGTGCAGAGACAGCAGACAGCGGCGGCACCGCATGCTTCAAAAAGCACGCTCCTTTGGCACTGGCAAGCCTTGTGAGCCCGCCGCACACCCAGCCGACAACCACCGCCCTGCCATCAGACAGCATGCCCCTTCGGCCTTGCTGACACTTACACAGCGCCAGGTCACTGGCAGCAAGCAGGCAGGTCGCCTAGCAAGCATGACGCACAGCCGCATCCACTCCGGGGCGTCAGAAGAGGGAGCGCGCCTGCACGCGCAGCGCCGCGACCGCCGCCTCGCCCGCCGCCGCGCCCGCCGGCCCCGCGGCGGGGACCGGGACGGGGCCGGCCAGCGCGGCGCGCAGGCGGCCGATCTCGGCGTCGCGCGCCGCCAGCTCTGCACCGGCCTCCCGCAGCCGCCGCTGCAGGAACTCGGCCAGGCCCTCCTCGTCAGGTCTAGGGTCGACGGGGGCGCCGCCGCGGGCGTCCAGGGTTTTGCTAGGGCTGGGGCTCAGGCCGCGCGCGCCGAGCGCGGCGAGCTCGGCGCGCGCGTCCGCCAGCTGCGCCGCCTGCGCACCGCGCAGCAGCTCCGCGAGCGCCAGCTGCTCCCGCAGCGCGGCCGCGTCGGCGCGCGCCGCGGCAGCCTCCCGCCGCAGCTCGTCCTCCCGCCGTGCAGCGGCCTTGCGCATCGCTGCCTCTCGCTGTGCCGCACGCGGCGAGGAGCAACTAGGTGCGGCTGTCGCAGGCGCGCCCTGCTCAGCAGTGGCGGGCGCGGCTACGGTGAGGCGGCGGTCCTGATTTGCGTCCCGGTCAGGGCCAGGGTCGAGAGCCCCGCCATCAGGCACGCCCCGCTCTTGCCGCCCAGGGCAGTGTGGCGCGGCTGGCGCAGCGTCAGCCTCAGCGCGCCCCGCCGCGGCCAAAGCGCCGCGGTAATCATTGGCCGCACCGGCCGCGCCGGCAGGGGGTTCAGCAGCCCCGGCCGCGATGGCGGCAGGCGCCTCGGCAGCGCGCAGCCGCTGGCTGAGCGCGGCCAGCTCGGCGTCGCGGTTCGCCAGCTCCACGCTCAGCATCTCGACCGCCGCGCTGTGGTCGGCCTGCGCGCGCGCGCGGATCAGGCACTGGCAGGAGGCAGCAGCGGGCGGAGCGGGGTGACGTGTCCTTGCATCCTTGTGTTCTGTGCATCACTCTGCACGCGGAAGCGTCTCAGAGCTCTACTTCCGGCAGTGTTGCGGCTCGTGGTGTGCATGGCGCTGCAGGGGTCAATGACAAGACAACAATATTTCCGCTTGCGACCAGAAACCGGGGGCAAATAAGCGCGCCCAGGCAGGCGGCACGGGCCTCTGCTACTCAGGCAGGTACTTGCTCTGCGCGTGCACAGCTTTCGAGCGCTGGCCCCGGCAGTGAGTCATCTAACAGGGCATGGCGCAGACCTCCATGTTGCGCAGGCGCTGCTGCGCGCGCGCCAGCTCGCCCGCGGCGCCGCCAGCAGCGCCGGCCTCGCCGGCGGCTGCGCCGAGCTCCACGCAGCGCTCCTCCAGCGCCGCCAGCGCGGCCTCGCGCGCCTCACCCGCCTCGCGCTCCTGCACGACGCACGCACCGCCATGCCGCTCCAGGCCTGGCAACGGGAAACTGCAGGCAGCCCATATGCGAGCCGGGGGCGCGCCTCTGCCAGCTCGCGCCGCAGCAGCCCAGTGGCCGCGCTGGCCGCCTCGTCGGCGCGCGCCAGCTCGGCCTCCAGCTCGTCCACCTGCGCGCGCGCAGCCATTCCTGTCAGTCGCTGGCGCGCCCAAGCGCAGCGTGCGCAAGGGGAGGTTTGTTCCTGTTTATTGCGTCTCTTTCAGAGGGAGGACGAAGAGGAGACATGAGCCTCCAGTGTTGCGATCGTGCGGCCAGCGCTGAGCTAACGCATGCAGGCAGCGCCCTTGGCACCGCGACCAGCTGGCCGTGCAGGAGTCGGGGCGCCAGCGCAGGCACCCAGCTGCAAGCGGGGGCAGGCAGAGAGGACGACATGGCTCACCATGAAAAAATGACATAGCCACCGTAACCCGTACACCCTGGGGCTCACCCTGCAGCGCAGTGCCGCGACCTGCCGTGAAGACGTGCCCGGCGTGGCAGCCGCGCCGCTGGCCCCCGCGGTCGCGGGCCGGCGCGGGGCCAGGGCGGCGTCAGGGCCAGGCCCCGATCCTGGCCCTGCAAGCAGCTGCCGCCGCAGCGACGCGGCCTCGGCATGCGCGGCTGCGGCCACCGCCCGGGCCTCGTGCAGCTCGCGCTCCAGCGCCTCCAGCCCTGCCTGGGGGCCGGCTGGCGCAGAGGAGCCCAAAAACGCTACACCGTCCAGGGCCGCTAGGGTGTCAGCTTGCTGGGCGCCGCCGCGCGCCGGTGCTGCGGCGTGCCCCGGGGCATTCGCAGCTGCGTGCGCGAGGGAGCCGTCCAGCGCATCTGCGTGCGCTGCAGCTGCGGGCGCCGCAGTGGCATGGCTGCCCCCAGCAGCGCCTCTGCGGCCGCTGGCGGGCGCAGGAGGCGCATCCGGCTCGTCCAGCGCGGCAGCCGCGGCCGCGCCGGCACGTGGCGGGCTAGCAGAGCCGCTGCGCTCACAGACGGGCGCGCCACTGGCCCCGCCGCATGCGCTGGCCGCAGCGCAGAGCCCAGCCGCCGCTGGGCCGCCCGGGGTTGCAGCGGCGTGGCTGTCCGGCTGCGGGCCGCCAGTACTGTCAGCAGTCGCGCCGCCTGGTAGCTGTAGCTGACGGGCATGCGGCGTGGCCGCCAGGCTCGCGAGAGTGCTGTGGCGGCCTGCGGCGGTGCTGTCACATCCAGGACTCTGCTGCAGCGGCGGTGCGACGGCGTGCGGGCGCAGCTGCAGGGCAACCCGGCCACTTGCGGGGTCCACACGCAAGCTCGCAGACACGCACAGTCCTCTGCCGCGCGCCATCGCGGCACCCAACTCGGCGGCAGCCGGTCTGCGGCTGCTTGCTGTGGCGCTCGAATCTGCTGCTGCACCCCTGTCTTGCCGCTGCGATGCATCCTTGTTAGCGTCGTCAGGCACGGGCTGCAGGGCGCTGCCGGCAGCGCCGTGGCGGCCGGCGGCGGAAACCCCGGCGCCCTCGTCGCCCTGCGGCTGCCGGGCGGGCATGGCGTGCTGCTCGGCAGCCCCAGACTCCAGCTCGGCGCGGCGGCAGTACAGCGAGCCCAATAGCGCCGCCAGGCTGGCGGCGGTCGCCGCGCCGAACGCGGGCGCCAGCGCCGCGGCGCAGCCGGCAGCCTCGCGCTCCACCGCTGCGCGTGCCGCCGACGGGCCAAGCTGCCCCTCCCACACCGCGCAGGCTGCCTGCTCGCCGGGCGCCGCCGCCGCTACCTCACGTCCGGCTGCCGGGCCCTCCGCCGTGCCGGGCACGGTCGTCGGCTCGCGGCACACAGGCGCACTTGCAGACTCGTTCGCACTGCAGACGCTCGCGCTCCGCTCCGTCGCGGCACGAGCAGGGCTGCGCGCACGCTCCGCAACTGCCGCGGCGGCGACCCGGATGTCTGCCTCCCAGGCGCGCGCCCAGCGCTGGAAGTGCGCCGCGACCTGCGCCGCGGCGACCCCGCCGCCCAGGCGTGCCAGCACCAGCGCCTCAGTGCGCTGGATGTCGTGCGCGACGTCGCGCAGCGTCGCTGCGTGACGATCCTGCGGCTCTCTCCTGGTGTCAGCGGTGCGCCGTGCACACAGAGGAGGCCGTCAAGGCAAGAATACTTTGAAGAGCTTGCTGCGGGGCTGCAAAGCAATGCAACCCAAGCAGCATTGAAGGCCGCCACAGGCCTGCTCATACGCCAGGCTGGTATGACACTCACCGTCATCGCAGAGCGGTGCTGGCGGGCGTGCTAAGTGTCACGGCGGCGGGCCGCATGTTGATATATATATTGAGTCAGCTTGGTAGCTGTCACTGCTGAAGTGCACCTGGGCCTGCACCCAGCGCCTGGAGGACCTTGGCAAGAACACACATTCTGTGGAGTCGCTGTTTCCTTCCTCCTCGTTTTTCAGCGCATCAAACTCGCCATCCGCTGATCTCAAGAGAGAAAAACAAGGAAAGCTAATCACACAAAGTTCCGAAGGCCGCCGGCAATAGGAAGCTGCAGCTTTGCAGAACTCAAAACTGTGCGCGCTCGCAGAACTTGAGTGCACACAATCTGCCATGCATATGCAGAGCTGCCCGTGCAGGGGCCCTGCTGTATGGCGGGGCGCGCAGCTGGGAGCGGGTCCACGTAGGCGCACCTCGCCCCGGCGAACACAGCTTGCAGTGCATGGCAAAAGCGCAGATGGTCCGTCTGTGGCCATAGTGGGCGTGACAGGCGCCGTTGGGCAAGAGTTTCTGCGGGTGCGCATCCGCAAGCCGCATTGCTTGCTCAATGCGAGCACCCTGTCAGTACATTTGCCTGTGAACGCTGTTGCATTGCTATGCTGTATGCCCTGCGTCGGCGGCACTTCTCGCAAGGAGTGTCGGGCCGGCGCCCGCACGCTTTCAAGCGTTGCAGGACTTGCGCGAGCGCTGTGTGTCAGTCCTAATGCCGCAAAACGTGTGCGCACAGGTGCTGAAGGAGCGTGACTTTCCGTACAGCAGGATGAAGCTCTTGGCGTCCGCAAGGCAGGCAGCCCCCTTTGGAGTCTCCAGCCTCTTGTCAGTTCACCTGCCGGTTCACATACACTGCGTACCAGAGCCAGAGCAGAGCGCTTGCCCGCTCAGGCTTGTTCGCTGCTGTGAGCGCTGACAGTGCTGGGTGCTGGGCTCGCAGGTCGGCCGGCAACACCATCGACTGGGACGGGGAGCAGCACACGGTGGAGGAGCTGACCGAGCGCAGCTTTAGCGGCGTTGACATTGCGCTCTTCAGCGCGGGCGGGTCCATATCGAAGCGGTTTGCTCCGCTGGCGGCCGACGCTGGCTGCACAGTGCGCGCCCAGAGGCCAGAACGCTGATGGTGTGCCGTGCTAATACAGGGCAGCGTCTGGCACTTGTGAGACCTGCAAAGCGTAGCTGCTTGGGTCACGCACTGCTGCACGCAAAGGCACTGCTCTGTGGCACTGACCCAGAGTGTGTCAACGGGCCAACAGGCTAAATGAAAAGAAGTGATGTATGGCCCATGTGCCTGCTGCTGTTGCTCCGTAGGGCATCTACACATACTACGGCTGACAGCTCTCACTTCCGTTGTCCAAGGTTGCATGGCCAGAGGCACTTTCCTGTCCTTAGCAGATCTGTGCGTGTGCAGGTCGTCGATAACAGCTCGGCGTTCCGCATGACGGAGGGCGTGCCGCTGGTGATCCCAGAGGTCAATGCGGGCGCGATGGCGGGCATGAGGGCGGGCCGCGGCGGCATCGTCGCCAACCCCAACTGCTCCACTATCATCGCGCTGATGGCCGTGACGCCGCTGCACCGCGCGGCGCGCGTCAAGCGCATGGTCATCAGCACGTACCAGGCGCGGCCGCCAGGCCCTGAGCGCTGTACCCGCCTCGCCTGCACTGCGCTCGCTCCTTGTATTGCTCAGGAAAGTCCACATGGCGTGCATCGTACCACTGTGCCACTGGCAAGAGTATCTGTGGTGCAGCCTTGATGGTGCGGTCCTGGTACATGGATGGACAGGCAGATGGGCGGCGAGCAGCGCATGCCGGGCGCTTGTAGATGTGGTGTGACAGAACATGCTCATCAGCTGCCCATGCTGCCCGTATGCATGCGAGCCAAGGGGCGCGCCGGGGCGGCGGGCAGGCCGCGAGCGGCGCGGGCCAGGCGGCGATGGACGAGCTGGAGCTGCAGACGCGCGAGGCGCTGGACGGGCGGCCCATCACGCAGAATATCTTCCCATTCCAGGTGCCCGCCTGCGCCCGCGAGGGGCTGCGCTGGGCGCCTCCTGACCCGGCGTGCATGCCTGCGGCGGAGCCAGGACCGGGTGCCACGGGGTCGAGCCACGGCCGGCTCGGCATCCAGCCTATGCCCAGGCGCTGAGCCGTGCCCAGGGGCAGAGCCGGTGGCGGCGGCAGCGGCTCGTGATGCATGGATCGTGAGATGCTGTCTCTCACTCCAGGGTTGGAGGCTGGCGGCATACCTGCCTCGGTGCAGGCATTCCAGGCAGGCGCCCTGAAGGCCAGCGCACCTGCCTGACCAGCCTGCAGCCTGAGGCATCCATCCTGTGGGCTTTTTGGGGGGTGTCCTGCATGCAATCCAATTCTGGTATGTAACACTGTTTGAGCTGTGCTGGTGTGCGGCCGCGCAGTACGCATTCAACCTGTTCTCGCACAACTCGCCCATGACCGACAACGGCTACAACGAGGAGGAGATGAAGATGGTGAAGGAGACGCGCAAGATCTGGGGCGAGCCAGACATTGCGGTCACCGCGACGTGCATCCGCGTGCCCATCATGCGCGCGCACGCTGAGAGCATCAACCTGGAGTTCGAGGAGGGCCTCAGCGAGGAGCAGGCGCGGCAGGCGCTGTTTGATGTCTGTTGGTGCTGCCTCACTGCTGGCTGCTGTCCGGCCTCACTGCTGGCTGCTGTCCGGAGCTGGAGCAGTATCTGGTCATGCCAGCTGCGTACTGGCGACCCAGGGCGCGACAGCGGGGCTGGCTGCGCGCCGTCCTCTTCTGCCTGTGCGTCAGTGCTGGGTGCTGCATTGTGGAAATGGCTCGTGACCTGCGCCGTGCCAATGTGAGGCTGCATGATAGGCGAGGCGCAGCTGCGTCGCCTCCGGCGCGCAAGGCCAAGGCAGTGCTAGGTGACACATGGTGGAGATGGCATGTGAACCGCGCTGGTGCTGGTGCGGCGGCATGATTGGCGAGGCGCAGCCGCGCTGCGTCCAGGGCGCATGCCGGGCCGAGGCACTGCTAGGTGATGCATAGCGAACAGGGTATAGGGTAGGGTAGCCGAGGCGCCGCCCCGCGCGCGCAGGCGCTGGAGGCGCTGGCCGCTGCGCCGGGCGTGTCCATCATCAACGACCGCGCGGCCAACCGCTTCCCCACGCCGCTGGACGCCAGCCACCGCGACGGCGTGTTCGTCGGGCGCGTGCGGCGCGACATCTCGCGGCCGGGCAACGCCGGGCTCGACCTGTTCGTCTGCGGCGACCAGATCAAGAAGGGCGCCGCGCTGAATGCCGTGCAGGTTGCCGAGCTGCTGCTCTGAGCGCTGTTTGGCCAGACCTGCAGGGCGGTGCTCTGGAGTAAAGTCAGGATGCCAGGGCAACGGGAGCGGGTGCCTGATGGGCTTTTTGTGCGCATGTGAGACTGTGTCCCGAGGCGCATGCCCGCCTGTCCAGTCTGCTGGTGTTTTCACCGCAAAGGTCTGTGGTTGGAGTTGGTGCTGGCGCCAATGGACAGTTTTGACAGCCACGGGTTTGGATGCACACTTTTGAGGTGGCAGAATTTCGTCACATCAATAATAGAGAACAATGTTGCACCGGACCGAGTGACCAAACTGCTAGTTGCATGATCTGCTCAAACAAGACATTGAGTTATTTGTGTCAGCAGCAGTGCTGACCGCTGGCAAGCTCGAGCGCCGTGATGAGCTCAGCAGCAACGACGCGCATCGCTTGTGCAAAGCCCGGCTCTGCAGCTCCGCGGCCCTCCACAAGCTTGTAAGCGACAAGTATGTCGCGGGAAGCCTGTGCATGTAGATCAGGCTTGCTTATCAGCACAACAGCACTGCTGGTGCCCCCCAACATGGGATGCGGACACACAGCCGATAGTCGAGTGACTGTCCGCTATGAAATGTGCTCTTTCGATGAGGTAAGGACAGTAAGAAAGTTGGCCAATGAGATTGCACGTTGATTGACACATGCAAGCAACTTGTCCACACCCGTGCTTGCATTTGCACATGCGCACGGCCTTACCTGCGACAAGCTGTCCCTGGCAGCATGGCCCGTAGGCCCCGGCGCGCTCTGCAGCCAGAGCGGCAAGTGCGCCAGGCAGGCATGGAGCAGCGAGATGGGAAGGGCTGCGTGAGGGCAAGCAGCAGCCTCGCCGCTGCTCAGCGCCTCAGCAATGCTGCGCACTCGTGCAGCCGTCGCGCACAGCGCCGCCAGACCGGCGCAAGGCACCTGCTTGAACTGAGGCAGATCACCATAGGGAATGTGCAATGCAGCTCATGCTGCACGCTGACACCGCAGAGAGAAGCAGAACCTGACATATGCTTGGCGTAAACTGGCATGCTTACACACCGCACGCACTTTGCTACAGTACCCTTCCACTGCCGCAGTTTTGCATGTAAAGAGACAGCATGCCACTTAGATACTCTCTGCCGGCAGCACGAGCGGGACTGCGAAGAAGTGCGGTACCTGAAGCAGGCACTCAAGCATTTGTGCCGCTGGGTGCGGCGTGGCAGGTGCGGGCGAGCAACAGCAGCTGGCCTGGCTGCCAGGGGTGCAGCGGCCGGCCTCGCATGCATCTGCCTGGCACGCATCGCGCGCGCTCGCAGGGGCTGCTCCGCTGCTACATGCGGCGCAGAGCAGGCCGGGGACCAGCTCGCAGACTGCGGCCTCTGCCTGGTCTGCTGGCTGTGCCCCAGGCTGCAGCGCATGCAGCAGGAACTCCAGTGCTGCCGCCAGCAGGCCGGCCTGCATGCTGCCGTGCGGCAGCCGCAGCACCGTGCGCAGGGTGAAGCGGACCACAGCCGCCAGAGATGAGACGGTGCTTGCCTCGGAGCAGCTCCCGGCTGCGCCGAGGCCGCCTGCGGCACGTGACGCGCACGCTGCAAGCCGCGCGTCGCGCACTGCCGCAGCGGCCAGCGCGCTGTATCCAGCCGCCAGCAGTGCTTCCTCCTCAGCAGCCAGGGCCTCCCAGACGGGCAGCAAGGCTGGCGACCCGCTATTAGCCGTGTAACAGCTGCTCTGATCTTCGTTGCTCAGCGCCGCGCCTGTCTGCACACCGCATAAAGCATCCCGCTGCACAGCAGGCAGCTCGCTTGCACGGCTCACCCTCTCTGCCTCCAGCTCGGACGCTCTGCGCTTCCAGTGCGCCGCCTCACCAACTGCCTTTGCTCGCGCTCGGACGATCGCCACTGCGAGCACTTCCCTCAGGCCAAGCTCTGCCATCAGCTCTGCCCCTTCCAGGCGCGCTAGATGCTCATTCACTCTGATTGTCTCAGCGTCCTACGCACGGGGCAGTTCAGCCTCTGACTGCCCTCAGCGGCAGGTGCGCTCTGTCACAGCAACAAGCAGATGAACAACCACACAGCAGGCCATCTCTGATTAGTCTGCGGTCTCACCGACTTTGCAGCGTGCTCCGGGACCCTGCCCTACGCGACCCTGCCCTAGCTCCGGCCTAGCCAAGTCCATGCGAACAGCATGTCGTGATGCGCACACTGCCTGAGACCCGCGGCGGCACTGCGCTCAATTAGCTCCTGATCCACTGCTCCAGGCAGTCCGCACTGCGGGCCTGTCAGAGCGCTGCAGAGGAGTTGCGGCGCGACAGCCTGGTCGGATGGATGATGGCCAGGCTCGCACGTCACCAGCGCCTGACCCGCCAGGCACCGAAGAAAGCGGCGGCGCACCCAGCAGCGCGTCCCTGCAGAAGTTGCCGCCTACGTCCTTCCCAGCGCCGTCACAGCAGGCCGCATCAAGCGGCGGCCTGCGCGTGCACGCCTGGCCCAGCCGCGCGCAGCCTGCGGGCTCGGTGGCAGCGCAAGCACCCGCCGCGGCGGCCGCGCCCGCGTTGCCAGCGCGCCCCGCCGCCCGCACGTACGCATGGCCGAGCCTGCGCCAGGCTGCCGCGCCAGGCGACAGTCCGGCGGCAGCGCCAGGTGTAAGCAGCGGCCCGCAGCTGCCCAGCGCGGCGCAGTACCGCTGGCCCAGCGCCAGCCCTGCCGCGCCCGCGCCCGCGCCCGCGCCCCCGCCCCCGCCAGCGCCCGCGCCTGCGAGCGGTATTGCTGCGGGGCAGGAGTTGCAGCCCAGCGGTGAGCACGCACACGCCGCACACCCTGGCAGCCAGCTGCCTTCTACCAGCCGCCTCGTTGCCGGCTTGCTGCGCAAGTTTGACACGGCGCCGGAAGCCGCCGGCGCGGCCCAGGGGCCGCACGCCAAACGGCCGCGCCTGGACGCTGGCCCGCCCGCCGCGCCGGCTGCCGGGCAGCCGGCTGCAAACGGGGAGCTGGCGACGCGCCGCCCGCGCGAGCACTCCGCGCCGCGCTACCCTGCGCCAGAGCCCTGCGACGGCGACCGCACCTCGCTCAGCGCCTCGCGCATCGTGTACGGCCTCGCGCACGGCGTGGGCGCGCTGCGCGGCCGCGTCGGCACGGGCGTGCCGGCCACGGCCTTTTTCGGCGCGGCGCGCCGCGGCGCGCAGCAGGGCGGCTGCGGGGCGGAGGGTGCGGACGGCGCCGGCCTGGGCGCGGCGCCGGACGCCGAGCAGGCCGCCAGCGGCGGGTCGCGCCAGGCCGCAGCAGGGGACCCGCTTTCGGGCGCGCAGGCCGGGGCCGGCGGTGGCGCCGGCCTGCCGGCCGGCGCGGCCGGTCCCGGTTCGGCTGGCGGCTGGGGCGCCGCGGGCGCGCCGCGTGCCCCGCAGGAGCAGCAGCAGCGCGGCGCGGCCGGGGCGGGCCCGGCTGCTGGCCACGCCGCGCCGGAGCGGTCCGCTATGCAGCTGCTGGCGACGGCCGCGGCCGCGGAGGGCGAGGGCGGCAGCGCCGGCGGGCCGCCGCAGGCGTCGCAGGCCGTGTCCGCGCCGCATGAGCCCCTGCTGGAAGGCGCCCGGGCGGCGGCGGAGCCCGCTAACGCCGCGCCGGCGGGCGGCGGCACG
>JAABUX010003336.1_pt1 | contig 21389 bp, 37 predicted proteins | sample 5561851 | NCBI WGS metagenome assembly JAABUX01 (sample SAMN10711883, study PRJNA513361) | rock metagenome | isolation source: Antarctica rocks | place: Antarctica: Victoria Land, Richard Nunatak red sandstone | collected 2016-01-03 | reverse complement strand
AAAGCCGCACCACTCATGTCGAAGTGCTGCGGCGCTGTGACTTGACGGACCACGCCGTCCATGTTGTTGGATGCTGCACAGCCAGGAGTCCAGTTCTACAGTGAGGTTCACAACCAATCGCAGCAGGACGACGAGTTCTCATGAAGAGTAGGCTGAGGGTGCACTGCATGTGGTGACATTTTGCAGCTTGGCTGTCATTGAGAGCTGCACGTAACAAGCCGGTCGCACCGGCTAAGGTGAACAAGCATGGCTTTGGGACCTCATCCAGCACACCTCGCTCAAGAGCTGCCTTGCCGATCCCAGCCAGAAGCTTGGGGCCGTCCAGAGGCGCCAGGAGGTGGGTGCAGTCGTCAATGGGGTGCGAGCGCTGACAGTGCTGCAGCAGCTGCAGCAGCAGGTCGACTGCTGCGTATGCACGCGGGTCCGCGCCAGTCTGCATCGCCTTTCGCAGCAAGCCGATGATGCCTGCACGACGCAGCACCTAAGTGGATGATCCACTCCAGCATGGCACCCAACAGATATCAACCATACATACAGAGCTGGCATGCTAAGTCGCCGCTCTGTGCTCAGAACAATCACATCCATGGCCGCACCCAAACCTACACAGCCTAATCGAGAAACCAAGCCGACCACATACGCACCTCCTTCGAGCATCCAGTCGATGACAGCCCCGTCCTCGAGGGGACCCCGCGCCGCCAGCAGCTCCGTCAGCGGCAGCACCGCAACGGCTGCAAGGCGCGAGCGCTCGGCTTCGGCGACGGGATCACTGACGGCAGCCGGGCCGGCGCGGACGAGGGTGTGGAAGGCGGCAATGACGCCCGCCACGTAGGTGGGCCCGACAAGCTCGAGGTGCGGCAGACTGGCCGTCTTGGCCAAGATGCCGCAGAAAGCCCTGTCAACAGTCAGCCACGCTCAGTCGCTGACGAAGATGGTCCTGTGAGCGCGTCCACGCTGCACACACGATTTGTTGCCGCTCATCTGTGAAAAGTCCACATCATCAGAGGAGACACACACATCGAGAGCCTGCAGACCTGCGCAAAAAAAGCATGTGTGCAGCTGCTATCAATGGTTTTCCGAGCTAGCCAAACCACGCCAAGGTTGGGACCCAGAGCATAGGACGCACGGCAGGGTCGCGAGCTGCGCGCTGGCTTGCAGCAGCAATGCCCGCCGGTATGCGCTAGGCTCCTGCTCACGCGAGTGGGCGACCAGAAACGCCGCCAGTACCAACGCAACTGCCGACAGGTCCGCGAGTGCGTCGGCGTCGGCTTGGATTGTGACCATCCACAAGGGATCCTGCATCAGACAGGCCACGTAGTTGATAGCTGCCGCCGTGGGCAGGCCATAATCGTGTCCTCGTCTGCGAGGCGCATGTACGTCTTGAGGGCAGCAGCTGCAATTGGATTGACGACACTATACAATTCACACGGCAAGCGGGCCGACTTGTGGCAGGAAGACAAGGCCAAGACGCACCAGTATGAGCTCTGGTTGCTTCTCAGGTGCATTTCTGCGGCGATTGGAAGCGGGATTGCCGGTCCAGGTTGCCAGCATGTTGGGGCCGTTGTCACTGAAGAGCGTCGTCAGCAGAGCTGTCACCCGCCCTTCCTGATCTTTGGCGGTCAGGAAGGCCCACAGGAGGCTGCAAAAGACGCACACGCTGATTAGACCGGCAACTCAGGTCATGCAGTCAGCCTGATGAGCCGGAAACCGGCTCAGGAAATGATTTGCACTCTCTGCAGGCATTGCCATGCAGGCAATATCTTAGTGAGGCCGTGCTTGAAGTGATAGCAACAGAAGCCTTACCTCAGCAGGTCGACTTGGTCAATTGCTGGGCCAGCGGGCTTGAGCAGGTTCATTGACTGTATGAGCCGCTCGACCAGCAGCAAGCCCTGTGGGTCTCCCGTGCAGGTCAGCGGGCCCTCCCCGTACGGGTCTGCATGCGGCAAGCAATTGCATTTTGTTCCACCTCACGCAGCGGCCTTCACGTGTCGGAAACGCAACTGGTTACAAGGGATGCATTCAGGTGTTAAGTCTAAGGCCACTGTGCAGCGACGCTATGCCACGGCATGAGGGTCCCACAGACACACAGGAAGAGGTCAGGCGCTTTGGCACCTACTTAATTAACAAGCGCACCAGCAGGATCGGTGGTGATCAGTTCGGCATTCTCGACGCACTCCACGAAGCTTTCCGTCTCTGAGCCGGAGTCCTGCATCAACGAGCAACCGCACTTACGACGTGGCCAGCTTGCACAGCATCGTCACACCGTACACCGCTGGTGCAGACGTAAAACGAAGGACAATGGCAGTCGTGGTGCATACGGTGTTCGACAAATGCGGTACTAAATCACTGCACTGCGTCGAGAGCTCGGAACACGGTGCAATGAGTGTGGCGCTTGATGGCCTTCGCAGCCGGAGGAATCCACAAACTGCTCGCACCTGTAAGGCATATCCGGTCTTTGCCTTCAGCTCCTCGCGCGAGGCAAAGGTCCTCGGGTCCGCCCAGGCCGGGTAGATGTCCTTCAGGAGGCGCCGCCGCGGGTTCATCAGCGCCAGCCCGGCTCGCTCCGCAGCCCCATGCTCGGCCTGCTCCGCCGCCCGGTGCTCGGCTTGCTCCTCCGCCTGTGCCGCTGTCGTGCTGCCGGGCGCCCCATCGACCAGGGCTGGCGGCGACCCCGGCTCTGGCGCGGACTCGGCCCGCCGCGGCCCCGCAGCGACGCGGCGCGCCGGCGCAGCACGCGGGTTGCGATGCGCAGCGGCGGGTGGCTGACGGGGCGCAATTGGGGCCGCAACGGCACCAGGCGACGCGGGCGCTGACCCATCCCGAGGCGAGTCCGGAGGTGACTCTGGAGCCTCCACCAGCGCAGGGAGATCGTCCATGAGGTCGGCCGCAGCCCCTGCATTGGCGCCGGCTGCGACGTTCGTGCGAGGGCGCCTGCCCATGGCAGGCGCTGATGGACTCGCAGCGGTCGGGGCTCTGAAGGGGTGGGGAGCTCCGTGGCTATGCTGGAAGCACCTGAGCGCCGTCACAATAATTGTCACATGGACCACTTCGGGAAGGCGAACATAATCAGCCAACACGCAGAGCAGCATTCAGATCGAAGACCGCCTGAAGGAGAGTAGCCCATCTTGGTCATGGGAACGCACTGACGCCGTTGCGCTAGGCGTCGCTCCCGAGGCGGAAAGCCAAGCGATGATGCACGCAGCTTCGCGCATTGGTGTTCGGCTTCATGAACCTTCAATGTCGAAGCATCCAGCTTTCAGGAGCATGACCGACAGAATGCTGTCTGCCCCTTGAGAAGCACCCTCGTGCCTGGGCCTCACGTGCGATTGAAAGCCGAGCCTGTAGCAGGTGTCAAGGGGTGGACTTCCAAGTCCCATCACTTCACTTGCGCCTCCTGGGCATTCCAACTCTAACGTTAATTGTCAAGGATATGTCTTGCTCTGCAAGGTGTCTGTCACAGTCCGCACGTTGACGCCTGGCTGCGCAGTTGGCACAGCGTGCTGTGCGGGAATTGCTGTGCCAACAGCGTGCATGCTTCAGCACAGCAAATTGGTCCAATGCGCCGCTCACAGGGCATCGGCCTGCCCGGGTTGGAATCGCAAAACAGCGATGCGGGTCCTTCTGCTGTCAGCAGTGATCATAGACCCGCCGTCAGCATTACGCACCAAGCGACCATGTGATCACGCCAGATAATCTTGGGCGCACTGCAGATTGCTTACGCACCTAATGCTGACCTTGGTCCTAACCCTTACAAAAATGGCGCACGAAATCATGCCACCTCACTTCCCTGAGGTCCCAGATTGTCAGTTGACGTGCCTCGCGCTACCACAAGCAGAGCGCAGGAACAGTAGCAGCGGTCGTGCTTTCAGAACAACAAAACCTTGTTTGCTATTTGCGTCCTTGCCCACTCACAGCGCTCTTTGACACGGATATGTGGTAACTTAGTCCGACAAGCAGTCATTGGCAACGCTGGACAAGATCGCGGATCGCCAAATTGGGAAGCACGGCTGCCGTTGGCAGCAGCTGACCCGTCACGGGCGACCGCGGCGGCTCGCTCCCCAGCGCTGCGAACCAGCGCTCGATGGCGCGCCGCTCGTATGTCTGCCCGTCCGATGCGATGACCGGATCTCGCATGTGCACCTGCAAGTCCGCAAAAGGTGGTTGAGTCAGTGCATCAGGTCGGTAGTTCTTCAGGGCACTGGGGGCACGAGCAAACACACTTGGGGATGGATTGAAAAACTTTGTTTGAAGCTTGATGGGTTTTAAGGGCATCAACTCGAAGACAAGCGGAACAACGTCCGACCTTCGTGATCGGACACAGCAGCAGAGCTTCTGCTTTCGAATCAGCTGGACGATGGCGGCGGCTGCCACGAGCCCTGCCCGCAGGAGCTGAGCTGGCGGCATGCCAACGCATGTATTCTGTCTGTGAAGCGACCCGCGGGCTTTGCTGGTCTACTGTAGAGCACGTTTCTCTACGCTTATGCGGCGCGGGTTGGTGCGGCTCTGTCCTGCTGAGCAAAGTACAGCTCGCTGCAGCTGATGTAAGCTGGCGACAGCCTGTGGGCGGCTCAGAAGCGGCTGCAGCGCAAGGATAACCTGTGCCGAGCATGAAGCCCTCCGGCGGCGGACCAGGCTTTGCTGCCGACCTCACTGCCGCTGCTCCTTCATGTGATGCATCCCGGCACGTGGCCGGCTCCGTGTGTGAATCTGCCGCTGACGCCGCGGCCTGAGGCTTACGACGCTGATGCGTGTCTGCTGATTTTGCAGTATCTGGCCGTGCAGCAGCATTGTCTCGCTGCTGCGGGGGCTCTACCGAAGGAAGATCACGCAGCGGTGGCCGTGGCTGGTCTCTCTCGCTGATCCCCAGATCGCCCAGCAGCTGGTCCAGGACATCGCTATCGTCGGCAATATTTGTCAGCCGGCCTACGGCTATGCTGTCATTGCCGGCCTCCGATGCGCTGTCGATGCAACCCGGCTGTCCGGCCTGACGCTGGTCTGCTGACTGCTCGCTGCCGTCATCATGGGCTAGGGGCTGCGGGGCAATCTCAGCATCGATAGCGCAATAAGTCATTCGATATACACTGCGCAGCTGCTGTGAATGATGGTTTCGGCTTGGTACAAGTCAAAGAGTTCCCTCGACGAGATTCCGATAACATGCCAGTGTGAGAGCTCGGACCTGCGTCGGCCTATTCTGGGCAGTCCGGACCTCCGCTGCCTGCGGGCCAAGCTCGTCCTCTGCGTGTCCGGCCGTCACAATCTCCGCCCCAGCATCCATTGCGGTTATCCCATGGCCTGCAACAAATGTGTCCGCGGGGTATCAGTGACATTGCAGCTTTGCTACAAGCCTTGCAAGCATGCATGTAAATCGCATAGCCGAATGCAGAGGCTGCAGACCCACCGTCGGTGACTGATGAGGGCGCAGCACGCGGCGGCTCTGCGACGCACGTCAGGGCGGCGTCACGCTCCTTGCGGCGCGCCTTCTTCGCGGCCTTCTTCCCCCGAGCTGCTGCCGTGGCCTCAGCATTCACAGTCTCCTCCTACGCGCAATGCAATGGTATTCTGGTTGAGGTAGGGACACGGACATCACGAGGCATACTCTCATGAGCAGAGCATCGACTGCGGCCATGTCAACACAGCAAGTCAATATGAAGCTGTGTGCATCCTGTGCGCAGCTCAGGCTAGCAACCGCAGCAACACTTGCTGTACATGTGTGCGTCCCGGGCGCGCACATGCAGCAGCGCTTCCGCGGCAGCTGCAGCAGCTTTCTCACGAATCGCCAGTTCCTCAGCCGCTGCAGACGCGGCTGTTGCTGAAGGCGGGGCCTCCTCGGCGGTGCCTTTCGGCTCCACTGCAGGCTTTACGCGAGCAATGCGCTTGTGAAGATGGCGTAGCCGTCGAATCTGTAGGTGTATGGCACTTGTCAGCAATAAGTCCGGTATAAATTGTAAGCTGCAGGACCGAGCTCGAGGCGAAGCCAGTGAATCACTGCAGCCTCGCAAGAATGTGCAGACAAGGTGCACGCGGTGTAATCGCTTGGACACAGTCATCCACAGGGACCCACCCTCTGGCCTTCTTCACTGGTTGCCGCGTGCTGGCCAGTGGTAGCGACAGTGAGCCTACAGCCATGCAAAGAGTGTCGAACCAGGCGTCATGACAGCATTCCCAGCAGGTTCGAGTACTTGGGCATAAAGGCAGGTTTGGATGGTACCAGTTGATGAGATCCACCAATGCAAAATGCATCAACGGTGGCAGTACACCCTGCACAGCCGGTGCAAGGCTGGAGTCCGCACTCGAGGAGGTGCGCGATGGCTTCTTGCAGGACCGCCCGCACGCGCTCCACCATGCCGTGACTCATTTCGCCGATGCCATTGAACGCCGCGTCAGTCAGCGAATCTGGGGACAGTAGACCACGTCAGAAACGCAGCACAGGCAGGTCGGCAGCAGGTTGTAGCCAGCAGCAGTGACATCCCAATGCACAATCAAGCGAGAAAGAGGTTTGCCTGATGCCAATGCTTAAACTACTCCAGAGAGTAGTTGTAATCGTCAACTGCACTGCAAGCCCTCGCGCGCAATTGCTATGCATGGACAAATGGTGCAGTCGGAAGCTGAATATAGAAAGCACCTATGAGACTTCGGTACGTTGCCATGTGGACACTCAGCTCCTCGCGGGGAGCCAAGAGGACCTCCTTCCTGACGCTTGTCAGGACCGCGGCCAACAGGATCCACCACTCGAGCCTTTCGCGCCGGGACAGCACCTTGATGCTGGCGCCTGCACGGCGGACAGAGCATGGTCAGGCTCGGAGTGCACGCAGCGCAGCAGCGCGGGACGCCTATGATGCGACAATGGCATGCCGTCTCGCCGCTGGACCTGACGCTTTAGTTAGATGTCCCTGGGGCAGGCCAAGCAGAGGCACGCCTTGCGACCGCATGCAACCAGGTGTACGCAGGCATACAGCGGTGGCGGATGGTTGGTATGAGACCGTGACGATGACCAACAGCATCCAACATGATGCACGTTGTTTCAGGCATTCACCCGTGATAGCGAAGGTGTACTGCAGGAACCAGCGGCAGGCCCGATCCTTGACATCCAGCCTGATGTCGCAGACCCGCTGTCCAAGCCACAACGATGCTGGCCCCAGGAGCGCCGCATCAGCAGCCGTTGCTTCATGCCTGCCAGGGCATTGAACTTAGTTGACGGCCAGCGCAGTGCCAGTGTCTACCTCAATCCAAATGGGGATTGCTTGATATCCGCAGGCGACACATGTCCTTCAGAAAGCACATGCACATCAGAAGGGAGCATGACAGCAACAACAAGTGTAAGCAAGGATCAGCATGTCCAGGAAAGTGATTCCGCCAAATACTCACATGAAGGCTTTGATGAACGCAGGTATGCAGAAGCACTGGTACGGCGAATGCTCAGGCGGACTGAAGTCATCAGGCAACCGCGTCAGCACCGGCGCCGGTGGATACATCAGCTGCTCGACGGGGACGCTTCGCAGCATCTTGACGAGCCCCTCGCACACCTTGTCACCACTCATCGTTGCCTGCGCTCGGTGGCACAGGTTCTAGTGAACAGGATGGGTTGGTAATGTTGCTGAATACACCTGTTGCTGGCTAGAAGGACATGGCATCTTACCATGGTACCGGTGTCAATAATGCTTTGGTCCTTGGCTGAGAAGGGTCGAACAAATAATACAGGACACAGCATGCGGGGGTGCAATTGAGAAACTCCACCATGTCGACGTCATGGAGGCTTCATGATGGAGGGCTTACCCTTGCCGAAGGCACCGTAACCAGGTTTGACAGGATGATGAGGATCGCCTCTGAGGCTCGGGCGCCTGTCTTTGGTGACACCGGGCCGAGCAGACCCACCGCAAACAGAGTTCTTGCCAGAAACGGCACCACGCCCATCTGCAGCAGCAGCATGAAAAACTTGCCACATGGCCATGACCCGGAATGCAAAGGTAATGTGGGCATCATTGGACGGGGCCGGTGCCAGTATATGGATCAAGCAGAGGGGCGAGTCTTGCATAAGGAAACAGGCTCGCTTGCTGGCATCTCACTGAGTGAATGCACAGCAGAACAGACTCGATAAGGATGGATTGCTGCGCAGCCGAGGGGTGAGCTGAGTGCAGGACACCATAAGATTAATTCTTCTTCATGACAGCGGATGCGTGGTCAATTTGAACTCGTGCCAGCAACCCCGCAGCAGGTATCTGACTACTGCAAGCAGAAAGGCATGTCAAGCAGTGCAAGGGCAGCTATTGTCTACACACCTTCACGAATCCCGGCAGGGTGGTAGGGCAGTAGCTCGTGATGGCCGACATTGCGCTCAGAATGATATCCGCCTTCAGAAGAGGCTCCTCCTGCGCCACCAGCACCACCATACCATCAGATTTGTCAGAGCTTGCGCACATCTGTTGGTAGTCAGCAACGTGGCCCATTCGGCACTGGAGACAGACAGACCCGCAGGGATGTTGCAGAAGCCTGACTGGAACAGAGATGCGGGTCGCGAACCTTCAACAGTGTCATGAGCAGGGCAGACACGGCGAGCAGCCATCTGTCCTTGTTGGCAACCTGCGACGCGAGGTCTGGCTGCTCGTACAGTATCATGGCCGTCCTGCAGCATTGGCAGACTTGCATCAATAGTGGACTCGGTTGCTATGCTAAAATGTATACGACTCAAACAAGTCTCGTTCATGCCACGTAGACAAGCAATCCATCTTAGCGCAAGCCAAGTGCTTTGTCATCATTGCAAAAGCAGGTATGGTATTGAACACTGGACTGTGTGAAAGTCGGGCCGATGTACGCACTCGCAGGTGCAACGCAGAACGATTGGAGTCGCGAGACTCACACTTTGACCATATGGCTGGCAATTTCGTCGGGCCACGAGTGAGCAGCGACGCCCTGGATCAGCCTCGCGAAGTAGTGGTTCTTGAGCGCTGTCCTGAACGTGTGCTGGCGCAGTGCAACATGGAGAGCGAGCGACATTGCTTTTCCGCCGAGTACAACCTGGATTCTGCGCGACACAGAGCGACTGATCAGGATGTATGTAGACCCGAGACCACATATGAGACGGCGCAGCTACCTGAGTCAGCAGCGGGTCAGGGCGGGTTAGGGGTTCGCATCCATGGCTGGGCAGAGCGGCAATCGACGGCTATGCGTCATGGTGTGCAAGTCCTATGCGACCCAAGAAGCCAGACTGTCAGCTGGTGGAAGGCATGACATCAGCAACACTGCGAGACGCGCACCGAGTTGGAAGGCGAAGGCAACCGCGGGCAGGAAGGGCGGGCCGGTGAGCGTCTCCAGTTGCTCGTCTGGCGCCTTCACCATGAGCGGGAGCAGCGCGGCGGCCAGGTGTCCGTATGCCTCCATCCGGCTGAGGTCCGCCTCCGCGGCGACAGGTTCACCAACGACGAAGCCCGAGCGTTTCAGGACGGTCTGCATGCCTTCCACGAGGAGGCGCTGCACCCGGCGCTGCTCCCGGTCATTTGCGCTGCTGCAGCAACACGCGTCGCGGTCATAGCAATAGTGTATTGCGAGCAAGATGCGATGTGATGCTCTGCTATGCCTCACAGCACGAGATGCCGGATCCGAACACCCACATCGTGCTGATCATACTGGCATGACTGTCGGCATTGGCTGTGGCTGGCCCGAAACGCTTGCACGAACTCGGCCGCAACACCCTTTCAGCAGCTGGGATGGAAGCGCACAGCTTGGCTGCCAACGGCGGCAGAGTGAGCGCCTGCGCCGCTTGCATGAGCAGCTGCGCGTGACACCACTTGACGCCGAGATGCAAGCAGGATAGCACAAGGCCAGTGCACTCCGTAGCCTCCGGGCCGTCCGAGGGCAGCGCTGGCCACAGGCGGATGGCTGCCACAGCATGTGCCGCCAGCATCGCATAGTGTTGCATCTCGCTACCCAGACGCTTGGTTGGCTCTGGCTTGCCTGCAGGAGCAGCAGGTGATCACCACAACCATCGCTGCCTCCTTGTCAAATCCTGAATATCAGAGGGATCGAAGCACACTGTCAATGCATCAGCAAAGCGGGAAGAACCCCCTGGTGTTTTTGAACCTACACGGAATTTTGCCTGCCATTCAGCTGATATACCGACCAGTGCTGCCAAGAACAACAGGTAGAAGTTCAGAACGATACTCACCAGGTTCAACAGCGGGTTGCGGCTGCCCGCAGCTCCCCAGGCACATTGCTTCAAATACAGTGTCCACGAAGTTGCACGCTGCAGACAGCATTACGGACAGGGTCGAGCAAGCAAGCCGCATTCCTACGTGTACAACTCATAACAGTATTCGAGCGAATGCAGCAACACTATTTTCCTGAGAGCATGGCAGAGACTTGAAGTGCGCAGGCTTCAGTTGACAGGTGCAGAGTTGAGTTCATTCCGTTCAGAGGTGGTGAGCTGCTGTGGCGCCTTGGCCCATAATATTCGCTGTACTTGGTCGGCTTTCTGCCTGTCAACAGGCTGCATGCATACGCAGGGCAGCCGCACCTTCTTTGAGGGCGGCCTGGCCGATGTCAGCCAGCAAGCTGGGGCCATCGAAGGGCGCCTGCAGAAGGGCATCGCCGATGGGGCAGAACTCCTCGATGGCCTGCATCCGGCGGTGGCGGAGCAGCAGCTGCAGCAACACGTCGACTGCCGCGGACGTCAGAGGGCCAGCACCGTCACACGTTGCCTCTGCTAGCACGTCGACGATGCCTGCATAGGCACGAGCAGCCGTTCACTGCAGGAACGTGGTGGCAGCACTTGTAGCACCGTTCACCCACTCTGATCATCGTGCTCATGGCAGCTCCTCCGGCGTTCACCAGCGTTGCGACACACCTCCCGCAATCATCCAATCGGCGACCGGCAGGGTGTCGAAGGGACCGGGCCCCGCCAGCATCTCGGTCAGCGGGAGGACCGCCACGGCGGCGAAGCGGTTGCGCGCGTCCTCGCTGTCCAGCCCAGCGTCATCGGGGAGCCCGGCGCGGACGAGCGTGCGAAATGCGGCAATGACGGAAGCCACGTAGGTGGGGCCGACGCGCTCGAGGTGCGGCAGGGTGGTCACTTGCGCCATAAGCTCGGCAAATGTCCTGCAGCAGGCGACGATCGGCCGAGTCAGCGTCTGTTCACGACTGTAACAGCAGCTCAAGCCGCAAATGCGCAACATTCAGGCAACATCCAAACGCCCTATTGGTACAGCATGATAAGCAGTGCGGACAGGCTGGCAGGCGCATGCGTGAACAGCAACCACGATGCAGATCCCTTACTCTGCTTCATCACAAGCACTGGTTGCGTGTGAATGGATGGAGAGCTGCCGAACATGTCAGGGCATTGGAACGCACGGCCAGGTCGTCAGCTGTGCGCTGGCCTGCAGCAGGAGAGCCTGCTGGTGATAGGTGGGCGTCTCGCATTGTGAATGGGCGTGTAGAAGCGCCGACAAGGCCGACACTAGGGCCGCAAACTCACAAGGCGCGTCTTCTAGAAACTCTTCCAACCACCACGGCCTCTGCATGCACACAGGTGTGCTCAGCATGGCTTCGCTGCCCTGACATGTACGTCAGTGGAGCGTGCAGAAAGTCAGTAGAGGTACGCAGTCTGATGAACAGCGACATATGGCATCGACAGCAGCGAGCAAGGGTCTCAACGGATAGTGATAGCGACAGGGTCCACCATGGTCTTGGCCTCCCTCCCTGAATGTCACTTGCAACCTCGTTCGCAATATGCATACCTTATTGAGCTCCATTATTTCCCTGGACGCAGATCTATACTTGGGCAAGCCAGCCCACAGCGCCAGCGTGCGAGGGCCATCGTCGCTGTGCAACACCGTCACCAGCGCGACCAGCCGCGCCTTGTCGTCCCGCGTGGTGCCGGCAACGCAGCCCAAGAGGAGGCTGCAGGCAGCGCCCTTGTTCAAGGCAGTGCCGCATGGAGGCAGCACGGGTTTGCATCTATGTCTGGCATGGGGCGATGCTCAAGCACCACATAAATATTCACCTCAAGAGGTCGAACGTGGTACCGGTTGGTCCCACTCTTCCGAGATAGTTCAAATAATCTATAACCTGCTCAGCCTGTTTTTGTATCGGCAGGTGTGACGGGAAAGCCACGACAGCTCCTGCGCCTGCAAGCGATTGTCAGCTCGTAAGCTGCCCGTGCAATGCTTATCCGGGGTTGCTGTACCACACTGGCGCAAATATATTTTGGAAAACATTGTATATGGCGAGCCATTTGCTGCCACGGACACGGAGCGGGCATAGCTCCAACAGCTGCTTCACCATGAGAGTACACATTGGACCGCAGCAGGCACAGGGCTGGGATGCGTCAGAGGACGCACCGTCCGACTTATTGAGGGGAGTGATGCTGTTGGGCCCGGTCTCATGTGCTGCGATGCCCTGTGCTCTTGAGTCAGGGGTATCCTGCGGCACAGAGAACTCATTACGATGGCTGGATTGCATCACGCCTTCTGGCACATCTTGAAGCCACATCATGATGCCCTCAACACAGCGCGGCAAAGTCTTCACGAAGAAGGTTGCTGGCGCTGTGCTGATCAGCGTCTGCACTCCACACCCCACACTTTGCCGCTGCTCAGCAACGAGCGGAGCAGCGAGCGCACTGCTGCACATGGCCGCACGAGCAGTGGCATCGGGTAGCTGCACAGGAGCTCACCTCATCTGCCGAGGTGCTTCCAGAATCAGAATCCGAATACTCAGCGTGTGGCTGGCTCGGCGTCAGGTTGACCCACAGCGGGTACACATCCTTCAGCGCCCGCCGAGGCGGGTACATGTACACCAGCCCCGCTTTCTCCGCAGCCAGCTGCTGGGCCTGCGCCATCGTCATGCCGGGCAACACATCGACTGCGGCCGGCGGCTCCCCCGGCACCAGCTCAAATTCGAGCCGCTGCGGCTCTGGGGCGGAGCGGGTGACAGCCCGCGGCGCGAACAGGCCACCGCCCTGCGCGGCGGCTTCTGACTGCCGGGCTGTGGCCAGCGCTGCGCCGGGGGTGCCACCGGGCAGCTGCTGCTCGACCCTTGCGGCAGGCGATGCTGGGACCCGTTCCAGCTTGCGCTTCACCCTCATGTAATCGAGCACGGCCTCCATGGGGTTTGCATAGTCGAGCGGCGGCTCGGCGGCCCCGCGGGCAGCAAGGCCGGCCAGCGCAGCGGCAAGTTTGCTAGCTCCGTGAGAGATCTCACTTGCGGTGGCGCTAGATTGACGCATATTCCCGGTTTCAAGCTGTCGCCCTTGCTAGCGGCACTGCTTGATCGTTCACACTGACGGCGGCGCGCAGCGTCTCCTCCGCCCTGCAGCGAGCGTTCAGTGCTGGCCTGCGCTGTCAGGAGGCGGCTGCGAGCTGCGCTGTGAGGCTGCTGGGGTACCGGTCTTTGGTCTATGGCTGAGGGGCGGAGGGGGTAGGGCGGAGGCGTGCACCGCGATCAGCACCTGAGGGCAGCTAACACCACGGATCATGTGGAGCAATTCACATATTACCCGTGAGGCCACCCTCTCCTTGGAACGGGTGCAATCCTGCTGGCAGATGATGCAGGATAGATCTGGACCGTGCATGTGCATTGAGCGAGCGCGCACACTGAGACAGAGATCTGGTCGCACCTCGGTGCGGAAGCTGATCGTCAGACCGCGTTCACTTCCGCGTGCTTAATGCCATAATGCAGTAGTGCCGAGCATTCAAATGCATGCATGGTGTCTGCTATTATGCCCCTGGCAGCAGTCCCTCCGTGCATCAGGCTGCCATGTGCATCTCGATGATCAATGCCTAGAGGTCACTACGCAAGCCATATGCATGGCGGAGGTGTGAGGTCGCTGTCGTTGCGCCGGCTGTGTCTCTCTTCAGCGACACGGTGCAAAGGCTGGCGACACGCTGCGCATCAGCACCGTTGGAGAGCATGCCAGGCTTCAAGTTTGTTCGTCACTGAGTTAAAGCGGCGCGGCGCGGACGCTCATCGCTGCCAGTGGTCAGAGGCCGCGTCCAGCATCTCACAGCGACGGCAAAGCTGTAAAGGCTCGAGGTCTACACATGGTTGATCGTCTTGCCCAACGCTGAAGCTTAGCATTCGCCAGGCATCGGCATCCGGAGGCTGACCGCGCGACGCTCATCCGCCTGCACGTGGAGCAGCACTTAAGGACGCTCAAGGCTCACACGATCTCACTCGTCACCAAATGCCTTGCGGCGTGCAAGCCGAATGTTGCAAGAGTTCATGCAAACCCCTGCAACATGGACATGAGAACATCACACAACGGGTCTGACAGGCACGTCTCATAGTGCAAGCAAACTCAGGGCAGGCCATGGTGTGCTGCATGCTCAAAGTACCTACTGCGCACACATGTCCGAAGCAGCAGTCAACACACAGGTTCCGATGCTATCTTGCCCCGGGCTGTCACAGGGTGACTGCACCCCGATGCCAGGACAGCTCACCTGGTATGCTTTCGCACAGCTGCCTGTCCTCCTCCACTTGTTGTTGGGACCAAGCGTCGGGCTAGCTCCAGATGATGACATGAGTCACTGGCTGCGCTGGACGAGGTCGCGGATCGCGAGGTTCGGCAACAGCGCCGCGCTCGGCATCAGCTGCCCCGTGACCGGCGACCGCGGCGGCCCGCCGCCCAGCGTCGCGAACCAGCCCTCGATCGCGCTCCGCTCGTACGTCTGCCCGTCCGATGCGATGACCGGGTCACGCATGCGGACCTAGGAGCATCAGCAACAGGCGCTTGGAAGAAGGCCTTGGTACAGAGAGCGTTCTGCGGGGAACGACACCAACAGCAATGACAGCACAGTACCCCGTGCCGGACAATGTTTAGTCGCTACAATAGCTCTGTTAAGCTTGCAACTATACCCTCACCTGCGTGATTGGGCACAGCAGCAGAGCGTCCGCCTGCGGCACCGCCGGACGACGCCGGCCGCTGCCGCGCTCTGCCGGCCTGCCCGCAGGGGCCGCGTTGGCGGCAGGCACATGCTGCGCCTGCGGCTCGGCGCGCACGCTTTGTGGCGCTGACGGGGATGCAGCAAATTGGGGCGGCGGCCGAGGCGCTGTGGTGCGGTGCTGAGGTCCCCTGGTGGGACCTGGCTGTGGTGGGCGGAAGGCGGAAGGTGCCGCGGCGCCAGCTGCAGCGTGCGGGAAACCCACCCTGAACACGAAGTTGTCCTCTGGCGGCTTCGGCTGCGCCGCTGCGGGCTGCGCCGGTCTGATCCCAAGCATCGCTTGCCAGCCGGCGCACGGCTGTGTCTCAGCAGCGGCCTCCGACGCGGCCGCCTGGGGCATATACTGCTGTCTGCTGTGCAAGGCATTTGCGTTGCTGGGCTGTGAGACCGTCGCGCTGCTCGGCCGCTGCGGGCTCTGCGCTGATTTGCTCTGAAGCAGCTGCGCGTGCTGCTGGTCCCTCTCACTGACCCCGAGATCGCCCAGCAGCTGAACCAGCACATCTTCATCATCACCGGCATCCGGCTGCCGAGACGTGCCCGTAGTACTCTTACCGGCAGGAACGGGGCCAATGGTGCGGCCCGTAGCTGGGTTTGGTCCGCCCAGCAGCCCCGAGTGACGCTGTGCCGCAAGCCTCTCGCTGCCGTCGCCGCTGGCTGAGCCTCGCCTCAGAGGTGGCGCAGCACCGAAGTACGATGTACAGTAGTCATCGGCCAGCTCCGCTGTGGCGCTGCCGGGCTCGCTGAACTCCTCGCTGGCGTGCAGGGAGCTGCCGTCGTCCCAGAGCAGGCCGCCCTCATCGTCATCGCCGTCGCCGCTGCGGAGGCGGCTGTTGTCGAGCCGAATGCGGGCCCGCCGCCCGCCTCGACGCCTGCGCCGTACGCCACGGTGCCCGTCGTCTCCGTCTTCCGCCTCGTATCCGGTGGCATGCCCCTGTTCGCGGTCTCTGCTGGCGCCCGGTCCCGCCGTCCCAGGCTGCTCGAAGCGGTCTTGACCGGCTGGGGCCTCAACCCCAAGCTGAGCGTCCAGGCCAGGAGGAGGCAACCTTGCCCCTCCAAACGGCGCCGCGGGGTGCGCAGCGGCACCAGCAGCAGGCGTGTGCACGAGCCGGTTGCCGACCCAGGCCCACGTGCCGGCGCTCGCGGCCTGTGCTGCCGCTGCTGCCTGCTGTGCGGCTTCCTGCGCCTGCCTCTCCCTGAGGGCGCTGGCGATGCGCTCCGCGCGCAGCGCATCCTGCGGCAAGGCGGTGAGCCAGGTCATCAGTTGGGCTCGGTGCTCGTCGGCGTTGCATTGGATGAACAAAACATCAGCAATGAATGACTGCTTACCCGGTTGAGCTTGCACGGTAAGCATGTACACAGTCGAGGCTTGAACATGGATTGCACCTCAGCAATTGGGAGAGGCACCAGTCCCTGGCCACTCCATAAAGTCATTCAGCATCCGTGAGCGCCGCGGCATGCTCTGCTCACACTGAAATAGCACAAGCTCGATACCCCACAGAAAACAGTGTTGTAACGGGGACAGTGCTGACCTGGTGCGCCCTGACCTCGTCCTGGACCTTCTTGGCGCCGGCGATGGCGCGCGCCGCTGCGGCCTTCGCCTGTGCCGCGGCACGCGCCCTGTCCTCTGCGGACAGGCCGTTGGGCGGTGCGTCACCGCCGAGCCCCGGCGGCGGGCGGGGTGGCGGCGGCGGCGGCGGGCGGGGTGCCGGCGGCACTCGCACATGCTCTTTTGCCTGCACAACATCAGCACAGCGCTGTGATGACGGCTTCTAAATAGATGTTGGGAAGAAATGCTTGCTCGCAGACGAGACGAGGCAACTCTACACAGGTCACCGCGCAGCATGACGATGTGATGTGGTTTTGCACATTCAGACATGTGCCATCCACGGAGAGCGAATCGATCATGCTGACACGGCATTGAGCTTGGCGCATGTTGCCGCAACACCTCGGACCTATGAGCCAGCCGTGGCCCAAGACAGCCATCTCACCATGATATTGGCGATGTGCTGTGCTGCCATCGCAGCTCGCTGGGCATCCTGCAGGTTCGTGTGAGCCATACCCCGGCCCTCCCGGTTTGTGCTGTCGCCAAAATGCTCCCCTAGGTCCCGGAGGCTGCTCGGGGGCATGAACGCCGGTGGGAGAGGCTCCGGCTGTGGCTGAACACCCGACCGGTGCGAAGCTGCGGCCTGCAATATGACCCATATGCCACACTTGGTGATTACCAAAGAGGCAGCACAGTCTGCAAGTTTGGCGAGGGTGGGCATGAGCATGAGCTCTGCCAGCATGCGCGGATGTCGTGCCTCATTCGGCCCGCTGGTCTTCACGCTCTGCGCTAGCTCCGCGGCCTGCAGGCGGCGCGCGACCTCCTCGTCCCGCTGTTGCTGCAGCTCCCGCGCTGCAGCCTCCTGCTGCTCCGCCGCCACGGCCGCCGCCGACGCTTCCTCAGCGTCTATCTCGTCCTCTGCACGGCGACCATCTCACTGCATGTCAGTGGTGCTTAACACGGCCAGCAAAGCGGGCACGCATGGCTCGACGCTGACACCGCAAGCAACGGGCTGGATGGCAAAACTGCGTTGGGTGAGTGTCACGTGCTTGTCATTTGTTCCATTCGAGCAAATAGTGCAGGGCAATGCCTGCACAAAGACTGACCGCGTCAAAGCAGAGCTGGAGGTAGTGGGCTCGCGTACGTGCGGACTCAGCCCGTGCAGCCTCTGCCTCTGCCTCGGCCTGCAACCGCTGCGCCTCTGCTTGCGCCGCACGTCGCTGCATTGCTAAGTAAGCTTCCCGCGCGTCCCGCTGCGCCGCCGACTCCTCCTTCGCCGCCGCCTCCGCCGCCGCCCTGGCAGCGGCGGCAACGGCTGCTTCCTGAGCTTCTGCAGCAGCCGCTTCCTCAGCTCCAGCAGCGGCAGCAGCGGCAGCCTCGGCCACTCGCTCCTCCTCGCGAGCCGCGCTAGCAGCGCGAGCCTTTGCCGCAGCACGGGCCCGGCTTGACTCTGCTGCTTGCCATCTGTGGAGGTATAACACAGGAGACGTGAGCGCCAATCCGTTTGGGCATGTGGTAAGCTCTAGGTCAATTGCACATAGAGGGCCGCCACCACAAGTCAGCTCTCCCGGCATTGCAGCTGCACTGCAGGACATATATTGACACATGGCCATGAGGTACAGAACATCCTCACCTCTCATGCGAGCCATCAGATGCAGCCGGCTGTGCAGTGTCTGCCGTCCGTGCCGCGCCGCCAGCCACTGGCGCAACCTCATCTGCCTGGACTTCGTGCTGGTCGCTCCGCCGCTGCTGATCAGGCTTAGCTGCGGCTGCGCTGACTTGCTGTGCGTCGCTTGTCGCTGGCGCCTCGACAGACTCGCTTGCTTCAGCCGCGAGTTCTGCCCTAGCCTCTGGCGATGGACTTGCGTCTGTGATCGAGTCCTGATCCGCGGTCTGCGCTCTCTCTGCAGCTGCAGTGGATGATGCTGACGCTGCCACTTCCTCCGCTGCTATGGCAGCCCCATCGCTGGGCTGCAGGGCATGGGTGCCGTTTGCGGCAGTGGCAGAGGCTTGGGCTTCGAAGGGCGGCGGGTCAACGTCCGGTTTCGAAGCAGCGTCGCGCTCCTTGCGCCGCGCCTTCTTGGCGGCCTTCTTGCCACGCGCCGCCGCCATGGCCTCAGCTGTGGCATTCTCTTCCTGCACAGTACGTTCACGTGTTGAGGGTGGTAACACCACTGAGGTCCGTGTCTCATGTGACATCGTGCAGCCGTTCGTCCTGCTGAGAATTCACCAATCCCTCAAGACGGTATGCCATGCGTGACTGTCATGCATTGTGTACGAGCTGAAGTAGGGCTGGTCACTTGTTGAGCCCCCGGATGAGTTGGTTCAGCGGAAGGGGGACGCAGGACCGGGCTCCAGAGCGGGAAGAAAGAAAGAGCGCACATTGAGCAGCGCCTCCGCGGCAGCCGCTGCCGCGGCCTCGCGGCGTGCCAGCTCCTGGGCCGCGCTGGCCGCGTTCAGCGCCGCCTCATCCGGGTCGACCCACGGCGTGGCGCGGCCGATGCGCTTCACCAGGTTCCGCAGCCGGCGGACCTGTCGAGAACGGCAAGCGATGGCTCATGGGACGCTAAGGCAGGACAAGCTTTGGAACCAGCATTCTGGATCGAGGCACTGAGGCCGGTGATTGGGTCGGCTCAGCAAGGTTTGACATCATGTTGCAACAACCGCACAGACTGGGACACGTTGGTAGCTAACAGCGGCTCACCTTCTCGGCTTCTGGACCATTGGTGGCCGCCGCCGGGCCACCAGCGATGAGCATGAGGCTGTCGCGGCACATGGAGCTGAGTCTGCATTTTCCCAAGTCTCAACGCAGCAACAGGCAATGCAACAGGGCAGGCGCCGCACTGCAGTCGCCGAGCACCGCCAGCGCACGATGCGCCGGTGTGGGCGGGACAACATGTCAATAGCACTGCCACTGAAACGCACTCGATCGTCCGGTTGAAGCCCTCCTGCAGGACCTCCTTCAGGCCCTCCAGCATCCCGTGCTCGGCCTGACCGATGCCGGAGAATGCCGCGCCAGTCAGTACCTCTGCGCATGCGCGCGGACACATGCTGGTTACAGCATTGAGCGCAATGACAGCATAACCAGCGTATATCCGGACACGCGCCAATAAGCGATGATGACCAGATGCGAGTTCATTGGCAAACATGATCATGCTCGTGGGCTTCAAGCAAGCAAGAAGCAGTTGCCCCGAGTAGCAGCAGCAGGCATGCAAGAGCATGCACAGCGCATTGGCCAGAGACAGGGTCAGGGTGGCTGCACACCTGTGAGGCCCAGGTGCGTTTCCATGTGGGGCTTCAGCTCGTTGCGGGGAACCAGGACCAGCACCCCCACAATCTTGGTCAGTACCTTGGCGAGCAGCAGCCACCACCGAGACCTCTCCGCCACGCTCAGAGTCTTCACGCAGTCTCCTGCGTGTGGGTGCAGCCATGTTCTGGCGCGCCGAAGGACGCTCAATACCGCGACGATGTTCACAGCGTTGGCACAGCTACTGCCTCACCAGCGCTGTCGCAGGTTCGGAGCGACAGGAGCGCCGACTGAGCAGCAAACGGACAGGAAAGTGCGGGTTACAGATGATCGCGATTGACAAAGCACGATGAGGGGTGAATGTTCATGCTCACTCCTCAGAAGCCAAAGACAGCACTAGATCGAGTGAAGGGCGTGTTTTCGTGAACGCTCACCCGTGACCATGAAAGCGTTGCTCAACAACCCGCAGCAGCCCTTGTCGTTGACGTCCACCTTGGTGTCGCACACGCGCTGCATCAGGTCCAGGGTCGCGGCCGCCATGGCCGCCGCGTTGGCCTGGCTCACTCTGTAACTGCAGAGGGCATCAGATCCAGACCCTTGGCACCGGTAATCGACATTGAACGGGCGTGTGCATTGCCATGATGGCCACCTGCAGTGGCATCTACAGCCAGCTGGCGGAGCAAGCTGACGCTCAGACCATGCCGGAATATCTCGGGAGCTCAGGCCCAACAGCCTGGAAGCAAGACAAGTATACATTTGGCAAACCGAATGTAAATGCGTCTGCTTCACAATGCGCGCATGCCAGACATGCACACAACAACTCATCAAGATGCCTCCATCCGACACAACCACGACTGCATAGAGCTTATATTGCACGCTCAAAGGCATGGGCAGCCCAGCACGCACTTGATGAGGGACTCGAAGAAGAACACGACGCGGTTGCACATGAACGGGTCATGCAGGGGCGGGTCTTTGTAGATGGTGGACGGATGCGTCGCGGTCGGCGGGTACATGAGCTGCTCGATGTCGGCGCTCTGCAGCGCCTTGATGAGTAACCCGCAGAGCTTGTCGTCGTCCATGCCTGCCTGTTGCACCACCGGGCATGTCTGCCTAGGCACAGTTTGACAGGCTGACCAGTCGACATCACAGCAGAGCTGGAGTGAAATCATGCGTCAGGTCATGCATCGTTCTGGACATGATGCGGGATCAGACTCCTGTGTGACGAGATAAGAGATGCGGACTCGGCAACGCCCTGTCACTGTCAACACAAGGGTTCCAGCTGCGGAGGTACTTGCCCTTGCCAACGGGACAGCCGCCAAATTGCCCAGTATCATCAGTATCTCCTCGCTGACCCGGATGCCCGTCTGTGCCGAGACCGGGTCGAGCAGGCCCACCGCCATCAGCGCCTCCGTCAGAATAGGCGTGAGCCCAGCCTGCAAAGCTGGAGCAGCGTGAGATCCGTCTCGAGCAGGGCTATGGCGGATTACCAATGTGACTTGGATCTGGTGCTATGTGACTTAGCGTCGAATGCAAGAATGAGTGTTGAGGTCGGTTTGGCAGTCAAAACAATGCCGAGGTACAGTACACCTCGGATGCAAAACAAATGACTGCACCCTCAGGCTGTTGCTCCGATCAGCCACTGGCAGATGCGAGCAGGATGCAGTGCCGAGCAACT
>JAABUX010003334.1_pt1 | contig 21398 bp, 23 predicted proteins | sample 5561851 | NCBI WGS metagenome assembly JAABUX01 (sample SAMN10711883, study PRJNA513361) | rock metagenome | isolation source: Antarctica rocks | place: Antarctica: Victoria Land, Richard Nunatak red sandstone | collected 2016-01-03 | reverse complement strand
CACTTCGACCGGCACCATCCGCTCATGGTGTCTGATCGCTATTGCCGGTCAGCAGCTTTCCCACATCTCCCCTCCCCGTCAGCTCACGTCTTGAACTGGCCTCCTTGCCCGCGGAACCCGGATGCTCCTGCGTCGCCACCCCAGGAACCCGCGCCAGCCCCGCCGTATGCCGGCGGGTCTTTGCCACGTCGTTCCAGTCTTTCCGGCCGTCGAAGGGCAGAACGCGGTGGCTGCGTACTCCGGCCTCGGCCGCCATCTGCATCAACCTCGCCGCGTAGCGATCCCCGGCCGCGTCGGCGTCCGTCGCCGCGGCCAGCACGGCCTCGGGGTGGACGGCGAGATCCCGCAGCAACGCTTGCAGCGCCGCGATCGTCTCCGGCCCCATGCCGCCGGCTGTGGCCACATAGAGCGTATCCGCCCGCAGCCGCTCGATGCCCGCCAGGCTCATGGCGTCAATCGGCGCCTCCAGCACCGCCAGCCGGGTGATCGGCGCGATGCTGCCGGATGAGGGTGATCCTGAGAGCCGGAACAGCGTCTTGTGCCCGTCAGCCGAGAAGCCCCGGTAGTCTGGGCCGCGCATCTCGATGCCGGCGATCGCCCCGGCCACGTCGCGGTGCGCGAACCAGGCGCTGCCATACGGCCCCTCGCGCAACGCGTCCGCCCGTGACGCCGCGAGCAGCACCGGCGCCTCCAAGGCACGAGCCTCGGTCAGGTAGCGCCAGGTTCCCGAGCCTCGCGTCAGGACGCGGCGCGCGCTCCAGCGCGGTCCGGGCAGCAGCTCGGGCATCTCCTTCCGCCTTGGGGCGAGGGCAACCGGGAACGCCGGCGCGATGCCGGACAGCTCCCGCAGCACGCGCCGCACCTGGCCGAAGTTCAGGCTGGGATCCAGGAACTGCACGAGGGCGAACACGTCCCCCTTGCGGTCGCTGTGCGGGTCCCACCAGCCCCGGCCATCATGGTTGACGATCAGCACCTCGCCCACACCGCGGCGGTATTTCCAGCAACGCCGGGTGCTCGCGCGCTTGTCGAGCAGCCAGGGCTGGCCTTGCCTTTCCAGCAGCGTAGTGCAACTCACGCCTGCCCGCAGCTCGTGGATCTCCTGGTCCTGTCCGCTCATCGTCCCGCATCCCTCGCTCCTGAATGCCGCCCGGCGGCTGCGTGCCGGGCGCGGGACAAGGGCGGGGCGAAGCCCACGGGCGCGAAGCGACGCACCCTTGTGGCGCGCCCGGCGCAAGCGGCATCGCCTTCATCGCGTCCGCTCCGGTCTGTTCACCTCCCCGGTCATCTGGTCCTCGGACGCGGGCGGTGGCGGCGTGCCGACGTGCTGGGATCGCTTGCTCGCGGCGGTGCGGCGCCCCATGTCCGCCCTATGTTCATTGTCGATGACGCCACCGCCGAAGCCATCCGCCGGGCCTACGACGAAAGCGGCGAGTTGGCCGGCGTGGTCGAGTTCCGCCGGCACTTCCCGCTCATCACCGATGCTGCTCTCGCCCGCGACTGCGTGCGTAGGATCGTCGGCTGGCGGCCTCTCCCCGAGCCCATGCACGGCGACAAGTGACCGGCTCGGTTCTTGATGCCATGGTCCCTATAGGGGGCCGGTGAGAGAAGGCCCAAAAACGTACGCTGCGCGCGGCCTCGATGCAGGCCCGCGCCGTGATCCCGCGCGCCTCGCGGTCGTAGCCGACCACGCCCGCGAAGCCGCGCACGAGCGACGCGAGGCGGACGCGGTAGGTGGTGCCCCCGTAGCCGGCGAGTTCGGCGGTGTGGCCCGCCAGCCCCGCCGCCGCGGCGACGTGGTCGATGCCTGCCGTCGGCACGTCGGCGAGGCGGACGATGCGGCCGAGGTGCTGGAATGTCTTGAGCAGGACCAAGAGCGCCAGGTGCGGGCCGGGGTGCCAAGTCCTCTGCCGAGCGAAGGCGAGTTCGGCCGCCTCCGGCGTGAACGCCTCCAGCTCGGCCGGGGTCGGGTCCGCTGGGAGGCGCGGGTAGGCGGTGTCGGCGATGACCGGCACGGGCGGGCGCAGCGCCGCGGTGATGACCTGCGGGACGATCACCAACCCCGCTGGCGTTGTTGCATGGATGATTTGCAAGTTTATCAATGCTGTAAGCTACGCAAGAAGCACGCCTTGGGCCCAAAACCGCATAGATCATTTCGAATCAGGCGACTTTTCCGAGTTGTTGCGAGCTCTTATCATCCACGCCTCGCCTACGCCGAAGGTATCTTGCTGAAATTACTCAATAGCCTCTCCGGGCTCGACTGCTGATCCATGCAACAACGTGGCATGCGGGAAAGTTTCTCGCCAATGATGGGCCACGTCAGCTCTGCGGCAGAGCCACACATCGTCAAAACTTGCTACATAGTCCAGGAACTTCGCGAGCCCTAAAGCTCGCGATGGATGTCCGAGGATCCTTAGGTGCATCCCAACGTTCATCAGACGTGGCGAGCGCAATCCTTCTTCACGTAGAAAATCGAAGCCCTGCCGCAAGAACGTGAAGAACGTCTCGCCGTCAGCCAAGCCACCACCCGCCAGCATCTTCGTGTCGTTGGTCGTGAGCGAATACGGCACGATCAGATGCGGAGTGCCGGCGACCCTCACCCAATACGGAACTTCGTCGTTGTAGGCGTCGCTGTCGTACGCGAACCCGCCATGCTCGACGAGCAGCCGCCGCGTGTTCTCGCTCGGCCCGTACCGACAGTACCAGCCGGCCGGCCGGCTCCCCGTCAGCCGCTCGATCGATTCGACCGCCCGGGCGATATGCTCACGCTCCTCCTCCTCGCCCAACATCCAGTGCTCGACCCAGCGATAGCCGTGGCAGCACAGGTCCCATCCGGCCTCAACGATCGCTTCTGCGACAGCGGGATTGCGCTCGAGCGCGACCGCGCAGGCGAAGGGCGTGACCGGGATGCCGCGCTCGCGGAAAAGACCGTGAAGACGCCAAAAGCCGACGCGGCTCCCGAACTCGAACATTGATTCGGCGGCGAGGTCGCGCTTGCCTGCTGGGACGCGCGGCGCACCGGCCTCGGTGAGGCCGACGTCGCTGCGCGCGTCGCCGTGCTCGATGGCGTATTCGGAACCCTCCTCGATGTTCATTACAAAGTTGATCGCGAGCTTCGCTCCGCCCGGCCATCGCGGGTCGGGAGGTCTGCCGCCGTAGCCGACGAAATCGCGGGCGACGCTATAGGGGGCTTTGGTCATCGAAAGATCCTTCCTCCTCTTACGAGGTTCAATCCATGACCGCGCCGCAATTGGGATCAAGCGTCTGGCCGGTGTAGCTGTCGGCATCTTCGGACGCCAGAAACAGGACGGTCCTGGCGACGTCCTCCGGCGTCGCCCAGCGGCGGCGCGGCAGGCCCTTGTCCGCGCCCGCGCGAAACTCCTCGCCCAGCTTGAACTTGTCCGTCGCAGTCGGCCCCGGGCACACGCAGTTCACCGTGACAGCGGGCGCAAGCGCCAGGGCGAGCGACTTCGTCAGCGTCCGCAGGCCGCCTTTTGCGGCGGTGTAGTGGCAGAGCTGCGCCTCGCCGATATAGGCCTGCTCCGAGGAGATGTTGATCACAGTCGGCCGTGAGGAGGCGCGCAAGGCCGGAAGCGCGGCCTGCGTGAGGAAGAACGGTGCCTTGAGATGCAGAGCGAGGGTTGCATCCCAATCCTCCTCACTGATTTCCTCAACGGCCCTGTGCTGCGCATGCCCCGCATTGTTGACGAGGATGTCGATCCCCCCGAGCGCGGCGATGCAAGCGGCCACAGCGCGCCTGCACGCGTCGACCGAGCGCAGATCGTCCTGAACCGAGTCCGCCCGGCGTCCCAGCGCACGGATCGCGTCGACGACCTCGGCGGTTTCCGCCGAGCGATTGAAATCGGCCACGAAGACGTCCGCGCCGGCAGCAGCCAGCGCAAGCGCGCTCGCCCGTCCGATGCCGCCGCGTCGCCCGCCGCCTGTCACCAGCACTCGCCGTTCGGCGAGCCGATTATCTTTCATGATGGCACCTTGTGCGAAAATGGCATCGTCGCCCTATCTAGGGGATCATCGCACCACCACGGGCGTGCACCGGCGGCAGCCTCCAGCTTCGGCCTGGTGTTCGCGGCGACGACCTCGCAGCGGCCAGGTCGAGAATGCGCCGGTGGGGCGCAAAGCGAGGGTCAAGCGATGAACGTGCGCCAGATCGAAGTGTTTCACGCGGTGATGAAGACCGGCAGCATCAGCGGAGCGGCCAGCCTCCTGCGCGTGTCGCAGCCCGCCATCAGCCAGGTCCTGCTCCACACTGAGGAGCAGCTGCGCTTCCCGCTCTTTCATCGCGTAAAGGGACGGCTGCAGCAGACGGCGCAGGCCCACATTCTCTATCGCGAGGTCGAGAGCGTCTATGACGGGCTGCAGCGCGTGAGGTCGCTCGCTGACAGCCTTCGCAACCAGGCGAGCGGCGCAATCCAGGTGCTGGCGAGCCCGGGGCCTGGCCATTGCATCCTGCCGGAGGCGTTGCGCCTGTTCCGCGCGGCTTTTCCGTACGTGCAGGTCAGCCTCGATCTCCTGTCCTACGCCCCAATGGTCGAGAAGATGAAGACGCGGCAGGCCGATCTCGCGGTTGCGATGTGCCCATCGAGCGAGACGACCTTGACCGCAAGCCATCTGTGCGCGTCCAGGCTGTGCTGCCTGCTCCCAGCTGATCACCCTCTGTGCGACGCAGACACGGTCGCGCTTCGCGACCTGAGGCAGCATCCTCTGATCGCCTTCTCGGGGGCGAGCGCCGTCGCGAAGCTCGTTATGCGAACCTTTCGTGATGCCGGCGAGGAGCCGAACATCGCCATCACCGTCCCGTTTGGCACGAACACCTACAATCTCGTCGGCGCCGGGATCGGCATCGCCATCGTCGACGGCTTCACGGCCGCGGGCGCTAAGGCGTTCGGCCTGCATGTGCGGCCATTCGATTGCCCCGAGCCGCTTAACGTCGTGATCCTCCAGAATTGCGAGCGCCCCCTGACGCAAAACGTCGAGAGCTTCGTCGCGCTGCTACGGCAGACCGCGGAAGCCTTCGATTACCACGTTCAATCAACGAACTGAAGCGGTTCGGCGAGGTCAACGAACTCCTCGTCGGCGGCCGAGCCGTCTTTCCACATCAGGACAAAGAACTTCGCTGCTTCGTCGAGCACGATGAGCGGGCAATGCCAGACGCCGGTGCGATAGTTGACGGCCTGGCTGCCGCGGGCGACGAAGGCCTGCAGGCGCGACAGATCGGGGCCTCCCCATGCGTTCGCTGGGGCGGCCGCGACGACGTAGCGCGAGACGCGACACGGCATGAAGGCCTGCGACGAGTAGGCGTGCCGCTCCATAACCGACACCGAATGCGGCAGCGCGGTCGGCTCTCGATGATTGATGTAGCAATCGAGCCGCGCATGTTCCCGCAGGTTCTCGAAGGCCGCCGCGAGATGGGTCCGCTCGCCGAGCGGCGGCGGCTCGAAGACCTTTCCGAAGGCCGCGAAATCTTGCGCCATCAGAGCTCGAAGCTTGCACTGCATCGCGGCTAGGATCCGTCTCGTGCCTATCGCGCGTTGAACAGGCTGTGCGGCCTCATGGCCGCGAAATCGACGTAGGACGCGTAGAAGTCCTGCACGTGCCTGAAGACCTCCTTGGATACGAGCGCGCGCTCGAGCTCCTCCGGGGTCGGTTCCTCGCGCATTCGCTCAGCGATCCGCCGCAGGATGTCGTCCTGGTCGACGAAGAGAAAGCGGCCGTCCCTGTAGATCTCGCGGCCGGCCACCATGACAGTGCGGATATGCGACGGCTTGGCCCGCTGGACCAGCGCGTCCACGAGCGAGGTGCGGGCGTCGAGGAAGGGCCCGGCGATCGCCGGCCAGTCGAACACGACGCAGTCCATGGCGTAGCCCGGCTGCAGGACGCCGATAGCGCTCTTGAAGGGCGTCGTCGACGCGCCCCCCTCGGTCGCGATGCGGAGGACCTCGGCCGGCGTGAACGGCTTGTCGTCCATGCCGGGCGTGCGCGACAGGCGCAGGAGCATGCGCATCTCGAGTAGCATGTCGCGGTCTTCGTTGATGCCCGCCTCGTCCAACCCCATGCCGAGCGTTATGCCGTGGCTCTTGAGCGCGGCATGCGGAGCGATGCCGCTGCGCAGGCGCAGATTGGAGCTCGCATTGCAGCATAGGCACGTGCCGGTGCGGGCCAGGACCTCGAAATCCTCCTCCGCACACCAGACCCCATGCCCCAGCGTCATGTCCGGCCCGAGCATGCCGATGCGCTCGAGGAACTGGATTGCCGATCCGCCCGTGCGCCGACGGGCATATTCCCGCTGATAGGCGGTCTCGAGGAGATGCATGTGCATCGGCGCACCGCTGCGCCTCGCCACAGCCGCCACATCGGCGAGGGTGCGATCTGAGCACCAATGCAGGTTCTGCGGTGCAAGCTGCACCCGCACCTGCCCTCCAGAGGGATTCTCCGCATCGAGCGCCGCGAAGAGAGCGAGCGCATCGGAGACCGGTACGACCTGGCTCCGAAGGATCTTTCGCACCCTGCCGCCGAGCGGCGCGGGAAGCTTCGCGCAGAACGTCTCGTCATCCTCGTAGACAAGGCGGTTTTGGTCGCGGATCCCGTACGAATAGGAGGCGCGCATGCCAATGTCGCGGTAGGCGCGAATGGTCTCGCGCGCGCCATGCAGAAGGTTGTCGAGGGGACCGAAGATGCGCCCATGCAGGTGCTGCACGGTTGTCACGCCGGACGCGATCATCTCGAAGGCCGAGTAAAGTGCGTCGAGATAGGGATCGACCGTGCGGGCGCCGAGGCGACTCGCGAACCACAGCTCCAGCGGGTAATCGGGTGAGCCGAGCTGCAGTGGCGTCAACCCGACATGATGGTGGCTGTTCACGAAACCCGGTGCGATCACCGCCTCGCGGTCGCCGAGTACGGGGAGATCCGGGTGGCGCCTGGCCAGCTCGGCAAAGCCGTCGACCGCCACGATGACTCCGCCGCGAAACGCAATGGCCCCGTGGTCGACAATCAGAGGCGCGCCGTCGCTCCCGATGCCCTGGATGATGTGCCGGCCGCGGACCAGGCCGGCCGCCGGAGACGATGCGGTTGCCATGGCGGACACCTTCGATGGCGCTGCCACGCATGTCGATGAAGAATTTGTCGGGGAGGTATAAGGCCGCCTTGTGCCCACCGCGCCGCCGTAAGGCCGTCTTATGGGCGACGAGCAAATTTATCTATGACAAACAGTCCGAAACCTGAATGCTGCGAGGCGTGCGGGACATCCCTCCCAAGCGGTGTCCGCCCTGTCGGAGGAGTTTCTCATCATCGTGGATGGCGCTCGGGATCCGGTCGCGGCCCATCCGGGCCTGCAATCGCTGCAAGAGGCGCTCGCCCGCGCTGCCGTCGCGCTCGGCCTCCTATTGGCGGGCACGGCAGCCCTGTTGCTCGTCGCGATGAGCACCATCCTCTTCGCTCAGGTGATCTACCGCTACCTGCTCGAGCTTCCCCTGCCCTGGAGCGAGGAGGCGGCGCGCTTCTGCCTGGTATGGTTCGCGATGCTCGCGGCCTCCGTCGCCGGTCAGCAGGGGGTTCATTTCTCGATCCGATGGTGCCTCAAATGGCTGCCCGCGAGGAAGCGCGAGATGGTGCGGATCGCGGTCCTGGCCTTCGGCGCCATGGTGCTCGCCTTCGTGGCCTGGAAGGCGGCGCTTTACCTCGCGGTGGTCGACGGCCTCGTCGCGACGGCGACCCAGCTCAACATGTTCTGGGTCTATCTCGCGATCCCGGTGGGATGTGGCGCGCTCGCCCTCATCCATCTGCTCGAGCTGTTCGATGCGGTGGCGGGGCTCGCCACGCATCGCCACTACGGCGGCTGGCGGCTTGTCGAGGATACCGCCTTTCTCCAGCTTCTCGAGAAGGATGAGTAGATGCTGATCGGGGCGGCCTTTCTAGTCCTGCTCGTCCTCGGCTGCCCGGTCGCCATCGCGTTGTGCGCGGCCGGCCTCGCCGGCCTCTTCTCCATCCCGGATGGCGGAGAGCTGGTCTCGGCCGTTCCGGAGCAGATCTTCCACTCGCTCAACTCCTTCCCGTTCCTCACCGTGCCGCTGTTCATCCTGGCGGGCGTCACGATGGCGGAAGGGGGCGTGGCCAAACGACTGATGGCCGTGGCCGAGATCACGGTCGGGCGTGGCCGAGGCGGGCTCGGCAGCGCGGTGGTCCTCTCGACGCTGTTCTTCCACGGCATCTCCGGCTCCTCGACGGCAGACACCGCCGCCATCGCCAAGGTGACCCTCAGCAACCTGCGCGCGCAGCGCTACCCGTTGCCCTTCTCGACGGCGCTCCTCGCTTCGGCGGGTGCAACCGCGACGCTCATTCCGCCCTCGATCGACCTTATCCTAATCGGCGTCGTCGCCAACATCTCGATCGCGGGCCTCTTCGCGGCCGGCATCGTTCCTGCCGTCATCAACGGGCTCGGCCTTATACTCTACGTCATCTACATCTCGCGCAAACGCGGCTACGGCACCGGCGGTGCGCGGCTGGATTTGCCCGAGATGGCCATCGCCTTCGTCAAGGCAGTTCCCGCCCTGTTCATGGTGGTGATTATTCTGGGAGGCATCTTGGGAGGCGTCTTCACGCCGACCGAAGCCTCTGCGGTCGCGGTCATCTACGGGTTCTTCGTGTCAATGGTCGTTTATCGGGACCTGAAAGTCGCCATGCTGCCCAAGGTCTTCATGGAGACCGTGACGATCAGCGGGATCGTGCTGTTCGTAATCGCAATGAGCGCGACGGTCGGCTACGCCATGACGATCTCGCAGGCACCGCAGGCCGTGGCCGCGTGGCTGTCTACCTTTGCGGGCAACAAGATACTCTTCTTGTTAATGGTGCAGATCGTATTCTTTGCCATCGGCATGTTCATGGACGCGGTACCGGCGCTGATCATCCTGATGCCGATCCTGGTGCCGGTTGCGGCGGCGCAGGGCATCAACCCGATCCATTTCGGCATTCTGGTGGAGGTCAACGTGGCGCTCGGGATGGCCCATCCGCCGGTTGGCGTCTGCCTCTACGCAGCCTGCGCGGTCGCGCGCATCCCGATGGAGCGCGTCGTCAGGCCGATGCTGCCGATGATCGCCGTCCTCATTTTTACCATGCTGGTCATCACCTATGACGAGCACCTCTCGATGTGGCTGCCGCGCCTGCTCGGGTTCGACCAGTGAGGGTCGCGATTGTGACAGGTGCGGCGGGAGGCATCGGGGGTGCCATCGCCCGCGCGCTCGCCGAGGGCGGAGACAAGGTGGTCGCCTGCGACATCGAAGGCGATGCTGTTGAGGCCGAGGCATTGCGGCTCCGTCGGGAGGGCTTCGACGTCGTGGCAATCCGGGTCGACGTCGCCGCGCCTCAATCCTGCCGCGACATGGCCGAGGCCGTTCTGTCGCGGCATGGGCGGATCGATGCGCTCGTGCATGCGGCCGGCATCGATGCGCCGCCGGGACGCGCCTGGGAGGAGGAGGACGCACATTGGCGCCAGATCATCGAAGTCGATCTAAGCGGCGCCTTCTGGGCAGCGAAGGCCGTTCTGCCGCAGATGGTCGGGCAGAAAGCCGGGCGAATCATCTTTCTGGGCTCGGTCGCCGCGCGCGCGCCGAGCCTCGCAACCTCAGCCGCCTACAACGCCGCCAAAGCGGGCATTAACGGCCTCGCCGTTGGGCTCAGCGCCCAAGTCGAAGCAATGGGCGTCAGGGTCAACGTGATCGCGCCGGGTCCGACCGGGACAGGGGCCGCCATGACGGCCGCCCAACGCCGCGGCTACGAGGCTCTCTATCCCTTGGGCGAGGGAGGGACGGCGCCCGTGGTCGAGGCCTGCCGCTATCTCCTCGGCCCGGGTGGGGATTGGCTGAGCGGCAGCGTCCTCAACGTGAGCGGCGGCCGCCTACGCGGTTAAGGCCGCGACCGCTTAAGGCGCGCTAATGGGCGGCGCAAGGGATCGTCATCGACGAGACGCGTGGAAGGTTCTACCAACTGCGAAAGCCAGTTGTCTCAAGCGGCCACGAAAAGGGCCATCGTGGTCCGGGTTTCGGGAGAATCCACATGATCGAGATTAGCACTGCTCCTTCGCTCTCGCGCCGTCACCTGCTCAAGTTTGGCGCCGCCGCCTCGGCGGTCGGGCCCTTCGCGATCGGCAGGGGAGCGCGCGCCGCCGACGCCCTCGTGATGCGAGTGGGCAGTGACAGCCCGCCCGGCGACCAGCACACGATTGCCCTTGTCAAGTTCAAGGAGATTGTTGAGGCCAAGGCGAACGGCCGCATCTCGGTCAAGATTTTCCCGAGCGCTCAGCTCGGCGACAACGTCGCCATGAACAACTTGATCAAGGCCGGCACGCTCGACGCCAACTTCACCGATGTCGGCGTGCTGAGCATCGGCGCGCCCAAGGTGGATGTCGTGAGCCTTCCCTTCCTCTTCGAGAGCCGGGAGGCGGCCCTTCGCGCCCTTTACGGCGAGCTCGGCAACACCCTGAAGCCGGACATTGAGAAGGCATTTCAGGCCCAAGTCTTTGGCTGGGGCTGCGATGGTATGCGCAGTATGTGGAACGGCCGCCGTCCGATTCATTCGGTCGCCGACGTCAAAGGCCTGAAGATGCGCGTCCAGGCGAGCCAAGTGCAGGAGGACACTTACACCGCGATGGGTGCTCTGCCGACGCCGATCGCCTTTAGCGAGCTCTACACCGCCCTGCAGACCAGGGTCGTGGATGGGGCCGACGTGCCGGTCGCCGACCTGATCTCCCTGAAATTCTACCAGGTCACCAAGTATCTCACTCTCACCCGGCACGTGCCGATCCTCGACGCCTTCATGGTCTCGTCCAAGTTCATGGCGAAGCTGTTGCCCGCCGACGCCGACCTCGTGCGAGAAGCCGCGCGAACGGCCTCCGACCATCAGGCGAAGGTCGACGCCGACGAGGAGGCTGGGACAATTGCCGACCTAAAATCCAAAGGCATCGAGATCATCGAGAGCATTGATCGCGCGCCCTTCATCGAGGCCGTCGCGCCGGTCTACGAAACGGCTATCAAGCGCTTCGGCGACTCTAAGCTCGTCGACCTCGCGAAGCGGGCAAACTGACCAGAGTTGACCAGGCGAGCACACCGCCGGCGCTATACTAATGGGTCGAACCGGACGGCCTCGTCGCGACAACACGAGGCCAGCGGGGAGAGACCTGGGCCCATAACGGCGTGATCGTGAAGGAGGCGCAGACGCCAGCGACGAACTCCTGATCGCCGACTGCGACATGGACCTGTGCCGGCAACGCAAGTCCAAGATGTTCGATTTCGCCGTCCACCGGCAGCCCGCGCACTACGCCGTCCTCACCGACGCCGCCGGGGTCGTCGAGCCTGCCAGACTCTTCGCTTCCTCGCCACATCGCCCCCGAAGGAGCCATCATGGCCGATACGCTGATCCGCGGCACCGTCGTGACCACGCAAGACGTGCTGAAGGACGGCTGGATCGCCATCGCCGGCGAGCGGATCAAGGCGGTCGGGCGAGGCAGCGCGCCGCAAGCCGCCGCGGTGATGGACTATGGCGCCAAGTTGATCCTGCCCGGGCTGGTCGACGGCCACATGCACACGAGCTCCGCCGTCGGCTGGCCCGGGATCGAGGGCTCGACCCGCTCGGCCGCGGCCGGCGGCGTCACCACCTGCGTCGACATGCCCTACGACGTCCCCCACGCCGTCACCGACGCCGACGTGCTCGCCGAGAAGATTGGCTGGGTCGAGCGCACCGCCAATGTCGACATGGCGCTCTACGGCACGATCCGCAAACACAGCGGCGTCGACGCGATCGCCGGGCTCGCCGCCGCCGGCGTGTCGGCCTTCAAGCTCTCCACCTACGAATACGACCCGGTGCGCTTCCCCCGCATCGACCACCCCACCATGCGCGACGCCTTCGCCGCCATCGCCAAGACCGGCCTGCCGGTCGCCGTCCACAACGAGGACCAGGAGCTCGTCGAGCGCCTCACGACGGCCGCCCGCGCCGCCGAGCGTGGTGCACAGATCGGTTGGTTGGTGCTGAGGAGCCGGGTGGCGTAGGAGGGCGTTCCTTACCCTGACCTCGGATGCCCACCGTGCCGTTCAAACTGAACCAAGATCGCCGCCGTCACATACCTCGCCAGCAGCACAAGGTGACAAACTGGCCGGCCTACGAGGCCGGGTTACGCCAGCGCGGCAGCCTGACGGTCTGGTTCAGCGATGAGGCGGTCGAGGCGTGGGCAGCCGAGCCAAGGACGACCCGGGGTAGGCAGCCCTGGTACTCGCCTCTGGCGATCCTGACGGCGCTCACGTTGCGTGCCGTGTTCCGCTTGGCGTTCCGGCAGACCGAGGGCCTGGTCGGCTCCGTCGTCGGCCTGCTCGGGCTGGCGCTGCGTGTGCCGGACCACACAACGCTCAGTCGCAGGTCGGCGACGCTGGAGGTGCCGCGGCCGTCGCGACCCAGCACCGGTGCCGGCGGTGATGCCGAGCCCGTGCACCTGCTGGTGGACAGCACAGGGCTGAAGCTGTGCGGGCCGGGCGAGTGGCTGGTCGAGAAACACGGCACCCGCACGCGCCGGTCGTGGCGCAAGTTGCATCTCGGCGTGGACGCCGACACCGGCCAGATCGTGGCCTCCACGCTGACCACCAACGACGTGGATGACGGCGCCCAAGCCGATCCCTTGCTCGACCAAGTCGTGGGACCTGTGGCCTCGTTCACGGGCGACGGTGGGTACGACCAGGAAGGTGGTTACGCCAACGTCGCCGAGCGCCACCCTGACGCGGCCGTGGTCGTGCCGCCGCGCGCAACCGCGGTGCCGAGCGACACGGCCGAGACAGCACCCACGCAGCGCGACCGCCACCTCCAGCACATCGCCGAGCACGGGCGCATGGCCTGGCAGAAAGCGTTCGGGTATACGAAACGAGCTCGGGCCGAGGCGACGATGGGACGCTGGAAACAGGTGATCGGCGACAGGCTGCGCGCGCATACGGACGCGCGTCGGGCGACCGAGGTGGAGGTCGCCGTCCACGCGCTCAACCGCATGCTGGAGTTAGGACGCCCGAACTACGTCCGCATCGCCTGACCCCCAGACGGGCTTGGGGGCGACTACGCCCACACGCCTGATCTGTGCACCACGTCGGCTCACGCGGCCAACCGGCCGGGTCCATGCACCACGCTCCTGCTGTTCATGAATGCGCCACCGCCCGGTTCTGCAGGCGGGAGACGAGTCGAACGAAGGGCCAGAACATGAGGAAGTAGATGGCCGCAGCAGCGATGAGCGGCGTCGGATTGTAGAGGAGCCCCTGCGCGAGTTGTGCCGAGCGCAGCAACTCCTGTAGCGCCACGACCGAAGCGATCGAGGTCTGCTTCACCAGCTCTACCGTGTTGCTGACCAGATCCGGCAGGACGTTTCGAGAGGCCTGAGGTAGAACGACATAGGCCATGCTCTGCGCCCACGAGAGGCCGGTGGAGCGGGCCGCCTCCCGCGGCCCGTTAGGTACGGACTCGATGCCGGCTCGAAAGATTTCGGCGAAATAGCTCGAGCCGTTGAGCGTCAGTGCGAGGACGGCAGCCGGGAACTCGCCGAGTTTCAATCCTACGAAGGGCAGGCCAAAGAAGATGAAGATAAGTAGCACCAGCGGCGGGATGGCGCGCAGGACGTCGACATAGGCAACGAGGACCATACGGATGAGTTTGCCCGGCACATCCTGGGCGACCGCAATTCCAACGCCGAAGGCGATCGAAAGCGGCACCGACGCCGCGGCCAGCGCCAACGTTAGCCACAGTCCCTGCAAGAGCAGCGGCCAGACCTGCCGCAGCACGCCAATATTGAAGAAGGTGGCGGCGAGCTCGCTCATCAGAGCCGCGGATGGGCAGAGGCCCGCTCAAGCCAGCGCGTAAAGCGCACGAAAGGCAGGAACAGAACGAGGAAGAGGATGGCGCCGACAGTCAAGGCCGTTGGATTGGCGACGTTCGATTGGATGCTGGAGGTGACGTTGAGGAGCTCCGGCACCGCAACGACCGAGCCGAGCGTGGTGCCCTTGCTGATGCCGATGGCGCGGTTGGTCAAAGGCGGGATCGCGATGCGAGCGACCTGCGGCAGCACGACGAAGGCGAGCGCCTGGTTGAAGCCGAGGCCGGTCGACCGGCCGGCCTCCCACTGCCCCTTGGGCACGGCGTTAATGCCGGCCCAGAAGATCTCCTCGGCAAAGGCGGACAGCACGACGGCCAGCGCGGTGACGGTGGCGGCGAACGGCGACAGCACCAGCCCGAAATAGGGCAACGCAAAATAGGCAAGCACGATCAGCACGAGTTGCGGGATCGAGCGGAAGAAGTCGATGTAGAAGATGATCAGCGCATTGAGCGGCTTGATACCGTAGAGGCGCAAGACGGCGATGACGAGCCCCAGGGGAATGCCGATCACGACCGTCAGCACCGACATTTCAATAGTGACGAGAAAACCCTTGAGGATGTCCGGCCAATAGGCCGCCAGCAGCGAGAAATTGAAGAAGTAGCGGAAAATCTGATCCAACGCCGTTAGTTCTTGGTGCGAATGACGAAGTCGCGGATGCGCGGATGCACCGGAGAGACGAGGATCTCCTCCGGGGTGCCCTCCGCCAGTACGGCGCCGTGGTCCAAGAAGACGACGTGGTCGGCCACCTCACGGGCGAACTGCATCTCATGCGTGACCACGATCATCGTCATGCCGAGCTCCTTGGTGCGCGCCATGACATTGAGCACTTCGCCGACCAGCTCTGGATCGAGCGCCGAGGTCGGCTCGTCGAAGAGCATGACCTGCGGCTCCAGCGCCATGGCCCGGGCGATGCCGACGCGCTGCTGCTGACCCCCGGAAAGCTGGCCGGGATAGGCGTCGGCCTTGTGGCCCAGGCCCACGAGATCGAGGTGCCGCCGCCCCTTTGCCTCGGCCTCTGCCTTCGACAGGCGGGCGACCTTGCGCAAAGCGAGCGTCACGTTGCCGAGCGCTGTCTTGTGCGGATAAAGGTTGATGCCTTGAAACACCATGCCGATGCGCCGGCGGAGCGCGTTGAGATCGACGTTCTTGCCCGTTGCTGCCTTGCCGCCGATCAGGATCGTGCCGGCCGTTGGCTCCTCCAGGCGGTTGATGCAGCGCAGGCACGTGCTTTTGCCTGAGCCGGAGGCGCCGACGATGACGACGGCTTCGCCCCGCTCGACCCGAAGGTCGATGCCGCACAACACCTCGACCCGGCCAAAGCTCTTGCGCAGCCCCTCGATAACGACGATGTCGTCCCGCACGCCGCGATCGAGGGCACCCGCGCCGGTCACTTGCAATCGTTTTTGTGCTCCGTGGGGTCGTACCCCTCGAATCCGGGTGCGCCGGTCCCCGGGTACACCGTGACCGTGGACGAGCCGGCGTCCGGCGTCGTCCCAAACCACTTCTTGTAGATCTTGGCGAGCGTGCCGTCCGCCTTGAGGCATTCAAGCGCCAGCTCGACCTTGGCGCGGAATGCGGTGTCTTCCTTGCGAAAGGCGATGCCGAAATTGCGCCCGCTATCGAGCACATAGGCAACCTCGACGGCCGGCGTCTGGGTGGCGACGTAGCGCGAAACCGGCACGTCGGCGACGTTCGCGAACGCACGGCCGATCATGACCGCCTGAACCGCGTCGGCATTCTTGTTATAGCGCTGAATGGTGAAGCCGTACTTGGCTTCATTGTCGGTAGCCCACTTGTCCGAGATGCTGCCGTTATTCACCGTCAGCGCCTTGCCTTTCAGATCCTCGAGATTGGCGATTTTGCCGCCTTTTTTGACCAGGAAGCCAAGGCCGGTGGGCATGTACGGTTCACTGAACAGCATCTGCTGGGCGCGCTCGGCTGTGATGTTGGTGGGCGCCGGGATCATTTCGTAGCGCTTGGAGAACAGCCCGGCGAAGATCACCGAGAAATTGGCGTCGGTCACCTCGACGCCCGGGCGGCCTAGCCGCTTGGCGATCGCCGCGGCGAAATCGTAAGTGAAACCCGCGACCTCGCCGGACGCGGTCTTGAAGCAGAAGGGCGCGAAGCCGAGATCACAGGCCACCTTCAAGTTCTCGTTGGCCGGATGATCGGCGTCCTGCGCCACCGCGGGGACCGTCAGCAGAACGGCGAAAACCAAACCCCAAGCGGCGCCCCGAGCCCTCGCGAACGATGAAAACCACATGGTTGTTGTTCCTCCCGATGGGATCGTAGCAGCAGGCGGATATGCTATGCTCATCATTTGTTGTCGCCGTAGCATAACGTCGAATTATGGAGCACCCGTCCGGACCGGCATCGGTGGCAGGAGTTCGCGCAAGATCGCGATGAAAGCCTGCGCCATGTGCGACAGCGGCTCGAGCCGGGACGTGAGGAGATGGGCGCGCATGAGGGCCTTCGGCACCAGCGGCCGCGCGACGATGTCGGGCCAGGTGCGGCCGCGGATCACAAACTCATCGACGACCGCGACGCCGACACCCGCCTGCACCAGGGCGCAGGCCACGGGCGTGAAGCGCACGACGGTATTGACACGGATCGGCTCGCCGGTCGTCGCCAGCGCCCGCTCGACGATGAGGCCATACGGCGTCTGCGGACCGTAGCCGATCAGCGGGAAAGGTGCGAGGTCGCTTGGCTTGATCGTGCGCAAGGTCGCGAGAGGGTGGTCCCGCGGGCAGACGACGCACAGGCGGGCTTCGGCGAGAGGCGCGGAAGACACCGTCGGCTCATCGACCGGAAGTATCGAGACGCCGAGGTCTACCCGGTTGCCGCCCACCTTGGCGCTGAGCTCGAGCAGCGTCAGGATTTCGAAATCGACGCGCACGCCAGGGAAGCGCGCGTGGAAGCGGCCCACCGCCTCTGGCACCAAGGCCTGGCCGACGCTGGGACTGGCGACGATGCGCACTGAACCCGTGCCGCGCTCGCGCAGTTCTTCGGCCAGATCGTTGACCCGCTGCACGCCCTGATGCACCTGGTCGGCCCCAACGAAGAGGCGCCGGGCCTCTGGCGTCGGCTGCACACGGCCCTTGACGCGCTCGAACAGCTTGAACCGGAGGCGATCCTCCGTATAGGCCAGCAGCCGGCTGATGGCGGGTTGCGATACCGCCATCAGCCGCGCTGCGCCGCTGATCGACCCGGTGATCATGATCGCGCGAAATACCTCGATCTGGCGCAGGTTGAGCCGCATAGGAATAACGTCCCGTTATGAGCGTGCGCAAAAATAGCATGTTTTGCCCGCTGGCCGAGCGGCTAAGGTCGGCGCCATCGAGCAGCACTCGGAGACCAGGGATATGCGGCGCATCCTGACAATGAAGGACGTCGAAGCGGCCATTGCCGGCGGCTCGATCTTTGCAGCCGGCGGTGGCGGTTGGGCGGAGCATGGCCGCATGCTCGGCACCGCCGCCGTGCTCGCCGGCCGGCCCGAGCTCATCTCCATCGACGAGGCGCCCGGCGACGCCACCATTGCCACCTCTGCAGCCATTGGCGCGCCGGCTGCAACGACCGCCTGGGAGATGCTCGGCATGGACTACGTGCGCGCCGTTGAACTCCTGCAGGAGGCGCTCGGCAAGCCCGTCTATGGCCTGATCATCGGCCAGAACGGCATGTCGAGCACGCTCAACGCCTGGCTGCCGGGCGCCATTCTGGGCACCAAGGTGATCGACGCCGTCGGCGATATGCGCGCGCATCCGACCGGCGACATGGGATCGATCGGCCTCGCCAACAGCTCCGAGGCGACCATCCAGACGGCCGCCGGCGGCAACCGCGCCCAGAACGCCTACATCGAGCTCGTGGTGCGCGGGGCGACCGCGAAAGTCTCGCCCATCTTGCGCACCGCCGCCGACATGTCAGGCGGGTTCATTGCCTCATGCCGCAACCCCGTGCCAGCCGCATACGTCCGGACGCACGCCGCGCTCGGCGGCATCTCACAGGCGTTGGCGTTGGGCGAGCGGATCATCGATGCGACCCCGAAGGGAGGAGCGGCCGTGATCGACGCCATCTGCGACCAGACCAAGGGCGCGATCATCGGCAGGGGCGCCGTCATCCGCAAGGCTGTGCAGTACACCAATCAGGCCTTCGACATCGGCACGATCCAGGTCGGCGCCGGCCGCGACGCCTGTGTCCTGCACGTCATGAACGAGTACATGGCGGTAACGGACCTCGACGGCCAGCGCCTCGCAACCTACCCGGACGTCATCACCACGTTCGACGCCGACGGCCGGCCCATCAGCGTCGGACACGTGCGTGAGTGCATGGAGCTCGCCATTCTGCGGATCGCCAAGGACCATATTCCGCTCAGCGCCAGCGCCACCGATCCGAGCGTCTACCCCTTCGTGGAGAAGGCCCTGGGGCTGGACTTGGCAAGCTACGCGTTCAACCGCGTAGGGTGATATGACCATAACGCACGGCTATGGCGCATCGCCGATTTGGCATGATTGGCTCTGAGCCGCAGCCGCTATGCTCGCGCCATCGGGGCCGGGTGTCGCCGGTCGCAATCGAACGGGTCGGGTGGTTATGAGCGATTTCGATCTCGTCCTCCGCGGCAACGTGGTCCTATCCGACCGGACCGTCGACGACGGCTTTGTAGCCATTTCCGGCGGCAAGGTCGCCGCCCTTGGCGCCGGCGCGCCGCCCGCGGGCCGCTGCACGCAGGATTTCCGCGGCTGCTGGATCATCCCCGGCGCCATCGACGGCCAAGTTCACTCGGGCAGCCAAGCCAATCACGAAGGCATCGGCATGTGCTCGCGAGCGGCGGCCGTCGGCGGCGTGACCGTGATGGTCGATATGCCATACGATGAGCCGGCGCCCGTCACCGACGCCGGGCTATTAAACGCCAAGCGCGCGACCGTCGAGCGCGAGGCCCATGTCGACGTGGCCCTCTACGCGACGATCACCGTCGAGAACGGGCTGCACGCCATTCCGGGCCTCGTCGCGGCCGGCGCCTGCGCCTTCAAGTTCTCGACGTTCGAGGCCAACCCGACGCGCTTCCCGCGGATCGGTGACGACACGCTGTACGAAGCCTTCACCCGCCTCGCGCCCACGGGCCTGCTCTGCGGCGTGCACAATCAGGACCAGGAGATGACCCGGCGCAACATCGCCCGCCTCATCGACGCGGGCGACACGCGCCCGGACGCCTTCGCCCGCGCGCATCCGCCGCTGCTCGAGAACCTCGCCACGGCGCGCATCTACGAGATCGGCGCCGAGACCGGCGCGCGAGCCCATGCCGTGCACGTCTCCACCTCGCGCGGCTTCGAGATCTGCAATATGTACAAGCGCACCGGCTGTAAGGCGACCGTCGAGAGCTGCGTGCAGTACCTGATGCTGAACGAGGAGGACCACGCCCGCCGCCTCGGCGCCCGCGCGAAGCACTACCCGCCGATCCGCCCGAAGGCCGAAACGGAACTCTTGTGGAGCCACCTCGCAGCCGGTCATTGCGATTTCATTTCCTCCGATCACGTCGCGTGGGGTTTGGAGAAGAAGGGCGACCCGAACGTCTTCAAGAACACCTCAGGCGGCCCCGGCATCGAGACCCTGCTGCCGGCCCTGTGGACCGGTTGCGAGGAGCGCGGCATCCCGCCCATGATGGTGGTCCAACAGCTCTGCGAAGGCCCCGCAAAGGCCTTTCTGCTCGCCGGCAAAGGCCGCCTAGCGCCCGGCGCCGATGCGGACATCGCCGTGCTGGAACCCGGCCGATTTCCCTTCGATCCGTCGAAAAGCCTGTCAGCGGTGAAGTGGAGCTCGTTCGAGGGACGCGAATTCAGCGTCCGCGTCGCGGCGACCTTCGTACGCGGCGGCCTCGTATGGGACGGCTCGGCCATCCGCAACGCGGCCGGGGACGGACGCTTCCTCCGGCCCGCGGCCTGACGCGGCGCCGGGGCGACGCCATGGATTGGCTGGCGAGCGGCCTGTCAGAGCGCAACCTGTACAAGCTCCTGGTCAACACGGTGCTGCCGCGGCCGATCGCGCTCGTCACCACGGTGAATGCGCAGGGATGCACCAACGCGGCGCCGTTCAGCTTCTTTAACGTCTTCAGCCACGCCCCGCCGCTGGTCGTGCTCGGGATCGAGGGGCGCGAGCCGGCCGAGAGCCCGCTGAAGAATACCATGCGCAACATCCGTGCGACCGGGACATTTGTCGTCAACCTGGTCGATCGGGCACTGGTCGAGGCCATGACCGTCTGCGCCCTCGACTTGCCAATGGGCACGGACGAGATGGCGGCCGCCGGTCTCGCCGCGGCGCCGAGCCGGCAGGTTCCCGCGCCGCGCGTTGCCGCCTCGCCGGTACAGTTTGAATGCCGCGAGGCGGTATCGCTATCGTTCGGCACCCGCCACCGCAACCTCGTGGTCGGCGAGATCCTCCACCTTCACATCCGCGACGGCCTCGTGGACGAGCACTTTCACGTCGACATCGACGGCCTCGACCTCGTCGGCCGGCTGCACGGCACCGACTGGTACGTCACCACGCGGGACCGATTCCAGGCGCCGCGGCAGACCCTCGACACGTGGCGTTCGCAAGCGCGTGCGCCGCATTCCACCCCAGATTCAGGTCCGACATGAGCGGCACGATTTACGTCATCAATCCGAACTCGACCGAATCCGTCACGGCCGGCATCGACGCGGCGGTTACGCTACTGCGCTCTGCGGATGGTCCCGCCCTCGCATGTTTAACGCTCGCTGACGGGCCGCCCGGCGTGCAGTCGCAACGCGATGTCGACGGCATCATTGCACCGTTGCTGACGTGCGCCGCGGCGCTCGAGGACGAGGCATCGGCCTTTGTCATCGCCTGCTTCTCCGATCCGGGCCTGCATGCGCTGCGTGAGCAGAGCGCGAAGCCTGTGCTCGGGATTGCGGAGTGCGGCGTGCTCACCGCACTGACGCTCGGTCAGCGCTTCGGGGTGATCGCCATCCTGCCTGCATCGATTCCCCGTCACTTGCGCTATTTCGGCGCCATGGGCGTGACCGACCGCTGCGCCGCCGAGCTGTCGATCGGCCTCGGCGTCACGGAACTCGCCGACGCGGCACATACTCTCGACCGCATGACCGAGGTCGGCCGCGCCCTGCGCGACACACATGGCGCCGACGTGCTGGTCATGGGCTGCGCCGGCATGGCCCGCTTCCGGGAGCCTCTGGAGAAGGCGCTCGGCGTGCCCGTGGTCGAGCCGACCCAGGCCGCCGTGACCATGGCCATCGGCCGCGTGCGCCTCGGCTGGGGCGGGCGGCCGCTGAGTGAAGCGAGGCGGTGAGCGCATCGCGTGTTGATCACCGGCCAAGCATGCTCGCAACATAATAACCGGAGGACGTAACCTCCGCTATCGTTAGAGCAGCCAGCCGACGTGGTGCACAGATCAGGCGTGTGGGCGTAGTCGCCCCCAAGCCCGTCTGGGGGTCAGGCGATGCGGACGTAGTTCGGGCGTCCTAACTCCAGC
>JAABUX010003333.1_pt1 | contig 21403 bp, 19 predicted proteins | sample 5561851 | NCBI WGS metagenome assembly JAABUX01 (sample SAMN10711883, study PRJNA513361) | rock metagenome | isolation source: Antarctica rocks | place: Antarctica: Victoria Land, Richard Nunatak red sandstone | collected 2016-01-03 | reverse complement strand
CCGGCCAGGAGGCACACCAACAGCAGGCTGAGCGGCAACCACGCCCCGTGTCGAGATAGCACGCATCACCTTCCTATGGGTCGTGTTCACCGAACGGCGATCACCGCGCCGTCGGCCTAACCCATTATAGCGGACTATGGTGAAACAGCCCTATCCTCGCCGCCACGACTTCAGGGTCTGCAAAAGATTGTCCTGGGGGAGCGTAACGTTCGCCGCGTTGCTCGCCTGCTCACGGTCGGGCGCTGGGACGGGCAGGACGCCCGCGCGCCCAGACGCGCCCAGAGAGGTTTCCAGCCGATCCACCGGGCCGATTATTTGCAAGCCCGGGCCACGAACCGCTGAACCGGCACGTCTCGCGGGCGCCAGGCGGTGTAACGACGCATACACGGCGCGCCTGGATGACACGGGGCGCCCAAACCTATCAGGAGGTATTCGAGGCAAGCGCCTCTTGCCGCCTACCACCCTCTGGCAACTGGCAACTGCCTACCGGCAACTGGCAACTGCCTACCGGCCCCGTGACCGCGCGCCCGAGGATCGCCCGTCGTTGGTCGGTGGGGTCCCGTTCAGGGCGGCCAGCACCTCGGGCGGGTTCAGCCGCCCGGCCTTCTGGCTCTCCCAGCGTAGCGCCCGCGCCACCAACGGCCCGTCCAGCGGCGTCCCCGCCGCCGCCGCCAGGTGCGCCGCCGTGACGGCCACGTTCAAGATCTCCCCGCCCGTCAGGTCCAGCCGCTCGAACACCAGGGTCAGGTCCAACTCCGAATCGCACGGCACGCCGGCCAGCATGCGCTCCCACAGCCGGGCCCGCTCGGCCACGCCGGGCCGGGGAAAGTCCATCTGTACGCTGATGCGCCGCGTGAAGGCCGCGTCGAGGTTGGCGCCCAGGTTGCTGGTCAGGATGGCCAGCCCGCGGAACCGCTCCAGCCGCTCCAACAGGTAGCTCGTCTCCAGGTTGGCGTAGCGGTCGTGGCTGTCCTGCACCGCGCTGCGCTTGCCGAAGAGCGCGTCCGCCTCGTCGAACACCAGCACCACGCCGCCCGCCTCCGCCGCGTCGAACAGCCGCGCCAGGTTCTTCTCGGTCTCGCCGATGTACTTGCTGACGGTCTGCGACAAGTCGATGCGGCTGAGGTCGAGGCCGAGGTCGTCAGCCACCACCTCGGCGGCCATGCTCTTGCCGGTGCCGGGCTCACCGGTGAAGAGGGCGATCACACCGGGCGCCCGGCCGCGCCCCAACTCCCAGTCCGTGTGGATCAGCGTGCGGTGGCGCACGCGGCCGCATAGATGGCGCAGCAACTCCAGGCGATCCTCCGGCAGCACCAGATCGTCCCAGTTATAACGCGGCGCGACCAGGGTCAGGTCGTCCCCGGCGCGGGCGCGCGTGGCGGCGCGCGCGGCCTGTTGCAAGCGTCGCCCCCCAGCGTCCGCTCCATCCACGGTCAGGCGCGCCGCCGCCGCGGCTACCTCGACCACGGCCGAGCCGGAGAGCGGGGTCGTCTCGGCCAGCGTGCGCAGCGTCGTCTCATCCGCGACAATGCCATGCGCGGCCGTAGCCTGGCCCCACTGCTCCACGCGCTCCTCCACGCTCGGCTCGGCCACCGGGATGGGCGCAAAGGCGCGATCGGACAGCGGTGGCGCGCCCGCCTCGTCGGCGTCCAGCAGCAGCAGGGGCAGCGCGGCGGGGCACGAGTCCAGCAGGCGGCGGTAGGCCGCGCTCTGCTCGTGGCGCGGACCCAGCAGGGCCGCGGCGCCCTGGATGCAGGGCAGGGCGTGGTGCAGCACGGCGGCGCGCAGCGCCCGGCGCAGCGTCTCCACACCGTCCGGTCCGGCGGGCACGCGCGCGGCGTCGATCAGCAGCAGGCCGCGCCCGGCGGCCCGCGCGGCGCCGGCGGCCACGCGCAGGCCGGCCTGGATGTCGCCGTAGAGCAGCGCCACGGTGGGCGGGCCATCCTCTCCGTCTGCTCCCCCTGTGGCGCGCCCGTCTTCCAGCAGCGTGGCCAGCGCGGGAGGCGGCGGCACGGCCTGCAATTGGCCGTCGGGGACGAGGCGCGCCACGCCGTCGAGCTCGGGATCGAGGCCGGCCTCGCCCAGCAGGTAAGAGAGGAAGGAGGTATCCAGCGCCAGCGGGTCGCGGCTGAGCTGGCGGCGCTCGGTCGTCTTCAGCAGGCGCCAGCGGTGCAGCGGCGCGGCCGGGGCCAGCGCCCGCAGCAGGTCGACGCCGCCCGGCCGGTCCCCGGTCGCCGCCAGCACGGCCAGCTCACCGGACGGGAGATCTCGCGCACGATCGCCGTGCGCCATCCCGATGGCGGAGGCGGACGCCGGATCGAGCTCGGAGAACAGGCATAGCGCCAGCACAACGGTCTCGAAGGCGTCCAACTCCAGGCCGGCCGCGGCGCGTCCCAGCGGCGAGTCCGCGACCTCCGGCGCCAGCGCCAGCCGCAGCGCCCACTCCGACAGGGCAGGCTCACCGCCGGGGTCCGGGGACGCGGCGAGGATGTCAGCCGCGCGCGGACCCGCGGCCGGCGCCGGAGCGTCGGGGTCTGCGTGCGCGGCCGCATAGCGTTCATCGACCAGCGCGTTCAGCGCAGCGCGCGCGGCCCGGACCGCGGCGATGACGCCCGGATGAATGCGGTCCGGGGTATGACGCCCGATGTGTCCCGCGCCATTGCGCCGCGCATCGCCATCCGCACCAGGTACCGAGTTTTGCGTCTTACGCGCCATGGCGTCTCCTCCATCATCTATCCAGCCCCATGCGCTCAGTGTACGCGACAACGTATAGAATGGTAGGGTGGATGAACGAACTCGAGCAACTCCTGGAGCAGACGATTCGCCGCCACGTGCGGGCTGACGGCCGGGTGGTGAGCGTCGCCACGCGACCGATGAGGGAGCGCGAGCGGGGCTACTCCGGCGCTCACATGGAGCGCCATGAGGTTGGCTACCGCGACGCGCACGGCGCCATATACAGGGCGAGCCTCGTCACCAAGGACGCTTCCTTGACGGAGCGTCGGGTGCTGGAGCGCCTCGCCGCGCAGGGCCAGTGCGTCCCCTACAGCTATACGCTCGACCTGACCACCAACAGATCCGCATTGGTGTGCCAGCAGGACCTCGACGGGGACGCACTCGACGGATCTTCGTCCGTGGGCACGGTTTGGCAGGTGGCCCGCTGCCTGGCGCGTATCCATGCCGCGAACCTGGGCCGAGCGGACGAGTTGGCCTGGCTACCGCGCGCCGCCCAGGCGTACGTTGAGGACGTTATCCTGGCCGACTTTCGGCAGCAGCTGGCGCTGACCGTGGAGCATCCCGCGTTCGCGGCGGAGTACGGGGAGACCGCGCGCCGCATGGAAGAGGTGACGCAACCGTTCCTCGTCGTCATGGGCACGTTATGGACGGAAGGCGACTCACTGACGCTGATCCACGCCGACCTGATGGACGACCATGTGCTTATCCACGCGGGCCGACCCTACCTCATCGACTGGGGGCAGGCGCGCTACGGCTCACTGTATCTCGACCTGCCCAACATCTTCACACCGGACACCGTCCTGCTCTACCAGGACGCCCTGGCCGAACTCGGCCATGACATCCCCACGGAGGAGTTCATGCGCCGCTACCGCGAGGCGGGCCGCTACCCCGGCTTCAAGTATATGGGCTTTCTGCTCTCGCTCTGGAGAGCGGGACAACTCGACTCACTGCACGGCTCGCTATTGGACCAGTTGCTGCACGGGACGTAGAGGTTGCTCCAGCAGCAGGCCTTCCTCATAAATACGGCGGATCACATCCTCGGTCTGGGGCTCCTGGAAGGTGACGTCGTGCAGGCGGTAGCGCGCGCCCAGCCAGGACACCAACTCGTGCGCGGGGATGGCGTCGCGGCCGAAGCCGAGCCACAGTCGCGGCCCCTCGGCCCGCAACAGGCGCACTCCCGCCGGCAAGTCCTTTGCGCCCGTAGCTGCATGCCGATCAGCCGGCGGTAGAGGCGCAGGTCGTCCGCGATGGCGTCGAGCATAGTATTCCCCTCACCCATCCCTCCCGCAAGCGGGACCCCACCCCTCTCCCCTTGAGGGAGAGGGGGATGCCCTCTACGAAAACAGCACACTGATGCTCTCGCGGTTGTGGATGCGGCGGATGGCCTCGCCGAAGAGGGGCGCCACCGAGACGACCTCGACCTTGGGCGACAGCTTGACGGGCGATGTCTCCACGGTGTCGGTCACCAGCAGGCTGGTCAGCGGGCTGGCGTCGATGCGCTCCATCGAGCCCGGGGCAAAGACGCCGTGCGTGATGGCGGCGTGCACCGCCGAGGCGCCGCGCGCGACCAGCCCTTCCGCGACGCTGACCAGGGTGCCCGCCGAGATGGTGAAGTCGTCGACGATGAGGGCGGTGCGGCCCGCGACCTCGCCGATGATCTCGACCACGCGGGCGCGCTCGTCGTGGCCAGCGCGCTCCTTGTCCGCGATGGCGAACGAGGCGCCCAGGTGCGAGGCGTAGAGGCGCGCCTTCTTGGCAAAACCGGCGTCGGGCGACACGACCACCACGTTGTGCGGGGCCTTGGCGCGCATGGCCTCGCACAGCACCGGCAAGGCGTACAGGTCGTCCACGGGAACGCGGAAGAAGCCCTGGATCTGCGGCGCGTGCAAGTCCATGGTGATGACGCGGTCGGCGCCCGCCGACTGCAGGGCATCGGCGCAGACGCGGGCGCGGATAGAAACGCGCGGCTCGTCCTTCTTATCGCCCTTGGCGTAGCTGAAGTACGGCATCACCACTGTCGCCGACGCGGCGCTGGCGCGCTTGAGCGCGTCGACCCAGAACAGCAGCTCCATAAAGTTGTCGTTGGCCGGGAAGGCCGTCGATTGGATCACGTAGGCGGTGCGCCCGCGCACGTTCTCCAGGATGCGGGGAAACAGCGTGCCCTCCGAGAAGTGCAAGACCTCGCTGTGCGCCGGCGCGATACCCAGGTAGGCGCACACCTGAGCGGTGAGCCGAGGGCTACCCGATCCGCCCAACACCACCATATTCTCCACGTCGCGCGGCCCGTGCGTCTGTCTCTCCATGATTATGAGCATACAGCATATCAACAGGTCAGGGGCAATACATGCCAAAGCTGGATAGGCTATACTTGGCTTATCCAATAACAACGGTTGGCTGACCTAACGAGGCAAGCATGATGGCCAATCTGAGCGCGACGCATACCAATCGTGACACCATAACTGACTCACGCGTCATACGGGAGATGGAAGCGGTCCTTCCATTGTTCGAGGGCGACCTCGCGCATCTACATGAAAGCAAAGAGTTCGCCTGGGCCGCGCCTCTCGACGAGCACACACGTCTCATGATGAAGACCGACTATGCCAATGCGCTACGCTCGGCGCTGCTGACCGCCGACTGGTCGACGTACGAAGACACGCAATATAACTGGCAGGCGACGGCCGAGGTCCTACAAGACCCCGCGCTAACCGCCGCTCTCCTCACCGAACGCGATCCCGCGCAAGAAATGCCTCTTCGGCGCCCATAGTCACAGTCATGACGAGCCAGGGGTCGAAAAGCGCGGAGGCAGGTCCCTATCTCAAGCGACCGGAGGGGCCACGCGACTCTCCGGAGAGGTTTCCGTTCGCGGTGCGAGGGAAGAACAGATCCGTCGAACGAGCCTGGGATGCTCTCTGCGCGGTCAGCCACAACAACGCCCGCCGCTGCTTCGATCATCTTGCCAGAACACCGAGAGCGCATCCAATAGATGCGGGCCGCGTCGGTGAGTTACAAGGGCCGCTCGCCGGTGTCCTCCAGTACGAGGTCACCGGCGCCGCGCGGGTCTGGTACCGGGTCATTGATGAGGACCACGTCGTGGTGGTGCAAAGCGTCAGCGTTGGCCATCCGAAAGCGACGGAGTAGCGGACATAGAGCCTAGTCATAGTGCCCGGCCGCTCGCGCATTGGAGGACCAGTAGCGGTTCAGGTCGTGGGCATAGGCGAAGGCGTAGCGGTGCAACCCCTGGAGCAGCGCGACCTCCGCGGGCGACAGATCGGGATGCCAGAGATCGACGATCAGGACGATGCGCTCCTCCGCCGTGTGGTTCCACGCCTCGTGCTCGTAGTAGTCGTCGAAGACGATGCACTCGCCCTCCCGCCAGGCGCGCGTCTCGCCGTCGACACGGATGGCGCAGTCCCCCTGGGGTATGCGGATGCCCAGGTGACAGCGCAGCCTCATGTTGGTCGGGCCGCGGTGCGGCGCGATGTGCGTCCCCGGCTTCATCCTGGAGAAGTAGATCAGCCCGGCCAGCGTGCGCACGGTGTTGTTGGTCTCGATCAGGCGCGTCGTGACGGGGCAGCGCGCGCAGTTGTCCGCGTTCTTGCGGCCGCGCTCGAAGAGCAGGAACACATCCCAGGACCCCGTTCTGCCGATGCGCTCGCTCTCCGGGTGGAAGGCCGACCCGTCGAGCCCCGCGAGCTCGCGCCGAATCTCCTCGTCGTGGTCCACCAGGAGGCGCGCTAGGGGAAACTCCGAGGGGTCGTGCCATGGCCTCGCCGTCAGGCCGGGATAGAACCTCATACGGGCGTCACCGCCGTCCTGGGCGAACGACTCCATGTAGCGGCGAAAGTGAGCGAGCCCCGCCTCCTCGCGCCGAGGCGCGCCCTCTGCGTGCGCGGTCTCGGCCCCGTTGGCTCGGGCCGCGCCGTCGAGCGAGCCCTGCGCGCGCCTGGGCATGACCTCAGCGCCGGCAGACGGGTCGGCGACACTGGCCAGGGCATCGAGGAACTGGCGCGGGTTTTCTATGTCGAACGCGGGCAGGGTGAGGGTGGCGGCGATGTTCGCGCGAACGGACGAGAGCTCGTCCAGCAAGGAGAGGAGCCGCAGCCAGTCGTGGTAGTCCAGGCGCTTATCCCACGACGTCCCCAGGGCGATCAGCGTCTTTCTGGCGCCCGCCGTCCACAGGCGCGCGTCCGCCGTGGCTCCCTTCCGGAGCGCGAGGTAGGCCCGCAACGCGCGGGGCTCGGCGATCCAGGGGCACGCCGCGACGGCGCTCGCGACATGGCTCGTGGCAGCATCGATGTCGGGGAGGGCGTCGAGGCTGGCCAGGTAGGCGTGTCGCGCCGTCTTTTCTCCCTCCGGGGTCACGACGCTGGTACATGAGTCGAACAGGGGCGGCAGGATGGCCTCGGCGGCCGAGAGCCGCGACCCCATGCGGCTCACGCGCGCCAGCCACAGTCCCGGCTCGCCAGAAGGGGCTTGAGCCTGCTCCGCTTCGTTGGCCATGTGGATGAGCAGGAGGTGACACGCCTCGGCGCGGCTGATCCCTTCCAGCGCGTCAGAGTCCGAGAAGCGTTGTTTGACGCGCAAGCTGTCAGCGGGGAGCTCGTCGTGAGCGTTGACTAGCTCGAAGAAGTGCTGCCGCGAGAGGGCGCAGAACAGGTAAGCGAGGCGCTCCGCGCGCGCGCCCACCGCCGCCCGCGCCTCGTCGCGGCGCGACAAGGACACGAGTTGTTCTTGATAGACATCGGTCGCATAGATGCTGTGCAACGCGCCGGCGTCTTGCAGCCACGCCGGCTGCAGCCAGCGGCGTAGGATCTCTCGCGTGCCGATCAGATGCTGCCAGAGCACCCTGCCGTGCGCGTGCGCGAACCTATCGGCGCCGGCCCCGCGCAAAAACTCCACCGCGCCGACAGGCTGTGCGGGCGATTGCGCCATCGTGCTATCCCTTCCCCTGCTGACTATTGATCGGGCGCTCATGGCACTCATGACGCCTGGACGGCTGGTCGCCTGGTCGCCTGGTCGCCTGGTCGCCTGGTCGCCTGGTCGCCAAAAAAGTGACGTGTGGCCGAAACGGGCCTGCGACGGCGGTCGCCTGGCAAACGGACGCCGACGGCGGTCGGATGGGGTCCGCCGCCGCGCCGCTCCTGGCCCCGGTCTGACACCGCGGTGTCCGTGGTGTGCCCTGCGACCGCCGTCGCAGGCCGCGTCTCACAATTTTGGGGTACACCCCGCCTGGACGCGCCACCTGTACAAGGCTAAACGTACCAGAGTATGCTATAGATCTTCAGTCTTGCCCTGGTCGTGGCGTTCGCGGCTATCGACCACGATGAGCGGCGCGTGGCCATCGTCATGGCCACGCGCGCTGAAAAAGCGAATTGTGTAAATGAATCGTGTATATACTATACTTTTCTTTGAGGAGTTGGTCATCAAAGGCCTCGCGGCCCTGAGTTTGTCCCCCACGCTCACCGCTTGCTTACTTTTAACGTGAAGGAGGCCATCCATGGGCATGACGACGGCCAGCATCCGCTTACCCAGGGATCTCAAAGCGCGGTATGGCGACCTGTCCAGAGCGACCGGCCGAACCATAAACTACTTGATGACCGAAGCGCTGGAACAGTACCTGGAGAGGGAGCCGCGGCACGACATGGCGCCCGAGCATAGCTCCGCTCAGCCCGAGGAGAGCAGTACGCCAACGGAGGGTAGCGCGCGCGACGTACCCGAGGCGCCCAAAGCGGCAGGGCTTGCCATCTCAGGGATGCAAGCGCCGACATAAATACATGATGGACGTGGACGTAGACACGTAGCGTCGGCGAGTGGCTCTACGCCAAGCGCACCGTGTTCTACGACCGGTTGCCGCACTATTTCATGGAGTTCGACGCGCTGGACAAGCGCAGCGGGGAGTTCCTGGATACCCCGCGCCGGCACGCCCTGCTGGCGGGGCTGCCAGTCTTCTCCGTGCGCGTGCTGCACTCCGGCGCGCTACCCTCGGCGGAACGCCTGGCCGCGCTTGTGCGGCCCGTCAGGGTTCATCGCCCTGGGCCACCTGGAGCGGCCGCGGGTCATCTGCATGGAGCGCGGTCTGGACGTGGCGCGGGCGCTGCGCGAGACCGAGCCCAGCGTCGCCATGGCGGGCCTCTACATCAAGGTCGAGGAGGACGGCGTGGTACAAGAGCGCTACAAATACATCCGCGACAGCTTCCTGACCACGATGCTCAACGCCGAGGGGCACTGGCTGGACCGCCCCATCATCCCCAACGGACTTGCGGACGGGGTCGACCTATGGACGAGTTAACATGGCGGTTCCCGTACTGTCCCGAGCCGCCGGCGTGGCGGCTCGACTGGGAGGATATCCTGGCGTCTTTCAGCGCGGTCAGGGAGCTGGCTGGCTGCCCGCTGGACCCCGTCTACCACGGCGAGGGCGACGTGCGGGCGCACACCGAGCTGGTTTGCCGCGCGCTGATCGCGTCTGATCGCTGGCGAGGGCTGCCAGCGGAGGAGCGAATGAGTTAGGAGACTACTTAGCTTGACGTTGCCTGATTGCTTCCTCTATCGTTTGGCGTTGCTTGGTTTCCTCCTCGGACCGCTTGCGATTCGACGCGGACCGAAGATAGACGCCTATCGTCGTTGTGGCAAGGGAAACGCCTGCGGCAACGACGGCCAATGGGCGTACCGCGGCTGGCGTACTCGGTATAGTGACAGCCGCAACAATAAGCACGACGGTTAGGAAGTACAGCGAGCTTATGGCCAGCACACCGAAGAACACAATGCACCGGTGAGCATAAATCCTTGAAGCTTCCTGCCACGAATACTCGAGCGGAAATCTGGCGCTAGTGCCCCGTGTGTGAACCTTGACCATGATCACCCTCCCTGCTTGCCTCTAATTCTTGCTCTTGTTCGCGCTGTTCTGACCGCAATTGCCACGCCGTGCGACTAACTCTCGCTTGATTCTTCAGCCATGCTATTTGGATATCTCCCCACACAAACGTTAAGACCGGTATTCCAACTGCAATGGCAAATGCGGCCTGTATTGCACGCAGTATGACAAGGGTGAAAAAATCAGCATGTACTGCAAGCCATTCGATAACAATGTTGGCCAGAGCCTGTGATGCTAACCACAAGATCGCAAACCCAGTATCTATGAGGACATCACCCAACAGCGCCGCACGTTCTCTGGTGCGCTCACTCAATTCTGTTGGTTCATCATCCCTGGTTCGCTCGATCTCTCCCCCTTGCTCTGGAATCGGACCTTGCGAAACCGAATCCTCTGGCGCCTCAACCGGACGAGGTTGCACTGGCCTTTGATCGCCTGGCATTACCTAATCCTAACCTATCTCCCCTATTTCGTGGCGTCTATTCGGACACTCTATCCTTGCAACATTTATGGCAAATTGGCGCAGGGGCCGGTGGTCTGTCGCGTAGATCGGCTGTGCCACGCTAGCAGGACCTGCTCACAGCATAGGCTTTCTTCCACCTACTACTATATATCGTTATATATAGCCTGACTACGCATGGGTGTTACGACTCTCCTGGCGCCGCCGGGCTTGCGCCCTCGAATAGCTGCGGCGACGCGGCGCTCTGCTGCGGGTTGGCGTTGCCGTCGTGCTCGCGACGGTGCTGCCGGGCTGGCGTGCCAGCGGCGTGTGGGCGCGGTTGGCCGGGGATGTGCGCCACCGAGCGATTGCCGACGTGGTAGATTAGCAGCCGCGTCATCAGGTCGCGGTGGCGCTTGGGGCAGAGCAGCGACACGGACGACGGCACGGGCAGGAACGGGACCGTGCGCACCGTCAGCGTCAGGCTGTTCTTGAGGCGCCGCGAGCGCGCGTCCATATCGTAGGCGGTGATGCGCTCCCAGGGGTAAAACGACCACGGACCCACGGCGACGCCGCGCTCGTAGATGCGGGCGCGCGAACGCAGCATCTCGGGCAGGGCGAACACGATCAGGCTGACCGCCGCGGCGCCCAGGCCGGGGCGTTGCAGGTCGACGGCCACCTTGAGCGTGGCCGCCCCAATGATCCCCTGCAGCAAGGCAACGAGCAGGGCGCGGGGCGGACGCCGCAGGTCGAGCAGGGCGCGGCCCGCGCGTCGTCGGCGCACCCAGCCGCTTCCGCTAGTGATCCAGGCCAGGACGACGAAGGCGAGTACAATCTCATCGGGATTTATGGCAGGCACTTATCCATAACCTATCATCAGCGGACATGTGACCGTTCGAGGATGTGTGACGAGGGCTGCTGGAACGGTTGGGCTAGCCCTACCATCATCGCAGATTTGCCCGCATTGCGCGCGAGGCGCCGCATGGGCGCGGAGCGGGGCTTTACTTGTCACTAACCACTAGCCACTCATCACTCCGTTTGTGGTAGCTTTTAGGTACGATGTCACAGTTACCCACCTATCCCAAGTCGCGGGCGCGGGCGGGCCGGCCAAAGTCCGCGCGCGGACAGCGTTGGTCCAACGTTGCCGAGCAAGGCTTGCGCTGGTTGCGCGCCGAGTTCGACTCCCTGACGGTCCCTATGCCCGCGTGGGACGCGGGGCGCCTTCGCGCGACCGCTCCGACCGAGGCCGCCGGCAGGAGGAGCGTGGTGGCCGATAACGCGCTGACGGCCGCGGCGCTGGGAGGGGGCGCGACCGGGCTGTTCCTGCTCTCGCGGGTGGCGCTGCGTCCTCTGCCCAGCCGGCTGGACGTTGCCGCCACGCGCCTGCTGCAGCGCCGCCAGTCGCGCGCCGTCACGCGGGTCATGACGGTCATCAGTATGCCGGGCTTCGCCCCGCTGCAGCACATCCTGACCGTGTGTACCTCGCTCGACCTGTGGGCGCTGGGCCACCGCCGCGAGTCGCTGTTCACCATGCTGACCATGGGCGCCGGCGCGACCACGGGCGTGATCAAGGTCGCGGTCGGGCGTCCGCGCCCCGACCCCGTGTACATGCGGGCCATCTTCCAGTTCCGCGACAACAGCTTCCCCAGCGGGCACTGTTCGCACTACGCCTCGTTCTACGGCTACCTGTTCTACCTGGCGCACCGCACTATGCCCCCGTCATTGTTGCGCAAGGCCATTCAGGCATTATGCGCCGGGCTGATCGTCTCGGTCGCGCCATCGCGCGTCTATCTCGGCCACCACTGGTCGAGTGACGTGATCGCCGGCGAGATCGTCGGCCTGACCTACCTCTTTGTCCTGATCAAAGCGTACGAACTGCTGCTGGTCGGCCGCCCGACGCCGACCACGCCATCCGGCGCCTCTGGAAGCGGCCGGGCTGACGCCCTTGAAAGCGATCGGGCTGACGCCTCCAGGAGTGGTCAGGGCGCTGTCTCCAGGGTCGGTCAAGCTGGCGTTGACCATGACGGTTCGCCCGGTGAGAGTGGGGCTGGAACCGCCGGCGGTCCTGTGCATGGACTCGATACGCCTGACGCCGGAACCGACGGCATCTCATCGAACGTGTAGAACGACGTACCTCACTCGTCACTAACCACTAGCCACTCATCACTTATGACAGGACGTGACCGATGATGCGTATGATCAAGTTCTATCCAGACCTTCCGGTTCCCCGCCTGGGCTACATTCTGGCCGACACCCTGGCCCTACTGTGGGTAGCAGCTTGCGTGTGGCTCGGCGTCCACGTCTACGACGCCGTGATGCTGCTCGCGGTGATCGCCAACGGCATCGTCGCGACCGGCCAGCAGTTGGGCGTGGGCCTATCGAACGTGCAAGGGAGCGTCGCCGGCCTGCCCGTCGTGGGGTCCGGCCTGCACGACGCCCTTGGCTCGCTCTCCGGCATCCCCGGCGGCATCATCGCGCAAGGCCAGGCCGATCTGGACGCCATCCAGCGCCTCGCCCTGGTGCTCGGCGTGAGCATCAGCGGCGCGCCGCTGGTGGTAATGTTGCTGCGCTTCATCCCCTGGCGCATCGCCAAGACGCGCGGCTTCCGCAACCTGGACCACCTGCTGCGCCAGCCGGGCGCCCGCGCCGTCTCGACCACGATGCAGGTGCTGGCGGGGCGCGCGATCTACACGCTGCCCTACGACGAACTGCTGCGCTACTCGCCCGACCCCATCGCCGAGTGGCGCGAAGGCCGCTACTACAACCTGGCCCGCGCCACCATGGCCGTCGAGGGCCTCGACGTGCGCCGTTACCTGAACCGCATGGAGGGCGTGGCCCTGCCCGACGAACCGGCCCCGCGGGCGCGAGAACGGGTGTATCACCAGCCCATGCTGGAGGAGGGCGACATCCCAGTACATGGGGATGAGTAACGAGGGGCCTGCGACTGCCCGGCTGGACCGGGACCGGCCGCAGCCAGTCGGGGGCGGGTCAAGTATGTGTCGCATGGCAAACCAACGCCGACCGCAGTCGGTTAGGTGGTGCAAATGATCGTTAACTGGGTTGAGCTTGCCGACCAACTGGGCAGCATCAGGGACAACGGTGGCGAGTGGTGTGACACCGACCTTGCGAGTCGCGCACTCGAGGCGCTTGTCGGCGAGGACAACATCAGGGCAGCAGTCAATCTCGTCGTGTCCAACGATCCGGGGCGGCTGCTGGCTCAATATGTCCTCGTGCGCATGCAATCTCCCATTGCGGCCGAGATGGCGTACGACATCTACCAAACGTCGGACGACCGCTCACGCGCCTACTGGGCCGCACACCTGATCGCCGTCATCGGCCATCCGCGCGCCTTTGCCTGGATACCGGCTTTCCTGTCCGATGATGGCGACAATGTAGCCCACCTGGGCATGAACCTACTCGATGGGCTCCTTAGCTCCGCGGGCGTTGATCTAGATCCCCGAGAGGTCGAGCGGCTGCTGATGATTGCGGAGCGGCATCGATCCGCGGAGGTGCGCCGCCGAGCGGTCGCCAGCAGGGCGCTCCTGCTACCGGGGCCGCAAGCGGATCGGGACGAACGATATCAACAGATACTAACCGCCGACCAGGACATGTCGTAGCCGATCTCTTCCCGCGTCATCGCGGCCGCGGGAGACCAATCAACAGCCTGCATGGCGCCGGCATTGACGGCCCGACGCCATCGCACATGTAGGAGACCTCGGGAGTCCGTAGGCGGTCCTGCCGTTGTCACCGGCCTTGAGAATGTTTGATAGACTGACGTACATACTCAACAATAGGTGAGGACGCGGGCGAGAGGAGACGAGGACGGGGATGAAGATCTACACCAAGGCCGGCGACGCCGGCGAGACGGGGCTGTTCGGCGGCGAGCGCATTGCCAAGGACAACGCGCGCGTGGAGGCCTATGGCGCCGTGGACGAGCTTAACTGTGCGCTGGGCATGGCCCGCGCCGCCCTTGCGTCCGATTCGGCGCTGCACGCCCAGGATGTCCTCTTGACACGCCTGCAAAGCGAGTTGTTCGACCTCGGCGCGGAGCTGGCTACGCCGCCGCAACGCCTGGAGACCAGGCTGGCCTCACGCATCCCATTGGCCAGCGACGAGCGCGTGGCGGCGCTGGAGCGGGAGATCGACCGCATGGAGGCGGAGCTAGAGCCGCTCAAGACCTTCATCCTGCCGGCCGGGACGCCCGCCGCAGCGGCGCTGCACCTGGCCCGCGCCATCTGCCGCCGCGCCGAACGCCGCACGGTTACGCTGTCCCACGCCGACGCCAACACCGTGCGCCCCGAGGCCCTGCGCTACCTCAACCGTCTCTCTGACCTGCTCTTCGTCATGGCCCGCTACGCCAACCACCGCGCCGGTCTGCCGGATGTCCCCTGGACGGCGGGGTAGGAGAAGGTGGACATGTCGCGGCACATTGATCCATTCGCTGCGCTCGACGCGGCGGGAGTTCGGTGTTCCGCCGTCTCCTCGATCACCTCACCGGGTTGTATCTGCCTCCCACAGAAAGCCGCGCTGTCCCGGCAGTGTTGATCAACCTGGTCAATCAGGCAACGACATAGTTGCCGCGCCAGCGCATGGACGCGATCAGGGACACGTTCAAGGAGTGGAGTAGAGCAGGAGTCTGGGAATACGATTGTAGTGCTTCGTCGGCCAACTCCGCCAGACGACCCATGTCGATAAAAATCTCGCTTGCCATGTCCGATCTCCTTCGGTAGGGCCATCCGCTCCAACTATCCCCTTTGTACGGAGTGTATCACTCCCTCTCATGCCTCAGGGCCATGTCGTTGTCGCGGTGGAGCGCCGACTCGGTCGTAGGGGCGTGACGTGCGCCCTCTCGTGACACTCGCGCCCGAAGAGGTTATCCTCAAAATTGTCATCAACTGACATCTGACCACTGACTACTATCGTAACTCCCACAGGTCGTCGTAGACCGGCCAGTCCGTCGAGCAAAACTGGGAGAGCACACCTGACCGTTGGCCCGCGGGTAGGGCCAGGGGTCCAGTCGTCATGGATCGGGGGTGAGAGTCGCCTTTACTCCCCTCTCCTCTCCCATGGTCGGGGGTAAGAGTCGCCTTTACTCCCCTCTCCCGCGGTCGGGAGAGGGGTCGGGGGTGAGGGTTGCGCCGCGGCGGGCTTGAGGTAGAGTGTGCTGAGCGGCGGCAGGGTCAGGATCAGGGAGTAGGGGTAGCCGTCGAGCGGCTCCGTGGCCGCTGTGAGGCCACCCGAGTTGCCGACGCCCGATCCGCCGTAGCGGGCGTCATCGCTGTTGAGCAGTTCGACCCAGCGTCCCGCCGCGGGCGCGCCGATGCGGTAGTCCGGGCGCGGCGCCGGCGTCCAGTTGCTGACCACGGCGATGGTGTCGCGCGCGTCGCCGCCGCGACGTAGCGTGGCGACAACGGAGTGCGCGGCGTCGCTGCCGTCGATCCAGGCGAAACCTTGCGGCTCCAGATCGTACTGCCACAGCGCCGCCTCGGACGCGTAGAGGCTGTTGAGCCGGGTCACGAACTCCTGCATCTGGCGGTGCGGCAGTCCGCTCTCGCCCCGCAAGAGGGACCACTGTAACTCCTCGGCGTAGGCCCACTCGCGCTGCTGAGCGAACTCGCCCCCCATGAACAACAGCTTCTTGCCGGGGTGCGCGAACATGGCGCCGTAGTACGCGCGTAGGGTAGCGAAGCGTTGCCAGGCGTCGCCCGGTATCTTATTGAGCAGGGAATGCTTGAGGTGGATCACCTCGTCGTGCGAAAGCGCCAGGATATAACGCTCGGAGAAGACGTAGGTGTAGGAAAACGTGACCTCGTTGTGGTGCGCCGCACGATAGATGGGGTCGCGGGCGATGTAGCGCAGCGTGTCGTTCATCCAGCCCATGTTCCACTTGAGGTCGAAGCCCAAACCGCCCGCCGCCGTCGGCACGGTCACGCCCGGCCAGGTGGTCGACTCCTCGGCGCAGGTCACCGCCCCCTTATACGTCGTACGCTCATGCGCCACGTCGTTGAAGCGGCGCAGGAACTCCACCGCCTCCAGATTCTCGCGCCCGCCCAGCCGGTTGGGCGCCCAGGCCCCGGCCGGACGGTCGTAGTCGAGGTAGAGCATCGAGGCCACGGCGTCGACGCGGAAGCCGTCGACGTGGTATTCCTTGAGCCAGTAGTGGGCGTTGGCCAGCAGGAAGGTCAGCACCTCGTGGCGGCCGTAGTTGAAGACGTAGGTGCCCCAGCCCAGGTGCTCGCCCTTGCGCGGGTCGGCGTGCTCGTAGACGTGCGTGCCGTCGAACAGGCCCAGACCGTGGCCTTCCTTCGCGAAGTGCGCCGGCACCCAGTCGACCAGCACCCCGACGCCGTGCCGGTGGCAGTGGTCGACGAAGTACATGAAGTCGTGCGGCGTGCCAAAGCGGCTGGTCGGCGCGTAGTAGCCCGTGGTCTGGTAGCCGAACGACTGATCGAAGGGGTGTTCGGTGATGGGCAGCAACTCGACGTGGGTGAAGCCGTGCGCGATGACGTAGTCGACCAGTTGGTGCGCCAACTCCCGATAGGTCAGGAAGCGGCCGCCCTCGCCGCGCCGCCAGGAACCGGCGTGCGCCTCGTAGACCGACATGGGCCGCGCCAGCGCGGGAGCCAACGCGCCGTCCCCACTTCCGTCCCGTTCGCGCGCCGCCATCCACTCCGCGTCGCCCCATTCGTAGCCTGATAGGTCGTAGAGAATCGAGGCGGCGCCCGGCCGCGCCTCGGCGTGGACGGCGTAGGGGTCGGCCTTGAGCGTCACCTGCCCTGACAGGCCCGACTCCATAGCGTACTTGTAGAGGGCTCCCGCTTCCAGTCCGGGCACGAACGTCTCCCACACGCCGCCGCTGCCGCGCGGACGCAGGGGCGTGCGGCCGGGCTGCCAGCCGTTGAAGTCGCCGATCACGCTGACGGCGCGCGCGCTGGGCGCCCAGACGGCAAAGGTAGCCCCATGCTCCCCCCCCACGGTGCGCGGGTGGGCGCCCATCTTCTCGTACGCCCCCAGCCATGTGCCCTCGGCAAAGAGGAACAAGTCCTCTTCCGAAAACAGCGATGGCGCCGCCGTGGGCTCTATCGCCATGGGAACCTCCTCATTTGGAGTGACGAGTGGTTAGTGGTTAGTGACTAGAAATTTCTAGTCACTAACCACTAACCACTAACCACTCGCCACTCGCCACTCGTCACTCGTCACTGGCTCACGGACGCCCAGCCCATAGACCTCGGTGGCGTACTGGGCGACCATGCGCTGCGCGGAGAACGTGGGCGCGGTGGAGATGGCGCGGCACATGCGGGCGGTCCACTCGTCCGGCCGCTCGTAGTACTCCGTCATCACCTCTTGCTCCAGGGTATCGTACAGGCTGTGCGCGTCGAAGCGGTTCTCGTCGCCCTTGTCCGGGGTGTAGCCCGCGCCAATGGCCCAGCCGTTGGTTCCGGTGTAGCCCTCGATCCACCAGCCGTCGAGTACTGACAGGTTGGGCACGCCGTTGAACAGCGCCTTCATGCCGCTGGTCCCCGAGGCTTCGAGTGGGCGTAGCGGGTTGTTCAGCCACACGTCGACGCCGGCCACCAGCAGGCCGGCCAGGGTCATGTCGTAGCCCTCGACGAACACGATGCGCGCCGGGCGGTCGCCCATGTGACGGACTAACTCGGCAATGATCTCCTTACCCTGCGTGTCGCGCGGATGCGCCTTGCCCGCGATGATCACCTGCAGGCCGCCCGCGGAGGCGGCGATCTCGGCGAAGCGCGCGGGGTCGCTAAAGAGTAGGGTGGCGCGCTTGTAGCCGGTCATACGACGGGCGAAGCCGATCGTCAGCGTCCGCTCGTCCAGGCCAGCATCCTCGCGCCGGTTGACCTCGGCGATCAGCCGGCGCTTGGCCTCCCGGTGCGCCGCCCGTACTTCGGCGGGCGCAACGGCGTCGACGCCGCGCAGGCGAAACGCATCCTCGCGCCAGCCGTCCAGCCGCCGATCGTAGAGCGCGGCGCCGTGCGGACCCGTCCAGGTCGTATGGTGGACGCCGTTGGTGACGGCACCGACCTCGCGGCCGGGGAACATCACGCGCGTGACCTCGCCGTGCTTGGCGGAGACGCCGTTGGCGGCGCGCGTGGCGTTGAGGGCCAGCTCGGTCATGGAGAAATCGCCGCCGCCGCCGAGGCGCAGCAACTCGCCGTCGGAGCAACCCACCGCGTCACGCCACCACGGTCCCAGGTAGTACAGCAGCAGGTCGTGGGCGAAGCGGTCGTGGCCGGCGGGGACGGGCGTGTGCGTCGTGAAGACGCCGTGGCGGCGCGTCGCCTCCAGCGCCTCCGCACAGGTGCGGCCCGCGGCGCACTGCTCGCGCATCACCTCTAGCAGCGAGAACGCGGCGTGCCCCTCGTTGAGGTGGAATGTCTCGATCGCGCCGACGCCGTAGCCCAGCGCGCGCAACGCGTCCACGCCGCCGATGCCCAGCACGATCTCCTGGCGGATGCGCAAGTCGCGCTCGCCACTGCCCTCGCCGCCGTAGAGGCGCTGCGTGACCTCGCGGTCGCTGGCGACCGCGTTGGCGTCGATGTCGGTGTCGAGCAGGTAGAGCGGGACGCGACCGACGTCGGCACGCCAGACCTGGGCCCGCGCGGTGCGCTCGCCCAGGGGGAATCGGACCAGGAGCGGCGCGCCGTCGGCGTCCCGTTCGAGCGTCAGCCCGGTGAGGGCAGGGTCAAGCCGCGGGTACTCCTCGTGCTGCCAGCCGTCGCGATCGAGCGCCTGGCGCAGGTAGCCGCCCCAATAGACGAGCCCGATGGCCATCAGTGGGAGCCCCAGGTCGGAGGCCGCCTTGAGGTGGTCGCCGGCCAGCACGCCCAGCCCGCCGGAGTAGATAGGCAGGCTGGCGTCGATGCCGAACTCGGCGCAGAAATACGCCACGGAGCGCGCGGCGGGCGCGGCGGCCAGGTAGTCAGCCTGACTCCGCGCGGCGCGGGCCAGCAGGTCGCGGAACTCAGGCGTGTCGAGGGCGGCCAGCGCCTCGTCGGACAGAGCGGCCAGCGCGATGTAGGGATTGCCCTCGTAGCCGGGCAGGCGGGCCAGCACGGCCCGCGTGGGACCGTCCCACGTCCAGACATAATTGTCGATCAGAGCACGTAGTTGCGAGCGAATAAAGCGCCTCCTTGGATAAGGTCATCACAACGCGAGACGCGCTGTCGGACCAGGAGCTGTGTCGATATCGTCGATCGGGCGCCGTGCGGCGCCCGGGCGGGGGTCTGCCGCATATAGTGTACCAACCCTGCTACTCTGCCCGCCCGTCTGCCCATCAATCAGGGCCTGTGAATTGTCGGACTGGGAGCGCGGGCGGCCCGCCCGCTTCCGTCGCGGCCACACGGATTGGTGCGCCAACCGTCGTGGACGCCAGCTGCGCTCCCGCTAGAGCACCAGAGCACCAGAGCACCACACGAAGCGGGCGGGCCGCCCGCGCTCCCAGTCACACGAAGCGGGCGGCCCGGCGGCCCGCCCGCGCTTGCGCTGTATAGCACGGCATAGTACGCTGACCCCGCGACCCTTTGCCGGCCCGTGCTCAGCCGAGAGTGCCGGCTCAAGCGCCGTTTTCGCCCCTCTCGTGCCACGGCGCCGCCGCGCACACGCTATGGCGGGAAGATCCCCTTGCCCCGCCAATCATCACAAACGACACTCATCAATGCAATGTAAGGAGATTCTATGCTCAGACGCCAGCGCACGGACCGTGATCACATCGATAGCGCGCAGTGCTCGCGTCCCGATCACTCATCCAACTTATTGGGTCAGCAATCTGACTCGTCCAGCGCCTTACCCACCCGGTGTCCCGGCATGGCAAAGGGGCGGCTCATGCGCCACGCGGCCGGCGCCGTCGCGCTGCTGTCGCTGCTGTCGTTGGCCCTCACGGGCTGCGGCGAGAGTTCCAACCCGCGGGCCGGCGGCAACGGTAGCGCGGCCACGGCTACCGCGGCCGCGACGGCTACCGTCACCACCGCGGCTACCGCTACCACCGCGGCCGCGACGACTCCTGCCAACACGGTCGCGACGACTCCTGCCAACACGGTCGCGCCGCCCTCGCCGACCGGCGGCGCGCAGCCGACGACCGGGACAGGTGTGACGGGCGTGACGCTCGCGGCGGCGCATCCCAGCTACGAGGTTGGCGCGTACTACTTCAGCGGCTGGTCGCACGGCCAGAACAACAACATCAACCCTTTGCTGACACGAACCTTCGCCGGGAGCGAGCCCTTGACCGGCTGGTACGACGATACGCAGCAGGAGGTCGATCAGACGGTCAAGCAGGCCGCGGACGCGGGCATCGGCTTCTTTGCCTTCGACTGGTACGACATCGCGCTGTCGTCGTCGCAAACCGACCGCACGCTCAACGAGGCGCTGGGCTTCTACCTGCGTTCGCCCCAGCGTCCTCGCCTCAAGTTCGCGCTGATGTACGTCGACCAGGCTCCCTTCATCCCCGTTAACGGCAAGCTGCTGACGCAGGAGCAGTGGGCCGGACTGGTCAAGACGTGGATCGGCTACTTCAAGATGCCCGGCTACGTGCAGGTCGGCGGGAAGCCGCTGTTCATCGTGTTCAGCCCCGAGCACCTGCTCGACATCATGGGCGGACCACCGAACGTGCGCAAGGCCCTGGACTACCTGCGCGCGCAGGCCCGCGCGGCCGGGCTGCCCGGCGTCACCGTCGCCGTGTGCGCGACGGTTGCTCCGCACAGCAACCCCGGGCATACCGCCGAGATCGTGCAAAGCGGGTACGACATGGCCACGGGCTATAACTACCACTCCCTGGGCAAGGAAAAATACCGCGCCGTGACACCCTACGACGCCCTGGTGCGGGAGAATATGGGCGTATGGAACCGGGCGCCCGAGCGCATGAAGCTGCCCTATATGCCGGTGGTGACCTCCGGCTGGGACCAGCGCTACAGCATCCGTGAGCAAGCAACGGCCATTATCTACGGGCCGCGCACACCCCAAAAGTTTGCCTGCTTCGCCGTCCAGGCCCGCCACTGGATCGACACGCATCCGACGGAGACCCCCGCCGAGCGCATCGTGATGATCTTCGCCTGGAACGAGATCGGTGAAGGCGGCGCCATCATCCCCACTCACCAGGATAGCTACGCCTACGCCAACGCCGTCCACACCGTCTTCGGCGGCAACGGCCAGGCGCCCGTCACACCACCAGATTGTCAGTAGTGTCTGACGAGTGACGTTGACCGCAAATCGCACGTTCAGCCGTCACTCGTCACTCGTCACTCGTCACTCGTCACTCGTCACTCGTCACTCGTCACTCGTCACTCGTCACTCGTCACTCGTCACTCGTCACTCGTCACTCGTCACTCGTCACTCGTCACTCCCCATGG
>JAABUX010003332.1_pt1 | contig 21411 bp, 17 predicted proteins | sample 5561851 | NCBI WGS metagenome assembly JAABUX01 (sample SAMN10711883, study PRJNA513361) | rock metagenome | isolation source: Antarctica rocks | place: Antarctica: Victoria Land, Richard Nunatak red sandstone | collected 2016-01-03 | reverse complement strand
TGGTTCGTGGTCTGGTAGTCGTCCACCACGCGCTGGAACCGGCCTATGGCGGCGGTGTACAGCTTCTGCTGCTCGTAGAACCGGCCGACCTCCATCTCCTTGCCGGCGAGGTGGTCGCGGCACAGGTCGATCTTGAGGCGGGAGTCGCGGGCGTAGGCGCTTTCGGGGAAGCGGTTCACCACCTCCTGCAAGGAGGCCATCGCGGCGTCGGTGCCCTTTTGGTCGCGCTGAATGTCTGCGATCTGCTCGTAGTAGCACAGCGCCCGCAAATAATAAGCATAGGACACGTTGGCATTGGTGGGATGCAACTGGATATAGCGGTCCAGCGCGCCCGTCGCTTCAGTGTAGTGGTTCTGCAAGTACTCGGCGTAGCCGTGCATCAGCTGCGAGTTTACCGCCCAGGAGGAGTAAGGATAGTTCTGCTCGACCGTGTCGAACTGCGTCACGGCGGTCGCATAGCGCTTCTGGTTCAGCGCATCGACGCCGTTGTTGTACAGCTCCTCGACCGGCAACGTCGCCGGATCGACCTTGGTGGTCAAGGTGGTGTCTTTGCCGTTCCACGGTGCGATGGAGCTTAGGGTCTCGCACCCGGGCAGGGCCAGCACGGCCGCAAGGCCAGGCAAAAGGCGCAGCGCGGTGCGTCGGGTGCTGATGCTGTTCATGATGCCGGCATATACCATGCTTGGCACCCAAACGAAGTGCTGCGTGCAGCGGAATAGCAGGGTTTACGCGGCTGCACGGGTCCAATCCGCCATGCTGTCCATCCCGGCCTCGCACCAGTTGGCCGCATCCGCGAACAGGGCGCGCAGCAGTTGGTTATTCAACGCGTGGCCGGAGCGGTGGCCAGTGAAGCGTCCATGCAGAACCGCGCCGGCCAGGGCAAGGTCACCGACGGCATCGAGCATCTTGTGCCGCACAAAGTCGTCGGGCCGGCGCAGGCCCGCAGGATTCAGCACGCGGGCGCCATCGACCACCACGGCGTTGTCCAGGTTGCCACCCTTGGCCAGCCCGGCCGCGCGCAGCCCCGCGATCTCGTGCGCCTGCGTGAAGGTGCGGGCGGCGGATAACTCGGTGCGGAAAGCGCTCTCGTCCAGCGTGAACGACAACGCCTGGCGGCCAATGGCGGGTGCGTCGAAGTCGATGGACAGCGCCATGTCCAGGCACGGCATGGCGCCGGGCCGCAGCTCGGCAAAGGCGTCGCCGTCCTCCACTTGCACGGTATGCAGCACCCGCACGGCACGGGCAGCGGCGTCCAACGTCGTGACGCCGGCGCAGTCAATGAGGAATACCCACGGCGCCGACGAACCGTCGAGCACCGGGATTTCCGGCCCGTCCACATCGACGACGGCGTTATCGACCCCGCATGCGGCCAGGGCGGCCATCAGGTGCTCTACCGTGCCGACCCGTGCGTCCGGCTGGTCGGGGCAGGCAAGGACTGTGCTCAGCCGGGTGTCGGCGACGCAGTCGAACCGGGCGGGGATGCGGAGGCCCAGGTCGGTGCGGTGGAATACAACGCCAGTGCCGGCCGGGGCGGGACGCAGGGTGACGTTCACGCGACAGCCAAGGTGCAGACCGACGCCAACGCAGCCGATGGCCGTCTTCAGCGTCCGCTGCGCCGCGCCGTCCCGCAGGGAGCGCAGCATAGAGCCTTCTGTCGCAACGCGGTCGAGCAGTCCATCCATGGCGAAGTCCCTGTATCCGCGGGGTCGTAGCCCCTTGGAGACTCCGGCGCGGCGTCCCCCGCGGCAAATAACGCAGGCTTTCCAGGAACGGCCAAGTCAATCAATGTTTCAGGCTGTTGCGGCCCAACATATTGTTTCTAAACGTTTCTGTTTATCGAAACATCGCAATGCAACACGCCGTCCCAAGTGGATGCTTGGGACGGCGGCATGAACACTAGGACTGCTGGCGGCGCAGGAAGGCCGGAATGTCCAGTGCTTCGTCCGGCTGCTCGGGCGCGGTCATTGCGCCCGGCGTCGCTTGCTGGCCGGGAAAGGACGGCTCGGCGCGTTGCGGCTCGGTCGCTTCCGGTGCGGCCGGGCGGCCCTTGCGCATCGCTCCGGTCATGATGCCGAACAGGCTGCGGGTGGCCGGGGCGGGCGGCGGCGGCTCAGCGGCGCGCGGGGTCTCCGCGAAGGCCGAGCTGTGACGGGGCGCCGACGCCGGGCGCTGCACCGCCGGCTGTGGGGCGTAGGTCCTGGGTGCGCCCTGGGACGCGGCCGACTGCGGCGGTGCGCCCTGCGGCTCGGCCTGCATCTGCGGCGCCGGTTCGGCCATCGCGGCGCGGGGCGTCAGCAGTTGGGCGGGCACGGCCGGCGGGCTGGCCGGGCCGAAGCCGCCCTGGCCGACCGGCGCCGTGCTGATCGCCTGCGTCATCCCGGCGCCGCCGACTGCAACCAGCCGGGGCTTCTGCGCCTCGTTCTGCCCCATGTCGATGCCGGTCGCCACCACCGACACGCGCACCCGGCCGGACAGGTTGTCGTCGATCGCGGAGCCGAAGATGATGTTGGCGTCCTCCGCGACCTCCTCGCGGATGCGGTTGGCGGCCTGATCGACCTCAAACAGGGTCATGTCCTCGCCGCCGGTAATGTTGATCAGCAGGCCGCGGGCGCCAGACATGCTGGTGTCCTCTAGGAGAGGGTTGCTGATCGCGGCCTCGGCGGCGCGGATGGCGCGGTTCTCGCCTTCGGCCTCCCCGGTTCCCATCATGGCCTTGCCCATCTCGGCCATCACGGTGCGGATGTCGGCGAAGTCCAGGTTCACCAGGCCGGGCGCCACCATCAGGTCGGTCACGCCGCGCACGCCCATGTACAGGACGTGGTCAGCCATCTTAAACGCCTCCTTCCAGCCGGTGCGCTCGTTAGCCAAGCGAAACAGGTTCTGGTTCGGGATGACGATCAGCGTGTCCACGTACTGCTGCAGCTCGGCGATTCCCGCGTCGGCGGCCTTGGTGCGGCGCTGGCCCTCAAAGGTGAACGGCTTGGTCACCACCCCCACCGTCAGCACGCCGCGCTCCCGGGCCATGCGGGCGATCACCGGCGCGGCGCCGGTGCCGGTGCCGCCGCCCATCCCGGCGGTGATGAACACCATGTGGGTGCCGTCCAGGTGGCGCATCAGCTCGTCGGCGGCCTCCTCCGCGGCGGCGCGGCCGATCTCCGGCTTCGCGCCCGCGCCCAACCCCTGGGTCAGATGCGGGCCAAGCTGCACCCGGCGGTCGGCGCGGCTGTGCTGCAACTGCTGCGCATCGGTGTTGGCAACGACAAACTCAACGCCCTGCAAGTCCAGCGCGATCATGTTGTCCACGGCGTTGGTGCCTCCGCCGCCGACGCCGATCACGGTGATGCGCGGGGTGAAGTCGGTGTGGTTCTGGACGGGAACAGTGAGGTTCAGGGTCATGGCAGGCTCCAGGGCGGCGGTGCGGCAGGGGTGGACGGGTTTGGGTGAACGGGCGGGGTCTAAACCCTGTCCCGAAGGAAGTTGACGAAGCGGCGCAGGGCGGTGTCCGGCCGGTCATCGATCGTGTCGATATCGGCTATTCGTCGCCCGGCGCCGGTGGCCCAGGCGAGCAGCCCGGCCACGGTGGCGAACGCCGGCCCAGAGGCGCGGTCCGGCAGGCCGCGCAGCGGGGTCGGGCGGCCCAGCCGCACCTGGCGGTCCAGGATGCGGCTGGCCATCTCACGCGCGCCGACAAGCTGGCTGGCGCCGCCGGTCAGCACGAGACGGGTGCCGGCCTCGCGCATCAGCCCGGTGCCCTCCAGCCGGTCGCGCACCAGCTCGAACGTCTCCTCCAGCCGAGGCTTGATGATGCCGACCAGGCGGCTGCGCGGGATCTTCTGCAAGTGCTCCTCCTCCTCGCCCACCATCGGCACGGAGAGGATCTCGCGCTCGTCGTCCGGGCTGCTGTCGGCGTTGCCGTAAACGGTTTTCAGGCGCTCGGCATCGGCGACCGGGGTGCTCAGCAGGCGCGCGACATCGTTGGTGACATGCCCGCCGCCGATCGGCAGTTGCGCGGTGTGCAGCAACTGCCCCTCGCTGAACACGCCCATCGAGGTGGTGCCGCCGCCCATGTCGATGACGGTTGCGCCCAACTGCCGCTCGTCCTCCACCAGGGTGGACAGGCCGGAGGCGAACGGCGCGCTGACCAGCTCCGTCAGGCCCAGCTCGCACCGCTCCAGGGTGAGCTGCAGGTTCAGCAGCGCCGTCGCCCCGGCGTCCAGCACATGCAGGCGGGCGGACAGCGTCTCGCAGTGCAGGCCGCGCGGGTCGGCGACGCCGGAGGTGCCGTCCACCGCGAAGGTCAGCGGCAGGATGTGGATGGTGTCGCGCCCATCGCACAGCGCGCGGCTGCGGCCCTCCTGCACCACGCGCCTCAGGTCGGCGCCGGTCACGGCGCGTCCGCCGACCGGCCACTGCAGATTGAACAGCCGGCTCTCCGGCTGCCCGCAGGTCAGGTTGACGGTCACGGAGCGCAGGCGGTGGTCGGCCATCTTCTCGGCCGCCCCGACGGCGGTGCGGATGCAGGCCTCGACCTCCTCCAAGTCGGTGATCCCCCCGGCGCGCACGCCGCGGGACTGGGTGTGGCCGACGCCCAGCACCCGCAGCATGCCGTCGCCGTCCGCCCGGCCGATCAGGCAGCACACCTTGTTGCTGCCGATGTCCAGCGCCCCGAACAGGCCGGCCCGCAGCGGACGCGGGCGGGCCGCCGGATCGGGCTGCGGCAGGCTGCGGCCATGGGTCATGTCGTTCATGCCATCGCCCCTAGGTCGGCCGCCGCGGGCCGGACGGCACGGGACCAGGCACCTGCTGCGGCCGGACCACCAGGCGGTCCGGCAGCCGCAGGTCCAGGGTCTGCAACGGACGGTCCAGCAGCGCCTGGCTGTCCTGCATCTCGACCAGCTTGGCCAGCGCTGCGGCCTCGGCGCCCTCGGGCAGCAGCACGTCGGCGCCGTTATTAAGATGTAGGTTCCAGCGCCGCTCGCCCACGCGGACCACGGCGGAGACGCGTGCGCGCAGGCTGGGCTGCGCCGTCAGCAGGTCGAGCAGCGCCGCCGCGTGCTCCGGGGCGCCGAGTCCCACGACCAGCGGCAGCGTGGAGAAGGCGACGGCGTCCTTGGCCGGGTTCTCGTCCGTGACCACCTGGCCGGTGCGGTCGATCAGCACGAACTTCCCCGCGTTCTGCCAGACCGCGAACGGCCGGCGCTCGGTGAGGTGCACGACGATGGTGCCGGGCAGGCGCCGCTCGACGGTGGCGTGCTGCACCCAGGACAGGCCTTCGATGCGGGTGCGGGCCGCGTCCAGCGAGACGCCGAGCAGCTTGTCCCCGACCGAAACGCCCAGCGCGGCGCGCAGCAGCGGTTCCGGCGTGCTGGTGCGGCCCTCGACCACCACCTGGTCCACCCGCAGGCCGGCGAAGTTGCCGATGCGCTCCCGCAGCGATGCGACGGTGCTGATGGGCTGCACGCTGCGCGCCACCAGGCCGACGGCGGCCACGACGAGCAGGGACGCCAGGCCCCAAACCAGCGGGCGCACCAGGCGCCGCCAGCGGCGGAGCAGCAACTGCCAGCGCGTGGGCCGGTCGCCGCGGCCCCGGCCGGCGCGCGGGATGGAGCGCGGGTCCAGCGGCAGCGGCGGCTTGGCCGGGGTGCGTCCGGGTGCGGCAAGCGGCGGGGGGCCACCGGCCCCGGGACCGTTCATGCCCGACATGCGGCGTTCTCCACCATCCAGGCGCACAGGTCGGGGAAGCCGATGCCCAAGTAGGCCGCCTGCTCCGGCAACAGGCTGGTGGGGGTCAGGCCGGGCTGGGTGTTGACCTCCAGCAGCACCAGGCGGCCCGGCTCCCCGGCGGTGTCGTCGTAGCGCAAATCGGCCCGGGTCGCGCCGCGGCACCCCAGGGCGCGGTGGGCCGCCAACGCCACGGCCATGGCCTGCTCGTAGGCCGCAGGGTGGACGGCGGCGGGGACCTGGTGGCGGGACCCGCCCTCGGCATACTTGCTGTCGTAGTCGTAAAAGCCGGCGCTGGCGTGGATTTCGGTCACCGCCAAGGCCTGGTCGCCCATGACACCGACCGTCAGCTCGCGGCCAGGCACGAACTCCTCCACCATCACGCTGCGGCCAAAGCGCCAGCCGCGCGCCAGGCTGGCCCGGCGGTTGCTGCCCTCGTGCAGGATCTCCACTCCGACCGAGGACCCCTCGTTCACCGGCTTCAAGACGTAGGGCAGCGGCATCGGGTCCTCGGCCTCAAGGTCCGCCACATCCACCATGCGCCCCCGCGCCACCGGCAGCCCGGCGGCGGCGAACACGGCCTTAGCCGCCTCCTTGTCCATCGCCAAGGCCGAGGCACGGACGCCGGAATGGGTGTAGGGGATGCCCAGCCAGTCCAGCACGCCCTGGATCGCGCCATCCTCGCCGAACCGGCCGTGCAGCGCGTTGAACACCACGTCCGGCGCGGGCGTCAGGGCCGCGATCACCGCGCCGAGGTCGCGCCCGACCAGCACCGGGACTACGTCGAAGCCGGCGTCCTCCAGGGCGGACACGACCTGCACGCCGCTGGACAGGCTGACCTCCCGCTCCGCCGAGATGCCGCCGTACAGGACCACGACGCGCTTCATGCCTGCCCCCCCGCCTGAACCCCGCCTTGAACCCACATCGTTCCGGGAACGCCGATGCGCTTGATCTCCCATTCGAGCGTCACGCCTGACATCGCATGGACCCGGCGGCGCAGCTCCTCGCCCAGGCCCTCCAGGTCCGCAGCCGTCGCCCCGCCGGTGTTGAGCAGGAAGTTGCAGTGCTTCTCGCTGCACTGCGCGCCGCCACGGGTCAGGCCGCGCCCCCCCGCTGCATCGATCAATTCCCACGCCTTCATGCTGTCCGGGTTGCGGAAGGTGGAGCCGCCGGTGCGGGCGCGGACGGGCTGCGTCGCCTCCCGGCTGGCGCGGATCGCGGCCATGCGGGCGGCGATGCCCACGGGGTCGCCAGGCTGCGCGCGGAAGCGGGCGCAGGTCACGACGGCGCCGGGCGGCAGGCTGGCATGGCGGTAGGCGAAGGCCAGGGCGGCGGCCGGCAGGCGCACCTGCTCACCGGACCGTGTGACGAACTCCGCCCAATCAAGGCAGGACGCGACATCGCCGCCATACGCGCCCGCGTTCATCGCCACCGCGCCGCCGACGCTGCCGGGGATGCCGGATAGGAATTCCACTCCCGTCAGCCCGGCCTGCGCCGCATGTTCGGCCACCGTCGCGTCCAAGCAGGCAGCCCCGGCGACGATGCCATCCGCCTCGACCCGAACCTCGTTGAACCCGCGCGCCAGCCGCAGCACCACGCCATGGATGCCGCCGTCGCGGACGATGATGTTGCTGGCCGCGCCCAGCACCTGAACCGGCACGTCATGCGGTAGGGCGGCCAGGAACCCCGCCAGGTCGGCGGGACCAGCCGGGCGCACCAGGGCCTCCGCAGCGCCGCCGACGCGGAACCAGGTGGCGGGGGCCAGCGGCGCATCGGCCTGCACCCGTCCGCGGATCGGCGGCAGGCGGTCGGCCAGGTGCGGCAGGGCGCGCGCGGCGATCATCCGGCCCGCCTCGTGCTGCGGGCCTGCAGGGCGGCCAGCTCCGCCGGCAGCGCCGCCGCCCAGGTGGTGACGGTGCCCGCGCCGAGGCAGATCACGAAGTCGCCGGGCCGGGCGATGGCGTGGACCATCTCGCCCAAGTGCTCCGGGCCGGGCAACGGGACGACGCTGCGGTGGCCGCGGGCGCGGATGCCGTCCACCAGGTCGTCGCGCGACACGCCGGGGATCGCCGTCTCGCCAGCGGCATACACATCGGCAATGATGACGGTCCCGGCGTCGTTCATGCAGGTGCAGAACTCGGGGAACAACGACTGCAGCCGGCTGTAGCGGTGCGGCTGCACGACGGCGATCACGTCCCGCGCCCCGGCCTGCCGCGCGGCCTTCAGCACGGCGGCGATCTCCACGGGATGGTGGCCGTAGTCGTCGATGACGGTGATGCCGCCGCTCTCCCCGGTCTTGGTGAACCGCCGCTTCACGCCGCGGAACCCGGCGAACGCGCTGCGGATGGTTGCGTCGTCCACGTCCATCTCCACCGCCACGGCGACGGCGGCCAGCGCGTTCTGCACGTTGTGCGCCCCCAGCATCGGCAGGCGGAACGGCCCCATGCGGCGGCTGCGGCCCCGGTGGCGGTCGGTCAGCACGACCTCGAACGTTGCGCCCAGCTTGTCCATCACCATCCGCTCCGCCCGCACATCCGCCTGCTGGCCGAAGCCGTAGGTGACGACTCGGCGGTCGCTCAGCCGCGGGATCATTTGCTGCACGCCGGGATGGTCGATGCACAAGACGGCAAACCCATAAAACGGCACGTTGGACACGAACTGGTCGTAGCCGGCGACCATCGCCTCGGCGCTGCCCCAGTGGTCCAGGTGCTCGGCGTCCATGTTGGTGACGATGGCGATGCAGGCGGGCAGGCGCAGGAAGCTGCCGTCGCTCTCGTCGGCCTCCACCACCATCCACTCGCCCTCGCCCAGGCGGGTGTTGCTGCCGTAGGCGTTGATGATGCCGCCGTTGATGACCGTCGGGTCCATGCCGGCGGCCTCCAGCACGCAGGCGACCAGGCTGGTTGTCGTGGTCTTGCCGTGGGTGCCGCCGACCGCGATGGCCCAGCGCAGGCGCATCAGCTCGGCCAGCATCTCGGCCCGGCGGACCACCGGCACCAGCTTGGCGCGGGCGGCCATCACCTCGGGGTTGTCGCGCTTCACGGCGGTGCTGACGACCACCACCTGGGCGTTGGCGACGTTGGCGCCGTCATGGCCGATGGCGATGGGGATGCCGGCGTCCTTCAGGCGGCGCACGTTGGCGTTGTCGCTGATGTCGCTGCCCTGCACGGCGTAGCCCAGGGTGTGCAGGACCTCGGCGATCCCCGACATGCCGATGCCGCCGATCCCGACGAAGTGGATCGTGCCGATGCCCAGGGGGAGAGCCCTCATGCGCGTGCCTCTGCTTGGTTGTGCGGCACAGCCTGATCCTGGCCATCCTCGCCTTGCCCGGCTTTGCCGCCGCCGGCCTTGTCACCGATCGCGGCTTCAACCAGGTCGGCCAAGCGGGTGGCGGCGTCGGGGATGCCGTTCCGGGCGATGCGGGCGGCGGCGGCGATCAGCGCGAGCGGGCTGGTCAGCAGCGGCGTCAGCGCATCGGCCAGCGCGGCGGGGGGCAGCGCCGCCTGGTCCAGCACCTCCGCGCCGCTCGCGGCGGCGTTGAACGCCTGGTGGTTGTCGATGGCGCCGGGCAGCGGCACGAGCAGCGCGGGGCGGCCGACGGCGCACAGCTCCGCAACGGTGCTGGCCCCGGCGCGGGCGATCACGCAATGCGCCGCGGCCAGGCGGGCGGGCAGGTCCGGGAAAAACGTCGCCAGCTCGGCGGTGATGCCCGCCTCGGCGTAGGCAGCGCGGACGCGGTCCAGATCCTCGGCCCGGCACTGCTGCATGACCTGCACGCGCCGGCGCAGGCCCGGCGGCAGCAAGGCCAGGGCCGGCGGCACCAGGTCGCTGAACACCCGGGCGCCCAGGCTCCCCCCCGTAATAAGAACCCGCACGGCTCCGACCGGCGGGGTGTAACCCTGGCCGGCCAGGGCGCGCACCGCAGGCCGCACGGGATTGCCGGCGTGCGCGGCGCGAACGCCCTCCGGCACGCGCTGCGTATCGGCGACGCCCAGCGCCAGACGGTCGGCGAAGCGCGCCAGCATCCGGTTCGCCCGGCCCAGCACCGCGTTCTGTTCGTGCAGCACCACCGCCGGGCGACGGCGCAACCCACGGGTGGCCAGCACGGGCGCAACGCTCGGATATCCACCGAAGCCGACCACAGCCGCCGCGTCCAGCCCCGCCAGCAGCCCGCGCGCCTGCACCGTGCCTGCCGCCATCGCCATCGCCGCCAACCCGCCGCGCAGCAGCCCGCGCCCGGCAATCCCCGCGCCGCGCAGCACGAACGCCTCGCCGGCCGGGAACGCAGGCAGCGTGCCGCTGCGCCCGTCGGTCATCAGCACGACCCGGTGCCCACGAGCGACCAGCTCCGCCGCCAGTGCCTCGGCCGGGAACAGGTGGCCCCCGGTGCCGCCCGCGGCGACCACGATTGGACGTGCAGCCGGCCCCCTCATCGCGCGGCCTCCCAGCCCGGCTCGGTCCGAGTGCGCCGGCGGGTCAGCGCCAGCAGCATGCCGACACCGAGCGCCACCGCCAGCACGGACGATCCGCCATACGACACGAAGGGCAGGGTCATTCCCTTGGTCGGGATCAGGTGCAGCGAGGACGCCATGTTGACGAACGCCTGCAAGCCAAAGCTCGTCGCCAGCCCGGCCGACGCCAGCACGATGAACAGGTCGCCCTCGGCCAGCAGGCGCAGCAGGCCCCGCAGCACGATGAACGCGAACAGGCCCAACACCAAGACGCAGACAACCAGGCCGAACTCCTCGCCCATGACCGCGAACACGAAGTCCGCGTGGGCGTCCGGCAGCATGTCCTTCACGCGCCCCTCGCCGGGACCACGCCCGAGCAATCCCCCATTTCCAAAGGCTTCAAGAGCAGTGTTCACCTGGTAGCTGTCGCCCGACGTGGGATCGAGAAAGCGCGTCACCCGGCTGCGGACGTGCGGGAAGAAGGCGTAGGCTGCAGCCGCCATCGCCACCAGCCCGCCCGCCGTCACGCCCACCATCGCCAGGTTCAGCCCGCCGATGAACAGTTGCGCGAAGAACACCGCCGTCACCACGGCCAGCATCCCCATGTCCGGCTGCGACTTCAGCAGCAGGGCGATGACGACATAGACAGCCCCGGCCAGGACCATGCCGGGGAAGTTGCGCAGCCGCTGGCCCTCGCTGAGCAGCCAGGCGGCCGCGACGGCAAAGCAGGGTTTCAGGAACTCGCTGGGCTGCACCGTCATGCCGGGCACGCTGATCCAGCGGCGGGCGCCCTTGATCTCGACGCCCGTCACCAGCGTCATCAGGGTCAGCACCAGGGCGATGCCGCAGCCCAGGATGGCCAGGCGGCGGACGTCGCGCGGGGACAGCAGCGACACGCCGACCACCACCAGCCCGGCCAGGGCGAGGAACACCACCTGTTTCAGGATGAACACGTCGCGCGATACGTGAATGCGCTCGGCCACTGACGGCGACGCGGCCAGCATCATGACGCAGCCGCAGCCGATCAGCGAGCCGACGGCCGCCAGGGTCCAGCGGTCCACGGTCCACCACCAGCGGCCGAGCACGGAGTCGTCGTTGCGGGACACGGCAGGCATCAGGCGGCTCCCTGCATCTGCTGGATGGGCATGTGCAGCGTGGGCATGTGCTGCATGGCCGCGAGGGCAGCGAAGCGGTCGCCCCGAGCCTCGAACCCGGTGAACTGGTCGAAGCTGGCGCAGGCTGGGGACAGCAGCACCACGGGGGCGTCCAGCCGGCGGGCAGCGGCGGCGGCCAGGGGCACAGCGGCGTCCAAGGTGCCGGCCATGCTGTGCGGGATGCCGGCGTCGGCCAAGGTCGCCGCCAGCAACGAAGCGTCCTGGCCGATCAACATGGCATGGGCGATGCGGGGCAGCAGGGGGCGCAGCGCCTCGATGCCGCCGGCCTTCGCCTGGCCCCCGGCGATCCAGACCAGGCGCGGGTAGCACACCAGGGCGCGGGCGGCAGCGTCTGCGTTGGTGGCCTTGCTGTCGTTCACCCAGGCCACGCCGTCCACCCGCGCCACAAGCTGCTGCCGGTGCGGCAGGCCGGCGAACGTGGCGATGCCGCGGGCGATGGCGCCGCGGTCCGCCCCAAGCGCCCCTGCGAGGGCGGCAGCAGCGGCGGCGTTCTGGGCGTTGTGCATGCCGGGCAGGGCAGGGGCCTCCGCCATCGCCAGGACCGGTCCGGCCGCGTCGCGCAGCATGGCGCCGTCGCACCAGACGGTGGCGGGCCGGTGGCCCGAGATGGTTGCGGTGCCGGGCAGCGCGGCGCTGTCCGGGTCGTCGATCCCGACCACCGCCGCGTCGCCTGGCCCTTGCCGGTCGAAGACGTGGCGCTTGGCCGCGATGTAGCCCGCCATGTCGCCATGCCGGTCCAAGTGGTCTGGGCTGAGGTTCAGCAGCGTCGCAGCATCGAAGCGCAGGGTGTGCAGCCGTTCCAGCATGTAGGACGACATCTCCAGCACGTACGCGCCGCTGCCCGGCAGCAGCGGCAGCGCCAGGCTTGCGGTGCCGAGGTTTCCGCCGGCCGCATTGGGCACGCCCGCGACAGTCAGGATGTGCGCCAGCAGCGCCGTCGTCGTGCTCTTGCCGTTGGTGCCGGTGATCCCCGCGAACCGCGCGCGGGACCCGGCGGCGCGCACGGCCTGGAACAGCAGCTCAGCGTCGGACAGGATCGGGATGCCCGCCGCCCGTGCCGCCAGCGCCGCCGGATGCGGGGCGGGCAGCAGGTGCGGGATGCCGGGGCTGAGCACCAGGGCGTCGAAGCCTTCCAAGCCCAGTGCCGGGTCATGCAGCATCAGGCCGGCACAGGCGCGAGCGTCCGGCCGGTCGTCCCAGACCGCAACATCCGCGCCTATCGCCAGCAGTGCGCGCGCCACCGGCAGCCCGTTGCGGCCCAGGCCGACAACGGCATAGCGGCGGCCCGCAAACAGGTTCACCGGCCAGCTTATCGGAACCCAGCTCATCGGATCTTCAACGTCGCCAGCCCGACCAGGGCCAGGATCATGGAGACGATCCAGAAACGGATCACGATGGTCGGCTCGGACCAGCCCTTCTTCTCGTAGTGGTGGTGCAGCGGCGCCATCAGGAACACCCGCCGCCCGGTGCGCTTGAACCAAAACACCTGGACGATGACGCTGACCGTCTCCACCACGAACAGCCCGCCGACGATGGCCAGCACCAGTTCGTGCTTCGTCGCCACCGCCACCGCGCCGAGCGCCCCACCCAGCGCCAGGCTGCCGGTGTCGCCCATGAACACCGCCGCGGGCGGGGCATTGTACCACAGGAACCCCAGCCCGGACCCGATCAGCGCCGCGAGGAACACCCCCATCTCCCCCACCCCGGGAACATGGTGCAATTGCAGGTAGTCCGCGAACACCCGGTTCCCCACCAGGTAGGAGATCAGCGCAAACACCGCGGCTGCGATGATCGTCGGCACGATGGCCAGGCCGTCCAGCCCGTCCGTCAGGTTCACAGCGTTGCTGGCCCCGATCATCACGACCATGCCGACCAGCGGGAACAGCAAGCCGAACGGGATCAGCACCTCTTTGAACACCGGCACCGTGAGCGCCGTGCCCAGCGGCTCCCGCGTCAGCAGCATGATCCAGACCGCGCAGCCCAGCCCCATCGCCAACTGCGCCAGCAACTTGCCGCGGGCCGACACCCCCTTGGTGTTGCGGCGGGACAGCTTGAGGAAGTCGTCCATGAAGCCGATGCCGCCATATCCCAGCGTCAGCAGCAGCACCGCCCACACGTAGCCGTTGCGCAGGTCCGCCCACAGCAGGGTGGACAACGCCAGCGACACCAGGATCAGCACGCCGCCCATGGTGGGCGTGCCCTTCTTCTCGACCAGGTGCCGCGCCGGCCCGTCGAGCCGGATTGGCTGGCCGCCGTTCTGCACCGACTTCAGCCAGCGGATGACCATGGGGCCGAACAGGAACGACAGGAACAGCGAGGTCAGGCACGCTGCCCCGGACCGGAACGTGATGTAGCGGAACAGGTTGGCCAGGATGAACTGGTCGGTCGAGAAGCGCGCGAGATAGACCAGCATCAGACCCGTTCCCCAGGCAGCAAGCTTCGCATCGGCCCTTGGGGCAGGCCTTCAAGACGTTCGACGACCAGGCGCATCCGGCTGCCCAGGCTTCCCTTGACCAGCACGGTGTCGCCCGGCCGGATCGCGGCGGCGACCAGCGGCGCCAGCGCGGCAGAGTCCGGCGCATGGACGGCGCGGTGCCCGGCCGGCACGGCGTCGAACAGATGCCGCATCAGCGGGCCGCACGCATACAGCACGTCGGCGTCCGCGGCGACGGCATCAGCCAGGCTGGCGTGCTCGGCCGGGCCGAAGCCGCCCAGCTCCAGCATGTCGCCCAGCACCGCCACCCGCCGGCCCGGCATCGCCCGCAGCACGCCCAGCGCCGCCCGGACCGAGGCGGAGGAGGCATTGTAGCTCTCATCCAGCAGCACGATGTCGCCGAGCCGCTGCTGCTGGCCGCGGCCGGCCACGGGGGACCAGCCCTCCAACGCTGCGGCGGCGCGCGCGGGGTCGAGGCCGAGCGCGTCGCAAGCGGCCAGCGCCGCAACGGCGTCCATCGCCATATGCGCGCCGGGGGCGGCCAGGGTGAACGCAACCTCCTGTCCGCCGACGCTGGCGCGCACCGGACCAGCCGTGGACAGCAACCGGGCGCCGCCCGTCGTGCCGAAGCCGCAGATGGCTGCGCCCTGGGACACACAGGCCTGGGACATGCGGGCAAAGAACGGGCTGTCCGCAGGCAGGACCAGGATGCCCGGCGGCACCAGGCCCTCCCGGATCGAAGCCTTCTCGTCCGCAATAGCCTCTAGGCTGCCGAGGTGGCCGATATGCGCGGCCGCGATGGCGGTGATGACCGCGACGTGCGGCGCAACCAGGCGGGCCAGCGGCGCGATCTCCCCCGCGTGGTTCATGCCGATCTCGGCCACGCAGAAGGCTGCGTCGGCCGGCAGCCGCGCCAGGGTCAGCGGCACGCCCCAATGGTTGTTGTAGGATGCCGCCGAGGCGTGGGTCGGCCCGAAGGCGGACAGGGCGGTGCGCAGCATCTCCTTCGTCGTGGTCTTGCCGACGCTGCCCGTCACCGCGACGACCTTGCCGGCAAAGCGCGCACGTCCGGCGCGGCCCAAGGCGTGCAGGCCCTGCAGGGTGTCGTCCACCACCAGCACCGGTGCCCCCGCGGGCAGCCCGTCCCTGCGATGCACCAGCACCCCGGCCGCGCCACGCGCCAGGGCGTCGGCGGCATGCGCGTGACCATCGCGCTCCCCGACCAGCGCCACGAACAGGTCGCCACGCTGCAACGTCCGCGTATCAATCGACACGCCCTGGGCGTCGAATGGCACCGGCATGACCCCGCCCGTGGCGGCTTGCAGCGCGGCGGCGGTCCAGAGCGGGGTCATGCCGCACCCACCAGGCTGCGGACCACGGACACGTCGTCGAAGGGCAGGGTCTCGCCGCCGATGGTCTGGCCCTGCTCGTGCCCCTTGCCGGCCACGGCGAGCACGTCGCCGGGGCGCAGCCCGTCCAGGGCGGCGGCGATGGCCTTAGCCCGGTCGCCAATATCACGGGCGCCAGGGCAGCCAGCCAGGACGGCAGCGCGTATGCTGGCCGGGTCCTCGCTGCGCGGGTTGTCGTCGGTCACGATCAGCACGTCCGCCAACGTGGCGGCGGCGCCCATCATCGGGCGCTTGCCGGGGTCGCGGTCGCCACCAGCGCCGAACACGACATGCAGCCTGTCCCGTGTGTGCGGGCGCAGGGCGCGCAACAAGCGGTTCAGCGCGTCCGGCGTATGGGCATAATCCACATAGACCGCGGCGCCGTTGGGCAGGGTGGCAGCAAGCTCCATCCGCCCGCGCACGCCGTGCAGGCCCGGCAGCAGGTCAAGCGCCGCATCCGTCCCCGTCACCAGCGCCAGCCCGGCGGCAAGCAGCGCGTTGTCGGCCTGGAACCGCCCGGGCAGCTTGAGGCGTATCTCGTGGCATGTGCCCCCGAACTCCACGTTCAGTACTTGGCCGTCCGGCAGCGGCTTAGCGTGCATCAGACGGATCAGGCTGCCGCCCTCGCAGACAGTGTGCAGCCGCGGGCCGAGCATCTCGCTCAGGGTGTTCAGTGACGCTGGGTCCAAGTCGGCGCAGGCGACAGCGGGCGCATCCCAGGGCAGCACATCCAGAAACAGCCGCAGCTTGGCCGCGCGATAGGCGTCCATCGTGCCGTGGTAGTCCAGGTGGTCCCGCGTCAAGTTGCTGAACCCGGCGGCAGCCAGGCGCACCCCATCAAGCCGGAACTGCTCCAGCCCATGCGAGGACGCCTCCATCGCCACGGCCTGCACGCCGTCCCGCGCCAGGGCGGCCAAGGTCTCGGCAAGGGCCACCGGATCGGGCGTGGTCAGGCCGGGACCGGTCGCGCCGCCGGGTCCGATCAGGCCGAGCGTGCCCAGGCTGGCCGCGGCAACGCCGGACAGCGCCATGATCTGCCGCAGGAACTCGGCCGTGCTGGTCTTGCCGTTGGTGCCGGTGACGGCGACCACCGTGCGCGGCTGCGCCCCGGCGTGCTCCGCGGCCAGGCGGGCCAGGGCGCGGCGCGGCTGCGGGTCGAGCAGCAACGGACGCTCCGGCACCCCGGCAGGCCATGCCGTGCCGGTCCCGGCCAGCACGGCGACGGCGCCGCGCTCGACGGCCTCCCCTATGAAGTCGCGCCCATCCACCCGAGCGCCGGGCAGCGCCGCATACAGCATCCCCGGGCGCACCTGGCGGCTGTCGGCGGTGATGCCGATAACCGAGTCCGGCAGTCCCGGCGGCAGCGCGATGCCCAATCCCGCCAGCATGTCAGTGAACCGCAACGGAGGCCGCCAGCCCCGCCACCCGCCGCGGGTCCGCCGCATCCCCCGCCGGCAGCGCCGCTGGGGCGGGCGACGGGTGTGCCGGCGGCATCTGGCCGTGTATGGCCGACGCGTCGGCAGACGCATGCACGGGATGCCCCGGCTGCAGCGACATCGCCAGGCTGGCCTGCGTCGTGGCCGCCGTCACCGTCTCCGGCATCAGGCCCAGCATCGGCGCAACCCGGGCGATGACGCGGCCCGCGCCGGGCGCGCTGACGGCGCCAGCCGTGGAGTAGCCGCCGGTGCTGGCATTGCCCTTCGGCTCGTCCAGCATGAAGTAAACCGCGTACTTCGGCGCGTTCATCGGGAACACGCTCATGAAGGCGCTGACGTTGGTGTGCTTCTTGTAGGTGTGCCCGCCGACCTTCTCCGCCGTGCCGGTCTTGCCGCCGACGAAGTAGCCCGGCACATCCGCCGGCTTGCCATACCCGTCCGTCACCACCAGCCGCATCAGCTTGCGCAGCGTGTCGGACGTGGACTGCTGCATCACCCGCGTGCCGTCCCGCTGCGTGCCGGCATCGACGGCCAGGATGGTCGGCTTCAGCACGATGCCGCCATTGGCCAGCGCCGCGGTGCCGCGCACGACATGCAGTGGGGACACCGCAATGCCATGGCCGAACCCCACGGTCATCGTCGCGACCTCCTTCCAGTTGACCAAGGGCTGCACGATCGGCTGGCCCTGTTCCGGCAGCTCGATGCCGACGCGGGTGAACATGCCCATCTTGCGCAGCCAGTCCTGCTGCCGCTCCGCCCCGACCGCCTGCGCCATGCGCGCCGCGCCGAGGTTGCTGGAGTACACCAGCACCTCCGGGAAGCTGAGCGCCCGGTGCTTGCCCTGGAAGTCCGAGATGGTGAAGCGGCCGATCTGGATGTCGTGCCCGGCATCATAGCTATTCCAAAGATGCCCGGCGCCGCTGTCCAGCGACATGGCCGCGGTCTGCAACTTGAAGGTGCTGCCAGGCTCGTACATGCCAGTGACGGCGCGGTTGAACCGTTCCTCCGGCTTGGCCTCGCCCTGCTTGTTGGCGTCGAAGTCTGGCAGGCTGACCATGGCGATCACCTCGCCGGTGCGGACGTCCATGACGATGCCGCAGGCGCCGATGGCGCGGAACTCCTCCATCGCCTTCGACAGCTCGTCCCGCACCACGGCCTGCACGCGCACGTCGAGCGACAAGCGCAGCGGCTCCAAGCTGTCGTGCAGAACGTCGTCGAACGCCCGCTCCACCCCGGCCACGCCGTGCGCGTCCACGTCCACGCCGCCGACCACATGCGCCGCCACTCGGCCCTGCGGATAGCGGCGGCGCTCGGACGCTTGGAAGTACACGCCGGGGATGCCGAGGTTGTTCACCTCCAACTGCTCCCGCGGCGAGATGTTGCGGGCGAGATAGACGAAGCCCTTGCTGCTGGCCAGCCGAGTGCGGACCACGTCCAGGTCCAGGCGCGGCAGCACCGACTTTAGCCGGGCGGCGGCAGCGTCGGTGTCCATCATCTCGCGTGGGTTGGCATACAGCCCGGCGGTCGGCAGGGAGACCGCCAGGATCTCGCCGTTGCGGTCGGTGATCGTCGCCCGGCGGTGCGCGACGAGGTCATGGACCGTATCCGTTTCGACCGCTGGTGCGGCGCCCGTGTTGGATGCCGGGGTGGCGTTGGGCAGCCGGGCCAAGTGCTCCAGGCGCTTGGATGCCATCGGGAACACCACCGTTGCGCCGGCCAGCTTGATGATAACGGCCAGGAACAGGACCAGGAAGCTGCCGGCGGCGATCACCAGGCGCCCGCGCGTTTTCTCCAGAGAGGCGCGGCGGGCCAGGTCCGGCGCGGTCACGCGCACGGTCTCGATCCGCGGCGAGGCGTGCAGGCCGCCGGGGGGCGGCGCGTCCGGGCTGGGGGCGGAGGGCGGCGGGAACGCCATGATGCCGGTCAGCGCGCCTGGGCGGCGCCGTAGGGAACGGGCGGCGGCAGCGATGGCCGCGCACCGCCCAGGGCTGATTGGTAGGACGGGGCCGACTGATAAGGGGTTGCCGACTGATAGGCAGAGGCCGGCGGGCTGCTGGCCAGGACAGCCGGAGCCGGGCGTAGGTCGCCATCGCGTGCAGCCGAGGTGGCCATGCCGCGGCTGGGCGTGCTGCTGTTCGGTGCCGACGAGCGCGGCTGGATCGGGGCCGCGCCGATGCTGACCACCGGCGCCAGCGGATGGTGTACCGCCTGCATGGACGGTGCAGGCGGAGCGGGCAGCGACGCCATCTGCACGGCTGGCGGCGGGGCCGGACGGGCAGCGGCGGGTTCGGCACGGTGCTCAGGCTGCGGCACATGCGGCCGTGCCGCCGCGGACGCGACCTGAACCGGAGGAGGCAGCGGAACCGGTGCGGCAGGTGGGACCCGTGCCGCCAGCCGTGCCGCCGGCGCGGCTGGTGCGGCAACCACTGGCGCAGGCACCGGTGCGGAGGGCGCAGCCGCGGCTTCGCCCGTCGCGGGGAGCGCCGTGCCGGGTGCGGCGGGCGGCGGCAAGCGGCTGCCCAGGTCCGCAACGGCCACGAACTGCGTCGGCGCCAGCGTACGCAGGCCCAGATGTTTCTGCGACAGCTCGGCCAGGCGCTCCGGCTCGTTCAGCAACGCCCACTCGGCCTTCATCGCGCCGATGCGCTCGCGCGCCGCCTCGGTCTGCTTGAGCACGCCCATGATCTGCCGGTCCAGCATCTGCGCCTGATGCTTGGTCTGGTACAGGAACAGGCCGGAGGCGACGGCGGCGGACATGCAGATGGCGGTGAAGGGTCGGATCATGCCGGATAGGTCCCTTGATGGCCCGTCTGAGCGGGGCTGGTCTGCAAGCGGGCGAGGGCGCGCAGCCGGGCGCTGCGGGCACGCGGGTTGGCGTGGGCCTCGGCAGCCGCAGGCCGCTGCGCCTTCGAGGTCAGCAGCGCGAAGTCCGGCGCACTACGATCCACCAATCCGCCGGGATCATGCCGCGACGGCCCAGGCGTGCGGCCGGCGGCGTCCTGCATGAAGCGCTTCACCAGCCGGTCCTCCAGCGAGTGGAACGACACCACCACCAGCCGCCCGCCCGGCGCCAGCAGCCGGGCGGCCTGCGCCAGCGCCCGCTCGACCTCGCCAAGCTCGTCGTTCACCCGGATGCGCAGCGCCTGGAAGCTGCGGGTGGCCGGGTCGATGCCGGAGCGGTCGGGCGGCACCACGCCGCGGATCACCGCCGCCAGTTGCAGCGTGGTGGTGATCGGCGCCTCCGTCCGCGCCTGCACGACCGCGCGGGCGATGCGGCGGGACAGCCGCTCCTCGCCGAACTGGTACAGCGTGTCGGCCAGCTCGCCCTCCGGCAGGCCGTTCACCAGGTCGGCGGCGGTCGGCCCCCGGTCATCCGGACCATGCGCCATCCGCATGTCGAGCGGCCCGTCGCTTCGAAAGCTGAAGCCGCGGGCGGGGTCGTCGATCTGGAACGACGAAACGCCGAGGTCCAGCACGACGCCGTCCAACGCCGCCACGCCGCGGGCCGACAGCAGGTCCAGCATGTCGCCGAAACGGCCCTGGACCAGGTGCAGGCGGTTGGGATGCTGTGCCGCCAGCGCCGCGCCACGGGCGATGGCGTCCGGGTCGCGGTCGATGGCCCACACCGTGCAGGCGGCTGCGTCGAGGATGGCAGCGCTGTAGCCGCCGCCGCCGAACGTGCCATCCAGCAGCACCTCGTCAGCCGAGGGCGCGAGATAGCGCAGCACCTCGGGCAGCATGACGGGCACGTGCTGCATCAGGCGTTGCCCTCCGGCTTGGCGGTGGCGAGCGTGCTGGGCAGCGAGATGTTGCGGCTGCGGGTACGCTCCCGCGCCTCGGCCCGGCGCCGGTCGGCTGCGGCAGGCTCCCAGATCTGGAACGTGCGGCCCATGCCCATGAAGGTCACGGCGTCCGTCAGCGCGGCATGAAGCTTGAGGTCCTCCGGCAGCACGATCCGGCCCTCCTTGTCGGCCTCGACCGGGTAGGCGTCGGAGTACAAGCTGGTGGTGAAATCCTCCTGGTCGTCGCTGAACAGCGCCAGGCGGTCCACCGGGGCGTCCAGCGCATCGAACACGCTGCGCGGCCAGGCCTCGATGCAGAAGTGCTTGTGCGACGGGCGCAGGACCAGGGAAGCCGTTCCGTCGGTGCCGCGCAGGGCGGTGCGGAAGGCTGCGGGAACGGACACGCGCCCCTTGGCGTCAAGGCGGTTCTGGTGGGTGCCAAGGAACTGGGTCATCCGGACTGCCGCCCCTGTTCATTTCACCTTACCCGTCCTGCTGCGGGCCGCCCCCCAAGAGCGCACATTATAGTGAACAGATGGGATGCCATGGGCTACCATGGGCAAACATGGGCGTCAAAGGGATTAGATCGGTTGGGACGACAAACGGTTGCAGAAACCTGTATAGATTCAACAAGGCTTCAATATCGGGTCGCACATGCGCGTATTTGCATCAGCAACGTCCCAGTCGTCCCGGTTCGCTCCTGTGGACAAATCGGGGGACAAATAATAGAAATATGTGGATAAGCGCCAGACGGCCTGTAAGCCGGGTTCTGTCCGCCGCCGCCTACCTGCGCAGGCAGTTGCGGGACGACCATTCCTCTGGGGCGGGCATCGCTGCGCGCCTCACGCGACCAACCCGGGCGGCGGGACGGGAACGCCCCTGCGTCACGTTCCGGGCTTCCCCGATTCGCCGCCGGCCACCCCTATTCGGTCTTGCTCCCGGTGGGGTTTACCCTGCCGCCCCCGTTGCCGGGGGCGCGGTGCGCTCTTGCCGCACCGTTTCACCCTTGCCCGCGTCCCATGAC
>JAABUX010003331.1_pt1 | contig 21413 bp, 23 predicted proteins | sample 5561851 | NCBI WGS metagenome assembly JAABUX01 (sample SAMN10711883, study PRJNA513361) | rock metagenome | isolation source: Antarctica rocks | place: Antarctica: Victoria Land, Richard Nunatak red sandstone | collected 2016-01-03 | reverse complement strand
GGAGGGTTGGGGGCGATGGGGATGGATCTGGATATGAAAGTCGGATTTGGGAGTTTTCGAGCGGGGGCGGAGGGGATGGATGGGGATGTTTGTGGGAGGGGGAAGGGTTGGAATTCGGGATTTGGAGAAGATTGGGCTGGTGTTGGTGTTGGAAGAGGGATTGAAATGGTAGAGGGGATAAAGAGGAGGGGGGAAGGGGGTTGGCGATGATGGGGTGGTGAGTTGGGATGTGCTTTGCAGGGAGGTGCAACTTACATTGTAGGCGCAATGTATTTTTGAAATGGAATTACCATAGGTCAAGAAAAGAAAGGTACCAACTCATGAAATATCTTGTAGGTCAGATGAAAGTGTTGTAACTCTGGCAGGGGTTTGTATCTATCTCTTGCTGTCGAAGGATATGGGTAAGTGGCTGTTAAGTAATGGTGGATGTTGTAGTCAGAACGAACATACATGAGGCTGCTAAAATCATATCTGCACGACCTGGATATTGCTTGGATGCCACGAAGAGGAACACTTCCTGAATGAGGGAAACTCACGGTATGTCATTGCCAAAGAGGATGAGCTTCGTTTTTGGAGGTCTATTTTCCTGCTAGTATCGATAGAAATGAGCCCGTTGTGCAGGGTCTTGAAGGAGATTATCCCCAAGCGAGCCGTGCTAGAAAGATACTATTTATCGTCTAGAAGCATAAAACCATGTCGCATTATCTCATAATCCATGTAACTCCGCAGTAATAGAGCAAAGAAAGCTTAAGTCCAAGCTCATGATTCTTCCTGTGTCTCCGCATTGGAGTTGTCACAAGCAGTGACAAGGTCACCTAATCCTGCCTGGTCAAAACGGTACTTCTCACGGAGAGCCTCGCCCATGTTGATGTCGATGGTAGGCTTGCCGTTGGAATGCTGGCTTGCCAGTCCAAGTTTCTTGTCTGCGGGTGATGAGCTGAGTTTTGGTGGGAAATCACGATGACAAGATTGAGACCTACTAGCGAGGACCCATTCGATGCCTTCCTCTTCCATATCAGCGGCAAGCTGCATTTCGGCCCATGTGTCAGCAGCGTTGCAAAGTCCATGGTAAGCGATGATCCTCCTGAACCATGGGGTCTTGGACCCTTTGATCAACCGGCTTCGTTTCTCGGCTTCTTCGTCTGCGAGACCTTGAAGTCAGTAATAGCATCTGGAGAGTAACGTAGTGAAATGAGAAATTGACGGAAAGTCTTCCAACTGATGCCCTGCAGTTTGATACACTAATCGGAGTATTTGGACAACTTTAAAGGCAATAATTTCAGAATATGTGGCGAAAATCGGAGAATTTAGGAAAACAACTCCGAGAGATCGCTTACCAAGGCTGGCTTCCGTTTCTCTTTGAGCTCTGATAGCGGCTTGGTTGGCGTTGCTTAGGCTGTTACCGCCGAATAGAGAGGTCGATGATGTCTCAGTGCTGCTTCGAGATCTCGCAGCAGTGATAGCTTCTTTGACACGGTCATTGCGGAATTTCATTCTCTTTCGCTTACGGCATGCTTGGACGGTCTCTCTGATAGCGTGTCCATCGAGCTTGCCGAAGCCTTTGTCATCCGCACCCCCGTCGATACCCAGACCCGTCTCTATACCGTTGTTCCTTAGAGCTTGCTTGTCGATGTCATCGAAGAAGAGGTCGCGGCACACGGTGGAAGCACCAAACTCTAGGTGAACAAGATTCTTACCGTATTCACGAACCAATGGGCACAAGTGTACTACCTCTTGGAAGGCGTGAAAGCCATCGTCTTGGATGTCGGCACAGAAAATGACTAGACGCTTCACTTGGGGAGGTGCATGGTAGATCAACTTTGACATCGTCTCGTAATCAAGATTACAAAACCTGAGTTCCAGACATGTGAGATTCGAGGCTACCGCGCTCGGATTTCCCAGCAGCTGCACAAGTAGAGGAGAATTGATTTCAGGAGGACATTCCAGAATGATGCTTTGGAATTTCTTCAGACCTCCCGTGTTGCCTATCATCTCTGTGCTGGGTAGATACATGCCATGATTGGCCGGAGCACGAGCCGAAGCACGACGAGGTCCAAAGCGAGAAGGTCGACCTGGGGAAGGGGAGGCTGCGAAATGGTTGGCAGAAGCTTGGTACCGCTTCTGCAGGTCAAGACTTGTATTCGCGGGTGGGGTGCTTGCCCAGTGATGTCGTATCTCAAGGTCAGAGCAATCTGGAAATACCTCACCACTGACGAAAGGTCGCCAGAATTTGGCATTGGGGAAACAGGGCGTTGAATCGCTCGCATGGTTAAGTGTGTCATCCGGATCATGCTTCCCAATATACACGACTAGTTTGGTAACACGAGGGAACGTTTCAGTTCCCAGCGCTGAGACGGGGCTGCGCGAACAGTGACAATGCGAGAAGCACAACGTGAGTGCCACGTTGGGACACCGTCGCGCAATGGCTTGGACAGTCCGCGAGATCATCACGGCTGGTGCGGGTTGGCCGTCGTTCTTCGTTGGATCAATTGTAAGATCCATGAATTTCGTCTGGTCTAGACAATCTTGTTTTGACCATGTTTGATCTGCTTTCCCCATGTAGGTCGCCTCAGAAATGGTTCGCGAGAAGAGTACGAGGGAGCTGAAAGTGCCAATGCTCGGGTGACGGTAAAGGACTGGGCGAACAAGCTGGTAGATTGACTTTCTAGCCAGCGACAATTTTGAGATATCGGACTGAAAAAGGAAGCTGCATGTATAGCTCCTGGCATGATGGATTAGTACCAGGCGTCTTGACTGAGGTGTGGAAATGCAGTCACCCACGCTAATTCTGGAGGCAGCGTGTCGAAAGAGTTCTTGTTGCTCATCTTGTCACTTTGCTCGAAGTCAATCGTTGGAGTCGTCCTGAGATCCATAGTCGCTCGATGTCAATGGCATCTGAGAGACCCGAAACAAGGCTGTAAATTAGTGTGTAGAGCCTTATCTTAGCGGCGGAAGCTAGTTCGTCATACGCTAAACTCAAAGTATTTTTGGAATTTGAGCCGCGTCGCTCCTTATCGCCGCTCTCGAAGTCTTGACAAAGCCTCCAGGATACGAAACTCGCAGATCCCCGTATCGCTCACTCATCACTGGGATCACCTCTGCGATTTCGTCTTCTGCCTGTCGTTTCTCTAAAACCTGCATTTGCGCATCATGAAATCTCCTTTGGCCCAGTAATATTTCTCGTCCCGCGTCGAGGCAATGCATTCGACGAAATGTACGTGTACCATTGCACACTTCTCAATGCCCAAGGCTCACGTGCTGGCTTCTTAGGGCAATATGGGATCATATTCGATGCTGGCTCATCGGTAAACCAAACTTACCCTACAGTGTCTCCTTGTTCTCTAACGTAGCACAGGGTACGCGTCTACACATCTATCGATGGCTCAATAGTCAGATAGCCCGCAAAGTAGCAAACTCAAAGCAATTGCAATCTCTGCCGGTGCTCGAAACCAAGGGGGAATGGACCAAGAAGATACACCCAGGTTCGTCCTAGATTCCAGCTCAGGCATTCGCAGCCCAATGAAGTTCACCATGTCTAGGTATATCGACGTTTGGCAAGAAACCTGATCGCGTGGGCCCAGACCATCTAGAGGAGCTCTTCAAGAAAGCAAGAAAGGTTATCCCTGAGGAGGCTGTCAAAGACACACCAGTCTTTCTGCTTGCTACGGCTGGCATGCGATTGTTGCCGGAAGATCAGCGCAATGAACTCTTACGGCAGATATGCTCCTACACTCGTTCACATACCATGTTCCAGCTCCCAGAATGCGATGTGCATATACAGGTAATACCTGGTGAGGTGGAGGGGCTGTACGGATGGGTTGCAGCAAATTATCTTATTGGGGGCTTCGATTCGCCAAAGGAGCATGCCCATGGGAAGGATCATCATACATATGGCTTTTTAGACATGGGAGGAGCATCCGCACAAATTGCCTTTGCGCCCAATGCCACAGAAGCCGATCGCCACGCGAACGATCTGAAGAGGTTACGCTTGAGAACAATAGATGGTACGATTGCCGAATATAAAGTCTTCACAACTACCTGGCTTGGCTTTGGTGTCAACGAGGCCAGGAAGCGCTACATCGAAGCGTTACAAGAGGCCAGTGGTGCGGTTGATACAAAGGTTCTTCAAGATCCTTGCCTTCCTGCCGGTCTGAGCATCACCACCAAAGGCGATGTCTTCTTACCGGGATCCAAAGAAGTCAACGGTCAAACTCCGACCTTAAAGGGAACAGGCAAATTCGACACATGTCTTACCAACACCCTACCTCTGCTTGAGAAAGACCACATCTGTAACGACGATCCGTGCCTTCTCAATGGGGTTCACGTCCCAGCGATCGATTTTGATGTCAACCATTTTGTTGGGGTCAGTGAGTACTGGCATACCACCCATGAGATATTTGAGGATGCACATCATGATAAAGCCTATGATTTCCACACGTACCAAAAGCGTGTTGAGGAGTTCTGCAGTCAGGATTGGGACATCATCAGCAAAGGGATTGGGAAACATAAGTGGGGGAAAAAGGTGGATGAGAAGACAGCGATAGAGGTGTGCTTCAAGGCCAGTTGGCTGATCAACATTCTACATGAAGGCATTGGCATACCCAGGATAGGATTGGAGGCAGTTCAGGAAGGAACACATAATGGCACGAAGAAGGTACTGGACAACGCAAAGAGCAAAGGCTACACGTCGTCTTTCCAGGCTGTGAACAAGATCGACGATACAGAAGTCAGCTGGACCCTTGGCAAGATGGTACTTTATGCGTCCAGCCAAATTCCTCCCACGAGCGGAGACGCATTACCTGTGGGCTTCGGCAGTAACACCGGGCCTGGCATCCCGTCCGACTTCCAATACGCAGGTTCCAAATTCCCTACCATCATCTCGGCAAACACCACTGCCAGTGACGAAACAGATGATCATTGGCATGATACGCTCTTTCGAGCCTCTTCTCCACGCCGAATTCCCGGATTCCTGCTCTTCATACTAATCTTATGCGTTGCACTTTACCTTCTCTTAGGTCGTGTACGTCGTCAACGTATCTACAGCAAGATCTCATCCCCCTCAAAACGAGCAGGTGCCTCCCAGCGCAACTTCTTCGGCGGAAAAATACCCTTCCTTCGCTCAACCAACAGCCTAGGTAGCTACGAGCGCGTGCTCGAAGAAGGGCCCACAGCCGACACCTTCGAGCTAGGGTCCATAGATGGTACCGACGACGTCGATACCTCGGACTCATCGAGCAGCTCCCACAAGACATCCGGATGGGCCACCCCTCGCAGTCGTAGCAGCGTCGCTGTCAACGAATCCCGTGACCGCTTCGAGAATCTAGGCAGCGGACCGGGACTGGGACTTTCTGCCAATCCGATGGAGCGCAGTGGGTTGGTTGGTAGGACTGAGAGTAGGGAACGTATCCTTGGTATGGCCGAGGGGAGAAGATCGAGTAGAGGTAGCCCGGCACGATCGAAAGGCCTGGCGTTGGCGCGCTTGGTCGAGGATGAATGAGAGAGAGACATCGAGAGCGTCTAGCAACAGGCTTAACCATCAAGCCATTCAATGTACAGAGGGCAGAAAGACGGCGAGGATTCGGTATTGCGTACCCTTGATAACGAAGGACTCATATACCAAGAACCTAGACGAAGAAACCGGCGACGAAGGCAGCAACGACGCAGCAAACAAAGGCCGCCATACCCCCCAAGCCGCAAGGAAGCGAAGACGGATGCGAACGAAGCATGGCTGAAACCTAGGTCTATGACCGGTATTCTACAGAAACATCCAGCCAGCAAAACTCACCCTCAACCTTGACTTTGCGATCAACATCAAACCCCTACGACGGGCGCCTTCTCCACCAGAATCCTCAAAGATACCACGGCTCCTCCACACATAAAACACGCCACACACCCCAGTCCGTCCAAATAAATCACCACCTCATAGTCTATCTGCGCACGAAGCGCTCCTCTCATCGTATCCCAGCAACTCTACAACGCCTGCCTATTCGATACGATTGGTAATCGGTCGGTCCGTCTTTTCGAAGCTCTTAGAGACGGCTACGGCTACTTGAGCGCTGTTCTGGTGCGGTGGGAAAGATGTTTTGTCAGATCTCTGTCTGTCTGGCAAACAAACGACGGTGGCATAGCGCCTGCGGTTCATTTCAGGCGGGATTTCTGCTTGTTGCGGTTGGCGGGTGGGACATGATCTAGAAACATGGTCAACGAGGAATGGCATGGCGGGATCAGAGCCTCGAATCATCGTCACAGTTCGGGGTTTCTCACTGGATGGATGATAGGTGCAATTGACGTTAAAATGCTAAAATGGTCAAAAGCGAGAGATTCGGTCGAAGTAGACGATGAAAGTTGCTTTGATGTAAAGAGTAGATAGATGGTCTAAGATGTATGATACAGTACAGCGCTCAGACAGCAGGCCAGATACCGTAGTCATCAAAACCGTCAGATGGTAGTCCCCAGATATGTGCAGTCATGGAAATCCTTCATCCCCATCGGAACACCAACAACAGAAATCCTAGTCATCCCGAAATATGGACAAGGTATGTCGCTCCGTCCATCTCCTATATTTTCCTGAGGTCATGATTCGCTTTCCTGATCGCTAATCCAATCCTTTTCATGCTGCCAATTGCGTTTTATCATTCATATCACCACCCATACAATGCATATCAAAAGTCAAACCCGTAATCCAGAATGTCACAAATCGCTCAGCCAACGGCTGGTTGCATCTCACATCTATAGCGAGACCCGCAAACACCATTATCGAAACAGGGTATATTAGTCGAGACCGCGAATCCACAGGTCGTCCATATAAGGGGTATCATAATAGTGATGGCGACGAGAAGAAGAGCAGCCAGTGGATACCAAAGAGTGTGGGGCGTGCCGGTAGTGACGTTCGATACAATAGACCGTCATCATTGACGACTTGCGAGATCCCAGATCTGCGGGCGCCTACCACTGACGCTGGTAGGTCTGTTGTTGCATCATGGCGGGAGAAATGGAAGATGGAGGCGAAGGCAACCGCATGCCAGTATTTGGGTTCACTATAGGAATAGCGTTGCGGGTACGCAGGGCAGATGGTTGATGGATCTTCATCTGTTGGTTGCTGTTTGACTGAAAGCCAGTCACGGGGTTGTAGGAATTATTGGAGGCGGCGGACGACATGGAGAAGCTTGGAGTGGCTTGTTGTTGTGGTTGGATGTTCGGCTGGAGAGGAGATGATTGCGGCGAGCCGCTTGAGAGGGAACCGTCCGATGAGGACGAATGTATGGATTGCAACTGCTCAATCAAACGTTCATAAGCAATTGTGCATCGCTATTGAGGTGGTTGACTGTAACCATGACTCTGCGAATATATACTTACGTCGTCCTCTGTCAGCAAGCCTGGGCAGAACTCCAAATCATCATCCAAGTCGAAAGACCTGCCCGCCTCGAATCGAGCACGGAAGGCCGAGACCGGCGGACTCTCGGTCAACTCTTTCATGCTTCGGACCCCGCGAAATTGTCTGTGTGAGTTCTGAGATGCTGAAAGACGAGGAGCTCTCCTTGACCGGCCTCCATGATGATTATGCGACGACGAGGACGAGTGTGATGGTGCTGAAGATGGCTGATGATGCTGTGAGCCGTAATAATAGGCTGCCATGGTTATGGAGATGCGGGATGGTCGTGGGGTGGAGGAGGATGATGAAGTGACTTGGTCGGTGCGGCTGGCAGTACAAGCGGTTACGGCGGGAACAACAAAGGAGAGGTCTATTGATTGTCAATCGGTCAAGGATGAAGCTGTCGAGACCGACTGAGGCAAGCAGAGCAGTATCCTTATACAATTAACAAGATAGAAGTGAAACGATGTGCTGAAGGATCATGGATGGAGATGGTGTAGAATGTAGAAGTGTGGATGAAAGTGAAGATGGTCGAGAGGAAGTAGTGGAGGCGGGGGAGGGTTGGGTGGCGCCAAGAAAAAGGCACAGTTCATGAACTAACTATTACTAGTTGGTAGTTTCGCTCTAGCTCTCCTCTAGTCCAATAGCGTCGACCGCAATTCGCCATAGCGCTGCGCTAATCTGGAAAGAGTCAAGCTCGCATGTTTCAACTCGACTGTCCCTCTTAAGTCTTATGCGCCAACAATTGAGCGAAATAGATCTGGCTATCTGCAAAGGTCTGTTAATACTTGATACTGCAGATGAAAGCAGAAGAGGATTACCGTACGAGTGGCAAACAAGATCTACAGCAACTGCAACTTACCGCATTGGCCCATCTTACCCGAATGTGGAGCCGTGGACGATCACAGTTGTTGTTGGCAGTACCAGGACCGGAGTCCAACAGAAGGCCATCCCCACCGTCATCAGATAGCGCGAGGCGATGCAATTGATGCAATTCCACGCTTCAGTACGCTTCAGCAGGGAGCCCGTGACGGACCGGCCACTTTCCCTGCAGTAGCTTGCAAAACTTGCCGACGACAGAACTAGCTCTGCATCTCGGCCAGATTTTGCTCCTTCACCGCCCAGTTCTAGTGCCGATCACTGTACCTGGTCTTCAATGCTTCAGACCTTCAGATGATTCTACTCGGCCATTGGCGATGTTTCTATAACAACGAGCGATAGAGTCCCCATCCTACACCATCGCAAGGAGCAGTTGGGAGCCGGTTAATCATCTTGGAACTCGGTGCTACAGCTTCATTGAAGACGGACTCTGCACGACTGCTCTGTCCCTCACCAGCAGTATCCATATCGAGCCATACCTCTCCTCTGAGACTCTCTTGATCTCCATCGAAACAGAGCCCTTTGATACAGAGACAGCGGGTCAGGCAAAGGCGACCGAGACTACTGGCATACACACCACTTACTCCGCTTGAGTCATGACTTGATTTGAGGAACCCCCAGGGCCAGTGGCAAATATCTTCTTTTACTTCTCAGTCCTTTGTCCATCCATTTGGATTCGATTCCATAAGTAGCCTTGATATGACTGGGGTACATTCCGCAGGAAGACTGTTATAACGTGTGAGCAGCTGCCATTATTGGCCATCTCGAGCTAATGTGAGTTGCATCTCTACAACGCTTGTGGCTTTTCCATGCCTGCCTTTTTGAATTCTCCCATACAATTGAAAAACGCGTTCCGCATACCACTTGATGTGGTGATCAGTTAGACGGTGTACGAAAGTCTCGTTCAAACGTTCGTGTGTTAAGCCTATGATAAGTTCACCTTGCCAAATGTACCCCATTGCAATTCATGCAATATCGGCTGCAATCCACCATCCATAAAGATATCTATTTCCAGCGCAAAGCATTCCGACGGCACTCGTTGGCATAACGTGGAAGCGGGTCTCTCTGGAGCACCTCGCCACCGGACCAGCCGCCTCAGTACACGGCTTGCGCTTCTCGGGCTTTCCATATTGACCTACGGGCCGTATCACTAACACCCCCAACATCACCGACCTTCAACATCCGCCTGCTAGCACAGATTGATTACTCGTCCAATATGGATGTATCTTATGACTGTATGCTCTTGGCGAGAACGAATGCGTAGTGGCTGGCGCATATCTGGTAATCGACACTTGCGCATCACGAATCTTATACTGGGCTCGTGGCATGAGCGCTTCCGGCCAGACTTCCACCACTCAATCCACATCTGGTACCTCTACATAATTTTTAGGAAACATTGATGATGACAATAAAGTCTGTCACAGAACCCATTAGGAATTCAAACTTTCGTGGACGATCCTCTTCGTTTCGTCCGTATGAGATGCCTTCGCCATTCGTCTCGCTCACTTTACCTCTTTTGACCTGTACTGTGTAATGCAGACACGGAACACAATGGCATCGATTCACATAGGTGGTTGGCTGCTCAATATCTTTGCTGGGGTCATTTGGCTCGGTACGAGCTACCTGTCTGTCACCCTAGTGTATGAATGCGTCTTTCACCCGCTTGCACGGTTCCCGGGACCATTTTGGGCACGCACCCTTCCATTGTGTGCTATCTATCACACATACTTTGGGGATCTTCATCGATACCTCCATAGATGTCACGAAAAATATGGTTCGTTTTCTTTGGACATGAACTTTAACCTTATGCATACCATGGGGCTGATCTCATGTTGTAGGTCCTGTTGTAAGATGCTCTCCTAATAGACTTGTCTTCAATACGGCAGAGAGCTTGAAAGGTGAGGACGTAGAGTTGGCGTATCTTTCAAACTAAATTCTTCCACAGATATCTATGGCCATGGAAAGAATAATCAAAAATCGAAGGTTTACACACTTCATCCTTCAGCTTCTGATGTGAATATCCATAATTGCATCGACAAGGAGGCCCACGGACGAAAACGACGCATTATAGGTCAGAGCTTCGCTGCTGCCGCTATGACTTCGTACGAGCCGATGATAATTGATCATATCGGCCACCTGTGCGAAGCCATTTTGGCAAATGTAGAGACTGGTTGGCCTCTGATCAATAATGATGGCTGGTCGCCACCGCAAGACATTACCTCGTGGAGTACGTATGACTGTATTGCATAATTTGCTAGGATACTGATAAAGTTTGGCAGTGAACTATCTGACTGTGGACACTATCTCGAATATCATCTATAGTCAATCGTTCGACCTCGTGACCAAGCGTGATCTTCGCTGCTTGGTCAATGCTATCATGGTCAGTAGTTGCCATTATCGTTCCAAGACGTCTTTTTCAATGTTTCTCTGGACCAAATCCAACGAATGGCTCGAATCGGGGAAGTCAATGTCGCCTCCATGGGCAGACGAGCGGCAGCGATTTTGGGGGATCTTAGACGAATGGACGGAGGAGCGAACGCAATCCAAGGAGAAGACTGGTGACCGAAACGATTTGATGTCCATTCTATCTGACGCCCGCGATCCTAAGACAGGAGATGGATTAACAGAGGACGAGGTACGAAATGAAGCACGCTCATTGCTTGCTGCCGGTTGGTCTTTCACTCTGAATCATATATCTCAAGCATGGGCGAAATCTGACCTGATACACAGGATGCGACACGACAGCCAAAACCCTCTCAACCACCATGTCCCTACTCTCCCGCCACCCAGACATCTATGCTCGCCTGATCAACGAAGTCCGCTCCACATTCACGAGCATCGAACACATCCGCCAGGGTCCCCTCCTAACCTCCTGTCACTACCTCCGCGCCTGCCTAGACGAAGCAATGCGTCTCGCACCACCACATCCGGGACTATCCTGGCGCGAAATAGGTCCAGGCGGCGCCACCATAGCCGGCGAACACATCCCAGCAGGTTCCGAAGTCGCAGTCGACCTATGGGCCCTCCACCATAACCCCGCCTACTTCCCCGACCCCTTCGTCTACAACCCGGACCGCTTCATGCCCCCCCGGAATGCGGAGCGCGAGCCCACTCTTAGAAAACCCAAATTCGACTTCTTCCCCATGTCGCGGGCGAATACCATCTTTCCCACTTCGCCGTCGACGCTTGCGCCCAACACTTTTCAGGGAATCAACTTTCCCGCTTGTCCTGAAGTAAGGGAGAATAAAGCGTTTGCGCCTTTTCTTCTCGGACCGAGGGGGTGCGTTGGGAAACCGTTGGCTTATTTGGAGATGAGCCTGGCGTTGGCGAGGATGGTGTGGTGTATGGATTTTCGCGCTGTTGATGTTGGTGACGGAGGGAGTGGTGATGTTCAGATGGGGGATGGGCTTGCTGGGTCTAAAAAGGGGCCTATGCTGCAGTTTCGAAGGAGGAAAGATGTGGAGATTTAGGATTATCCGTAATGATAATGGCGTCGGAGTTTCTCTCAAGGACGTTCAATGATACCCTTTCTTGAATCCGGGCGCTTAAGGACCTTCTTGATGAATGGGTATAAGGCGGGTACCGGACCTAATCTTGGATTAAGCAGCACAAATTCTTAGCAAGCTCCTCACAGAAAACGAGGCTTCGAGCAACCCAGATCAGAACCGGTGAAAAATCAACGATTCTGCAATTCCACCCCTTCATCATCATCTTCCGTTCCATCAAGTATATCATAATTCGCCGCTCGGATAGGCGACAACTGATCCCTCCGATCAACCAAATCAGACTGCAACAGTAGTCCCGAGCCCCTCCCATCCCCACCACCAAGCCTGATCCTCCCCCCCGAAAACCTCAAGACCCTATCAGAAACCCAATCCGCACTCCAACTAATAACGCCCCACAGCCTCTCCTGCCTCGCATCAAGCGCCCCATCATCCCTCGTCGTCTCATGAGCTTCGACTTTGAACTGGAACTTGAGACAGTCTTTCACTGTGACCAAGCCCGCCAAGCGACCGCGGTAGTCGACAAGGATGACGCGCGGGCCCATTTTCTTGAAGAGCTCCATTACCGTTTCGAGTGGTAAGCGGGGATGCACGGCCAGCGGTGTCGGGTCTATGAAGCGGCTGAAATCGACGGTCTGTTGGCCTGTGGCGGATTCGATGGCGTCGAAGGTGACGGGGGGTGCGGCGGTCGAGGGCGTCTGGACGGCTGTCGAGTCCGGTTGGGAGAAGAAGCATTTCGCGTTGGGGGAGATGAACCCTTCCTTCTTGGCACGATCGATGGCGTAGCGTAGTTCCGTGCGGCCGATGTAGCCGATCAGAGCTTTTGTGGTGCGGTCTTCGATGATGGGGAATCCTTGATATTTGCTGGTTGACATGACGGTTTCTAGCGATCGGATGGTGAGGCCGGAGGAGGGGAGGGAGGTGACTTCGCTTGTCATGACTTGCGAGACGGGGACGTTGAAGGTGTGTTCTTCTTTGTTGTCGAGGAAGGGGAAGCCGTTGAACCAAATCATTCGGTCTGCTATGCCGCCCTTTCCGAAGCGCTCGCTGACGGCTTTGGTGACGCCGACGACGATCTGGAGACGCTGTGTTAGCTATTGGGAGAATTTGGGGACGTGAAGTCTCCACGACGTACCATTGTAGGCAAGATATATGTCAAGGCTCCTGTCAGCTCAAACATTATGACAACAACGGAGACGGTGATATGCATGATACCACTGAGGGCTGCTGCGGCGCCGAGGAAAGCATAGGTCCCGGGTGTGATACACGGTACGTCCGGCTCGCACGCTGCAAAGAACTTCGCATGAGGAAACGACTCATGCAAGGCTTGGACAATGATGCCCACCATCCTTCCAAAAGAGGCCCCGATGGCCATCGAGGGTACGAAGATACCGGCTGGAACTTTACAGCCATATGAAATGATGACCAGGAACGTCCTCATCATCGTAGCGAAGAGGAGAGAGAGCACCATCGACCAGCGATTGTTCGCTCTAGTTCTCGTTAGCCTTTTCGGAGCTGTCTCTCTGCAAATCCCACATACTCGCAAAGACCGTCGTAGTCATGGCTTCCCTCACACTCGACGAAGAGCTTCTCCATCGCCTCAGTCATATCGATTCGTAGGAACATGTTAGGATAGCATAGCAGCGCTGTGCCGCCAGCCAGGAGGGTCGCTTCCAAGATGGCGTATTTCGAAAGATATTTCTTTCGGAACGACTGGGCTCGTAAATTCCACTTCATGACAAATGCGCCATATAGTCCACCAAAGGCACCGATAAAGATGAAAAATAAGATTTCGAAAAAATGCCATGATCTATCGTATCTGACTTCGAACATGACCAGTTGTCCTGTTCTAAAAGGATTCATCGCCTACCATAAGAAGATATTAGCAACTGTATAAGGGGAGTCCTCTAACACTACCTACCGCTAACACAGCCGTAGCAACTAAAGCGCAAAAATAACTCCGCCACATGGTCTTTAATGGGAAGTATGAAGACATTTCCTGGGTCCGTTAGCAATTTCTTGCAACTCCACACGGAAGTATAATGTACCTCCAGCGAGAACAGAACACCACCTATAGGACTCCCAAACGCAACCGCAACTCCAGCTGCAGCGCAAGCACTCAGTATCTCGCGAGTCTTGGCAGCGTTTCGTTTATACTTGTCAAAGAACCGTGATATCACATTCCCAGTACACACCGCATAATGCACACTCGGGCCCTCTTTACCCACGGAAAGGCCTGATGCGATTGCCAGAGGCAGACAGATTGATTTGATTAACAGGGTCCAGAAACCTAGGAAGCCTTTCATCACGAATCCAGCGATAATGCACTTGATCTCTGATATCCCAGATCCGGCAGCATACGGAGCGTATGCTTTGACCAAACTCGCCGAAGTAAGGGCGAAGATAATCGAGAAGATGAAATAGAGTATATAGTTGATAGGCCATAACGAAGTCCACCTGTGCCAGTCCTCGCAATTGTCTTCACCCCAACAGCAAAAGTCTTTATTCAAGTAGAACGCCGTTGTGCAGTAGCCAAGCTTGACGTCTGATAGCCACTCCGTCACAATATTAAGGAAAGCCGCGTTCAGTCCGATGGCTGCCCCAACAAGTGTAACGACAATCCACGCCTGGCCGGCATCGTACGAGTCCCGCAGCTTCCTCCTCCATCCTAAGGACCCGTCTCTTTCAAAGAACCCCGCGTTCTCTTTTCGCCTTGCTCGCCTCCTCAATTGTTCGCGCGCCGCATCCTGCACCCAGTCTATTGTCGTGAAGTCCTCGTATCTCTTGATCTTCTCGATCTCCTCGGTAAGGTCAGCCTCGGTGCTGCCTGCCGGAGCTCCATGTTGCCCGTGCTCGGCGCTCGAGAGGGCGGAAAGCCGTCTTGATATCCTTCGTTCAGGCAGGGACGGTCGACGCGGGGGCTGCGCTGAATATGATGTCGTTCGGGCGCTCATACCAAGGATCAAGTCATTGTTGGAAAGTGAAGCCTAGGGAATGACGGCCATAAAGCGGCAGGCTAGCAGCACGCCCAAACGCGCACGGATTTACGCGCGGGTATAATTCTACGCGTAGTAAATTGAGTTGTGTCGCTGTCGATCAACACGTAGTACGTCAATGCTCATAGCACTGTCATACTCAAACAAACCGAAGTAGTCCTGTCTCAAGCTCTACGTTCTACATATTTGCAGCCGTCACGAAAGATAGGGCCACCCTCGGACTCTTGAATAAGCCATAGATTACCCTCATAGCGGAGCCGGGAAAAGGAGATACTCCTTTGGAGACCCGGAATAAAAGTCTCGGGGAGCCCTATACTTGCACAGATCTCACGCTATAACTGTGGGTCCGGCACATTGTGCCTTCTGGGGGCGGACCCAAATACACTGTTTCTGGACTTAGTCCTCGACCTTCAAAGAGGACAAGAGTCCAAGCGAAAGCCCCAGTCTTCGACGATGCCTTACAATAATGCGGCTATTGCTCCTCCGGAAGAGATCACTGGACAGTGCTCCTTACCCCGTGAGTTGTCTTAGATGCAGACAGCGATATGAACTCATACAATATTAGTGGCGCGTGTGAAGAAAATATTACACATCGACGAAGATACTCATCAAGTGTCGAACAACGCCTCATTTGTGATCACAATTGCTACGGTGAACTTTACAGCGCACAACTTCGCTTCGCACAGACTGACAGAGCCAGGAAATGTTCATAAGGTATCTAGCAGAGCAAGCCCTCAACGTGGTCAAGGCTGAAAAAAAACCTCGGCGAAACATTCAATACAAGGATCTAGGTACGACATATTACCATTGCAAGCTTTTGATATACTGACAACTTTCTCAGCAAACGCGGTATCTCGCATAGACAATCTGCAATTCCTGGAAGACGTCATCCCACAAACCACCACATACAGAGAATACAAGGCAAGGAGGGCCAACAAGGCGACAAAAGTGCCTCAGCCCTTGCAAAACGGCCAGACTACCCTAGACGCATCCCGCTCCCTGCCGGACCGGCCCCATGAGCACAGCGATCCACAGAAAGGGCATTCAGAAGATGCTCACATGTCAGAGGGAACCGTTGACGATCAAGCGGCCGCAGCCCAACGTCCGGAATCCGCGAAAGCCAACGGCGATGGGCTTGTGTTTGAGCACTACGAACCCAATGGCACTTCTAAGCCAGATAGTTCTGGAGACTTGGAGATGAGCTGATCTGCGTTGCTCCTTGCCCTGCCTCCAGGCATAATGTGTTCCTATTGTTGCATCTAGCGCGGCGTCGTGGAGCATGGGAGTTCACAGATCATTGTCCACGGACAATCTGCATGGATATGGCGCAATGGGACTAGGGTGCGAGACCCGTTCGGAATAGGAACATTGAGTTTATCAAAGATATTCTATTGACGGCATCATGTCGAGCATCGGAGCTACATAAATAGGACATTCGTTGAGTTTGTGAGATATCGAGCAATAGACCCATCTTGATTATCAACAGTATACTCGCGCCCCTACACTCGTCCAGCTGGCAAAGAAGACCTCTCAAGTTTCGATGTAGAAACTGCTTGATTGACCGCTCGTATCCTGCTCGCACTGCTCTCTTGTATGACGATTGATCCGACGCATACGTTTGACTTTGAAGAATGCGATTATCTCAGCAAAGACCACATGCATTAGGACGAATATGTAATGTAAATGTGTAATGCATGCCACTTCAATCTTCGTATATTACCACCTCTTCCACTGTATGATATCTTGGCTTGTATTAAATTCGGGTATTACGTAGATTGATATCCTGTTCTTAGAACTATCAAACGTGATGCCTAGTTCTAATTCGCAGATAACTCGGTCTGAACGGTGACATAATACGATCGTATTAGGACCATTATGTTAAGTCTGTAAATAACTATGGTTCGCGTACCTGTATATCACTTCTACTTGAATCATCAAGCTCCAGCGTCCGCCATACTGAAGACTTTGACACTTTCGCATTCAACGTTCAGCACCATGCAGGGTCTCCCATTCGTGATGTTTGTCTACACAACCAGATTACAAAATTACTGCGGACAATCTTAATGCAGCTGCTAGGTTCTCCCCAGCCAGAGAACATCAGATAGCTCCTCATCTCTGAATGAACCATATCATCATCTTATCAGCATTCTAAATCTACTGGGGGAAGATTCGCTCCTTCACCAGGAAATTTTCCAACATTCACTATGATATGATTGCTTGACACACCCTGGTGAAGCGAGCCGGTCAAGCGCTCACCGCCTACATCGTCTTTGTCCAGACGTTGGCGAATGTGATCATAGATCCAACAATCTCCCAGCACACCCACTCCAAATCTCCTCAACTTCTAAGAGTCCAAGTGAATTGCACCTCGAGACGTCCCAAAAATGGAAGTCATAGTCACTAAACCCGATCCCACATGGCCAGAACAATTCGAAGTGATCAAAGCCCAGCTCGCAGGGGATCTCGCGGATGAGGGCGTATCCTATCTCAAAATCGAGCATATTGGATCCACAGCCATTCCCGACCTCCCCGCAAAACCCATTATTGACATCCTCATAACGATAACCCCAAGCGACTATAACAATACTAACCTCGAAAACTTCACAGACGCTTTGTCCTGGGGCCATCGACAGATGGGTTATCACTACATCGGCAGCGGAGGCGTCAAGGGTCGCTGGAGTTTCAAGCTCTACGGTGATGTCGAGCCCGCTCGGAACGTGTATGTGATGCCCGAGGACGACGGGCTCGTATTGAGAAGCTATAGAGCGCTGAAGGAGACTCTGACGGTGAACGAGACATTGAGGCAGGAGTACGGGCAACTGAAGTTTGAGCTGACTGCTGCCGGTGTGGAATATGGAACCATCATGCAGTATGCAGCGAAGAAGCGACCGACCATTCGGAAGATATTAAAAGCAGGTGGTTGGACGGATGTAATGGTTGATGAGCAGGAGGCGATGAGTGTGACGGATTGGCCGAGTGAGGCTTGGAAGGATTACTGAGAGATCAACATTCTCTTGACAAAGTTCCCCACCGAAGTTGACACATCCATAAGGCATCGAGCCACTATGGGGTTGTTCGCGGTTCACTTTGCCTATCTGAATGTCCATTCTCAACCTAGATACTTCTAGTTGGTGTATGGATTTGTATTCGCATCCGGTATGCTGTTTGTATACAGTGTCGTGTACGCATTCATGGGATCACTCACATAAAGGAGTGACGAGAGCAAGATGAATTGCATGATCGTCTAGGTTTATGACTGGGGTTGCAAGTTCTGGAGCTCGGGTTGCTGGTAACTGCCGTTGGTGGTGCTGCTGGTGCCACTGCAGCATCGTGTTCGACGGTGGGCTTACGCTCCAGGCCAGTAATCGTCTTCAGCCACTTAAGGCTGGAGGGTCGCATTATCCTCAGAAAGTTCGTGGCGAGTTCCCTTGAGCAAATCTATAAGGAAAAATGCTTCTCACTCATGCCGACCTAATCTTCTGCGATACTAATGGTGTTGCTCGCGGTCATCTGAAGAGACACAGATGTTTGCTGTTAGAACAGAGTGACTTGAAGTAGCTGTATTGATGCAGAATCTATGGGGAAATCGTGTGTGGGACACAGATGCAATTATTGAAGCAATGCTAAGGCTTTTCCAAATCATATCTCCAAAGCACCCCGTCGTCAAAGTTTTTCATCCAACCCAAAGCGATGATTTGTTGATGATGATCAATAATTACGAAGTATCGCGGAGGACGAAAAGGATCACTGCAAGTGACGTCTCGTTGATGGCCAAAGGCCAAGTATCGTTAGCTAGCTGACTGGAGCTTAGGCTCTGACAAGGATCCATATCATCTGAGTCACTGGGGTTCTTGAAACGTCTGATGAGCTATTCTCTTGAAAAGGCGAGAGACCGATTTGGAAAGCTATGGTTCGCCTCAGCACCTTGAACGTGATGTTGTTGGCCGTCAGGCCAACCGCTGAACCTCTCGAAGATCTACTCGGCGGTATTCCATGGCAAATCTGCCTGCAGAGGTTCCTCGCCTAATACCAGGCATGTTAAAACCCTTGAAAGTTCTCGTCCATTGTCAATGGGTAGCATCCAATGCTTGCACCATTGGATATACGCTTGCTGAGCAACAATCTTTGGCTCATGAATCTCTCGCTTTGTCATCTTGCTGCAGTCTTCGAGTAGTTTCAGTGTAATCGAGATATCATGAATGACCTCATCGTCCTAACGCGTTGTGGGGGGTTTGATTTGACATTCTATTTTGCGGAGGCGATGCTGCACCTCCTTGATGTCGCCCTGTAACTCCAGGATCTTTTTTCCTTATTATGTAGATGTTTCCAATGTTGATGCTGCCAAGTATGGAGAACACGAGATTCTTCTCTTAATCTATTTCTTGGTGAAAAGGGTGGCGAATTCGGCTTCCGTAATGGCAGTCCTGCTCTCTAGCACCCAAGAGTTGATCGCCAGCTTTTCTGCGTTGGTCCCATAGGTCTAACTTTGATATATGTAGGCCATGAGGGGTTATCATCGATGGATTTTGCGGAGGCGAAGATGTAGGCAAAACCGTAGGAGATGAAGTAGACAAGGGCGGCAATGTTCCAACTTTTATCGATTGTAAATGCTTCTTTTTCGAAAATAGTCCCCCCTGTATGATTGACGAGAAGAAAGATGAAAATCCGATAGATATGTCGGAGGTGGGGCTATATTGTATCCTTCCAATAGATGTTAGTATAAATATGAACTTTAGGATGATTAAACCTTACGTCCACGTACTCGTTCTGGAAGCGTACAAATCTTTTATAGACCAATTTCCCATGTATTTCACCGAAAAGCTTTTCCCATTCCTTCCCATCAAGCTCTAACGCATCGTATCCATCACCGTGGAACATCTCAGCCATCTCCCTAGCCCTTTCACTCGTTATGTTTGCGTCGATGTTTTGAAGTAAGTCGGCGATAAAACGACGTACATCTCGGTTTGAAGACAGAGGTCTAATTGGTAAACCCATCTTGATTGAAATGTTAGAGTGACCGGAAGACTGTTTTAGGCAAGAGCGGGGCCGGTGTATCGGCGACAATTATATCACTAGGCTCCATCGGGTTAGTGACCTATATTGAGATCCCGAGCTTCTAGCAACCCTCTCAACCACTTAGTATGGATAAGCTATGATACCTGTCTTCGGATATGCTTCAGCTTCACGCAGTCAGACTTTGCTGAAGCTCCCCCTACGCAAGTCACTGCTGTCACGTGGTCAAGAACAATGGTGCATAAGACCGTGGATTTGTCAACAATGCTACCACCAGAATCAACGCACAACGGCATTGAGAAGAGCCAGCAGGCTTCAGCTCGCTCCTAAGTCGGAATTACAAGTTTCTCGTCATGCCGAGGCATCGAGGGCCTCGTTTTCAACTTCCCGGCGGAAACTCGAGTCAAGAGGATCCAGCATCGAAACAAACAAAATTCGAAATGATTTGCCCTCACAAGAAGAAGGCCGCCGGTCTCACCTCTCGAAGAGAATTTCCCACATCTTGGACCATCTTCAGTCCAATATCTTCATAGCTGGACAGAGATTGAATGACCTGACCGGCTATTCCGGTATTGAGGCATTGAAGAAAGACATCGAACAACAAGGTCGACTAATTAATTCCCACGTTCGCTGCCAAGGCAACACTGACGCTGCGCAGAGGAACTCGTTCAAACCACCCGCTCCCTCCTCCAGAAGGTCCGCGAAGACTACTCCGCAGCAATATCCCAACGTTCCAATTCCCAGCGCGAAGTCAACGAGCTCCTTCAACGTAAACACGCCTGGACTCCTAACGACCTCGAACGATTCACGGCACTCTACCGCTCCGACCATGCGAACGAGCAGGCCGAGATCGCAGCGCAAGAAAAATTGATGGCGGTAGAAAGAAGAGCGGAAGAAGCGGGGGCAAAATTGAGTGCCTGTATATTAGCAAGATATCATGAGGAGCAAATTTGGAGTGATAAGATTAGGAGGATGAGTACGTGGGGTACGTGGGGGCTGATGGGAGTGAACATTCTGCTCTTTCTATTGTTTCAGGTTGCCGTGGAGCCATGGAGGAGGAAGAGGTTGGTCAAGGGATTCGAGGATAAGGTCATGGAAGCATTGGAGAGGGAAGGAAGCGCAGGGGCAACATTGGCGGAAATGAACGCGGCCAAAGATCTACCAGCACCCGCAGACATAGTTGAAGAATCTCAGGACCAGGCCCAGGTGGTCGAGGAAACCTTGCCAGAGCCGCAGGGTGCTCCGCAGGAGCCGGTACTTCAAGTTGTTGAAGCCGAAGACCGCCAAATCCCACCGCAACCAATACCGCGGCCGCCAATGCCCGTATCAACTCTCGAAAGTGTCCGGGAGAGGATACGAGACATGTTCAGCGAGCGGCACGTCACTGTCCGACGTGTAGACCTAACGACTGCCATGATGGAAGGAGCAGCGGCCGGGGTAGCGTTTGTCGGATTGCTCGTGCTGCTGTTGCGACCATCATAACGACCCCCTAGAAGGGGGTGTCTGTTGCTGCATTATCACGTACCTGTATATGCCCATGCTCAAAGCTAACAATATCCGTCGTGTACCACTCAACTCCATCGAAAGTTCTTTTGTGAATCGTCTACACTGTATCACATATCACATATCGTACACACCCCCCCCACACCC
>JAABUX010003329.1_pt1 | contig 21420 bp, 24 predicted proteins | sample 5561851 | NCBI WGS metagenome assembly JAABUX01 (sample SAMN10711883, study PRJNA513361) | rock metagenome | isolation source: Antarctica rocks | place: Antarctica: Victoria Land, Richard Nunatak red sandstone | collected 2016-01-03 | reverse complement strand
TCGAGATGAATAGCGATCGAGATGAATAGCGATCGAGATGAATAGCGATCGAGATGAATAGCGATCGAGATGAATAGCGATCGAGATGAATAGCGATCGAGATGAATAGCGATCGAGATGAATAGCGGTCGAACAACACGACATAGACCTCGCCTGAGCCGGAAGGGTTTCCTTGAAGCAATTGGTCAAAGTCAGTTCCGTCACGTCTCAGGAAGAAGCGATCATCGCGCGTGTCTGCGCAGGAGAGAAGGCATGTTTCCATGACCTCATCCGCCCGTACACCCGGATGATGTTCGCCTCGGCCTTGGCTGTGCTGCGGAACCCGGCAGATGCGGAAGAGGCCGTGCAGGAGGCTGCCTTGAAGACTTTCCTTCATCTGTCACAGCTTGAAGATAGGCGACGGTTTCGCGCTTGGCTGCTTCAGATAGTTGTCAATGAAGCCCGGATGCATCGTCGCCACCTTCGGCGGCAACTCTACGAATCGATTGACGAAGTCGATGACGTGAATGAGTCCGATACTGTGCCCCGCCAGTTTGCCGACTGGCATGATCTGCCCTACGAGGCCCTCGAACGCGAACAGCTTAGAGCCGCCGTACGAAGCGCCGTAGACAGGTTGCCAGAGATCTACCGTGAAGTCCTGTTGCTGATTGATAGCCAACATTTGAGCTATCTAGTCGTGGCGGAGGGTTTAGGGGTTTCGGTAGGCGTCGTTAAAACCCGCGTCCATCGTGCGCGAATGCGCATTCAGGAGCAACTCGGCCCCGTTTTTCAGCCGCGCTTCAGTGATCACATTCAGCTTTTGAAAGGAATGAACCCATGGTCTCGTGCAAAAAGTTAGCTCAGAACCTCTCCGGCTATATTGAAGGGGATGTGGATCGAGAGCTCTGTGGCGAGATCGAGCGCCACCTCTTTTATTGCCGTCGCTGTTCGGTACTGCTGGATAGTGTGCGCAAGGTGCTCGTCATCTCAGGCGACGAGCAGACGTTCGAACTCCCAATGGGATACGAGGAGAGACTGCATTCGTTCCTTGAAAGCCATATTTGACAGCTTTGGACATTAATACCGATCTTCGGCGGTAACCTGGCGCTTGGCGTGAATGAACTGGCCTGTCAAATCCGCATAGTCCGTTCACCTGGTTGAGAGTTGCACTCCCGAAAATAATCCTGTTTTGTTAATTGAAAAAGTTTGCAGCGTAGAACCAAATGAGAGGTTGATCTGAATGAGTGATTATCCCGCGGCAGGCCAGACGCTGATGACTGAACCAAAGCCGCAAAAGAAAGACGCAGATTACGTCTTCTATGAGCTGACGCGAAGCATCTGTCCCGAGTGTCGCAAGGTAATCGACGCGAAGATTCTCCTGCGAGACAATAAGGTCTACATGGCGAAGCGGTGCCCAGACCACGGTCCATTCGAGGCCCTCGTGTACGGTGACGCCGAAATGTACATGAGCTTCAGCAAGTACAACAAGCCCGGCACGATCCCGCTCGCCTTCGGCACGGAGATTAAGGATGGCTGTCCGCTCGACTGTGGCCTCTGTCCAGACCACCAGCAGCACGCCTGCCTCGGCATCATCGAGGTCAACAGCAACTGCAATATGAACTGCCCGCTTTGCTTTGCCTCGGCCCGTCCAGGCTTCAGTCTCACCATGGAAGAGGTGGAGGCGATCCTTGACGACTTCATCCGCACCGAGGGTGCCCCCGAGGTCATCCAGTTTTCCGGTGGCGAGCCAACAATACATCCGCAGATCATGGACTTTGTCCGCGCTGCGAAGGACCGCGGCATTCCGTTCACCATGATCAACACCAACGGAAAGCGCATCGCGCACGACGATCGCTTCCTGGCTGAGTTGAATGAGGTTCGTCCTTCGCTCTACTTCCAGTTCGATGGCTTCGACTCTCAGACTTATGGCATCATTCGTGGAGAGCCGGACATTCTTGCCGAAAAGCTCCTCGCGCTCGACCGGCTTGCTGCAATCGGCCTAAACGTGACACTCGTTCCTGCGATTGAGCGTGGGGTCAACGAGCATGAGATTGGAAGGATCATCGACTTCGCTATCAAGCACCCGGCTGTACGGGGCATCAACTTCCAGCCGGCCTTCCATGCTGGTCGACACATGCAACACGATCCAATGCAACGCATCACCATCCCCGACATCGTCAAGATGATCGAAGAGCAGACCGACAAGAAGTTTATGGTCTCAGACTTCATCCCTGTTCCGTGCTGCTTCCCGACATGCAACTCCGTCACCTATGCGTTCATCGACGGCGAGCAGGTCACACCGCTCTCGCGCATCGTCAATGTCTACGAGTATCTCGACTACATCACCAATCGGGTCATGCCGGACTTCAGCCTTGAAATCAAGAAGGCGCTGGAAGGGCTTTGGTCTTCGTCCTCCGTATCAGGCTCACAGAAGTCAGCCGAGCAGTTCTCAGTCTCTTGCCAGGCCTGTGGTCTTCCTGAAAGCCTGACCGTCGGCGACATCGCACAAAACATGCTGATGATTATGCTGACGGACTTTATGGACCCATGGACCTTCAACCAAAAGAACCTCATGAAATGTTGCAAGGAGTTCCTTCTTCCCGGAGGCAAACAGGTTCCGTTCTGCTCCTACAACACCATCGGCTATCGCGAGCAGGCGCGTACACAACTGGACGCAATGGAGCCCCAACGTCGTCGTGCCAAACGTGAAGGCACCCCGTACGTGCCGCAACCGGTAAGCTTCGATATGAGCAAGCGGTCGGAGCCGCCACTTACCGCCATCGAAACCGGAGTCATTCATGAGTGAGCGGATAAACGAACCACCTTCGAGCGTAAAGCAGTGTTGCGCGATGGCTTATGGCAGCGATGCTGCACGCTTTCTGCTCGGCGACAGCTTCCATCCGGGTGGCGTTGAACTAACGATCGAGTTGGCCGGCATGTTGGATCTCACTTCTAGCTCGATCATGCTGGACGTAGCCTCCGGCAAAGGAACCAGCGCCTTCGCCGTCACAGAAACCTTTGGTTGCCGCGTCATCGGTATCGATCTGAGCGCAGCGAATATTGCAGAGGCAAACGCAGATGCGGTCAAGCGTGGCCTCAGCGATCGTATTCAGTTCATGCTCGCAGATGCGGAAAAGTTGCCATTTGTGCCGTCGAGCTTCGATGCTGTTCTTTGCGAATGTGCTTTTTGCACCTTCCCCGACAAAACCAAGGCTGCAGCAGAATTTTCGAGGGTGCTACGGGCCGGAGGTAGAGTAGGCATCAGCGACCTGACACGGGTGGCTGATCCGCTGCCGGAGCTGGATGGTCTTCTTGCGTGGGTCGCATGTATTGGCGATGCTCAACCGCTTGAGAGCTATGCTGCTTGGCTCGTGCGTGCTGGGTTCTGTGTTGAGACTGGGGTGCCACGCAACGATTGCCTGCAGAAGATGGTCGAGCAGATTCGGGGTAAACTCCTGCTCGCCGATATCATGATCGGATTAAAAAAGCTTCAGCTCCCAGGGCTGGATATCCGGCAGGCGAAGGAATTTGCAACGGCCGCCAAGAACGCTCTTGGAAATAATCAGTTAGGCTACGCTTTGCTGGTCGGGCAGAAGCCGGCAGCAAGCCTGACTACAGGGGCTGTTGGATAATCGACTCAGGAGAATGTGCTCCCTGTCTTGGTTAAACTGTGATGATTCTCCCGTCGTGCGTCAGCATCTACATGAGGCAAAAAGCCTAGTAGAGGGCGGGGATGAATGCGCCCTCGCGCATTTATCGCACAGACTGGCCCTGCGCTGCTCTAGAAGCAACACACGATAAAGGACGTTATCATATGTAGAACGTTCATGCGGAGGATATATTGTCGTGCCTGTAAGCCAGCCTTTTTCAAAGCGCAACAATTTCAGCGTCGCCGCCTCAGAGATCAAGATCCGGGAAGACGCCCCAGAGAGCTTGCGGCTCACAGTGCTCAATAAGACGATCGAGCTTAGGTACCAGCCGAGTTTTCTGCGCGAGATCATTTGTAATGCTCTGCGACAACGCCCGGACTTGAACAATTGGAGCGAATACCCAAACATCTGGGGTGAAGTCGAGCAGCTCATGTATGGGTGCAAATGGTACAAGGTCTACGACATTATCGAAGCCATTTGCGAGGAGATCGCTGATTCAGGTCGGCCAAAAGCTGCTAAGAGTTTCGCTGACGAGGTCAACCTCGTCTGCGCGGAAGAAGGGATGGGGTGGCAGCTTGTAGATGGGCAGATCGTAACGCGCGGCAATGATCAATTCGATCAGATAGTCCGGAAGGCCGAAACCGCGCTTGTGGAGGAAGGTCGAACGACAGCCGCAGGACGTATCAAGAAGGCCGTTCAGGATCTGTCGGCCCGTCCCAAACCAGACGCTAGCGGTGCTGTGTCACATGCGACCGGAGCCCTGGAATGCGTACTGGACGATATCACCGGCCAATCGATGACCTTAGGTGAATTCCTCAAGCGGTATCCGGACCTGTTTCCTGGTTCTATGAAAAAGGCTCTAGAAGGCTTATGGGGATTTGCCTCCAATGAGGGCGCCCGGCATGGACGAGAAGGAGTCGAGCCCTCACGTGAGGATGCTGAGTTTGTTGTAGCCGTGGCCGCGGCCCTCACCACCTACCTGAACAGCAAGTACCCTCGCGTATGACCATTGAGCTTATCCCGCTCCAGGCTGTTTCTCATCTGCCCACTTTAGTGTCGAGCGCCGGGCCCCGCGCTGCTGAACGCTTTATCGAGTTCTTTACCGCCAACATTCGCAATCGCAGTACCCGCCGCGCCTACTCAAACGCCATTTGGGCCTTTTTGGCTTGGTGCGCAGAGCATGGCTGTCCGTTCGAGCGGATCGGTCCGATCCTGGTCGCCACCTATATCGAGAAACTGCTGGCCGACGGCATGGCCAAGCCCTCGGTCAAGCAGCACCTAGCCGCGATCCGCATGCTCTTCGACTACATGGTCACGGGTGGCATCCTTCCCTCCAAACCCAGCCGCTTCCGTGCGGGGCCCCCGCCACAGCGTCAAAAAGGGCAAGACCTCCGTGCTCTCGGCCGAGGAGATACACGAACTGCTGGCCGCGATCGATACCACCTCCCTGCTCGGGCTGCGCGACCGCGCCCTCATCGCTCTAATGGGCTACACCTTCGCCCGCGTCGGGGCAGCCGTCGGCATGAAGGTCCAGGACTTCTACGTCCAGAAGCGCCGCGGCTGGGTACGGCTGCACGAAAGGGCGGCAAGGTGACCGAGCTTCCCTGCCACCACAATCTCGACCAGTATCTCGAGGAGTGGATCTCCGTCTCCGGACTTGGCTCTGAGCCCCCGCTCTTCCCTACCCTGCGCCATGGCCGACTGACCGGCCGCACTTCCCTGCCCAGGCCAAACGTGCACATGATGATTCAGCGGCGGGCGAAAGCCGCCGGCCTGCGAACCAAGATCAGCGCCCACAGCTTCCGGGCAACAGGCATCACCACTTACCTCCAGAACGGCGGCAGTTGGAGATCGCGCAGCACATGGCCGGGCATGAATCTGCTCGTACGACCGGGCTTTACGACCGTCGATGCGATGAGGCCGCCTTAGATGAGGTGGAGCGGATTGCGTACTGATGCCTCTTCTAAAGAGAAGCTTGTAGAAATAAGGGTATGGCTATTCCCGATTACCGACGGGCTGACTTGGAAGCAGCGGACAAGCGATTTGAAAAAGATTCTGAACTATCAGCACGATGGGGACATCACCCGGATTTACACGTATGTGATGGAGGAGCAGTTCGAGGCCGATCTTCGGCAGTTAAACAGGAACACGGTCTGTAGACATGTTACTCGGCTTCAACCGAGGGCAGCAGCTGTTGAATCTTCGCAACTAGAGCTCTACGGCCCGCACTGCTGCTACAAGCAGCCTTATATGCACGCACGCATCTCGGCCATTCGGCAAGAATGATTGAGAGACAAGATCATCACCATGAATCTTTGTTATGGCTGCAAATTTCTTGAACCCGCAAGAATGGGGTGGCGGGATTGCGTAAGGAAGCTACACACGGTCCCGAAAGCCCCGGCTGCCGCAGGGTGGCGCATAGTGCAGAATCGACTGCGCGTTGGCCGTTCTGGCCTTCGCCCCCCCCGCAGGCAGGATTCGCCGTAGCGGTATTCGTTTTCACGAACCTAGTCTGGGGCATGGCAGCGCAAACCGTGCATAGTCAAGCCGCACAACCTCTGACGGCGTTCGAAGTTGCCTCAATCAGACCGGACAAGTCTACCGGTCGGCCGATATCTGACTTTCCAATTGGGCCCGGTCGAGTCTATGTGCGTCGAGGAGGAACCTTCAGGTCAGCGCGCGTGCTGCTCATTCAGTACATTGGGTTTGCTTACAATTTGACGCACAGCCAAACGGCATACTTAGCGGACCATGTACCGGATTGGGTTATCACAGAAAGATTCAATATCACGGCGACCGTAGAAGGCAAGCCGAGCGAGGATCAGTTACGCTTGATGATGTGATCGCTCTTGGAAGTCGATTCAAACTGGCGATCCACAAGGAAGACCGCGAAGTCCCGGTGCTTGCGCTCGTTCTTGCAAAACCGGGAACCACTGGGCCGCGTCTCTTGCCGCATTCGTCTGATCCAACGTGCTCAAAGACGGCACCACCGGCTGAGTCACCGAAAGTCGTTTCAGGAGGCTTCCCAGTTGCTTGCCATGGAATTGTCATTCTTCCCTCCATTAATCCGGGTCGGATTCGACTCGGGGCGCGAGATGTAACCCTGAGCTTCATCGCTGATGCTTTGAGTGGATCAGCAGTAGCCAATCTGGACCGTCCAGTGACCGACGGGACAGGGCTGACAGGGAACTTCAATTTTACGCTGGAGTGTACGCCTGAACTAAACGATCCTCAGCCACCCGACAACACACTTCAACCGAATCCATCGGGACCGACGTTTCGCGAGGCTTTACAGGAGCAACTCGGACTAAAGCTTGAATCTCAGAATGGGAAGGTTGAGATGTTCGTCCTCGATCACGTGGAACATCCGACTGAGAATTAAGAACCTGACCTGCCCCTTTTTTCTCACCCATTCATAATGACCTGCCCCCGGAAATGACGCCGACCCGCTTATCTAAGCCAGAAGCCGTGGAGATTCGGCTTGCATGGTTCGGTTCGGCCCGTGTTGACGGGCGGATTCGCAGTTACTGTAGCTCAAGTGAGTACCTCAAGCAAGGATGTTGAGAGGGCCTCGGCGACAGCGCATCTGGCGGCGAACTCGGCCGGAGTGTGGTCGTCCAATGCCGAGTGCGGGCGATGGTAGTTGTAGTCGCGCCGCATAGGTACAGCTTGCGTCGTGCATCGGCCAGGTTAAAGAACACCTCCACATTCAGGCACTCGTCGCGCAGCTTTCCGTTGAAGCTCTCGATGTAGCCGTTCTCAACAGGCCGTCCTGGACGGATGAAGTCCAGATGCACACCCTTCTTATAAAGCCCAGTGATCCAACGCCTTACTAGTGAACTCGGTGCCGTTGTCTACCGTGATGGGAACGACTCGCCTTCAATCTCCGCTTCGAGTCCTTCAACACCTTCAACCACCCCAACCTCTCCACCTTCACCATCGGCCTCAACTCCGCAACCTTCGGCAACGCCACCGCCGCCAACGACCCACGCATCTTCCAACTAGCCGGCCGCTTCACCTTCTAACCGGCACAAGCAGCAAACAATAGCAAGAGGCTCTCCAACCGGAGAACCTCTTACTGTTGTCATTCTGAGCGAAGCGGAATAATTCCAGTATTTTGTTCGCAGCACCTATGATTCGAAGACTTTGGTACGAATCGACCGGGGGTGGGGTATACCCCCACTGCTCAGCAAGAAAGCATCCGAGCAGCAAGCAACCGGAGCAAGAGCATCAGGAGAGACCATGAACGCCACCCCCACATCCCGCCGCCACTTCCTTCAAGCCGCCGCCCTCACCGCCACCGCCGCCCACCTCACCCCAAGCCACCTCTTCGCCCAGCAGACCGCAGCCGCCTCACCCGACCGCCTCACCCAGATGCGCGCCTCCGCCGCCAACGCCAAAATCACCACCCAACCCCTCCGCGGCAACATCAGCGCCCTCCTCGGCTCCGGCGGCAACATCGCCGTGCTCACGAGCCCCGGAGGCAGCGGAAAATCAGACGGCAAGCTCCTCATCGACTCCAGCTTTTCCACCTCCCAGCCCCAGATCTCCGCCGCTCTCGACGCCCTCAGTCCCGACGCCATCACCCACCTCATCAACACCCACTGGCACGCCGACCACACCGACGGCAACCCGTGGATGCACACCGCCGGCGCCACGGTCATCGCGCACGAAAACACCAAACAACGCCTCAGCACCACCCAGCGCGTCGCCGCCTACAACATGACCGTCCCGCCCCTTCCCCCCGGCGGCATCCCCACCATCGTCTTCGCCCAGGACCACACCCTCCACCTCAACGGCGAAACCCTCCACCTCGCCCACTACCCCCCCGCCCACACCGACACCGACATCTCCATCTACTTCACCGATGCCGACATCCTCCACACTGGCGACACCTGGTTCAACGGCCTATACCCCTTCATCGACTACTCCTCCGGCGGCAACATCGACGGCATGATCCACGCCGACCAAATCAATCTCGCGCTCTCGACCGAAAAGACCATCCTCATCCCCGGCCACGGCCCCATCGGCACCCGCGCCCAACTCCAGCAGTTCCACGACATGCTCGCCGGCACCCGCGAAACCGTCGCCACCCTCAAGAAACAGGGCCGCACCCTCGACGAGATCATCGCCGCCAAACCCACCGCCACCTACGACAACACCTTCAAACCCCTAGGCCCCGGCGACCTCTTCGTCCGCCTCGTCTACCAGGGCGTCTAGCCGGACTCCTAGAACGCAAAAAGGCCGAGCCACACAGGGCCCGGCCCTCGAGTCCTTGAGTCCTTGCTGTCATTCTGAGGAACAGCGCGACGAAGAACCCCGAACGATCCCAACACCCGCCCAAACCCTTCAGCCACAGTCAGACGACCGCCACCGCAAACCACTCAGATCGTCAATATCTCCTTCTCCTTCGACCGAAACAGATCCTCAATCCGCCGGATCTCCGCATCCGTCAGCTGCTGCACCTCATCGCTCGCACGCTTCTCATCGTCCGCCGAGATCAGCTTGTCCTTGGCCGCTTTTTTGATCTGCTCATTCCCGTCCCGCCGAATATTCCGTATCGCCGTCTTGTGATCCTCCGTTGTCTTGTTCAGCTGCTTCACCACGTCCTTGCGCCGCTCCTCCGTCATCATCGGTATCGGCACCCGGATTACCTTTCCGTCCGTCATCGGATTCAGCCCCGTCCCCGAGGTCCGGATCGCCTTCTCAATCGCGCTCACCATGCTCACGTCATACGGCGTCACCAGGATCAGCGTCGCCTCCGGCGTCGAGATCTGCCCCATCTGCGAAACCGGCGTCTCCGTCCCGTAGTAGTCGAGCTTGATCTGGTCGAGCATATGCACATTCGCCCGCCCCGTCCGCACCGAAGCCAAATTCGCCCGGAAGTCCTCCACCGCCTTCTCCATGCGGCTCTTCAACTCCCCATGCACATCCTTCAACGCCACAATGCTCGCCATCGCCGATGCCATCGTCTTTTCTCCTTCTACAAAACCTCTTCTAATCTTAGAGCAAGCAGCCCGCGCCCAGTCCTGGTGCAAGCAGGCCTCGCCCCCAGCCCCCACTGCTCTACTGCTGCCACTTCGGCGCAACCGTATTCGCCTTCCCCCGATCCACCGTCCGCGTACCCGGATTCAGAAACAGCACCGAGTTCATACTCCCCTTCGTATCGATCACGTCCGCATCCTGCACCTCCATCCAATTACGGCTGCCCTCGACAAACACCGTCGTACAGCTGCCCTCAATCGTCAGCCGGCTCCCATTACCCAGCACATGCAGCGCATTGTGGTGGCAGTGCACCGTCTGCTCCAGACCATCGCCCTCCATCCGGATCTCCGGCTGCGGGGCTTTGCTCTTGTGCCGCTCACCGAGAGCCATCAGCATAGAACCCGATACCACCGCCATTCCCAACGCCATCATCAACGTTCGCCTCATCGCACGCTCCATCAGATAAGTTTATTTCCCTTATTTCCCCATCCCGTTGCCGTGTTATCTCCTGAGCGAACGAGCAGATAGGGGTAAGAGTGTAAAGATCGGCCACAAACACCTCGGCCCGTGTTACTCTTGTAGCGGAGAAAGGAGCGTGATGCTCCTTTTTTGATTGCGATTCCCGTGTGGGAATCATCGTTTATCCAGTAACACCGCCCGGCAGGGCAAGCAAAGATAGGCAAGCTATCTAGTACCATCATTTCTTCTATCGCCGGGAGATAGGAGAATTCTGTGTCAAGCTTTCTAGCATTCTTTGCCCCCAAGCCCGATCAGACAACATGGCTTTCTAAGTCTCAGCGATTCTTCGCAGAGGCCAAGTCCTTCTCGATTGAGCTTGCCTCGATGATCGTGTTTCTTTATTGGGTTTATCAGCTAGTGAGACATGAGATTGGGTTCTAGCTCGCGTCTCTACCTTGAGGTGTGCAGGCTTGTCCGATCATGACAGGTGCACATCACATCGCCCGCAATCTCCGGCAAGCCTCGTCAAGATCCACATCCTTCTTCGCGAAACAGAACCGCAGCAGATCCTCCCCCCTGTTTCTCTGCTCCAGTCCCCGCTCCCCGGCCCTCTGCGCAAAAAACGCCGACCCCGCCACCGCCGCCACACCCGTTGCGGCAAGCAGCGACCTCGCCTTCTCCGCCGCCGTCTCCCCAGCAATCCCTGAAGCATCCGCCAGAATGTAGTACGCCCCGTCCGGCACATCCGGCCGCATACCCGCCGCCCGCAGCGCCTCCACCAGCATCGCCCGCTTCCGCTCATGCTCAAGCGCCAGCTTGGCATAGAACGTCCGCCCCAACCCCTCCAGCCCCGCCGCACACCCATACTGAAACGGCGCCGGCGCGCACACATACGTCAGATCATGGAAGTACCCGATCGAAGGGAGCCAGCGCTCGTCGGCAACCAGGTACCCCACCCTCCACCCCGTCACCGAAAACGTCTTCGAAAACCCCGACATCAGCACCGTCCGCTCCCGCATCCCAGGCAACGCAAACGGGCTCACATGCTCCGCCTCCCCATACACGAAGTACTCATAGATCTCATCCGTCAGCACAAACAGGTCATGCTCCCGCGCGATCTCCGCCAGCCCCTCCAACTCCGCCCGCGTAAACACCTTGCCCGCCGGATTCGACGGCGTATTCACAATCATCCCCTTCGTCCGCACCGTCACCGCCGCCCGCACCCGCTCGAGATCCAGCCCCCATCCCGTCGCCCCCTCCGCCGGAGCCTCCATCGGCACAATCACCGGCGCCACCCGCATCGATCGCAGCGTCCCCACGTGGTACCCGTAAAACGGCTCAAACACCAGCACCTCATCGCCCGGATCGAACAGCGCCATCGCCGCCGCATGCAGCCCCCCCGAAACCCCACACGTCACCAGCACCTCCCCCTCCGGATCGACACTCTGACGCCCACCGCTCCCACTCGCCGCCAGCGTCCCCTCCACCTTCTCCGCGATCGCCCGCCGCAACGGCGCAATCCCGTCCAGCCGCGTATAGATGTTGTGCCCGTCCCGGATCGCCCGCTGCGCCGCCTCCGCCACCACCTCCGGCACCTCCGTATCGCACACGCCCTGCGCCAGATTCACCCCACCCACCGCGTCACACGCCACACTCATCGCCCGTATCTCCGACTGCAGCACCCGCGGCGCCAACTCACTCAAACCCAGCATCATCGTCTCTCTCCCGCGACCATTCTCCCACCGAACACCTCACGAGCTCCGAGGCGACCCACAGAACTTTGAACCCTGTCCTTCGCACCCTGGGCGCGTGCGCAAAGAAACATCTCCAGTGCCTCGATCAGACAACGAGCCCACAATCTCTGAATCTCCCGCCCTCACCTCACACTCCTATCCCACAGCGGCTGCCTCACCCAACCCTCGCGCCGCAGGAGATACACACACATGCCTCATCTTCTCAAGATCGACGTCAGTCCCCGCGGCGACCACTCCATCTCGCGCAAACTCGGCAACCAATTCCTGGCAGACTGGCAAAAGACCCACTCCGGCGCGCAGGTCACCACACGCGACCTCGCCATCAACAACCTCCCCTACGTCGACCTCCAGTGGATCGGCGGCGCCTACACCGCCCCTGACAAGCACACCGACGAGCACAAGGCCGCCCTCAAAATCTCCGACAGTCTCATCGCCGAGCTCAACGCCGCCGACCACATCCTCATCACCACACCCATGTACAACTTCGCCATCCCCGCCGTCCTCAAGGCCTGGATCGATCACATCGTCCGCGTCGGCAAAACCTTCAGCGTCAGCCCCGAAGGCGCCTACTCCGGCCTCGTCAAGAACAAAAAAGCCACCGTCATCCTCACCAGCGGCGGCGCCTACCAGGCGGGATCACCCACCGAAAACTACGACATGGAAACCCCCTACCTCCGCGCCATCCTCGGCTTCATCGGCATCACCGACGTCACCTTCGTCCGCGCCGGCGGCACCTCCGGCATCAACCGCGGCCAGACCACGCCCGAAGCCTTCACCGCGCAGTTCACCCCCGAAGTCACCGCAGCCGCACAGTAAGCCGCACGCCCACAGCACAGAGAAAAGACCCCGCCTCGGCGGGGTCGCTCTCCATGCAGGTCGGTTCAACCGTCTACGATACCGTCACAGCCGTAGTCTCAGATCCCGCAGCAATCCGGACAAACGCACTGTTGATCGTCTCCTGCGTATTCCGCGAAGAGATATGAAGCTGCCGTGTCGCCTTGGCAGCCGTCTGGCACAGCTTGTACTTGTTCGCAACCTGTTCTGCAGCACGAAATATGATCTCTGAACGCACACTGGTCTCCAGTCTTTTCGGCGGATCAGATTCCTGTTTGCTCTGAAATCGCAGGTAAACGTACAAACAACGTTGTGCCCTCTCAGTCAAGGGTCTCTATCCCTCATTCTACCTGTTATCCCGGTTCTGCTATCCACAACACGCTCCAGAGCCGCAGCCGCCGGTAACTCCCGCGCACTGTAAAGTCATAGGGCCGCAGTTCTCTCGAGGTCGGCACCCCCTTGAAGCCAGCCAGCTCCCCTCTCACCCGCCGCAGCTTTCTCGCCGCCACCGCCATCGCCGCCTCCGCCCTCCCACTCGGTCTCGACAACACCTCCGAGGCACAAGCCCCCCCCCCCCCCCCCCCCGCCGCTAACCCCAACCTCGACTTCACCGAGCCCGGCCCCGGCTTCCAGATGGACTTCTGGTGCCTCCCCCGCGTCCAGTTCTGGAGCTTCAACAACCGCGACCCTCTCCTCGAAGCCTTCGGCCTCACCCTCTCCGTCCAGATCACCACCACCGGCCCCGACGAAAACACCTACTCCCTCCATGCCGGAAATCTCGCCCACACCCTGGACCCCCAGCAAGCCGTCTTCCGCGCCACCGCCCTCGCCTCCGCCGGCCAGCAGCAACAAATCGCTGGCTCCTGCGAACTCCGTCTCCAGAAACACGCCGATCGCATCCTCGTCACCGCCACCGCTGCCGTCGACAAAGAGCCCGTCCGCGCCATCAAGCTCATCCTCCACCACCTCCCTCCCGGTCGCATCGGCTTCACCAGTTTCGAGTCGGTCCGCAACCTCCAGCCCGTCCCCGTCGAATCCCTCGCCCTCGCCTATCCCACCTACCAGGGCGGAGCCCCCGTCTGGTCCCTCGCCACCGACGGCCCCCGCGGCTGGACCTTCTCCTCCCTCGACGTCACCACCCGCCCGCGCCGCTTCGTCGCCTCCCCCGAGCCCGACGGCCGCACCCGCATCGAGCTCATCTTCGAGGGGGATGCACGCCATTGGTCCAACACCTTCACCACCCCCGCCTGGGAGCTCCGCCCCAACGCCACCCTCGACGACGCCCTTTCCGACCGCTGCGCCCTCCTCGAGCGCGACGCCGGCCTCCTCCCCTGGGACCGCCGCTCTGACGTCCCCGCCTGGGTCCACGACATCAGCCTTGTCGTCACCCTCCACGGCATGCACTGGAGCGGCTACATCTTCCAGGACTACGCCGCCATGCGAGCCTCCGTCGACTGGGTCACCCAACGCATCCCCGGCAAACACGTCCTCTTCTTCCTCGCCGGTTGGGAGGGCCGCTACTACCGCAGCTACGGCAACAGCGTCCCCAACCCCCGGTTGGGCGGCGACCAAGGCTTTCAATCCATCATCGAAGCCGCCCACGGCAAAGGCGCCCACGTCATGGCCATGTACGCCGGCAACGCCGCCATGCCCGGCACCCCCGGCTTCGCCGAATACGCCCCCGGCTCCCACTTCGAGGCCGACAACAGCCTCGGCTGGACACCCATGCGCGGCTACACCGTCGACTGGTCCACCGTCCGCGGCTCCGACACGGTCGGCTCCGCCTGGCTCAACCCCGGCGCCCCCGGCTGGCAGGCCCACCTCACCGACCAGGTCCGCTCCACCATCCGCGACTTCCGCATCGACGGCGCCTTCTTCGACACCCAGCCCAACTTCGGAAACGACCGCCGCTACGATCCCGCCGAAGGCCTCCGCAAGATCGTCACCGACCTCCGCTCCGAAACCGCCAATCTCATGATCGCCACCGAAAGCTGGGCCGACCTCACCTACAGCTTCCTCCATGCCGGCCAAACCCCCGCCGGCTACAAAAACTGGTCCGCCCGCTACGGCCGCCGCTTCGCCCACCTCGCCATGGCCGAACCCAGCCGCGGCTCCACCGGCGTCCACGAGCTCGGCTTCTGCGAATACAACTTCGATCAGCTCATGTCCGTCTTCGACTGGCCCACCCTCGCCCTCGTCGAAGACACCCTCACCAAAGCTCCGGAAAAAGCCGCCCGCGTCATCCAATACGCCAAATCCCGCCTACCCAGAGGCTAAGCGCACTGTGCTTCGGGCCTACACCATCATCCTAAGCGCAGCAAGCCCTCGGCGCTACGCCGTCATCCTAAGCACAACGAGCCCTCGGCGCTACGCCGTCATCCTGAGCGCAGCGAAGGTCTCCTGTATTTGCCATTGCCGTTTGCAGTGGCCATCGCCGTTGGAGTGGCCATCGCCGTTGGAGTGGCCATTGCCGTTGCCATTACCATCGCTCTTGCCTTGCCTTGCCTTGCCTTGCCTTGCCGTGCCGTGCCGTTGCCGTGCCGTTGCCGTTGCTTGTTTCCCGCCGTCATCCTGAGCGCAGCGAAGGACCCCTGTATTTCGCTCACGCCATCACAAGCGCAACCCCAAATCCACCACTTTCAACCCTGTCATTCTGAACGCCGGTTGTCCCATCCCGCTCGACGGCCTCGTTCCCGGTCACTCTGTCAAGCAAGTCGCCGTGCCGCGACCCCCACAAGTCCCTCGCAGCCGTCAGTTACCCGAAACCCTACACCTGGCGCAACTCCCCCCCGCGCACGCCTAACATGGAATAAGGCAGCACTTTGAGCAGCACTTCGCAGACATTGTCAAAGGAGGCATAACTCCCCTAAAAAGAAGACTTTACCCGCAACCCATTTAGAATGGGTACCTTGGCCCAAGGACAAAAAGTAAGCCTAATGAAAAGAAGACTTTACGGAAAAGTACCGGGGGGGAGGCCTACTTCAAACCCGTCGACTGCGCCTGCTCATGCGCATGGTAGCTCGACCGCACCAGAGGCCCCGACTCCACATGCCGGAAGCCCATCCCCAGCGCCTCATGCTTCAGAAACGCAAACTCGTCCGGCGTATAAAACCGCGCCATCGGCAGATGATCCCGACTCGGCCGCAGATACTGCCCCACCGTCAGGATGTCCACCTTCCGGTCCGCCAAATCGCGAAACACCCCGAGCAGCTCATGCATCTCCTCGCCCATCCCCACAATAATGCCCGTCTTGGTGACGATCTCGCGACCGCTCTCCGCCGCAATCGCCTTTGCCTTCGCCAGAAAGGCCAGCGACCGCTCGTACCGCCCACCGCTCTTCGCCACCCGGTACAACCGTGGCACCGTCTCGATATTGTGGTTCAGGATCTCCGGTGCGGCGCCAACCACCATCCGCAGCGCCTCGTCCACACCCTGGAAGTCCGGCGTCAGCACCTCCACCTGGCACCCCGGTGCCTGCCTCCGAATCTCCCCAATCACATTCACAAAGGCCCGCGCCGCCCCCAGGTTGTCGTCATCGCGGTTCACACTCGTAATCACCGCATGTGCAATTCCCAGCTGCGCCACCGCGTACGCCACCCGCGCCGGCTCCTCATGGTCAATCGGCTCCGGCCTGCCCTTGGGAACCGCGCAAAACCCGCACCGCCGCGTGCAAAGATTCCCGAGCATCATGAACGTCGCGGTCTTGTGATTCCAGCACTCGCCAATGTTCGGGCACTGCGCGCTCTCGCACACCGTGTGGAGATTCAGCTCACGCGCCAGCTTCTTCAAGCTGTGAAACGTCTCTCCCAGCGGCGCCCGTGCCTTCAGCCACTCCGGCTTACGCACCGGCACCCTCGGCAAAAGATCGATCTGCACCAGCTCAACCGAAAAAGTCCCCATCCCCACGATTGTAAATCCCGCCGATCTCGGCAACTCACAACCTACCGCCTCCGCTCCGCCACCCTCACCGCATAAGCCTCTTTCGTCGCGCAGTAGAGCACCCGCTCCACCTCCGCCACTATCAGCCTACCCGCATCCCTCACCTCCACCACGAACCGCACATCCACCTGCCCATCCCGCCCCACCGCCGACCGTATCTCCCCCAACCGCTCCTCCGTCAGCCGGAACTCCGCCCGCACCGTCCCTTTGCCCGGCCGCCGAAACCGAATCGAAGCCGCCTTGTCCCACACCACAAAGCCCGGCCCCAGATTCTCCATCACCATCATCATGTAAAACGGATCCGTCATCGCAAACAGGCTCCCGCCAAAGTGCGCCCCCACGTAATTGCGGTTCCACGCGCGCATCTTCATCTCCACATCCACCGCGCGCAGCTCCGGATCCATCCTCACCACCCGTATCCCCGCCCCCAGCAGCGGTGGCCAAAGGTTCATCAGTCGCAGCATCCGCCGCTTGCGCGAGCTCACCACCTGCGTCACAGCAGCCGCTCCCGCACCTCGGTCCGCACCAGGTAAAGAAAGAACACCAGCCCAAACAGCGATTGCACCACCATCGGTGCCTGGTGCGTCCGCGAGAACAGATACAGATACCCCGCCCCCAGCAGCAGCGCTCCCGCCGTCACAATAGCCCATCCCCACCGCCGCATCCGCAGCAGCCCAAACACCCCCACCGCAAGCAGCGTGCACACCGCCAATACCCCATACCGCCCACCACCCACGCCAAACACCCCCTTCAGCGCCGCAAAGGTATTCAACAGCGCCAGCAGCAGCAGAAACATCGCAATCCCCGCCACCCCCGGCAGCAGCACTCCCCTCCCTGCCACCCCCGTCCCGTCCCCCCGCTCCGTCATCCATCCACTCCTGTCCAAATCGAAAGCTCTGATCACGCCCTGACCCTCAGACGCCTACGCCACGCCAAATCAGCCCCTTAGCGCTAAGCTCGTCGCCCTCTACTCCTACTAAAGCGTATGCAAATACGCCAGCAGATCCTGCATATCCTGCTCGTCCACCACATTGCCCATCGCCGGCATCGCCCCATGCCCACGCAGCACCGTCGCCGTCACGCGCTCATCCGTCGCCGCCGCCCCGCTATGGAGCGTTGTCTTTTTGAAGACCCCTAGCAGCGAAGGCCCATTCCGCGGCTGATCCACGCGATCGTAGTGGCACTGCGCACACCGCGCCTCAAACACCGCATGACCCTGTGCCTGCTTTGCATTCAGCTGATCGAGCGGCACCGGCGCCGACGCGCTCCTGCACCCCACCGCCGCCGCTACCATCATCCACAAACCCAGAAGGAGAACACCACTCGCCAGAACCTGTCTCATCCCCTCCATTCTCGCATCGCTTCCATCCTAGGTCGCCGGGCCCGCTAGTGGAGGCGGCGCTCCCGCCTCTCCTCCATTCCCCGTGTGGGCTGAGTCCGAGCCGCTCCCCCGCTCCGTACCCCGCGCCTCCACCAACTCGGCGCTCCCTCGGTACCAATCCACTCTTCGTGTCACGTACATCACTCCAGCAAGCATGGCAAACAGCAGCAGAGAGCCCAGCAGTAAGGCGTTGTCCTCTGAAATCAGCAGTCCATAGACCGCCGATCGGACTCACTGGCACATCGAACCCGCTGTGAACCCGGGCTTGCATCTCGTACACCGATACCTTGTACAGCCCATGGTGTCTCTCGGAGGGCTTCATCGTACCGTGCACGTCCATCTCCGTGGGAAAGACAAAATATCGCCCGGCAACTCCTTCGGCTCCGCTCCCGCCGAGACCGTCGCAGTCACCGTATACGGCTGCACCAACACGGGTCCTACAAATCGCTGCCCCGAGGCGTAGCTCTCCAAGATACTCTTCACGGCTGCTTGCCTGTAGTCCTCGCGATCGCGGATGATCCAAGACACCCATGCGAGCGCCACCAGGATCACAACGCTGACGAGCGCGATCACCACGAACTTCACAAACAGGGTCTTGCTCCCGCGGCTCATCGCAGCGTCTGCTGCTACCATCTCGTTCTCCCACACGACCCAACTCGATCACCATATCGGTTCTGCCGTTCGAACCGATCAGCAAAACGATGGAGAAGCATTACAAAAGGAAGACCATTCCGCTTTCGGGAAAAGTCCAGCACGTAACACCTCTTCCACCTGGCCCCGAATGCCCGTCGCTCACTCCGCCGCGGCAATCTCCCCCACAATCCGGTCCATAGCCTCCTGATCCGCACGCCCACCAGGAGCATGTCCCGTCACCATCACCGAAAACGCCACCGTCCGCCCACTCGCGCACTCCACATACCCGCTCAGCGCCCGCGCCTCGCCCAGCATCCCCGTCTTCGCCATCACCTTGCCCTTCAACGGACCCTTCGCAAACCGCGTCAGCAGCGTCCCGTCCTCCCCGCCCACTGGCAGCGACGCCCTCCACGCCGCAAACCACGGCTGCGCCGAAGCCCACGTCAACAGCCGCACCGTCGCCCGCGGCGTCAGGAGGTCGTGCCCACTCAATCCCGACCCGTCATACAACACAACATCCTCCGCATCGATCCCCACCCGTGACACCAAAAAGTCTCGAACCACCCGCGCCCCCGCCGCACCCGAACCATCCAGACCATGCGTCAACCCAAGCTCATGCAGCAACATCTCCGCATGGAGGTTCTCGCTCACCTTGTTCGTCACCACGACATCCTCAGCCAGCGTCGGCGACCGGCGCACCGAAAGTACCCGCTGCTCAGACCCCTCGTCCGGCGCGCAGCCCGCACACGCGCCCCCGGCGTCCTTCGCCCAACCCACCTCCGCAACTGTGGTCGGAAGAGGCTCCTTCGACACCGCCAGAAACCCCCGCGCCTCCTTCACCGGCCGATGCAAAACCCGCACCCCTCCCTCAACCCGTATGCCGCGCCTCACAAGCATCGCCCGCAGCGCCATCGCCGCATACTCCGCTGGATCCTGAATCGCAACCTCCTCCACATCGGGTCCCGCATCCGCCGCAATCTGCCCATACACGCGCAGCGCACGTGATCCAGGAGCCCGCTCCACCTGCACACCACCCACAGCACTCTTCGCCGGCGCCGTCATCACATTCGCCTCGACGCTGTAATATGGCACAGCCTGCCGCAACACCACACTCGCCGGCTGTCCCGTCGCCGCGGGCGTAATCGTCAGCTGGAGCTGATTGTCACCCACCGACAACGCCGACACCGGTGCACCGTAGCCCCAAACCGCATCGTCGATCGACCAGTCCTGCGGATACGGCTCGAAAGGGAACAGCGTGTCGTCGCCCACCACATCGCCGCTCACGGACCGCAACCCCGTCGCAGCCACCTCATCCGCCATCGCCTCAAGATATCGCAAGGGGTCAGGCTCCACAGGCTGCGTCGGCACAGCACCCGCTCGCTGCGCCCGGTTCACGGGCGCGACATACGGCAGCTCCCGCCCGGAAAGATTCGCATCGCCTCCCCCCACCAGCACAAGATCGCCTCGAAGCGTCACAGCTCCGGCCGCTCCCGAGAATACCCCGCGCCCCACCACCGTCGTCGCAAACGTCCTCTCAGGCCCGAGCAGCGCCATCGCCGCCGCCGTCGTCAACAACTTCAGATTGCTCGCAGGCTGAAAGAACTGACCCTCGTTCACGCTCACGATCGGCGCTCCATCCATCCCAGCCACCATCACGCCCCAGTGCGCCCGTGACACCTCCGGCTCCGAAACAATCGCCACAACCCTTCGCCGCAGCTCCTCCCCGCTCGTACCCTGTGCTGCGGCAACACCAGCGGCCAGAAGGACCACGCTCGCCAGCCAAACCCACATCCTTCGCATGCGCGGAGTCTAGCACTGGCCGCAAAACCCGCCCCTACATGTAAGCCTTCTTCGGAAGTCGTCCCATGAAGAAGAAAGTCGGGAAGCAGTGATCACCCAATTTGCGCACGTCCGTCCACGTGAAAGAGAGACCGCGCGAGGCAGCAATAGGTCGGTTGCGCTGAACAAGGCCGAACCGTGTACCGTCACCGACAGAGCGCGGTAGCGATATCGTGAGCAGGGCATCGTGGGCCTGACCGACTGGAGTTCGCACCCACCTCTGCTTCCTCGCCTTCATTGGCGGCAAGGCCCGCAACATGCACCTCAGCGTTCGCCAGCACTACGGTTCAGATCGGTGAGGGCCCTCCCATGAAGCTGTCGGCAAGATCAGACTTGCCCGAGAAGCCCGTTTATCACCCAAGTGCTCTATATACGGTCTGAAGCCTTCGGTAGACTAGGCTCGGAGTCCAATAATGAAGACCCTATTCCTTGTCGTTTTCTTTGTCGCAGCGGCCAGGGCAGCGCAGTCCCAGCTCGTACAGATCGGGCCACCTGACATGCACTTCTGCGACAAACTGAAGGTAAGTCCGAACCTTACGGTTGATCGGAACGCAATTGTTTCTGGGCATTTGATCGACGGCAGTGGCGCACCTTTCCGGAACTCTACGGTCGAACTTCGTGCCTTCATCTCTGAAACTAAACAGACGAGAGTCAGAGCTGTGAGTACGGACGCTGATGGCTACTTCCGCCTCGATACAGTCAAGAAGGGTAAGTATCGACTCGTTGCATCCCCAACGCGGGCCTTCCAACAGCCCGTGAACCTGCGATGTGTAAACGAGCATTGCGAGCTCAGGATCACCCTTGCGACTAGTCCAACCGACGTGCTTGGCTACAATTGCCTGACCCGACCCGCTTATCTAAGCCAGAAGTCATTGGAGATTTCGGCTTGCATGGTTCGGTTCGGCCCGTGCTGACGGGCGGATTTGCAGATACTGTAGCTCAAGTGAGTACCTCAAGCAAGGATGTT
>JAABUX010003328.1_pt1 | contig 21422 bp, 18 predicted proteins | sample 5561851 | NCBI WGS metagenome assembly JAABUX01 (sample SAMN10711883, study PRJNA513361) | rock metagenome | isolation source: Antarctica rocks | place: Antarctica: Victoria Land, Richard Nunatak red sandstone | collected 2016-01-03 | reverse complement strand
CTGCCACGCCATGCGCCCATGCTCGGCAATGTGCTGCAGGTGGCCGTCCCTCTGCGTGGGTGCGGTCTCGGCCGTGTCGCTGGGCACGGCGCTTGCGCGCGGCGGGACGACGACGGCCGCCTCAGGATGGCGCTCGGCGACGCCGGCGTAGACGCGATCTCGGTCATAGGCGCCGTCGCCGGTGAACGACGCCACGGGCCCTGCGACCTGATCGAGCAAGGGACCGGCTTGGGACGCATCGTCCACGTCCTTGGGGGTCAGCGTGCAAGCCACGATCCGGCCGGTGCCGGCGTCTACGCCCAAATGCAGCGCCCGCCACGACCGACGTGTCGCCGTTCCATGCTTCTCGAGCAGCCACTCGCCCTTGCCACAGAGCTTCAGGCCCGTGCTGTCCACCAGCAGGTGCCTGGGCTCGCTGCCAGCCCCAGCGCCGGCGTTCCCCGGCCGCGGCACGTCCAGCGTCGCCGCACGCCGGCTGAGGGTTGTATGGTCCGGCACGCGCAAGCTGAGGCCGAGTAGGCCGATGATGGAGCCGAGCAGGCCCTCGGCTTGCCGGTAGGCGAGGCGGAACACCGCGCGGATCGTGAGCGCCGTCAGGATGGCAAGCGGTGAATACCAAGGCTGCCCACCGCGCGTCGTCCGTGCCTCGGCCGCCCACGCCGCGATCGCCTCGTCGGTAAACCAGATCGTCAAGCTACCACGTTGACGCAGGCTGGCGTCGTATGCCGGCCAGTTCGTCACCCTGTGCCGTTGGCGCGGAATGTGATGACGGCGGTCCTGGTTCCGCTTGAACGGCACAATGGGCATCCGGGGTTGGAGGAGGCGACCCCTACGTCACCCAGCGCATCAGCACCACCGCCCGATCCGTGCACCACGCTTGCTTCCGGGTCAACCATCTTACCGGACGGTGAAAGCCTATGGGACAAGAGCATGATGGTGAAGCGGGGGTTTGGGCGAACATGCCAGACCCAACGCCCTGCAAGGCTCGCGCGATATGGTCAAGGCTTGATTGCTTGAACCCCAGTCACCAGCGATGGAAACGCACATCCCGCGCCACGGCGTGTCAGGGCGCGGACGGCAGGATAGGACGGTTTCGTTTTCGCCGTCCAAAACTCCCCCTGCCGAGCGACGGCCAGCGAGGCCGTTCAAGGGGACGAACAGGGGGCCTACGTCGAGCTAGAACGTTCAACCCGACGAGACACGGGATCGCCTACAGGCCGCGAGGCCCAGGGCGACGGAGCAGCCGTAGTAGTCCGAGGACGGGAAAGCCGTCCACATGGCGAAGGGCTGCAGGTGTTCGACGGACGGATGCGGAGGTAGCCGGAATGGCAACAGCCGAAAGCAATCCTACCGTCAACGAGCACTGGAAAGCCGGATGACACGGAAACGGTCACGTCCGGTTTGGGGAGAGGGCGCCGGAAAAGTGCCAAACTGGCAACTCGCCGACGCCCTACTCTACCGCTCGCACGGATCTGTGCGGGGGCGCTCAGTAATGGGCGTCCCTACCGCGAATCCCGAACCTATCCCAATAAGCGAAAAGGCGGCGGCGTCCGGACCGCCGAGAGCCCGCCGAAACGTCAATGCAGCGCCAGCGGCAGACTCAGCACGGTGAGCCCGACAAAGGTATACCCCATCATTAGGAGAAGCAGCGGCAACTCGCTCAGCGAGACTTCGCGACGCGTTGGGAAGGTCTGCTGCGCCACCAGATGGGCGAGGTAGACGCTGGCGACATGGCCGGCGAGGATCAGCGCCACTTCTACGTGCCACACCTGCCCCATCGCGAGCGGCGCCGGGTCGGCTGACACGCGCGGCAGCACCAACAAGTTCCATCCAGCGCCGAACGGATCGGTGAGTAGGAACGGTATCACCGGGATCAACGTCAGCAGCCTGGTCCACGAATGCGCCAGCATGTAGGCAACTGCGATCGGGATAACGGAGAACGCGAAGCGCAGAGCAAGCACCCGCGCCGGCACGCGTCCGCCGGTGAGCGCGCGCATTACCGCCATCACCGCCATATAAGCCACGAAGTAGACGAACGGTGCCGCAAGCAGGCCGCCCCCCTGGTAGACGGCGTAACCTGGCGCCAACAATGTCTGGGCGCGCGCTATATCGCTGCCCCAGAGCGAGTGCAGCCACGCCATGAGGTTGCTCCAGTAGAGCCCGGCCCAGAACGAGGTCTGCCAGACCCCGTCATAGGTTGTCGCCGCAAGCATAAACAGCACGAACAGTAACAGGCTCGGATGCGGCGCGGTCTCCAGCGTGCCCGACAGTACCGGGCGCCGGCGCCCGAACCACTCGCCATGGCCTGTGACGTCGCCAGGGGAATAAGCGATCGGGGCCAGCGTGCCCACCGCGCGGAAAAACACGCTGAACAGTTCCGCATTACGAAACCAGGCCGCGCGACCGAACAGCCCGGCGCCGGCAGCGGTTAGGCCGGTATAGGCCAACAGTGCCCACGCGAGTAGTGCTGGGCGAGGCGAAGCCATCAGTTCCAGCCATTCCAATGCTAAATAGCAGACAAAGGCAGGCCAGAAAGCCAGCGCGGGCGGATACGGCACGAATGCCCGCTCGCCTACACACAGAAGCCGCAAGAGGACGCGCCATGGATTAACGATTTGGAACACGTCGCCGAGCACCGCTGTCAGAGCGGTGAGGCCAAGCATCAGACCAACCCAAAACAGCGTGGGTGCGATGTTGGCGACCGGGCTCGGTGTGCCCCACAGCCCGGCGGCGACCGTCAGCCCGAGCAGCGCCACCGCGCCTGTCTGTCCCACCGCGGGCATTGCGCGGCCCAACCTGAACGCGGCACGAGGCGCCCGCCCCACTTCGGCCGCGCCGGGCGACACGAAGGCAAGCACCGCGAAAGTCAGCAGCAGCGTTGCCGCACAGCCATAGGCGTAAGCCGCGAGCGGAATCGGGAGATCGTAGGGCGTGACCAGGGAATGGGCTGACACAACACCGCCGCCTCCGGCCACGGCTCCCGCCACGGCCGCAAGGCGGAGCGCGCTCCGCTGGAGGGACAGCCTCACATTACGTCGTCGCCAGGGCCGACTTTCAGAAGATCCGCTCCGATGGCATCTGGATTGGTGAAGCGCACCACCTGGAAGCCGTTATCCTGAGAGGTGAACCAGACCTCCGTCGTACCATCATGCCGCTTGAGAATACGCAGGAACGATGAGGTCCAATCCGCTGTGCGGTTCAGCGTCACGCCCCCTGATCCAGTGAAGTTCTGCAGATTGGAACCGGGAAGGTCTTTGTTGCCCTGCGCCGGCGCCTTGTAATACGCGACCTCGCGGGGGTGATATGGGTCACGGATGTCGAAGGCACGCAACCCGGCCTCGAAGAAGCTGCATACCAGCAGCCGCGCGTCTCGGGGGTCGTCCACGTTGCAGTAGTGGCTGTCGTAGACGAAGGCGGGATTGGTCGCCTCGCCCATGGTCATGGAGCAGTTCGCCGGGTCATCCACCTCGAGCATCAGTTTCGCAACCTCGCGCGGCTTCGAGTCATCGGAGATGTCGATGATTTTCGGATACCCGAATGGCGGGAGATGCTGCGCGCAGGCGGCGGCACGATTGGCAGCGCCGAAGCCGCCCGAGCCCAGTTCCTGGGTGAAAATCAGATAGGGCTTTGCGCCGATCGTCACCGGCAGGGCCGCCTGGGACTGCCCGCCATCCTTCCAGAACAGTGTGCCGACCTGGCGCACCTGCGGGTTCGGCCGGTGGGCTGCGATGTCGCTCGTGTCGAGCACGATCAACCCTTCAGGCCCGAACGAGCTGGAGCCCACAGGCGCCGTGAAGATTCCCGGCTGCGGGCTGTACATGCGCGTGCCGTCCGCATTGAAATTGGTGTCGTGCGGGCGCCCGTTGCCGTCGAATTTCCAGGTCTCGACCAGTTTCGGGTGGGCGGCATCCGACGTATCGACGATCGGCATTGTCCCGCCGATGCCGCGGAATCCCTGCGTCACGTAATAGAAATTGCCATCCGGAGTCCAATTACCGGCATGGGCGTGGCTGTCCGGAATCTGAAGGTTCGCCTTCAGCACCGGGTGGCGGCAGTCGGACACATCGTATATCTCAAATCCGTCGCCGATGCCGGTGCCATTTTCAGCCTCGGCACCGCCCAGCAGCTTGCGCGCCTGATTGACGTGCAGCGACTCCCAAGGATCGCGCATGGTGGGCGTGTCGATGTAGTCGACCGCCTTCGGATGGGCTGGGTCGGCCACATCGATCACCACCACGCCGCGGTGCTGCTGACGTGGACTGTTGGCGGTGTCGTAGTAGGCGCACTCCCCGAACCAAGCCATCTGCCAGCTCGCGCCTTCGCCCTGCGACTGCCCGACCAACTCCATGTTGCAGCGGAAGCCCTGGGCGGAAGCACCGCCGAAGCGCTCGGCGAGGCTGGTGCTGCCCTGCAAGCCGCTCTCCGCGCGTGATCCTGGACCGCACTTTGCCTTCGGGACCGGGGCCGCCCAGGGCTCAGGCCCGTCCGCTGCGAGCGCTGCGGATGCGCCTGCCAAAATGAACGCCATCGCCAACCCACTCAGCGCGACCCAGCTCGAAGCAGCAAAGCGCATGACCATTTCCCCAATTCTTCCGATCGAGGCTTTACAGCCTCTTTTTCTACGTCACCAGCGTAGCGGCCATCAATGCTGCTGGCCAGAGAGCAGTGCGCTCTCAGGAACCGGGGCCCCGTTTCTGCTACGCCCGAGCGCAGGACCGCCGCCGTCCTGGCCTTGTCGGAACCTGCGTGCCAAAAGTGCCGACCTGGAAAGCATTGTTTTTCAGTGCTTTGCACTGCCTGCATCGTAACCGGGGCAGATTGCCGGGCGATCAGGCGGTGCGTGCGGCCTGTCTGACGAGGTCGGGCAGCGGCGGGACGGCGGTGGCGCCGGGGACGTGCAGGCGGTCGCCGAGGTAGTGGAAGAATGAGACGCCGAGCTTGCGGCAAGTTTTCATCAGACCGAGCAGGACGTCTCGGGCCGTGCGCCCCGCTTCGCTTATGGTGCCGCCGGAGATTTTGCGCTTGGTCACGCAGGCGCGGATGTCGTTCTCTGAGCCGTTCGTGTGCAGCGGGATCACGGGGTGCTGGAGGACGCGCAGCAGCTCAGGCTTGCGCCGGTGCAAGCGGGCCAGCAAGCGGTCGAGCACGACGTAGCCGGTGCGGCGCCGGAAGATGCGCTCGAAGCGGGCGCGCAGTGCCGCTGCTCGTCTTGGGCACGGTTCGCGCATCCAGGTCTTCAGGTCGGCGTAAAACCACCAGATCAGAGCGCGCACGAGTTCGACCGCCCGCCTCTGATCTGGCGTGGCTGGCACGAGCTTATGCACGAGGCGCTCGGCATGGCCCTCCGCCTGCCTTCCAACGATGCTGCGCATCGCCGGAACCTTCGCAGCCTCCGCCCAGCACAGGGCGTGTGTGCCGACGCGGAATTGCCCGGCGTCGTCGGAGACGATCACCGTCCCGCTCAGCAGGCCATGATGGTGGATGGCACCCCAGAGTGCCCCTTCGGTGGCGATTAGCACCGGATCCGGCGTGACCTGCATCTGGTCGAGGCCGAGCAGGGCAAGGTGTGCCCGCCACGCTGCGGTGCTGGCGAAGAGCTTGGCCCGATGCGTTGCCAGCCTTTCGATCACCGCGCCGGACAGGCTGCGCCCGCGCATGTACTCCAGCGCCGCCGCGTTGACGACGTAGTCGGTGTGACCGGCCCGCAGCAGCGAGAGAAACGCCTCGCGCGACTTCGCCGTGCCGGTCCGGAACATTGTGAAGCGGTCGTCGCCGACCTGTGTCGTGACGCCATCCGCTCGTGCGTGGCGGGCGGCCGTGTCGTCCACCGTGATCCAGCGTGCGGTCGCAAGCCCCGCCCGCAGCACGTCCTGGTCCTCGGCGACAAGATCATCGAGAGGAGCCGCCAGCAGCCGCACGACTTGGCGCTTCGAGATTTCAACGCCGATACCGTCCAGCAGCGCGGTGAGCCGTTCCGTGGTGACTTGGCCCTGGGCGTGCAGGGCCAAGACGAAGCGGCGTAGCTCCGGTCCAAACCCGCCCGCGGTCCCCGCCGGCAGCGGCGCGACCACGGTCTCCCCCGACGGCGTCAGCCAGCGCTCGCGGCGGTAGCGGATCACCTCCGCCGAGAGGCGTAGCTCGCGCACCAGGCAGTCCTCGTAGCCCTTGAACCGTGATCCCGCGGGCACGGTGATCTGGAGCACCCGCTCGACGGTCACCGCGTCCTGATCGCGCTTAGCGCCACGCCGGCGCAGCGAGCGCGTCCCGCTATTGCCGACAGCGCCAGGCTCCGTCGCTTTCTCCATGCCCGAGGGCCGCGACGGTGGCCGCGGCGGTAAGCCCTTCAGCCGAGCCACCTCGTCGCGTAGTGCCTGGTTCTCAGCACGCAGGGCCAGGTTGTCGGACTGTAATTGCTGGACCTCGCCGACCAGCACGCCGATGACGTCGCGCAGTTCAGCAAGCGAGAAGCCCTCCAGCGATGCGGCATCCAGCAGCGACATCCAGAGCGTGAATCACGCCTGCGCCCGCAACGCAACCTCGCCGCCCGGCAATCTGCCCCGGTTACGTGGGGACATACCTAGTGATCTATCGTCCTTCGGAAAAAGGTATCCAGATTGTTCGGGTCCTCAGCGGATACCGAGATGTCAGCTCCATACTCGGCCAATCATCTGACTGACCCGGTTGCACGCCGACTGAGATGCAGCCGCTGCCGGATGGGCGCGAAGGCTTACAACCCACCATAAGGCGCCATGGGTGGGCGACATCTAGAGCAGAAGACCAGGGTTCGATGCAGGAGGACAGCACCTCGCTTACAGACATGCCGAAAGGCTGGTGAGGTTACAACCAGCAGTGCACCAACTCTTTGGATTAATAACGCAGCCCGCTCAGGTTCCAGCACGAGCACCTGAAGAGAGCTACCGACCCAACCGCTTGCAAGCCCGACCCCGCACCAACGTCGCTGTGTCACCATTTCGCCTGCGTTCATCACAGGCGGGAGGACGACGTCAATCTCGACCGATGGATGTTTCGGAGTGGCTGACCCGGTCGGCTTCGGACCGCTCCGGCCTACAGTGGCAGCTAGCGGACGGGAGCAGGACGGCAGATGGGACGATATGATCGTAATGGCCGATCGCCGTGGAGGGCTCGGCGCGGGCCGCTTGCTCGAGATCCTTGACGATATCCAGCCAGCGGGGGGCGATCGTGCCGCGGTGCTTCGGCGAGCGGTCGAAGACGGGTCCCTCGATGGCGATGGCGGCGATCGGCCGTCCGTGGGATGCGGTGATCGCCGCGGTCGCGGCGCCCCATCCCGGGTTGGCAAGGGCGCCGTCGACTGCGAAGCCGCGCTGGCGCGTCGCGGCGAGCTCTTCGGCGAGGCCCGGGGCGCACGGGCTTCCAGCGGCCCGGCATTCGGCTTCGAACGCGGTCAGCCAATCGGAGGGGAAGAGGGCGAGCATCGCTTTGCCGGCCGGCCCGTTGTCAAGCCGCTGGGCTTCACCAAGCGGCCCGGTGTGGATGATCTCGTTGGAGCCCTTCACCAGGGCGATGCGTACGGCAAGCCAACCGATGGGGACGCTGAGCGCGGTGGTCTCTCCGGTCAGGACGGCGATGTCCCGCAAATAGGGCAGGGCAAGGTCCCGCAACGCGAAGCGCGCGAAAAACGCTTGCCATAGATGCTGGCTGGTTGGGCCGGGCACGTAGCGGGCGGAGGCCTGGTAGCGTTCGACGAAGCCGCTGCGGCCGAGCGCGGTCAGGCCGCGATGAGTGGTGCTGACCGGCAGCCCGAGTTGCCGCGCGATCTCCGTTACGCTCAGGGGCGCCTTGGATGCGACGACGAGCTCCCAGATGTCGAACACGTGGCGGGCGGAGGCGTTGCTGATGGTGGCCATACCCTCGACTCAGGTGAACGCGACGGTCGAGGTGACGGGATAGAGCTTCGATTGTTTGTTCAGGGCCTGAATCGTTGTCTGGATATCCGGCAGCAGGGTGTCCAGCCGCTTTGGGGTTAGGCGTTCCGCCGGGCCGCCGATGGTGATGGCGGCGTGGGCCCGGCCCGAGGCATCAAGGACCGGGAACGATAGGTACGTGGCGCCAACGTAGTGGTCGCCATAGCCTCGCGCGTAGCCGCGTTGCCGGATGAGTGCGATCTCCTCCCTGAGCCGGGCCGGGTCGGTGATCGTCGTTGCCGTAAAGCGCTTCAGCGGCGAAGCGGCGCGGATGTATTCCTCCACTTCGCGGTCGAGCAAGCAGGCGAGCAGGGTGCGCGAGGCGGGGCCTGCGTGCAGCGGCACCATGAGGTTGCTCGGGGTGTAGCTGACCCGCACGCCATGCGCTTCGAAGCTGTCGATCGCGACCTGGTGGGCGCCGACGATGACGGACAGGAAGACGCTTTCATGAGTGAGCGCGTGCAGTTTCTCTAGGAAGGGGCGGCACAGGGCGCGAATGTCGAGGGCGTGCGGTTCGGCGCCGTGCATGCCGAGCACGCGCCAGCCGAGATCGTAGGCGCTGCCGGATGCGTCGCGGATCAGCAGCCCGCGCTCGGTCAAGGTGGTGAGCGCGCGAAAGGCCATATTCTTGGTAATGCCGAGGTGCTCGCTGAGTTCGGTGACACCCCAGGGGGACGGATGGCCAATGAAGGCGGCTAAGACGTCCAGCACGCGGGTCGCTGCCTGGTTGGGGGCGTGCTCTCCGGTTGCGCGCAGCGTTCTTGACATCGCCGCTAAATACCGCAAACTGGATGAGGTTCCAAATTACAGAACAAGAGACCTTTCAGGAGGGCACCGCCGTTGCTGACGCTCCGCCCGAACCCGATGTCGGGGCCGAACCGCTTCAAGCTCGGTGTGTTCAGCGCGAACTGCGACGGCGGTCTGAGCATGAGCAAGGCGCCCGAACGGTGGAAGGCGGAGTGGGACGAGATCGAGCAGCTTGCCGTGCTATGCGACGAGGCGGGCATCGACTTCATCCTGCCGGTCGCCAAGTGGGTGGGGTTTGGGGGGGCCGCAAACAATTATGGACGCTCGTTCGAGACGCTGACCCATGGCGCGGCGCTCGGCGCCATCACGCGCCAGATCGCAATTTTTTGCACCGTGCATGTCCCGCTCGTCACCCCGGCGTTCGCGGCGAAGGCGATCGCGACTATCGACCACGTAACGCGGGGCCGGGCGGGCCTGAACATCGTCTGTGGCTGGAACCAGGATGAGTTCGACATGCACGGCGTGTCGATCGACCCGGAGCGCCGCTACGACCAGGGGCTGGAGTGGTTCCGGATCTTCGCGCGATTGCTGGACAGCAGCGAGCCGTTCGACTGGGACGGGGAGTTCTACCATTTCAAAGGTTTGCAGACGTCGCCGTCGTCGTTGCAGCGGCCTTGGCCGCCGATTATGTCGGCCGGCTTTTCCGCCAAGGGCCGCGCTTTTGCCGGGCAGGCGGCCGACGTGCTGTTCACTACGCTCACCGAGATGGCCCAGGCGCGCGGACTGGTGGAGGACGTGCACCGGGTTGCGGCGGGCTATGGCCGGAATGTGGACGTGTATACGATGACGCACATCGTCTGCCGGCCGACGCGGACCGAGGCGGAGGAATATTATTACTATTTCGCCGAGGAAATGGCGGACCGCGAGGCGTTGGACTATTACAAACGTCAGAAGGGCCTGACCTCCAAGCAGGATACCCGTTACATGGACCGCCCGCTGCTGACGCGATTCACGCGGGGGAGTGGGAAGGCGTATTCCGGTTCCTATCCTGGCGCGTATCCGATGGTCGGCGATCCGGACGATATTGCCGGACAGATGATCCAGATGCACGAGCAGGGGCTCGCGGGGACGTCGATCGCTTTCCTGGATTACCTCCGGGAAGCGCCGTATTTTCTGGCCGAGGTCTTGCCGCGGCTCAAACGGGCCGGATTGCGGGTGACGTAACTGCGGAGATGAGGACATGCGGTGCATTCGACGCCTAGATCGAGCCAGGTGGGCGTTGTTCGTGGCACTACTTGGCACAGCCGCGATCGCTGCCCCGGGGAGCGCGCGCGCTGAGGACGGCATCACCCGGGATACGATCCGGATCGGCATGTTCGGCCCGATCACTGGCGCCTATTCGGCGCATCGGGTGGTGTATGATGGGGCACAAGCGGTCTATCGGCAAGTCAACCAGCAAGGCGGCATCTACGAGCGGAAGATTGAGGTGGTGTTCGAGGATGACGGGTGCGACATTAGCAAAGCGCGGGCGGCGGTCAAACGGCTGATCTCGCGGAGTAACGTCTTTCTCCTTCATGGCGGCGTTTGCAGCGCGCCGACTTTCGCCGTCCGGACGGAGGCGATCGATAACGGCGTGCCGATGATGGTGCTCGCGGCCACCATGGACAAGATCACCGTCCCAGCGAGTCATTTCGTCTTCACGACGACCCTCACGGGATCGGTGAGCGGCGAGACGATCGGCAATTTCCTCCGCACGGTCCCCAACGTGCACAAGGTGGCCATCGTTAAGCATCCGGACGATTGGTCGGAGATCCAAGTGGTAGCGCTTCAGAAGGTGCTGAAGGATGCGGGCATCGTGGTGGCGGCGGTGGTCGAGGAAGAGCGCAACGCGTCGGATGCGACGACTCAGGTGCTCAGCATCAAGAATGCGGCGCCGGACGCGACTGTGGTCATCCTCTACCCGGCGGAGATGGCGGTGTTCCTGCGCGACGCCCGCAAATATGGCTTGAAGGGACCGTTCGTGACGCCGGTCGTCGGCATGGACATGCGCGAGATCGAGGAGCGCGCCGGCAGCCGGGATGCGGTGGCGGATGTCTATACCGCGTCGTTCCTGGAGGGCGCGCCGGGCGACCCCGAGGTCCAGCCTTTCGTGGATCTGTTTAAGTCCTTCTACCCGGATCAGACCGTGCAGGCGCTCGATTTCTACGGGATGTCGGGCGCGTACGCGATCGTCGAGGCGCTGCGCCGCGCGGGTCCTGACCTGACCCGGGAGAAATTCATCGCCGCGCTGGAAACGCTGAAGGATTTCCATGCCGGTCCCAGCGCCTGCACCGTTACCCTGACCGCGCAGGACCACCAAGGCTGCGACTCGGGCACCATGTGGACGCTGGTTGGCGATACCATCACGAATATCGGGACTACCTGGAAACCCGTGAAGGGCGCGCCATGAGCGGCATGCGGATCTGGCATCAGAGCTTCACCGTGATCGAGGACCTGCCGGCCTACACGCAACGCATGCAGGACCATGCGTCGCGGGTCACGCGGCCGGATACTGAGGTGGTGCTGCATGGACAGTTGCCGGGCACGTATCCAGGCAATTATCCGGGCGACGATCTGGCGTATACCGCTCTGTTCGCGATGCATGGGCACCAGTGGGTCGCGCGCGGCTTGGAAGCGGAGCGCTCCGGCTTCGACGCCTACGCGATGTGTACGCTCCCCAACCCGATGCTACGTGAGGTACGCACGCTGGTGGACATCCCAGTGGTGGGCTATGGCGAGGCCAGCTTCCATATGGCCAGCATGGTGGGGCACCGGTTCGGGATGCTGATCTTCATCGAGCGGATGGTCCCGCTGTATCACGAACAGCTCGCGCAGCATGGGTTAGCGTCGCGCTGCGCGGGAATCCGGGGCGTTGGCTTTGGGTTCCAAGACGTGCTTGCTGGTTTCTCCAATCCAGGCAATCTGATCGACCGCTTCAAGGACAGCGCCCGGCGGATGATTGCGGACGGCGCGGACGTGATCATCCCTGGAGAGATGCCGCTGAACGTGCTGCTCGCGACGGAGGGCGTCAGCCACGTGGATGACGTGCCGGTGCTCGATGGGCTGGCGGTAACGCTGAACCTCGCGGAGTGCATGGTGGATTTAAAGCGGCATACCGGGCTTTCGGCGAGCCGCCACGGGTGGTTCGGTAGCGCGCCGAAGCGGGAGCGTGTCCAGCAGGTTCTGGAGTTCTATGGGCTTGACCGTCTGGGTGCGCCACGGGCCTAGCCGAGAGGAGATATCATGGCATTGCCGAAAAAAGTTTTGATCCACGAGCTGGGTCCGCGCGAGGGGATGCAGATCGAGAAAAACCCTGTCTCTACGGAGGACAAAGTCCGTCTGGTCGATTTGCTGTCGGATTGCGTGTTTCCGGAGATCGAGGTGACTTCGTTCGTGAGCCCGAAATGGGTCCCACAGATGGCCGATGCGGAGCAGTTGATCGCCGGCATCACGCGGCGGCCCGGCACGCGGTACACCGCCATCTACCTGAATGCCCAGGGCATCGAGCGGGCGCTGCGCACCGGCAAGCTCGACATGGAGGGCGTGCTCAGCGTGACGGCGAGCGAGACGTTTTCCAAGAAGAACACCAATCGCACGATCGACGAGACCTTAGCCGAGACGGAGAAGCGGATCGGCGTGCTGAAGGAGCACCGCATCGTCGCCGACCAGGTCAGCGTGATGGCGGCCTTTGGTTGCAACTACGAAGGGGACGTGGATCCGGCGCGCGTCGTTGGGCTGATCGGACGGTTGATGGCCATGGCGGACGCGCATGGGCTGCGCATCGAGCTCATCCAGCTGGCGGACACTATGGGCTGGGCGACGCCGGGCTCGATCCGGCGGCTGGTCGGGATGGTCCAGGACCGGTGGCCGGACAGGCGCACCAACATGCACCTACATGATACCCGTGGCCTGGGGCTGGCGAACGCCTATGCCGCGCTGGAGATGGGGGTGGATGATTTCGACTCGGCTGTGGGCGGGCTGGGCGGATGCCCTTATGCCGGGTTCAAGGGTGCGGCTGGCAACGTCGCAACCGAGGATTTGGTGCATCTCTGCGAGGAGGCCGGGATCGAGACGGGGGTGAACCTGGAGCGGCTGCTGGAGGTGGCGCGGGTGGCGGAGGAAATCGTCGGCCACCCATTGCCTGGTAAGGTGATGCGCGGTGGCTCCCTGCAGCGCCATCGCGCGGCGCACGCCGCATGAGCGCCGGCGCGCAAGAGGCGATCGAGGCAGCTATCCGCCGGTTCGACGGCATGGAGGGTTTGGCGAAGACGGCGCCCATGCCGGCCGACAAGGATGCGATCCGCCGGTTCGTCCAGGCGATCATGGACCGCGATCCCAGCTATTTCGACGAGGACGCCGCGCGGGCAACGAAGTATGGCGTCGTCGTCGCGCCGCCGCTCTACCCGGTCCACGCATTCCGGCAGGCGGCTGGGACCCCGGACCCGCTGGACTCGCTGGCCGCGGATCCCGATGCGGACGGGACGGCCGGGTCGGATGCGATGGGCTTCGGCCTGCCGCCGATCCCGTCGCCCTTCAAGCGCTTGCTGAATGGCGGCAACCAGATCGAGTTCTTTCGCTGCCTGCGCGTAGGGGAGCGCGCGGTGGCGCGCCCGCGCTACGCCGAGGTGTCGTTAAAGCAGGGGCGCAGCGGCGCGCTGCTGATGGTGGTGATCGAGACGGAGTTCATTACCGCCGAGGGCGAGCGGCTGCTGATCAATCGCCAGAGCCTGATCTGGAGGTGACATAGTGGCCCCGATGCAGTTCGAGGATATCGCGGTGGGCGCTCCGGTCGGTCCGCTGACGAAAGGGCGGATCAGCACCGCGCATATCATGCGCTGGTCCGCTTCGGTGGAGAATTGGCACCGGATCCACTACGACCAGGCGTTCGCCACCGGTCATGACGGGCTGCCCGGCGTGCTCATTAACGGGTCGTGGAAGCAGCACGTGCTGGTGCAACTCATGAAGGACGCGCTCGGTCCGGCAGGCTGGCTGTGGAAGATCAAGTTCCGCTATCGAAAGATGGATGTGGCGGGTGATTCTATCACCGCGACGGGGGAGGTGGTGGAGAAGCAGGTCGCGGGCGGGCTGGGCTTCGTCACGTGCCGCGTCCGGTTGGTGACGCAGGATGGCGGGCTGTCGACCGATGGGTGGGCGATCGGCGTGCTGCCGCTGCGGGACGGGGCGGCCGTGCCGTATCCGTTCGTGCCGTCCGCCGCCCATGCAGGCATTGTCCTGCCGGCCGAGGCGTAGATGGTTGGGCTGACGCTCGCTGGATTGTTTGCGCATAATCGCCGCCATTTCGGCCATGCGACGGCCCTGACGGTGGATGGGGCGGGGACCAGCTACGGGGCTCTCGCGCGTCGGGTGGAGGATCTCCGCCGGGTGATTGGCGGCACGGTGGGGCGAGGCGACCGGATCGCCATTTGGCTGCCGAACTCGGTGGCGTGGGTGGCCGGGTTTTTGGCAGCGGCCGAGTTGGGGGCCGTGGTCGTGCCGATCAACACACGGCTGACCGCGGCGGAGATGCGGTCGATCGTGCAGGCTTCGGGGGTGCGGCTGCTGCTCACGACTGACGGCTATCGCGGTCGGCGTTTCTTCGAGGAGGCGGTGGCCGCGTGGCCGGGCGAGAGCGAAGCACCCCACGTATTGCGCGCCAGCGAGGCCGAAGACGCGGCATTTTGGTTAAGCTGGGGCGGGCGGCCAGGTGATGGGGCGGAGGCGGCGCCTCCGGACCTGCTGTGCATCCAGTACACGTCAGGCACCACGTCGCGGCCGAAGGGCGTGATGCTAACTAGCGGATCGTATCTGCAGACGGCGGCCTATGTCGCGGCGGCCCAGATGCTGTCGCCGAGGAGCCAGTTCCTCAGCGGATCGCCGTTCTTCCATTGCAGCGGCAGCATGCATGCGATCGTCGTGTGCCAGATCGCCGGCTGTACGCTGCACACAATGAGCAGTTGGGACCCGGAGAAGGCAGTGGTCCTCACCGGGCGCTTCGGCTGCACGGCGTCGCATAACCTGTTCTTCCGCGATGTCCTGGCGCTGGGCGGGAATTTGCGCAGCCGTTTTGCCTCGATGCAGGTCGCGGCGGCGGTCGGGACGCCGGAGTTGCTGTTGCGGGTGCAAGATGAGCTTGGCATTCCGGGCGTCTCGAACCTGTATGGGATGACCGAGACGGCGGGCAATTTCACGATGTCCTATCCTGATGATGACCAGGAGGCGCGCATCCTCGGCAATGGCCGGCCGCAGCCTGGCAACGCGTTGCGGATCGTAGTTCCCGGCATGGAAATCCCGTGCGCGACCGGGGAGGAGGGCGAGATCCAGATGCGCGGCCCGACCGTGAGCGCCGGGTACTTCCGCAATGAGGAGATGAGTCGTCAGGCGTTTACCGCCGATGGCTGGCTTCGCTCCGGGGATTTGGGTCGGATGGGGGAGGATGGCGGGCTGACTTATGTGGCGCGACTGAACGACGTGATCCGGACGGGTGGGGAGAACGTGTCACCGGCCGAGGTGGAGGACGCGATGCTCGATCTGCCGGGGATCCAGGAAGTTTGCGTGACGGCGGTGGCCGATGAGCGGCTGGACGAGGTTCCGGCGGCGGTGGTGACGCTCTGCCCGGGTGCCGCGCCGGACTGGGACCGGCTGCTTGCCGGGCTGCGCCGCAGCTTGGCGGGCTACAAGGTTCCTCGCCAGGTCTATGTCGTGGCGGCGCTGCCGAAGACGGCGACCAACAAGGTTCAGCGCGTGCTGGTCCGTGCGCAGATCGGCAGCGCGGAGACGTTGCGGGTAGTATAGATTGAAGGGGAAAGGAAACGACCATGAATGGCAAGGGTCGGATGAGGAGCCTGCTGCTGGCGGCGGTACTCCTGCAGAGCGTCACCACGGCGGCGGCCGGCGCGGAGGAGGGCGTGACGGCGAACACGATCAAGCTCGGCATGTTCGGGCCGCTAACCGGCCCGGTGTCCATTTATGGTTACCCGATCAATGACGGCGCGATCGCCGTGTATGACCAGGTGAATGACCAGGGCGGCATCAATGGCCGCAAGATCGAGATCGTGGACGAGGACGGCGCTTGCGATCCGGCGAAGACCCGCGCGGCGGTCAAAAAGCTGGTCAGTCGCGACCATGTGTTTGCGGTACATGGCGGCAGTTGCAGCGGTGCGGCCTTCGCCGTGCGGCAGGTCTTCATCGACGAGCAAGTCCCGTATATGGTGATGGCCGCGACGCTCGATAAGATCAGCACGCCGGTAAACCGTTTCATCTTCACGACCACGCCCCCTGGCAACACCGACGGCGCCGAGATGATTCGCTTCGTGCGCTCGATGCCGAACGTAAAGCGCATCGCCATCGTGCACCACACCGACGACTGGGCGGCCGCCAAGCTCGACGCGATCCACGCGGGGCTTGCGCAGTCCGGACTCGAGGTTGTGGCCGACGAGGTGCTGGACCGGAACGCGACCGATGCGACCACGCAGGTGCTGCGGATCAAGGAAGGAAAGCCGGATGTGGTGCTGTTCGTGACCTACCCGGCCGAAAGCGCAGTGTTCATCCGGGATAGCCGGAAATATGGGCTGAACGGACCGTTTATCGGGACGAACGGCGTGACCGACCTGCTCGATCTTGCCAACCGGGCGGGGGGCTTGGACGCGATCCGCGACGTGTACGCCAGCGCCTTCCTGCGCGGCCCGGTCGGCAGTCCGGCGCTGCAGGACGCGACCGATCTGCTGCAGAAATATTTCCCGAAGGATAAGCCGCAATCGGTTTCGTTCTATGGCATGTCGGGGGCCTATGCCGTCGTCGATGCGTTGCGCCGGGCTGGGCCGGAGTTAACGCGCGAGAAGTTCATTGCGGCACTAGAATCGACCAAGGACCTGCCTGCCGGGCCGGCCTATTGCAAGGTCAACATCACGCCTGCCGACCACCAAGGCTGCCTGACGCAGCAGATGTGGACCGTCCGGAACGGCAGCATCGTAGCGCTCGGTGAGACATGGCCCGGCGCGAAGTAGGAAGCGGGGGCGGGGCGCAGGGAAGGCAAGCGTGACGTTGCTCACTTTGCTGCTCGCCGGGCTGGCCAATGGCAGCCTCTATGCGCTCGTCGCCCTCGGCCTCGTGCTGATCTACAAGACGCAGGACGTCGTGAACTTCGCCCAGGGCGAGATCCTCATGGCGGGGGCCTTCGTGGGCTTTTCCGCTTACCAGTACCTTCATTTGCCCTACGTGCTGTCGTTCGTGGTCGCGATGCTGGCTGGCGCCGTGCTGGGGGCGGTGGTCGAACGGGTCGCGTTCCGGCGACTGGCCGACCAGCACCATATCACGCTCGCGATGGTCACGGTGGGGCTTTCGGTGTTCATGAAGGGCGTCGCGCGCATCCCGTTCGGGACCGATATCTACACCTTTCCGCCGGCGTTCCGTGCGGAGCGTGTGTTGATCGGCTCCGTAGCCGTAGCACCGCAACACCTGCTGACGATCGCCGTCGCGGTGTTGCTCAGTCTGCTGCTGTTCGGCTTCTTCCGGTACTCGACTTTGGGCAAGCAGATGCGCGCGACGCAGCAGAATCTGGTCGGCGCGCGACTGGTCGGGATTAACACGAGGCGGGTATTCGCTTCGACCTGGAGCTTGTCGGCGGCGATCGCGGCCGGGGCGGGCGTATTGGCCGCGCCGCTTTCGCTGCTGTACCCGGACATGGGGACCAATTTCCTGCTGAAGGGCTTCGCTGCGGCTGTGCTCGGCGGATTCGAGAGCGTACTCGGCGCGATCGTCGGGGGATTCGTCGTGGGCATCGTGGAGATGCTGTTTGGCGGCTATGTCTCGACCGCGTTCCAGCAGGTCTCGGCCTTCTTCATCATTATAGTCGTGCTGTTCATCAAGCCAAACGGGCTGTTCGGCCGCCGCTCCGCGGCCCGGGTGTAGGCGCGCGTGGAACAGCTCCCGTGGATTCGCCGTGGCTTTGCGCCGGTGTTGTGCCTGGTGCTGTTGTTCGTCCCGCTGGTGACCGACAATTACTCGCAGTACATTCTCAACTTGGTGCTGATCTACGTCGTCATCAGCGTCGGTTTGAACTTCTTGCTCGGGTATGCCGGCCAGTTCGCGTTCGCCCACGCCGCGCTGATGGGCATCGGCGCCTACACCACGGCGCTGCTGACGACGCGGTTGCAAATCTCGTTCTGGCTGTGCCTGCCGCTGTCCGGCGTCGTCGCCGCGGTGATCGGGGCGGCCGGCGCCTTACCCGCCATGCGGATGCGGCGCGTTTATCTCGCCCTGGTCACGCTCGCTTTCGCGCAACTGATCGTGTGGGTGCTAATCAACTGGAACTCGGTGACGCTCGGGACAGATGGCGTGGACGTGCGCGCGCCAATGCTGTTGGGGTGGCGCGTGCACGGGGACAAGGCCATCTTCTACGTCGTGCTGCCGGTGACGGTGCTGATGTACTGGCTGGCGAAGCGCATCCTGGAATCGCATATCGGACGGGCGTTCGTGACAATCCGAGAGAACGAGATTGTTGCGCGTTGCAACGGCATCAACGTGGCGCGGACGAAGATGGTGGTGTTCGCACTGTCGGCTTTTTACGCGGGCATTGGCGGGGCGCTCTACGCATTGGCGCTCGGCTTCATCGTGCCCGATTCGTTTGGATTGTCGCAGCTGGTGTTGCACTTCTCCATCGTGGTGCTCGGCGGGCTGCTCAGCCTATTCGGCGCAGTGATCGGGGCGGTGGTGCTTACCACGCTGCCGGAAGTGCTGCGCGACGTGCAGGCTTTGCAGGAGATCATTTACGGCCTAGTGCTAATGCTGGTGATCCTGCTGATGCCGCAGGGAATCGCCGGGGTGTTGAAGAGCTGGGGCGTGCTGCCGCGCGAAGTGCTCGCGCGCAACTGGCGCGCGTTGAAGCGGCGGCCGGAGTGACGGGCCCCCTTTTGCAGGCCAACGGCGTCACCATCCAATTTGGCGGTCTGGTGGCGGTGGACAAGGCATGCCTGGAGATTGCGGCGGGCCAGATTCGCGGTCTGATCGGGCCGAACGGGGCCGGGAAGACGACCTTCTTCAACGCCATCACCGGGTTGGTCCGGCCGAGTGCGGGCGCGATCCTGTTCGATGGGGCCGAAATGCTGCACTTGCCGGCGCATGACCGGGCCGCGGCCGGTATGCGCCGCACCTTCCAGTCGGTGCAGCTCGTGCCGCAGTTCACCGTGCTCGAGAACGTCCTGGTCGGGATGCAGACCAGTTTCCGCGCCGGGTCGCTGCTCGGGAGGCTGGGGCTGGGCGGGTCGGTAGAGGCCGCAGCGCAGCGGTCGGTGCACGAGGTGCTAGAGTTCCTCGGGATCGGGGACAAGATCCTGACTTCCGTCCATCGCCTGACCTTCGCGGAGCAGCGGCTGACCGAGATCGCCCGGGCGATCGTCAGCCGGCCCAAGCTGTTGTTGCTGGATGAGCCTGCCGCCGGGCTTAGTCCCAACGAGGTCGGGCAACTCGGCCGGCTCTTGCACCAGTTGCGGGACAATTGGGGCATGACGATCCTGCTGGTGGAGCACGTGCTCTCGCTGGTACTTGAGATATCGGACCGAATCACCGTCCTGGAGAACGGACGCGTCATCGCGGAAGGCACGGCCGACGAGGTCGCGGGCGACCCGGTCGTGAAACTTGCCTATCTCGGGAACGAAGATGCTTAGCGTGCGCGGGCTGACGGCCGGCTATGGTTCGCTCAAAATCCTTCGCGGTCTGAGCTTGGAGGTGCCGCGTGGCCGCGTGGTGGCGCTACTGGGCGGGAATGGCACCGGCAAGACCACGACGATGCATGCGCTGGCCGGCATCATCCCGGTCAGCGGCGGCCAGGTCCTGTTCGAAGACGAGCGGCTGGACGGCCTGTCGTCCCACCGGATTTTCGCACGGGGAATCGCGCTGGTGGCGCAAGGCCGCCAGCTCTTCCCGGAAATGACGGTACGGGAAAACCTGGAAATGGGCGCGCTCGCCGCGCCGACCCGGCGCCAATCGTCCGTGCTGATCGCCGAGACGTTCGACCGTTTCCCCCGCCTGGCGCAGCGGGCGGGCCAGCGCGCCGCCTCACTCTCGGGCGGCGAGCAGCAGATGCTGGCCACCGGCCGAGCGCTGATGTCCCGGCCCTCGTTGCTGCTGCTGGATGAGCCGACGACGGGGCTGGCACCGATCATCGTCGCCGAACTTGGCCGCATCCTGCGCGACCTCAACGCGGGCGGCCTGACGATCCTGGTGGTCGAGCAGAACGTCCGCATGGCGCTCCGCATTTCCGACGAGGTGTATGTCATGCGCGGCGGCGAGATCGTCCTGCACGCGCCCACCGCCGAGCTGCGCGATAAGGACGAAGTGTTCAACTCCTATATCGGCTGATGCTCCAGGAAATCGAGCATCATCGCGGCCGCGGCGGCGCCGCCGTCCTCGACCCGCTCGGGCGAGACCTGGCGTCGCGCGCTGGGGATGAGGGCCGCCCCCCGGTCGAGATGGCCGAACAACTGATCGCTCGGGCAGGCGGTCACCAGGACCGGATTGCGGACCTGCGGCAGGCGCTCCCGTTTGGGATAGCGCAGCGCCGCGAGATAGGAGCGCTGGTAGGTCCCGGATGCCTTGAGCACTTCCAGGACCTCGCCGTGAAGATAGCCGGCCGAGGGGAGGCCAAGGTCGCGGCGAGCCTCCCGGTGGCGGTCCCACCAGGGCCAGAACAGATGGGCGTCGCGCACCATCGACCAGGCCGTCGCGAACTGGGTGCCGTCGTGGTCGACGGCGATCGGCGGAGCGTGGTCCCGGTCCACCAGCCGGCCACTCTCCGCCGGATCGAACACCGACAAGCCGTCCATGACGATGCGCCGCACGTGGTCGCCGTGGCCGATCGACAGCTCGGTGCAGATCGCCGCGCCCGTGTGGTAGCCATAGAGATCGACGGTGCGGAGGCGGAGCGCTTCGATCGCTTGCCAATGCGCGCCGGCCAGCTCGGCAATACTGGGGGCTGGCGCGTCGAGCGGCGTCGAATCTCCATTGCCAGGGGTGTCGATGTCGACGACGTGCCGCCGGGCTGCCAGATGTGCGGCCAGCGGCATGAGGCTGTAGCCGGAGCCGGGCGAGCCGTGAAACATGACGAGGGCCGGCAAGGCCGGGTCGCCGCAGGTGCGGTAGTGCATCTGGCCATGCGCCACGTTGACAAAGCCCCGACGAATTGCCGCCATGTAGATCTTCCATTGTCATTCACGGCCGCAGTATCGCACTGACAGATAGGAGTTACGATGGCCGAAACTGTAGCCAAGCGACTGGCGGGCCGGGTCGCGCTCGTGACCGGCGCTGCCGGGGGGATCGGCCGCGCCGTGTCGCTCGCGTTTGCGGCGGAAGGGGCGGCGCTGTGCCTGGCGGACATCGTGATGCCCGACGGGTTGGCGAGCAAGGTGATGGCAGAGGGTGGGCGGGCGGTCGCGGTGCGCACAGATGTGACGCGCCATGAGGACGTCCGGGACATGGCTGCCTATGCTGCGGCGGCGCTGGGGGGCGTGGATATACTGGTAAATGTGGCCGGCACGGTGTCGTTCGGGTCGGCCAAGGCGCTGGAAGAGGCGGAGTGGGACCGCGTGCTGTCGGTGAACCTGAAGGGCACGTTCCTGTGCTGCCAGGCGGTGATCGCGGCCATGCAGGCGCGGCGCTTTGGCCGGATTATCAACATGGGCTCGATCATCGGCAAGAACG
>JAABUX010003327.1_pt1 | contig 21422 bp, 21 predicted proteins | sample 5561851 | NCBI WGS metagenome assembly JAABUX01 (sample SAMN10711883, study PRJNA513361) | rock metagenome | isolation source: Antarctica rocks | place: Antarctica: Victoria Land, Richard Nunatak red sandstone | collected 2016-01-03 | reverse complement strand
TGCGAAACGTTTGTGATGTATGATAACCTTTATTGATAATTTCCATCAATTCATCAACCTCGGGTTTTGTTAGTTTTACCGTATAGCGTATCATCTCGTAGTGGGTTTAACAAAGATACGAAATGGGAAGACATACTACGTCATATTATAGTTAACTTAACACTAGTCGCGACAATAGTCGGTTTGGGACAATAAATACAGCATTTATTATTTTAGTCTGGTTGAGCATAATCATCGTAGTCTTGCTACTTGCGATTCGAATTGCTCATATGATTTTACCTGTAAGTTATCTCTGGTTATCCAAAGATCAACTTAGCAGTATCAATGATTTTTTCGTTGATGGGAGCATTGGAGGATTAGTGGTGGGGCTACTTAAATCCAATATATTAGACAAAGAAAAGCAATAGCTGCTTTCCAGCTAAACTGGCACGTAATGGGAGCGGCTTGCAACTCTGTTTAAAATTAAACGTGTATAAAAGCATAAAACACGAAAACCTCGATTAAGATCTTTCTCGATTCTCGAAAAACTGCCCGTCTATAAAATCGTAGTTGATCCCGGCTTTTTGTAAAGCTACATGCCCTCTTTTGGTAAAGACCGAACTTAGGCCGTTTGAGGATCTCCGGGCTCTGTCCGCGGGTCCTTGATTTCCTCCGCATCCGGTAATGTCCCCTAAAGTTCATTGGAGAACTCTAATTGTAATCAATTAATGAAACGTTAGCCCCGGTTAGACTAACGGAGTGTCGGTCATAGTGTAGGACATTAAGGTGATTTTAAGAGGAAAAAGCTTTTTTAGATATTTTCAAGGCATTTTTTAAAAGTTAATGTGCCCAGGGGGGGACTCGAACCCCCAAGGATAACTCCAACGGCTTCTGAGACCGCAACGTTTGCCAGTTTCGCCACCTGGGCATTTGCTTCAGCCTTTCAATGCACTACTACTCTTCAATCCAGTGCCCGGAAGCAGATTCGAACTGCTACGGTTGCCCGCCACCCCCTCAAAGTGGTGCGTCTACCAATTTCGCCACCCGGGCAGGGTAAGTCTTAAGGGATGGCAAAACTACACGGTTCAAGTAAAATTACAAACTGAAATTTTGTATTATTGAAGAGTGATCAACGCCGCAACCCGAGATTTCATTAACTGAACATGAAATAAGCACAACCTGGCGACATCATGGTTGCCCAGGCTTCAAATAGTTTTCCTTTGCCTAAATCATGGATGACAAACCGCTCTCTCTAAAAGCTGCTGCTCCGCTTTGGATAATAGCTCTTTTCATCCTGGCTTTTGCGCATTACTCCGGGTCGGCTTTAGGACTAATTCTTCAACGTGTTTCTGATCAAAAAGAGGAAAGTATTCTTGCCGTGTGGAAGTCTGCGGATGGAAATGGGAAGATCCAGATCTACAGGCGGTCTGGTGTATACTTTGGAAAGATCGTATTCGTGAAATTCGAAAATCAGACTGGAGCACAAGTTCTGGATCTAAAAAATCCAGATCCCCTAAAACATAAGAACCAGGTTCTAGGGATAGAAATTCTCAAGAGCTTTTCATACTCGGGCGACGGAGTTTGGAATAATGGCACTATTTATGACCCAAAAACCGGTAAAACATATTCGTGCAAACTCACCCTCGAATCTCCCAATGAGCTTAAGATTAGGGGCTATATTGGAATATCGCTATTAGGAAGGACCGAAATTTGGAAACGCTCAAAACTTTAATGAGAAACCATCCTGTCATTCGTACCTTTTCCCTTTGGTGCCTTAGCGGACTAGGCTTGATTCTTGCCGCTGCGTTTTTAATGATCGGCTCGGCAAAGGCTGCCGGGCAATCGATACTCGACGCTTCCAATTACCATATCGTTGGGGGCCGTGTCCTAACACCTGTTAAAAAGGGAGGGACAGAAAGTGCCGAGGGATCTGTCCTGCACGATAACCGGCTTGATAGGATCTATTTAGGTACGAGTATTAAAGAATTGTTTGGCTTATACCCCTCGAACCGGATTCAGAGAGTACTTGTTTACGATGCTCACCGAAGCTATCAAAAGTTTGAGGTCCTTAACAAAGAGCGAACCCAAGTACTATTTACCATCGACCCGGCTTGCAGTCTCAACGATTCGGCATGTGTGGTTAGGCGTATAATTGTTAAAAGCAGTAGTTATCGTACGCCTTCCAATCTTAGAGTTGGCAAATACTACATTGATCTCATGCACTCGGCTTCTAAAGTATCAGAGGTGGTGTGGTATGAGGGAAATTTGGTTGCCCGAGCCAAAAAGTCGGGAATAAGCTATGTGCTGCAGACCAATTCCATCCCCAGGCTATGGTATGATACCATGGACAAGGAGATAATTCCAGACAGCACACGCATTATCGGCATAATGATTACCGGCAAAAGTCTCGATGGAGTGAGCTATCAATTGGCAGACAGTCTTATGAAAAAGAAGCTTATTGCTGTTTTGTCCAAAATTAAGAAAGCGAAAAGCAAGGTTACAGCAATAAAAACGCGGATTGACAGCAGCGCACGAACCGAGAACCCGGCCTCACCAGACGCCGGGGTGCTACTTGAATCCAGTCCCGATGTAAAACGGCCTGCGCCTAACGTCAGGGAAAACTTAAAATAAATTCAAAATTATTGTAGGCCCGATGTGATGATCGACTTAAGTATCAGTCGTACTTGACCTTCAGAAAGAACCTCATCAAACGCTTCGGCAGCCGCGGTGGAATCAATCTCTTTATGCCCATTTATTCCTACAAGGTTTATTTGAGCCTGAGTGACATTGTCTTCGGAGATATATACGGGGTTAATCAAGCTTCCTTGCGTGGACTTGTCGATTAAACCGGCCGCTGTAAGCTCCGTAGTTGAGGTGATCCAGGGCTTTAGAGGAAGACCCAGGTTTTTTCGAACATTTCGTATCCAGCCCGCATGCCGGGCTTCTACCGCGTGTATTCCTAGCAGGGTAGTGAGATAGGTAGAACGCAGAGTCGAATTGACCGTGAAATTTTGCAGCATTCCTTTATAACAGCGCACACCGGTGTCCTCAAGTATCTGGATCAGGAGCAGCATCGAGGCATAGTTTGTAGCGATGTCTGGGAGATTGCCGCCAACGGTAAAAAGATAGTGAAGCGTAGTTGGATCGATAGGCGGAGTGGTAAGGCTGAAGAACGAATTCAACAAGGCAATATGATTGGTTTGATCCTGTGCGAGCAGCTTGATCCCCGCCTGTATACCGGGCATCGGAAGTGCTGCCAGCTTGCTAAAGGCCGAGCCTTGAACAGATTGTGACGCAATGCACTGTTGGTAGAACGTTTGTTGAGTATATTCAAGGACAAGCAAAAAATTCAACCGGCTATCGGCAATTTGTTGAGTATGGGTTTGCATTCAGCGAATTATAGAGTTTGTAAGGCGCTCTGATCCAGTTTTGTTCTTATAAAAGGACTTAACCTTGAAAAAGCCTGTGCCGGTCTAACAAGTGCTTCAAGAGAACTGGGAGTCGTTAGACTGGCGCCGGTGAACGAACCGGGAGAAAGCAGCTCATGGACGTAGGTGGCGTGCCTGCACTCAACAGAGATGATTTGAGCGGCGATAGTGACGAAAGCGGCCGACTGAATGCTTGCCGCGGCTGCCGTGGCGGCTTTCACCCCGAGGTCTTCAAACTGGATCGCCGCTGTGAGGACCGTAGTGCGGTTGGTAAAATCGATTGAACCAAAGTCGAGAACCAGGTCGGGAAGAGCATTCGACCCGAGCGCGGTCTTGAAAAATTCACGGTGACATATTTCATGAACGGCAATATTACTTAGCAGCATCATTTCATCTTTGGCCGCTCCGGTGTATAATTTGGCGTTGATGTGGCTATAGAAGCCTGCAGAGAATTGTTCGAGCATAAACAGGAAATTCAAGACAGCGATATCTCCAGTTCCAAAACTATAACCTGCGGGTCCCTGACCCGGGCCATTCAAGGTATCGGCCGGCTTACAAGCTGGCCCAGCCAAAGACATAGCCGAACCTAAAAGGAGTATATCCCTGATAAATTTTCTTCGGCCTTGCCATTTGCTCCAAAAAGATTGAACCATACCTGCGCGCTTAACTGTACTATAACGGCCTCTGCTAAAAATTTGGTACAATTGTTCCCCATGTTCGACTTAATTGATTGATTTATAATTAATAATGTTAGAAATCAATTTACTTCGACAGCTAAAGGCAAACTTAACCTTCACTATAAATCCATGCCAGCAATTTTAATTCGTGAAATTAATTCCCAAGACATCGACATTTATAAGTCATTTTTTATCAAAGCGCTTATAAACGATGAAGAAAGCTTTCGTATTACACCACAAGACGATGCAAACGCGCCGTTTCCTACTTCAGATAAAGAAGACAGTTTTACACTAGGTGCATTCGATGAGAATAGACTAATTGGTGTTGTAAGTTTTGCTAGAGAAGGCATGAACCGTGAAAAGCTGCGGCATAAGGGCTTATTATTTCGAATGGTTGTATCAGAAACATACAGAGGCCTTGGCATCGCAAAGAACCTCATTTACGAAGTGATTGGACGAGTCCAAAATATCCCTGACATCGAGCAGATTAATCTGACAGTCATATCGAATAACGCTAATGCGACAGGCTTATATAAGAGATTTGGTTTTGTAGCTTTCGGCGCAGAGGAGAATGCAATTAAGTGGAAAAACAAGTATTTAACCGAAGACCAAATGGTTTTAAAACTTCGCGGTAGATGAACAAAGTTGGGTAGATCGTGGTAGTGTTGTTGATGGAATTTAAACAGTTTTTCTTAATTAAACCATGCAGTTTATAGTTGAACGGGTAAAAGAGCTGATTTCAATAACTGAGGCGGAAGAAGACATTTTGCGCGGCCTTTCTATCAAAAAGAAGTTGGCAAAGGGCGAACATTGGCTGGAGGATGGCGATACCTGCCGCTCGCTGGCACTGATTGAAGAAGGGCTCGTGAGGTACTACATCAATCACGATGGTATTGAAAAAACCTATTATTTCAGTAAGAGGGGAGACTTTGTCTGCGATTACGAAAGTTTTCTTCCACAAAAGCCTTCCGATAAAAACATTCAAATGTTGGAGGACACCAGTTTATATTCTATCAGTTACCAAGGCCTTAATGTTCTTTACGATCAGTTGAAGCAAGGTGACCGGTTTGGCAGATTGGGTTTAGAAGCTGTTTTCGTGAGTATAACGCAACAATTGGCATCTTTTTACCGGGATTCTCCCGAGGATCGTTACCGGAACTTTTTGAGTTCATTTTCTGACATCGCGCAGCGTATCCCACAGTATTACATTGCATCTTATGTGGGCATTAAACCCCAGTCGCTTTCCCGAATCAGGCGAAGAGGTTAAACTTGAATTTATTAACCTGGGTGAACGGCGTTTGATTCTGGAGTGACAAACTTTGTATTGTCACACTAAAAATCAAACAACATGAAAAATTATTCTTCCAGTTGGGGTACCCGTTCGGTGTCTTTCTGGCTAATCCTACTTCCGGTCTTGGGAATCATTTTTATTGGAGCCCGCTTCATTATCTCGCCTCAGACAGGTGCTACTGGCTACGGCATCCCACTGTCAAATCAGGGCAACGGCAATCATCCTGGCAGCAGTCACCATCGTTCCTCTGACTGACTTTTTTATCGTGTACATCCACAATGGAACAGGCGATGTGGCACACCTCATGATCCATGGATTTACCGCGCTATACCTTGCCGTATTGTCTGCACACCTATTCCGGTTGAATAGCAAAAACGAAAATCAATAAAGCGATGAACTACTTACCATTCATCATTCAAGGCATGCATGCGCTTGCTTTGCTCAGTACAGGAATCATTTACGGGACAGACGTCTTCTTTGCCCTCATCGGAAAAAAAGCTGGCTTTCAGAGTCAGGAATGGTCATTACTCGACTACCTTGGGAATCTGCATTCGGTTGCTGATAAAAGGATGCCTATCATCGGTGTCATAAGCATTTTAAGTACGATAAGCCTGGTACTGCTACATGGCCTTTACAGTATTTCCGGCAGGTTATTTTTAATCGCCTTACTCGGCCTTTTTACTCAGCTCAGTATTTATTTAACCGTGGCCAAACCGGTAAATGTAAAGATGATTGACGCCGCTAAATTTGGCCGATTCATACCTGATGCAAGGGCACTGCAAACTCGGTGGGACAGCGTCATTACTTATCGCGCGGTAGCCCTTTCAATTAGTATGATTTGCCTGACGATCGCCTGAGTCGGAAATAATTTCTAAAATAACATCTCAACCTTCCGGTCCATAAGCTAGGAGCACGTTCTTGGCCAACCGAACCTGCGGGTTGGCAATTAAGCTTCGTGAAGCGAATATTAGATTTTCAACTTAAAGGGTCGAATTAGACCGGAAATAAATTCACCGGTCAACTATTGTACAAAAGGAGTCGATTTGCATTTGCTCCCTTGCAGTTGGCAATATCCTGCGCGTAAACAAATCGAAGCGTCGTCGCCAGTCAGCTGGGCAAACATAAACTTACAAGGGAGTTTGATTGTTCCGATGAATCCTTGAAAGATGCCGTACAATTTGATCTCGAAAAACTTTTAACGGTCGAAGTTGGCTAAATTTTGACAGCACTAACTATAAGTCAGGTAATTAAGTCGAACATGTGGAAGAATTGTACTGAATTTTTTTCAGAGGCCTATGACGCTATCACGCTTAAAACAGGGTAGAATTAAGCAAAAAAAAAGCCGCTGTGGAGCGGCTTCTCAATGTAATGAATTAAGATCTTACAAACCCTTGGTGATAAAGTTCTTAGCGATTGCTACAACTTGGTCTGTAGTGAGTGGTTCATCAAAACACTCGGTCGCAGCATCCATCGTGATCTCAGAATGCATTCCTACCCCAACGATATCACCTCCATTCTGCTGGGTGTTATCTTCTCCTGCGTAAGTTGGATTGACGGCTGCGATTGGTATTCCCGAAGCGCTAAGACCTGCACCGGTGATCCATGGTTTAATCTTCACGCCGCGAATGTGTCTTACCTGACGAAGAAATGCAGCATGGCGAGCTTCCACAGAGTGAATGTTAAGAGCGGCTGTAAGGACCGGATTGCCGATCAGATATCCTGCCTGACCTTTATAAGCTCTTACTCCTGTATCTTCAAATGTCTGAGCAACACCGAGAAAGGTATCGTAGTTGGTGAAGACATCCTTGAAATTACCGCCAGCTGTGTAGTCATAGGCGAAACTTGACTGAGCAACCGGTGTAGCTCCAGCGGCTGTTATTGCCGATTGGAGGAATGTAACATGGTGATTCTCATTATAAGTTATAATGGCGAGGCCGGCTTTTTCGTTGGCACCAAACGAACCCCCCAGCATGGAAGTACCCATGTTGTAAAATGTCGCCTCGAGGTATTCTAGGGTAAGCGCAAAGTTAAGCACATCGGTCACACTGCGGCTTGGTGCTGCGCCATATGCTTTTTTGAACATCGATCCTACAACAAAAGGTAAGGAAGCGATGGTCACTTTACCGGCCATACTTGCGAAATCTTTCATCGCAGTGCGGCGGGTGTCCATTTTTTTGTAAACCTCTGGGTCTACTTCTTCGATTTTATTAAAGATATTTTGCAGATTCATGTCTGTTCGGATTAAGAGTTTGGTAATGTTGATGCGTCAAGCTTGGTGACGATGTATTTTCCAGCGATCGCCAGTACAGCGCGTGGTTTCTTTGACTGCTCGAGTCCGTTCATGTCCAGAATTCCCTGGCTCGCGAATGAATTAGGACTGTTCAAATTGCGGAAGTAGGACGCGTGACGTGCTTCTACTGAGACGATCTTGCCAGCGATCGTGAGGTAATCGCCAGACTGGATGTAAATCCCCGCACCGTTGTAGGCCTGTACACCGAGGTCTTCGAAAGACTGAGCGGCAGCCAAAACGCTGGTGCGGCTTGTAAAGTCGATCGTACTAAAATCAACTTGTAACGCAGGAAGACCTTTGCTGCCAAGAGCGGTCTTGAAGAATTCGCGGTGAGCGATTTCATGAAGTGTAACATCTGACAAATAAGTCTTTTCTTCAGGAGATATCCCGCTATACCAGTTTGAACTCACTTTGGTATAAAAAGCTGCCTCGAGCTGTTCCAGCGCATAGGCGAAGTTTAAGATGGCGATGTCACCGGTTCCAAACGACAAGCCGTTGCTAGGTTGGGTAGGGTTTGTCCCATTGTCTTTCTTACAAGCTTCTACTAACAAAGCTAGACCGGCAGTAGAAAGGCCGGCTGCTTTAAGAAACGATCTGCGGGGAAGCTCCTTCATAAGGCTATCCCTGATTCCCATTTCTTTCTCTTCGAGATGGTTTTCTTTCATGATTGTGATTATTTGATTGTTTAAAAGAAATACGAACAACCAATAAGGTCAGTTTGCTAATCTTCACAAATTTTACACTACAATTCTGTTACATTTTAAAGCGATTTGTTTGCGCAAAAAAAAAGCCCCAAACGGAGCTTATTAGTACGGGTCAAACGACGACTTACTTCGGACTTACTTTGAAAGGGCGGCGGCGATCTCAGGACCCATAGGATCCACTTTCGATTCCCAAAAATTGGTTAGCTGCCCTTTTTCATTGATTAGATATTTACAAAAGTTCCAGGTAGGGACCTTGTCGTTCCATCCATTTTCTTCCTTATTGGTAAGCCACTTGTAAAGAGGTGCCTGATCGTCTCCCTTAACGGAGACCTTTTCGCACATTTGGAAGGTTACTCCATAATTCTTCTTGCAAAAGCCGGCAATCTCAGCATTGGTTCCCGGTTCCTGGCCGGCAAAATTGTTGGCTGGAAAGCCGACTATAACCAGCTTATCACCCATCTTTTCATGCAGCGCTTGGAGCTTGGCATATTGAGGAGTAAAACCACATTTTGATGCCGTGTTCACGATAAGCACTTTTTTACCCCTGTACTTTGCAAGATCAAGTGGCTGGCCGTCAAGGGAGATCACTTTGAAATCATAGAGGGTTTTTCCTTTTGCAGGATAACCGGCAGGTGCGCTACTACTTCCCCAACTGGTAAAGCTCGAAAGGGAGGCTATGCAAAGCATTAAAGCGGCTGCTATACTGAGAATTACTACTGATTTCTTATTCATGATAGTTGTTAGTTGATTACAAGTTAAAATAGAAAAGTTAGAAAATAAACTGAGTGTTCAGGAAGCGGGATTCATTTTCATGAACGATCGTATTGACGATCTGTTTGTTCAGATCGTTTAATTTGGTGGCCACCATTGAACGTATTGAGAACGCCCTTAAAGCGTCGGAAACTGAGAGTGTGCCATCTGCCGAATCTTTTCTTCCGGTAAACGGAAATGCATCTGGCCCTCGCTGGCACTGAGCGTTGATATTAACTCTGCATACCAAATTGACCAGGGGGTCCAGCAATCCCGCTATATCACCCGGGCTCGTTCCAAAAAGGCTTATCTGTTGACCATGATTTGAGTTGATCAAATACTTTATAGGCTCATCGACATCATCAAAAGGAACGACCGGAATAACGGGTCCAAACTGTTCTTCCCGGTAAAGTTTCATACGCTCGTCAACCGGGTAAACTACAGCCGGGCGAACCATTGCAGCCACCATTTCACCGCCGCCCGGATTGACAATACGTGCCCCATAACCAATTGCCTGGTCGAGGCATTCTTTAAGATAAGCGGGCTTTCCTGGTTCGGGAAGCGGAGTAATCGAAACGCCGTTCTCCCAGGGCATCCCTATTTTTAACTTATTTACCCCGGCAGCCAAAAGAGCGATAAACTGCTCGGCAATTGAACGGTGTACCATGATGATCTTAATGGCCGTGCAGCGCTGCCCGTTGAAAGACAAGGCTCCGAGAATGCACTCGCTTACAGTCTCGGGCAGGTCGGCGTCAGGTAAAACCACCGCCAGATTTTTAGCGTCAAGGCTCAGCACCGGCCGCAGCCGGTTGGTCTTGGGATGCTCCTTGATAAGCTGATCGGCAACCCTGGAAGAACCTATGAGGCCAAGCACGCTGATCTTTCCCGAAGCCATCAGTTTTGGGACCACATTGGCACCTCGCCCGTAGATCGTATTCACTACCCCCTTTGGGAAAGCGGTGGCCAGGGCTTGGAGCATAGGGGCAAACAATAAAGTACCATGCTTTGGCGGTTTAAAGAGGACCGTATTGCCCATGATGAGCGCCGGAATGAGAATGGTAAAAGTCTCGTTTAATGGATAATTAAATGGTCCCATGCATAGAACAACACCAAGGGGAGCACGTCTTATCTGCCCGGCTATGCCTTCGATGATCTCAAAACGGGAAGAACTGTTATCGGTTTCTTTAAGAGCGGCGATCGTAGCATGAATATAATCGATCGTTCGGTCAAATTCTTTGTTTGAAGCGTCAAATGATTTGCCTATTTCCCACATAAGCAATTGGACGATGTCCTTTTTGGCGGCAATCATCTTGAAGGTAAAGTCCTCCATATGAGCAATGCGGGCAGCCACCCCCATCGTGGGCCAGTCGCCGCGGCCATCATCATACGCTTTTACGGCTGCGTCGAGCGCCAGCTGCGCTTCTTTTTCGGTGCCAAGGGGATAGCTCCCAATTTCCACCGGCTCAAGGGTGTCTCCAGACCGCAGGCTAACTGGCGAAAAAACAGGCTGGGAGTCTCCTTCCCATTTAACCAGCTCGCCGTTTATTAAGATCGTTTTTTGGTGAAGCGGTTCTTTAATTCGTACTTCCTCAGGAATCTGTTCACTGGTTGGAAACAGTAATCGCAATGAACCCGGTGTGCTTTCCATTCAGCTAATTTATTTGAAGCCAAGATAAGGAAGCGTGGTGTTTCTCGCACTCTTTGGAGTGTTTAATTGGCGGGTAAAGAGCCGATGACGGGGATCGAACCTGCGACCTACGCATTACGAATGCGTTGCTCTACCAGCTGAGCTACATCGGCATCTTGATGTGGCCAAATGTAGATATAAAAGCTTTTCTATGCATTATAATTATCTTTATGCCAATGGCCGGTGCCTTTAAAGAGAGTACCATTTTTCCATAACATGAGCATTCGCAAAAGAAATAACCAGAATACCACGAACGGCGCTGGCTTGTTCCTCATCCTTACCTTTGTTTTTTTGAGCATTAGTATATGGCAAACAGCCAGGGGATACGGTCTTATGTTTGGGTCGCAGCTCGCCTGGATATTTTCATTCGCCATAGGTCTAATGATGCTTTTTCTAAGTTTTGAAATGCGGAAGCGAAGGCTTAAAGGTCAAAGTGCTATTGGGCCGCTGATCGGCTATATAGCCTGTGCAGTGTTTTGTTTCTTTGGAAATTTCAATGCGATCTATAGCAGGTACAATCGCGAAGAGTTGTTCAAAAAAGAGCTCGAACAGCACCGTCAGGAACTCACCGCGGTGACTACTTCTGCAGTCGCTGCCTTACAAAAGGCCGATACTGCCTCTGACCATGTTGAACGCAGGGTACAGGAGTTGAAAGGTCAGTTACTAATGCAGATCAGGGATCCGGCGAATGCAGGTCTCGGGTCGCGAGCTAAAGAGATCATTGGGGTCATTGAACATACCCTTGGCCAAAAGCTAACCGTTTTTAGCGGGAACCCTACTCAGCTAGCTGGTATCTATTCTGCTAACATCGATCAAATCCTTGCTACGCGCCTGAACAACAGCCGTAAGAAAACTGCCGAAGTTATGATCAGGGACATTAACACCCGTAAAGACACTTTAGACCAAATGATCATGACAGCCTTGAAACCTCAGAACATCTCGGCCAAAGGCCAGGAGGCTATTTTTAAAACGGTTGACGCTATCAATGATATCGGCGAAAAGACACATAATTTTTTGGGAGGCAATGCTTTTACTTTCCACACCGCCGAATTTGAGAACCAGGAGATCGGAAAAATAAGTCATACGTTTTCTTCGGCCTTTAATGGCGAAAACTGGTCTACGGCAATTATAAGTATGCTGGTTTCCATCGCGATCGACGCCTTGGTCCCCTTTGTCATATTTGTTGGAACCCAACGTGAAGGAGATTACGATTACCATCAGCGCAAAGAACGAGACATTCAGGTTCTATGACGGTGTACTTAAATTAAGCAAATCAGCGTGCAAACCGAAAATCCATTTTCACCCGGGCAGGGGACAAAACCTCAAGGTCAGGAACCGAGCGGGATAGGCGCCTTTGAAGCTGTGCCTTTAAACGGTCAGGAAAGGGTTAAAACCGCGAAGGAGCAGTATGAAAGTCTGGCTAACAAAAACACAAACTTCATTTTCTTTTTCGGTAAGCCGGCAGCGGGTAAAACACATTTGATGGCCAGCCTGATCCATTACATGAAGACCTGTGATCTAGGTGATCTTATCATTTCAAAGAACAACCAACGTGATGCGCACCTGCTCATCCAGGATATGTACGAAAGTATCCAGACCGGGACATTCCTTAACCGAACCGCTTCTCAGATCGGAGGTACCGAACCACCTACTGAGATTGACCTTATTTTTAAGCCAAAAGACGGCCGGCTGCCGCCAATGAAATTCACCTTTCTGGAAATGTCGGGTGAAAATCTTGAAATGGTCCAGGTAAGGAACACTAACCAGCAGTCTGGTAAATTGCCCGATACAATAGAGACTTATCTTAACTGCCCCGGCTTGAGGTTAAGTTTCCTGCTTTTGGGGAGCCACGAAGAGGCAAAGCGCGATGCTCAGGTGATTGATAGTTTTTTAGATTACCTAGTTGAAAAGGATGCGAAGTTCGACCGCGCTAGATACCTGCTTGCAATTACGAAATGGGACACTTATACAGGTGCCTACAAGAAGGATGTCGAAGAATTTGTCGATGTTTTCATGCCTCAGATATACCAGCGATTGATCAAGGAGGGCAGTATTAATGCGCTCACGAATTATTCACTTGGCTCGTTCCAAAAAGTTCAATCGGGCGGCGCGGTCGCTGAAGTCCTCGTTAAGGTAGACACGACCAAAGCGGCCGTCGTAACTGAGTGGTTATACCATAACATTACCGGTAAGTCTCTCATTCATGCACCAAGTCTCGTCGAGCGATTCAAAATGTTCTTTGGGATATGATCGTATGAAAGATGACCTGAATAACATTATCGGCTGGGCACTCATAGGCACTTCACATGGGATGCAAACAAACTGCGGAGGTTGTATTTCAGGATTTGATATAAGAACGATCACTGATCTTGATAACCGCAAGATCGAAGTTTTTCCAGGAAGCGAAATATTATGCCTGTATAGAGAACTCAGAAACAACTTACTGATCAACTATTACATCCTCTATCAATATGCCCGTGAAATGGACCTGGACAGGCCGGGCACATTTTATGGGAGCGTTCTGGTGTCGGTCAAGTATTCTGTGGATGGGCACAAGGCCTATGAGCTACTCAAGGAACTTGCTTCTAAGCTTTCCACTTACCTTGATTCGAACTCAAGATTTACCGTAAATCTTGCTTCGATCCCATTGTATCAACCGCCGTCGCTGGCTTCGATCGACAAATACCTTCGCTTAGAAGAAACAAGTTTGATTCCTGGGAGCAACCAGGCCTTTATTGGTTTAAAAAACCCTTCTGAAGCCTTGGCAGCCGATTTTTTCAAGCAGGCGATTAAACCCGAGCTTACTAGAAAGTTCAACCGAATCTATGGAAGTTACCATAAAGGCGTATCGGAGGCAGTCCAGAAGCGTCGAACGCTTAAGGTCCTTGACCCTCTCATGATCGACCTCGAACTCAAGATCGAGGACCTAAATACATATTCTTCTCAAATGAAAGTTGAGCTACAGGAGAAAGGCCTGGAAGCAAAAAACAATGAATTAAATTTTTTGGAGAAGATAGCGACTCTGGAAAAAAGAGTTAAGCATTACAAAGTCGAAAATGAACGACTCAATCTTGCTCTGCTACACAAACTGCCCCAGGAGACTGCCCAGTATGCAGGGGTGGTTGAAAGTACGGTTGGCGGAAAAAAACTAAAAAATACGATCAGACGCCGCCCTACCATAAGTGAGTATGAAGCTCCTGATCCCGAAGCTGAATTCGTGTTGGATCGTTTAGTTGATTCAGGGGACGGCTATATATGCCAGAGGCAAAGCACCCTGAAGATCACTGGCTTCACCGGGCTGGTCTAAAAACGACCAGCTCTTTTTCATTCAAGCGTTTTTGGCGAAAGAACAGGATCTATCTGATTGCCGGTTTGGCAAGCTTGTTCCTTCTTGGTTTTTTCCTTTTTAATGAGGACCCCGACCTTTTTAGCGATCCAACAGATGATGTTACCTCAGCTGCCAGCGTCGAAACCGATCGATTCCGATCACAATCCTTCAAGCCTGTTCCGATTGGTTTTGCAGCTCAAAGTGCCCTGGAGCAGCACATCCGTAAAGAAGCTATAGAGTTTTACCGGTCTGCACATGAAAAAGGGAACTTGTACTCACCCGGCGAGCTCTCAAAACGGATGGTTGACTATAAGCAGAATGGCCTAAAATTGGACTCCACCTACAAATTATTGGAAGAGCTTAACCGCAACTACTGTTTAACCGGGCTGCCATTTTCTAAACTTAAGACCTTTACCTACAAGATACAGAAAGGAGATAAGTCACTTGGCGCAATCTTAACCAAACTAAAAAAGCTGCACCTGGATGAGCGCACGCCCCCGTGGTTCGAAACGTCTTTAAAAGCTCGAAACAAACAGAGCGTCAGCAAATCGTTTCACATCGGCGATTCGCTCGTCTATATGCTTCCAAAGTAGGCTGGCCGGGAATGTTGTTGATGGGTGGCCCCTCCAGGGATGAGCAAACGTATTTTCCTCAGCATAGCCTGAAACGCAAAACGGGTGCTCCTAATGGTATTACTAGGAACACCCGCGTTTTAAGTTAAGGTGGTTTAAACTAATTCAACGAAGCTTGTTCAAAAATTTCCCGTTCAATGCAAAAGAAACTAGCTGCTCTTGATTAAAACCAGTAGATATAATCGGAAGCACAAGTTTGCGTATTCGCTTATTGCCGTTGTAGCCGTTTTCTCCAACATAAAGGGATTGGTCAGGTCCGAAAGCTAAGCTCGATGGTGCTGCAAATAAAGCCTCAGAGCCAATGCCATCTGCGTATCCCTGAGCGTATCCATTTGGCATTTGACCAAATTCAGGATTGCCTCCGTCAGTAGTGACCAGTTCAGTGCTACTGCCGGCAATGGTGGTCACAGTTCCGTTAGATAAGTTTAAGGCACGCACTCTGTTATTCAAACTTTCTGCAATAAAGAGGATAGAATCTTTCGAAGTCATGCTTGAAATTCCTCTGAACAAAGAACTTATAAGATCACCATCCTGGAAACCTCCTGTGGTTAGACTTCCCGCAACGAGTTGAAATGTGCCATTGCTAGGAATAAATTTGTTGACAGAAAAACTATTGGCTACATAAAGACCTCCATCTGTTGCAAATGTGATCGCCTTTAGATCAGTAAGCGTAGTAGTGGACAAAGTACTAACATCTCCAGCAGGGGTTACCATGCGAACTTTACCTCTATCAGTTACATAAATGTTTCCATCGGGACCTAACGTTGAACCGACAATAGAGCCGAAAGTTGCTAGCGAACCGTTTCCGTCAGTACTTCCTATCAAATTAGCCCCTGCAACAGAACGAATATTGGTTCCATCGCTTTCTATATGAAAGACTTGGTAATTTGTAATCACATAAAGACCTCCTTTGGGGTCTACAATGAGACTGACTGGATTATAGGCAGACTTATTGTCTCGAAAAGTTTGATAGTTAGACAAGTACTGAATGGATAAGTCTTGTCCTATTTTAACGATAGTGAACTCATCTGCTACAGCGAAAATATTCCCTAAGCTGTCTAAAGCAATAGCCTTTAAATTGGTAAAATTATTGGGAGCTTCTGGATTATCAAAATAAGTGGAAACTTGAACGTTGTCGGCATTAAGATCGAATGTTCCACGAACCGGCGCAATGGAATCTTCTGTGTTGTCCACTTCAAACGAACCTTTTCTGAAGTGTCTTGAAACGCTCACCAAAAGCTTTCCGGTAGAAGCCGAAATAACAGTTGATTTTTCTCCATTAACAGTTACTAGGTTCTTCGCGGCAACGGCATTAAATCCCCTTCCATCGATTTCAAGCAGCCTAGACAATTTACCTATTAAAAGTTTTGAACTGGCTATTTGCAGGCTCGAAACTCGATTTCCCCCTATGGGCGACAGTGTTTGATCCTTCTTACAAGCTGCAAGCGATCCCGCTATTACTAGAATAGACAGGGCAATTTTCAAAGTTTTCATTGTTTGATGGTTTAAGTTGAGGTAGATATCGCAATCTAAAAAAAACTTTTGGCAAGCATGTTAAGAGAACATTAAGAAAAATGACGATCCGCAATTGTCAACTTGCGGTTTCCTTTAATTACGAGGTCGCCAACCCTTCTGCACGGAAAACGGCAACGTCTGTAATACTTATTCCAATTTAGGCGAAGGATGCCTAACTCTGCAAAGACATTCAATCAAATGGTTATACTAATTTCTGGTTCAGGCATGACATGGAAATCAATTCCTTTGGGCTTGAGCCAGTTTTTGTAGGTTTCATGCCGTACTTTTAAGAACCCAAGGATAGGCATATCCTTCATGCAGTGGCAAGACGGCTTTGGGCTTGATCGCCTCTATAAAACGAACGGCCTGCCTTTCCGTTAGAAAGGGTGCCATCACCGGGGGCCAGCAAGAGTTCGGGCGACGCAAAGGTTAAGAGCTTTTCGTCAAAGGAATCAACTACGTGAAGCACCCTGCCTTCAATCAAATAGGCATACATTAGAGGTAAAGTGGCTGCGAGAATGGGTTCATGTGCAGCTTCGATCGCCTGGAGGTTGAATCCCAAGAGTGAGAACTCTCCTTCGCCGTGCGCTTTGCATAGAATGCCAACTTCGGCAAGAGCTCTTGCAACTTCGGCAAGATCTCTTGCAACTTCTGCATTGCCATGTACTTCAAGCTGCCTTACTGCCAGAATGCGTTTTAGAGTGTCTATATCCAGGTGATCAGGATGGGTATGGGTGATCACAATGGCGCTATGAGAAGCTAGTGTCGAAGCCTTTATCTCTGACGCTCTGAACGTAAACATGCCCGGGTCGACGAGAATGCTTTTACCTTCCTTTTCAATTGAAAGGCAGGAATGGACGTATTTGGTTATCTTCCTACAAATTAAACAATCAAAAAGATCACTGGGATTCAAAAAACCAGGTCTAATACGAAACCGATTTGCTTAAGTTTTGCCAGGAATATCTGTGACCCCTCAGGGGATCGAACCCTGGACCCAGAGATTAAGAGTCTCTTGCTCTACCAGCTGAGCTAAGGAGTCAGAAGTTCAAAGGTAAGGAACAATTTATGGTTTAGCGGCGAAAGCTAACGAGACACACTCGATAGTAATTCTGATCGCTTCATTGAAACTAAATTGTTGCACATCTTGTAACAGTTTTTTAACAAATTGATCTAAATTAAAAAGCTCGTCATGGAAACTATTCGTCAGGCCGAATATCAGATTTCGGCGTTAAATGATTTAATAAAGATCAACAATGATCGCATTGTTGGCTATCAGAAAGGAATTGAAGGTTCGACCGATTCGGACTTAAAAGACCTGTTCGCAACCTACATCAGGCAAAGCCGAAGCAATGCGTCTGAGTTAGAGAATCATGTACGTCTCTTGGGCGGGATCCCGGCCAACGACACGACCATCGCTGGAAAATTCTACCACGCCTGGATGGATCTTAAATCGGCCTTTACAGCGAAAGACCGCTATTCGATCCTCGCAGACTGCGAGTACGGTGAAGATGGCGCGAAAAAAGCTTACCGGGAAGCCATCAATGACGAAGATCTTAGCTGGTCAGATGCGCAGGTCATTTCAATTATTACCGCTCAATATGATGGAATTAACCGGGCCCATAACCAAATTAAAATGTTGCGCGACCACACGACAGCTATCGACTAAATAAGTAGCTTGGGTTAATGCGCCCGGCTATTAAGAAACAACTCTTCATTGGAATACTCCTGATTGCCGTTTTCACGCGAGCTCTGTCTCAGAATGTAAATCCAGGCGATCATGGTACGGCCCAAACTGTTACTGCGAAAAGCGGCGCCTTGGTCATTGACACGACGATTGTTCACGGTTCAAAGGACCTTACACAAAGAGAATGGACGGCTCGGTGGATCGATGTTCCTGGCTATTCTAAGACGGCCTATGGTGTTTACCTTTTCCGCAAGACTTTCACCCTTAACAATATACCTGCGCAGCTACTTGCGCACGTTTCAGCAGACAACAGGTATAAATTATACCTGAATGGCCATCTTGTTTCCCTGGGCCCGGCAAGAGGCGATCTCTATAACTGGTATTACGAAACCGTAGATCTCAGTCGTTATCTCACGACAGGTAAGAATTGTCTTGCGGCACTTGTCTGGAATGAGGGTGATCTTCGCGCTCAGGCGCAACTTACTTACCAAACCGCGTTGATAATACAAGGTGAGGGGGCGTTGCAAGACAGCATCAACACCAACAAAAAATGGAGATGCGCTCTAAACCCGCAGCATGAAATGTATGCGCCGCCAAGGCCTAATTTTGGCTACCTTACGGGCCCAGCCGAGAAAGTCGATTTCAGAAAAGCGGTAACAGGCTGGGAGCTTGCCAGTTTCAATGACAAATCATGGCTACAGGCCCGCAATCTGATGCCGGGAGCGCCAAAGGGAATACTTGACTGGAACGACGACTGGATGCTTGTTGAGCGAAAAATCCCTTTGCCTGAGTTGAGGGTTCAAAGGTTTGACCGGGTTAGGCTTTCGTCTGGTGTGCAGCTACCGACTCCTTTAGATAATAAGTCGCCATTCCGATTAAGAATTCCTAAACGAACGACGGCGTCACTAATCATTGACCAGGGTTTCCTGACTAATGCCTTTGCTGTTTTGAAGCTATCGGGTGGAAAGGATGCCGGAATTTCAATCTCCTATGCCGAATCGCTCTACACTGCCGATCCCCTACATCCCGACCGTTTCACAGGTCGCAAAGGGAATCGAAATCACGTTGAAGGCAAACTCTTTACTGGGAAGACTGATACGCTCATCACAAGTGGAGATCCTGTGACTTTCACATCGCTCTCTTACCGAACGTTTAGATATCTTAGACTTACCATCTACACGGCAGCCGATCCGCTTGACATCGACGATTTCTACGGGATTTTTTGTGGCTACCCATTTAAACATCTGGCGACGTTTGAATCAAGCGACACCTCACTTAACAAGATCTTTGCCACCGGCTGGCGAACTGCCCGTGCCTGCGCGGTAGAAACTTACATGGATTGTCCTTACTATGAACAGCTTCAATATATAGGCGATACTCGAATTCAGGCCATGGTCTCACTCTATAATAGTGGTGACGACCGGCTTATGCGCAATGCCATTGAGCAACTTGATTATTCCCGCATCTCCGAAGGCATTACCCTAAGTCGTTATCCTGCTGTGCATCAGATTATTCCGCCGTTTTCCCTGTACTGGATAGGAATGCTTTATGATTACTATATATACAAAAATGACCAGGCCTTTGTACGGGCAATGCTGGATGGAAGCCGGCAGGTTTTTAGGTTTTTTCGGAGATATCAGGGAGATGATCTGCTGCTTACCCATGTGCCCTACTGGAACTTTACAGACTGGGCCGAAGCAGCTAATTGGGACAGAGGGGTGGCCCCAATGGATACAGAAAGCCATTCGGCACTTTTGGACCTCCAGCTTTTGAAGGCGTATGAGCTGGCCGCCGTCCTTGAGAATGATCTTGGCGATAAGGACCGCGCAAAGGAATACGTGCAGCTTATCAGCCAGATGAAAAGCAGTATTCAAAATAGATACTATGACAAGGTGCGACACCTGTATGCAGATAATACCGCAAAAACAAGTTTTTCTCAGCACACAGCAGCGCTGGCAATTCTCACCGGGTTGTGCGATCCAAATGAATCAAAGATCATGGCTCATGCGATGCTCACAGATACAAGCCTTACCCAGGCGACTATCTATTTCAAATACTATATAAACCAGGCGGTCCTCGTCGCAGACCCTTCAACAAACTACTCCGACCTGTTGAACGATTGGCGTAAAAACCTAGCCGAAGGTCTTACCACCTGGGCCGAAATTTCTAATGTAGAATTTTCACGGTCCGATTGCCATGCCTGGGGAGCAAGTCCAAGTATTGAACTTCTACGCTTCGTCCTTGGTGTCAACAGCGCCTCACCCGGTTTTAAAGCGATTAGAATAGAACCTCACCCGGGTACGTTGACCTGGCTAAGAGGCACTGTTCCCTATCTAAATGGAAACATCAATGTTGAATGTAGAAAGATCAGAAATGAGTGGAAATTCAAACTCCGTACGCCGGCGGGTGTCCCCGCACTCTTTGTGTGGAAAAACCAAAAATTCAACGTAGCGGGTGGCAAAGAATTTAAGTGGCCGTAATTACCACAAATATTGAGTATTTTTACATCTCCTTGAAGCGTTGAACCCTGAGGTGAATTCCCCTTTGTGAAGCCTGGTGTTCTTTTAAAGATTAAAATGGGCCAAATATCACAGGATTTTTCAAGACATTCAGACAGGGATCTCGAAAAGTGTGTTCGCCTTCGTTCCCGGTATGATCCCAAAGATGTGGAATCAGCTGTTGAGGAACTTGAAAGAAGGGGTCGTATTTTCTCCCTGTCAGAAATAACGGCGATTGACAAAGACCTCCGCAGAATGCGAAAGGAAACTACCGAGGCTTCTATTAATCAAGAATCAGATAGGTCATTTAAGTCTCTGGGTCTTTGGGCTAAAAAGGATAATACCCGTAGTGGCAACACTGAAGGTATGGACCCTAGTGAATTCTCTTCCAAAAAATCGCTCGCTCATGAAGCTTACCCTTTAAATGTCATTGACACGCTTGACAGTAACGCGCCATCATACTATAATCCACTTGCTGTTAGTCTGTTCTCTCTTTTGTTCGGTACAATTTACGGGGTGGTGTTAATGGTCATCAATTTTAGCAAGACCAATAACAAGCAGGCAATTTTGGAGGTCATTTTATTTGGGTTACTTTTTCTCCTTGCACAAAACAAAGTTCTAAGTTATTTCCCGATGAAAGACCTGATGATCATTGGCTTGGTTGGACTGTTAGTGAACGGATTTGGAGCGGCGATCTTATACCTATTATTTTGGCGCCGTTTTATTGGCGACACAAAAGCCTATAAGAGTAAGCCTTTTGGTCAAATGCTGTTAATTAGCCTTGTAGTAGCGTTTGCCTTTGCGACCTTTATACTTTCAATGGGGGTGAAATTAGGTAGACTCTAGGTAGACTCTAGGTAGACTCTAGGTAGACTCTAGGTAGACTCTAGGTAGACTCTAGGTAGACTCTAGGTAGACTCTAGGTAGACTCTAGGTAGACTCTAGGTAGACTCTAGGTA
>JAABUX010003326.1_pt1 | contig 21422 bp, 22 predicted proteins | sample 5561851 | NCBI WGS metagenome assembly JAABUX01 (sample SAMN10711883, study PRJNA513361) | rock metagenome | isolation source: Antarctica rocks | place: Antarctica: Victoria Land, Richard Nunatak red sandstone | collected 2016-01-03 | reverse complement strand
CCTTTTTTTTTCTTTTCAAAAAACAAAAAACATAAAAAAACAAAAAAACTCACGTAGCAGTAGCAGCCAACATCTCATGCCTCTTCGCCTTCGTACACACGCTCAGCGCCGCCGCAAACAGCAGCGTAAACGCCATGATGAGGCAGATCTTCAACGAGCCGCGTCCGGGCACGAAGAACAGCACCGCGGACGGACCGACCAGGAGCGCGACGGTCGTGAGCACGAGGACAAGGCGGACGGCGACGTCGATGCGCGCTTTGCTGCAGAGGTGGAGGTGGGCGTCGTCGGTGCGGGTGCGTTGGGTGGGGGAGGTGAAGAATTTCTGTTTTTGTGGGAAAGGGGTTGGTGAGTTAGGGGGTGGGTTTGAGGGAGAGGGGAAAGGGTGAGGGAAGGTACCTTCATGAGGTTAGTGGGGAGGCAGATGTTGAGGGTGTCTTCGACGACGCCGTCGAGCCATCCGCTTTCCTGCCCGTCGGAAATGGCGACGAAATCGTCGGCGTGCTCTAGGAAGGTGGATTCTTCGTGCGAGAGGGGTTTGTGGTCTTGGAACCAGTCCAGGAAGCTTTTAACGTTGCGGCTTGTGGGCGCTTTGAGGGAGACGTAGATTTGGATTCTGTTCATTAGGTCATCTGTGGTTATTGTCAATCTTCATGGCATTAGACGAATTGGAGTGTGGGAGGGAGTATGGGATGGAGACTTACCGTACTCCTTGAGCTTGTTGTCGATCTTCTGGATTAGAACTTTGCGCGAGTATACTGGGTCTTTGTCGGTTTGCTCGTCGAATTTTCTGGAAGTCAGTGCGATTGCTCGCTTTTCATTGTCGTCGTCATCCAAAGCGATCAAGTCTTTTTCTAGGACGGAGAGCTCATCTTGGCGGTACAAGAGCACTCTACTCCGCAGGAACCCGTACTTTCTCGCTATCAAGAAGTTCTCATCGCTGTTGACGAAGGCAGCTAGTTGAGGGTAACCTCGAGGGTGGTCGTCGACTGTATAGTAATCAGAAATTGCGAGGATCTTCCAGGGCACAGCATAGCGGTAAGGACGAGGGGTTGCTGTAACAGTACAGTGTCTTATAGAGTAGATAGTCTATAATCTACCTAACTATATTGAATGACAGAAAAACGAGTAGAAATAGTACAAATTTCGTGACTCGGATTCTTAGTGTACTCACTTCGCTGGACCAATTTGGGTCTTCCGTCTGTGGGTCGATGCTTTGACGGAATATGTGGCGAGGTTTTTGTCGATGTAAGGCTTCGATAGCAGTTCGAAATCTTGGATGCAAGGCTTATGTCTTTTGGGTGTGCTGATATCTAGAGTCAGCAATGTCCTCAAAGAATTAGCTTTTTAGGACTGCACTAACTTTCATGGTCGCTATTCTGATTCCACTCCTCGCCCTTCTCACCAACATTGTCAAGGTTATTGCCCTTCTCGCAATCAACAAGCCCACTGATACTGGTGGGCGATGTGGGACTTGTCGGCGCTGCGATAGACTCATTGGGCATAGCTGTAGCATTTGAATAGGAAGTATTCGCAATCGACGGATAGCACGACAACAATTCAAGAACAGGTCGAATGTGCATGACCGAGGCCCTAATAGCAAATCTTTGATCGTGTCAGCCTTGGTGGACACCCTTTGTAAAACATGAGGAATGTCTAAGCCCCCGGCCCGCCTATTAGTCACAGCATTAGGTGCATAATCATGCCTGGGACGAAGGCTGGCCAACATAATCAGTGGCCTACGTCAGTCGCGATTCGGGGCTGAAAGAATCAAAGTCGGGGCTGAGAGAATCAAAGAGGCAAAACGTCGTGATTCTGAGGAGCTTGGTTGGTTAACAAAATTTGTTCCCTATATCCTACGCCCGATGTTAAGCGATGAATAGCTTGTCGATACTATTCGCTCAAATTACTTCCCATAAGTCATGCCCTGTGTCCCCCCCGTCAATTTTCAAGGCTCCTTTTGCAAGTTCTCTTGCCGATACACTTTGCGATCTGATTTGCCATTTCGTAACAGATGGTACTGCCCGTCACCAAGGAGCTTGTGAATTTCGTAGGGATTGGGATCAACACCGCGCGCCCCTTTCACGTAGACTTGATCACCAACTTGGTAGGGCTCAGGTGTCTATGAGCACAGTGAGCAAATCATGAAGACGCTACTACCGAACGCGCTATAGCCTACTTCGGTACTGAGATCCATCTCCATGTTCTTCTCATACCTGCTCCTGTAATCTGGACCATGTGTAGGTAGATCAGGACCCTTAGATGAGCTTCGTGCCTTAGTCCTTGTTCAGCGGTTTCGCAATTCGACAAATGTGCGAAAACTGTTTACCTGATTGCCGTCGCTCATTGCGTAGAGAGGCCTATATATGGGAATGTTGAGATTTGTGCTGTCTCTGTTGGCTTGCTGTAAGATTTCTTCGAAAAGTGTTTCTCGGCGGATCTTATTTACTTATAAAGCATGCGACAATTTTCTTCCACACGGGCTTGCCTGCATTTGCCTTGTGAGGGTCTAGGGTCTTCAGCTGGATGACATCGCCATGCAGCTCGCAGCTTCCCGTTGATTAGGCTATGCCGCTAAGCCCCCAATTCTTCAGCCTTGAGACTATTTGGTCAGAGTCATGTTGCAAACGAAAGGTGAAGTGTTGCCGTTGAGATCGGTCCTCCACGGAATGCTTCATCTCGAACCGATATAGCCGGCTTTGGAAGGACGTTCCTTCGGGAAGATCTTCCAGTCCCAACGGGAAGACTTCGTACGTCAGGCGCAAAAGCTGATGACATAGGTAATTTATTTCAACGTAGTGATGATTTACCATGCTTTGAATTTGACAAGCAGATCACATGGCAGAATAGGGCTCTCTTAGTGGCAGACCTTTTGAGTTTTCATCATTGGCGAATTTCGATCGGGCGATATGCTTCTAGGGCGTTTGTGTCGACCTTCACCAGCAATCAGATTGATTTTAGTAGATGAGTCGGGTCCATCGCTAGACACAGACTCATTGGCCGAAGGTCCTGGAGCCGGTGGCCAGTTTCTGGATTTCTTCATTCGATCTTGAGTCTGTTGAGATTCGACTGGCTTGTAATCAAGATCTGGTTGGGCACTACCCCAGTCGTAGGTCGAGTGACTGGTCTGTTCTAAATGTAGTTTGATCAAGCTTGGAGGAGTCTCTTCGTTCTTCTGTCCTGTGAGTTCGGTAACCTTGCGTAGCTGGCGCTTAGCATGTATCTTCCGCAACAATGGCTTCAGTTTTGAGGCCTGAACGACCATTTTCATAAAGTCTGCAATTTGGTCCTTGGGTGCGTAGAGGTTGTCAAATCGTACCTGGTCGACGTGGGGTAGGTATTGCAGATTCAGGGCAAGCTCGTTCATGACGGCGAGATCCGGTTTTTCGTTCAGACGAAACGTAAGCTTCAGATATCTTCCTTCATTTGCGGCCTTGGGCGGCCTGTCGGACTGGACTTGAGGTCGGAGCCAGATTCGGCCGAAGCTGTGGCGCGCCTGATCGAATAGGAGGGGTTTAGGATTGGTACTATCCGGTATTGTATGGTAGACCTCGCGGTATAAGTGGGAGGTGCAAAACCCTTTCGGATTTTCTTCGAGGAGACGTTTCATGGTATCGTGTAGTGCTCTTGTGAACGAATGTGGGAATTTGGGCGCAGGGCTCGTCAAGTTATGCGCAGCCGACGTTAAGAGCTCGAACTTTCGCTTCCCAATATGCTCTTGCGTAAAGGCTCTGGCGGAGTAACAGCAGTCAAGGATCATGAGCTGGTCGCATCTTGGGAGTCGCAAGCAAGTTCGAATGTCGCTGAAGAAGGCAGTGGGGTCACCATTCCCATCTCTTTGAAACTTGCTGTATGAGAAATTAGCAATTTAGGGATAGAGAATACATAAGTAGTCCACATCAAGGCCTTGCACAATGCAGCCGAGTTTCAATGGACTGTCGTGCACTCACGCTGCAAATTTCAATTCTTTGGTCTCCCGACCCTCGTATGCGTGTCCACCGTAATAAATTATCGCAAGATCCTCAGGGCTGTTGTATTTGTGGCAGAAGTCGGCCACTCTGCAATGCAAGGCTGTCTCCCAACAATCCGACGGGATCTCGAGGTACTCGGTATTGAAATGGAACTCATTTTCAAAGAGCTTCCCTAACTTGTCCACCTGAAGCCGCAGTAAGCTTCCTCATACGGTGTGGATCTCCGAGTGAACTGACTTCTCTTTGTTTACAACCCATGTCATCGTCTTCCCATGTTATGAACAGTGCACCCACCCTTCTGTATCCAGTTTTCCCATGACGATACTGTCCCTCGAGTGTCTTGTTGAAAATGATCCGAGCCTCTTCACGTTCCTCATCGCGTTCCTCTCGTTCTATTTCGCTAGCCGATTTGGACCGGGAAAGGTTCGACAGCTGAGACGGAGAAGTGACGGGCACGTCGCTGGAAGGTTTGGGACCGAGAGCAACCATATTGAGTAGCTGAGCGCTACTGCCTAGGAATGTTGCGCATTGGTGGAAGTCTTACGGCATAGAATTACGGGAGCTGCCAATTATATAGAAGACTGTTTGACCTTTCAGCCTCACTAGGCCCCAGCCCTGCGGTTACATTTTAGAGTAGAACTTCAGCGTGGCTGTGCTTATCACTTTGATTCTTTCATCCCTCGTCCGTTCAGCAATCTTAGCAGTCACGGCAGTCTCAATCAAGGAGTGCATACATAAGCCCCTCCCTGCGCCTACTTTGATTCAGCACATATTGATGGATCGATTGAAGAGTGGCAATTGACGCTCATTCGCACGACCGTGCGATGGCTTTCCCATTGCACTCTCGGAATTTATATCCCATGTCCTGGGGAATTTGGCACTCGTCTCGGCTGTACCTCGGCAAAGACCTCTGAGACGAGTGCATTGCCAGGATATGGGTAACACGAAGGAAAGGCCTCTGATCATGGCCAAAACATTTGCTATTTCCACCCTCGCATATTCTAAATGATGACTCTTGATGAGCCGCCTCAATCCTTGCGCACCCGCTAAATCTATGAAGTCATGCCCGTCATACCTTGCTGCGAAAATGTACGATAAAACATTATGTCGTGAACAGTAGTGTACATCCAATGATAAGTAGAGAAGCGAACAAGATGGGTATATCAGTTGCGCTATTGCGATTGGTATAGTGCGTGAGCTTGCCGAAGAACTATAGGAACGGTATGGTGAGCAAATAATGGTCTTTGTGATTAGCAACGTGAAGAAACTTACCTTGCAAAACGCTGGCCTGTCCCTGCAAATGCTCACAGGCGCACTGTAACGTACTGCCGTTCTTGAGATCGAGGATGACGCTGTTTGGCAGCTCCTGACGATCTTGGTCCGGTATATACGGTGGTCGAAACTCGGTAAGGGGGTATGTCTTCGTGACTACTTTGGAATTCTATAGGTTATTGGTTAGCCCGAATTCGCGCCACATTCAATGACTCAATTTACGTTGTCCGACTTCGAAGCCGACAGAACCAGAAAGCCTTGTTCATCAACGACCATGCGCCGTCGCTTCCACAGCTAGAGCACACATTAGCCTCTAGCCCCTAAAATGTGTTCAGTCATAATACCAAAGTGTCGGGAAACTGAATATTCACATCCCCCACATCAACCGCTGTGGAGGGAGCTTCAGCTATCGATTCTTGGCGCTCCATTATAGGAGCTTCCTTAGGACTGGGACTCAGAGCATGGGCAATGCTCCGTCTGGACATCGTCGAGATACTCGACATGCGCTTCATGAGCCGGCTACGCTTCGAATCCTTTCTTTCTTCCTTGATGTCTTCCACACTGGAGAGTCCGCTCATCAGAGAGGAATCGCTTAGGCTTCGAGGAGGCATATCGAGCTCGCTAGCGCGACTGGACTTTGATCGCATACTCGCAAAGGAACCTCGCCTTGCGGTTTGAGGTGTATCAAGCTTTTGCTCCGTGCTTGAGGTCGAACCAGACCGGGCAGACGAACACTGAGCATATCGAGGTCTGGGTGGCTTGAGGGGCGATAGAGGCCGAGGAATCGATTTTTGATGCTCCACCACTAGGGGACTCTGATGAAGTTCGATGACACGCGGTTCAGACACGTTCACTGGAATGTTAGGCGATTTAGCTCTTGCATCTCGAACGATGGTAGTAGTTACTGAAATAGATTCTGATTGTGGACATTTCGCCTTGGTCAGACTGCTGAAGGGGTTCGACTTCACCACCGCCTCAGGAGAAGGTGGTGGCGAGGGATGGCCGGGTTGGGAGCGGCTTTTGCTATAAAGTTTGCTATTTGGATTTGACCCTTTCGGAGGTGTACGAACGGATATTTTGCGCAGAGTGATGAATTGAGACGTGTTGGAGGAAGCGCCTGATTGAGGGCTTGTTGGCCGACTGGAAAGCTGCTCGAGTGCTTTGATTCGCTGCGAAATCCCTGACGAGACACCAGTTTTCTTTGGCATTGGCGGCACTTGTTGATCTTCGGGACGCTGGGAGTGCGAGGCAGAAATTGATCGGAATGACGACGAATCTGGTGGTCTTCTTGAAAAGGCGCTCTCCTCGTTGTCGCTGGGCGAATTGAGAGGACTTGAAACACTTCGAGATGGTCTTTTCGTATCGACCAATCTTTGTTCGCTTTCTGGCCTAGAGAACGCAGGCTTTATGGGAGATCTAGATACTGAGATGGGCTTCGCCTCTTGTACTGTAGCGTACTTGAGCTCCTCCATGAAGGAGTCATCCGAAAGGAAAAGCTCATCTGAATGTTCGGGACTTGAGACCCTCTCGGGCGGATTGAGTATACCACGTCCCCGTATTCGCCTATGTGCTTGCTGTCCGCTGGCAGTGTTGAATGTAGAAGATCGTGTAGCTTCCATTTCATGACCCTGAGTCTGCAACATTGTCGATTGGGGTTGGCCTTCGGTAGCATGCTGCTGTGGAATAATCTGGGTTGGAACTAAAGATCTTTGAGGATCAAGACTCAACTCTTCGTCTTCATCGACTGGCGGTAGTGGTACCTCGTGGGGAATGACGTGATCGCCTGGAGTGCTCATCGCTTCGTGAGAACTACCATGCTTTTCTTGAAGCGTTCTGGGTTGGCCCTCTTCGTCGTGATGGGTATCTACGGCGTTGGTTCCCAGTCGTACTACCCCACATGGAGATGCTGATTCTATGGGTGGAACCTCCTGTGAGGTTTCGTGACCTTTGTGGCTACAATCTGCGGCGGACAATTCCAGGTGTTGCGTACGTGTAATCTCCGGAGCCATTGTTTGTATGGTCTCTGGGGCTAGTATTTGCTCATGCTTCAGGTTTGTGGAGAGGTCCTGTTCCTCTGCTGAGCTGGGGAGATTGGCAATGGCTGGGGACGTTTCTTCAGAGAAAGGGCGTGGGATTGTCCCCTGATCTTCAGAGCTTATGCTGGCTGGCTCCGCGGTATCGTGTAATTCCTTGCTTGCAGAAGCATGATATTCCTCGCCAACAGTGCTCCCTTGAGGCACGATGGACTGACGAAGGGTGTCCTCGTCACGACCATCTGATTGTACGTCAGCATCACCAAGCAGTAAAGGTGGCTCTGTCGGGTTTTCCTCCTGATCCTTCTGTGCCGCAATGTCTTCCCCGTCTGTAATTGATGAGGCTTGCGTTGAGGGTCCCTCAGATGTTTCTGGTATTGAGATTGGAGAAGCCTCGGAGTTGTGGTACTTTTCATTGCTCAGGTCCTTGACTGCCACGTGCACAAGATTGGAATCCACAGCTGAATTCGACTTGTATAGTATCGCGCTAAGAATTGATTCATCTACCTCAGGGATCTTATGCTGCGGCTTCGCATGTGCCTCTTCAGCTGGAGGATCACCTATAGACTGTTGTGCTGCCAATTGCTTCTGCCGTAGCTGAAGGGCTTTCATCAACCGCCTCTTCTCTGGGGTAGACTTCAGGGCCTTTGGTTCTGCCGGCGTTTTTGCGGGTGTTAGGAGGCCATTGTTGACTATCGAGGAGCTTTGATTGCGTGTTTGTCTTGGCGTCACAGGAGCCTTCCGGAGGGTTTCTTGCGGTGTTAGAATTCCTGGAAGAGAGCGCTGCGTTTGTTGAGACGGCCTCGCTTGTCCTAGTCCTTGTCCTGTCTGTGGCGGCGGGGCGGGTTTTCTAGTCGGTATGCGTAGACCAGCAGGTAGTGTTGACACAGGCCGGAAATCATTGGATCGGTCCATGTTATCTGGGCGTCCAACGGATTCTATCGAAGGCCGTGGTCCATACTTCACCTTATGTTTGTAGCCGTACGCGTCGTACAGGTCCCTTGGACTCGATCGGGCGGATTCAGATGATTTTCGACCTTCAACACTAAGCTTGGTCTTATGGTCACTGTACTCAAGCACAGAGCTCGGAGTACTTTCCTGATGTTCTAATTCTCCCGGTGTTGGTGGAAGTGCTTTGTCTATGTTGCTGGTGGTACGCGGTCGTCGTAGATTTCTTCGCGTGTGGTCCTCGTTGGTAATTCCATTCACTTCGCCAGAGCGCGTTTGAGAATCTCCAGATGCTCGATGAGGTAGATTGCCCCGTTCGAAATCCACGGCACCCCTCCTTCGCTTCGTGTCCTCCACCCGGCATTCAGACGCATCTTCTGTTATTCCAGCCAGATTTCGTTGAGGAAGAGAATCGGATGAAGATTTGATTGATGGTGTGGCCGTATGGAGGTAGCATGCCGAAGATATGGCGGATTCATGTAAATCTAATGGCGTGGAGAAAGCGAAGATTGTATCATACGGTGTAAGTCTTTCAGTGACCGATTGAAATTGGACGGAGACTCGAGCTGGTCACATCCATTTTAGCAACCCAATTTCAACCTCGGAATTTGGCTTTCACGAAACCTCACCCTGTAGCAGTCGAGATGTCCCTTCTGGTACATATTTGAGTACCACCTTCCTCCTACGATACTGAATGAAGCCAAGCAGTGGCGACTGCTTTTCATAGGCATTGACAACTTCCTGAACCTCTCCGAGACCTCCATTCCCTCGACCAAGTATGCCCACCTCATCTCGACTTATGTATCTCAGTAGAAACCTGCATACAGCGCCATTAGCTCATTAACTGAATTATGGCAGGCTGTCCTCGACGAACCATCCGCCACCTTCCCCCAGGGCAGATTGATACGCCTCGATCACCTCCGTGCCATCCAGGCCATTGAGAGACATTTCGCCTCTTCATGGACTCTACTGGACGCCTCGTTGTCCTGGCTATTGCAGCAGGATTTTCGAAGGTGATCCGTACTAAATCTATCTCAAACCCTCGGCGATCATCAATCAGGGGGCCGGAGCTTTAGCGTCTATTCTAGACCTTGAGCAAAGGCGTCTTGATCACATATAAACCGTCTGGAGTTTTGATGCAGTCGATGAGGACTACGGAGAATTCAGGATCAAGTGCAGTGTGCGCATGAAAGCAGCGTCTGTCTGCTCCAATTCTCTTTGGTGAGGCACAACATCTCTAGAGATAGTGAAAGCCTGTTCCTGCATTCGCTAGAAATACCCGCTTTACCCCCCTTAATCCCGCACCAACCACGCTATCAAGCCAAGTCACGTTATAGCGAAATTCCTATCTACCTGATAAAGGCTCCTTCGAGACGATCAGTGAGTGTTAGGCGGCCTTCTCGAGACTGTGCAATGGCTGATTACGCACTACCACCCGTCTCAACACTGCCTACCCTCTCTGCGACCGAGCTTGCTGCGTTTCTTGATCACCTTTTCGAGCCATGCATACCGCTTCATACACTCTCCATCGGACTTCTAAGCGATCAGACATTCTCCTCATATGATGATTGTATCACCAGCATTGGCATTCAGCTCACCGCTCTTGCGGAGTCGGCGTCTACAAGCGATACGCAATGGCTGGAAACCATACTTGGAGCTCATCCAAGATTAGGGGAAAAGAACATATCAAGTAGGCAGAGCCAGGGAGAACAGGCTCAGCTGGCATCAGCAGACGAGGGCGGTCAAGATCAGCTGGTAGAGCTCAATGCGTTGTATGAGCGTACATTCCCAGGGCTAAGATATGTGTAAGTGGATCGAACGAACTTGGGCCCTGATCTTATGCCATGACAGTGTCTTTGTCGATGGTAGAGACCGGCCCACTATATTGAAGGATATGCGGGCACGCATTGATCGAAACAACGCTGGTATAGAGCGCGCAGAGGCCATCAAAGCGATGGGCCAGATAGCAGCGGATCGAGCCCGGAAGCTTGAAGCCTAATACATGTGGGTAGGATTGGGTGTAATCACCCAATAACTGTTCCTTACTGCCATTGAACCTACGACCCGTCGTTTATACACCCACCCTCATCATCCTCGGATGAAGCGGAGAAAATATTCCAGGCGGCGCTATTGAAACTTCGTCCGTCTTCTCGTTTTCCATAACAAGCTTGATCTCCTTCCCACATTGATCAACCTCCGAACAATCAAGTTCGATATTGGCGAAAGACCAGGAGGTGTCGAAGAATTCGGGGTCTGTATCCGAGGACTCTAGTCGACGAAAGTCGCTATATATGGCTTGGCTCTCTACATCAGAGCTACCTTCATCAGCTTCTTCGTCCTCTTCGTCCACATCATCGTCGACAACATCTTCTTCGTAATCAAAAGCATCATAATCGGACGGCATTTGGAAGGTCGCAGGGGGCGCGATAGCCTGTTGGGTCGTCCGGCTTGCCCCTTGAGCAGGACAGAGTCTAATACTGTCAGTATCCGTGGTACTCCAGTTCAAGGTGTGTCCATACGTGGAAGGAGTACGTCCAGTCGAGCAATTGCTTATCTTCATGGCACCCGATGGATCTCTCTTGCTCTTCATCGACCTCCAATTCAGGATTGCAGCCTTTCGGAGCAGCTTGCCACCTGCAAATCTCTGCCTAGCCCAAGCCCCTACCCGCCAGGCTTTTGTACCTATGATGTGGGTAGCGGGGGTAGCGTAGGGCCTGCTGAGTCTAGATGTTACGAGGTTGAGCCGGAGTCTTCGTTTTTTTCGTTGACTTTGGTCGTCCTCATCTACGACATCGTCTTGGGGCCTTGATCTTTTGAGAAATTTCCGAAAAGTTGGTTTCACCGAAGGAGATGCAGATGGAAGATGGTCCACTGCCTGGGTTTGAAAGCAGTCCTCGGCCAATGCTTGCGGTTGTCGCTGAGAGACGGTCGACTTGCTGGTGTGAGTGCGACTTATGCCTACACGTGGGCAATCGTTGAGCATATCAACATAGTATGAGGTTCCCATACATGAGATTTAAAGGGTGCGACTGGAAATGCATCTGGGACGAAGGGCAGGTGGTGGAGGACCGTTGTTAATGCTTTCCTTAGTCGGCCTAGAAACGAATTTGAAATACCCCAGTTGGCTCTAATTTAGGCAGATCCGAGGAGCATGATGTTTTTGCAAGAACCTTGACAGACGGCGCATCCGACGAATAGGGTGTCTACCGAAGAGCCTTAAGAGCTAGGCTGCTCCTAAGGTATAGGAGACCTCGTGGATGAACCGTAGATATTCTCCTACAAGCTGCGCTACTGCTAGGTCATTATCCACGTCCGTTGGGCAAGGGCTAGACGTTCCAGTAACGGGTGATTACGAGTCTGATGCGTTCGCTTCTTACGCTTATTAGTCGTGCATGCCTTGAGCGGGGTTCTCCGCAGTCAGCATCAGTCTTGGACCGCGATCCCGTCAACATGTGGGTATTTTTAGCGAGGTATATTCTGTATGGGAGTGTAGAGAAGCACCAGCAAACCCAATAGTAACACTTGAGGACTCTTTGCTTGGTCTCGGATGTTCGAATACAAAGCTTGTTTGGCCAATGCCACGGTAGACTCCAACACATTGATTCGTATAATCGGTTCCATCAGGCGGCGGATCTGCAATTGGGCCTTCTCCAATTTGCGGAGAAGCGGAGATTTCCTGCAGCGCACGGGGCTCTGTGTCGATCATTTCCCATGTGCTCTCTCGTGCATAATGTGGAGGCTATCTCTCCTGGGGATGCCTGTTCCGGCTGTCTGACCATTCACCTGGGTTTCCGACATGTCAGCGCGTTGTGGAGTGCAGCAACAAGCAGCTTGGGTACGCTTGCGGTCGATCCTGGGTCTGCTGTTGCTTCGGTGTTCCGTACCGAGGCCTATCGTACAGTCGAGTCTGTGACGGGGTATAGGTTATTTCGGTAGCCATAGAAAAATGCTACTGTACATAGTAGAAACGAGTGAAGATATAGACCTATCGATCTGTCCTAACCCGAGCATCCACCGTACAGTAATTCCGGTTGGTCTGCCGACTTCGAATGATCTCTTATTAATTTGAGAATAATCGTGCACCACGATACAGATATGAGAGGCACGCGGGGAGCAAAATATATCGGACATTTCTGGCTGAGATCCCTACCAAAGTGTCCAGAATCATTGTGCTATGCGCGTGAGAGGGTAACATAATATTTGTGCACATTTCATAATGCTGCATAGAATAAAGCGGTTAGGGCTACACCAAGCTTCCCGAAGATGCAAGTAATCAAGATCATGCAGAGCAAATTGTGATCAAATGCAAGAAATCTCGAAACACTCTGAAGCTGTATAGAGCTGCAGTGAACCGTCAGCAATGAGTATGCCTGCCGAATTGCATTCGCGATCAGATCATTGCTGGGATGAATCACTTGAAGCCGGTCACGCAAGATGGTGGACACATTACCACATGTTAGAGTAAGAACAGGTATGCAGTCACAGGAAGGAATCTCGGAAGAGGATGCATTGGCACGCCCTAGCATGAGCGAGTCTTCTCATCGCAAGCTCGACCCTATTGAATACTCCGAAGGTAGGATCTTAGCTCGGTCTAAGCCATGGCGAAGCCAAACGTTTCAGCGCAAACGGTGCTCACACTGGAACGGCAGCGCGATCGAAAAGCAAAGTCTATCCAAGCAGATTTATCCCTTCACTCTCAGGGGCTCAGGCAAATACCTCATCCAAATCTGGCAATACCGAAGAAAAGCGGGAGTCGAAGGGTATTGATCCTCTATCGCACGTGTGTTTTACACCGCATAACGCTCAATCGCATTCAGGCTGACATTTTAATCGGCAACAGCATATACTGAAGCGAACGAATACTCCCATACTACTTCCCAAGATGCGTACTAGCGCCCCCTCTGAGGAAGATTCAGGAAAGCCCGAAGTAATCCCAGTGGTCGCGTCAGGTCGGACTTCTTCCGACGCCGTTTTTGGAAGAAGCGAAAGCGTTGTTCCAGGTTCAAAGGATAAGAGGTAAAGTTTCCCAATCCGATCTCGTCAGCATTCCTGCGGCGATTATTGCGGCTAACATACCAACTCAAAATTCCAAGAACGTCTCATGCTGACCAGATTCGATCTGCTGGATTAGGAACCGAGCGAGCTTTTTTAGCCGCTTTGCACCGAAAAAGAAAGATACGCTGCCAGATATCAACGACAATGACTCCGAAGCGGGCGATCGAAGGACTGAGGGTATGGATGCAGAGATATTCTCGCAGCCAATCGGATACATACCCCAATTCCCTTCGCCGCCAAAATACATCAAGGTACGATCCCATGGCAAGAAAGACAAGGATTTCAATAGGGTGTTCCTAGCACAGGAGCTGAGGGGAAGGACCGGCGTTGAAATCGCACAGTCCGGCGGAAGGCTGGTCAAGAACGGAGCCTATAAGCATGGAGACAAGGAAGGTAATGCCATATGGGCGATGGAATTTTCAAAAGATGGCAAACACTTGGCAGCTGGAGGAAAGGATTATGTTGTCAGGGTCTGGCAGGTTATATCAGCGAAGGAAGACCGACTTGCGCACGAGACAGAGGAAAGTAGACCAGGAAAAGAAAGCGAGAGCATTCGCTTGAGCGCACCAGTCTTTAAAACAAAAACGGTACGGGAATACGGAGGTCACGAAGCAAGTATCCTGGATTTGAGTTGGAGCAAAGTGAGTTGTGAAAACGCCAAGGTTGACGAGACTGACACATGTCAGAACAACTTTTTGATTTCATCATCAATGGATAAGACTGTACGACTATGGCACTTGAGCCGTCAAGAATGCCTCTGCGTATTCAAGCATAGCGATTTTGTAACTTCCATTCAATTTCATCCCCGCGATGACCGCTTCTTCCTGGCTGGTTCGCTAGATTCCAAGCTCCGGTTGTGGAGTATACCGGACAAAAGCGTTGCCTACTCCAACCAATTACAAGACCTGATCACAGCCGTAACGTTTACTCCAGACGGGAAGACAGCTATTGCAGGATGTCTGAGTGGTTTATGTCTATTCTACGACACTGATGGCCTCAAGTATCAGACACAGTTACATGTACGCTCTGCACATGGAAAAAACGCGAAAGGGAGTAAAATAACTGGTATACAAGCGATCAACTATCCACCAGACCAGCCCAATGCCGAAGTCAAGCTGCTCATCACAAGCAACGATTCCCGAGTGCGTGTCTATAATCTTAGGGACAAGGGCCTGGAGCTGAAGCTCAAAGGCAATGAAAATTCATGCAGCCAGATACATGCATCATTTAGCGACAACGCTCAATACATCATATGTGGTAGCGAGGATCGCAAAGCATACATCTGGTCTACGGGACAGCCTGAGACAGAAAGGGAGAAGAGACCCATGGAAATGTTCGAGGCACACTCGGCTATTGTCACGACTGCGATTATGGCTCCAACGAAAACAAGACAGCTTCTCAGCACGTCGGGTGACCCGCTCTACGATTTGTGCAATCCTCCGCCTGTGACACTGATCAGCCGATCTCAGTCTCAAGCGTCCTTCCTACCTCCCATTGACGATGGTCGGCAGCCCGACGCGAGCTTTCCAGCTACTCCTGCAACACCTAACTTGACTAACGCTACAAAGCCAGAAGAATCACCGGCCTACCTATCCCGATGTACCCACCCTGACGGTAACATCATTGTCACCGCCGATTTCCAAGGCCACATCAAGGTCTTCCGTCAGGATTGTGCCTACCAGAACCGCCTCCGAAGCAACGATAGCAACGCTGTTTTCTCTAAGAAGATGCTTGGCCAAACGAATTCGGTGAACACCAAGCGTAGCAGTCGGTCCTTCCGAGACCCCCTACAGACAGGCCACCCGTCATCCGAACGCATACTCTCATGGCGGCAATCGATCGGTAGTAACAACGGCAGCCTCGACAATTTCCGTTTGAAGCACCAAAGGAGCAGTTCGCCTCACAAATCCATTCAGAACGCTGGCCGCCATCCGAGTCGGTCAACGACCAAATCGACATCCCAACAACACAGCCCGCAACCCTCATTCGACGATTCGAAGAACCTGCTGGCACCATCGCCAGACCTGTCGCGGCAAGATCATACCACGAATGCTTCTACCAACAAAGCCGCGGACATTGCTGTAAATCCGCTCATGCTGCAAGGCGAACAAAGCTACATGTTTTGGAACCAGTCAGTGTACCAAGCTCAAGCGTCAGCTCAATCACATCTCGATCCCCACAAGAGGAATGGCTATTCCCAAGCTACGAGCACGGCAGGCAGCAGTAACGCCAGCGTAGATGGACACCCTGCCCATCTCGGTGTACCTCTCAACCGAGCGACAACGACTGTCAGTCGACTCAGCAGCGAGGGCCAAAGCGATGCCAGTGCGAGCCCGCAGGAGGACGGGGCGAAGGAGGTGATTTGTAGGAAGTGTGGTGGTAGGAGTTTCAAGGCCAGGACCGTAGGGGGCAAGCCGATACTGAAGTGTGAGAGCTGTGGGGAGGCTGTATAACTGCATCATTCTGGCGAGAAGGCGCCTGCATGTGACATGGGCGTAGCATCGTATTGGATCGAATGCCGAGATGTGCAGTCCAATTATGTATGTTGTAGCTCGTGTCATCAACGTTAGATTCAGTGACCTGTTCCTAGAATACTGATACAATACCATCGGCCATGTCTGGTTCAGAGCATGGAACAGATCAGCCGATATATGTACATAAGCTGACATCAGCCAGATTGAGCAATTGTTAGCCTAGAGCTTACAATCTAGGGAGTCCAGGCCGCTAGGTTCTCGCACACCGACTGGGAACTAGCGCCAACATCTTCTCATTCGCTGCTTCGCATCTTGAATTTTCTTCAGCTTTGGTATCTCGTATAAAATGATAGAACCCGGTCTCGTCCGATATATGAGTCTGAGAGATTACCCACCATGACTCCTCTTCACCAGTGACTGGTGCCTACCTCGCAGCAAATCGCAAATATATGACATGTGGGTGGCTTCGCTAGGCAGCAATTTTCGACATATTCTAGACATCTGCGTTGTAAGAAGAGGTTTTCATGAACATTATAGTCTCTCTCTCTCTCTTGTTCTACGCAGAGTGACCGATCACATACCAAAATCCTACTGTACTCGGCCTCGTGTTTGCTCCTCCAAAACCCCACCATGTTTCTATCTGCCTATCCTCTATCACTCCTCCAGACCCTGACTAGTGCTACCTGCCTCTACGGACTCTACTACACATATTGGCAACTCACAGTAGGCGCCAGCCGCCGTCATCTGGCTGCTAGCAGAGGCTGTCAACCAGTCCGGACATGGCACGCCTGGGACCCTCTGTTTGGTCTCGGTTTTTTGCGGGAAAGCTATCGAAACCTGAAATCTCATACGATGCTTGAGTCGATGCAGCGACGATTTGAGCGAGTGGGGACCAATACGGCTAGTATCAATTTGTTGGGTTCTACGTAAGTTGGAGTTTATTTTGCGATGCTTTTGGAAAAAGATACGGATGAAGGGTCACTTGTTGGGGGCTTAGTGCTGTCGACTGAAGAGTGCTTACTAGAGATGGCCAGATATATAACAACCATTGAGCCTGAAATTATCAAATCTGTCCTAGCGACAGACTTCAAGTCGTTCGGCCTAAGCGAAAGTCGAAGAAACCTTCTAAAACCTTTTCTTGGTGAAGGTATCTTCACCACTAATGGCGCGGCGTGGCACCATTCGCGGGAGATGCTGAGGCCTAACTTCGTGAGGAGCCAGGTGGGTGATATCGAGATGTTCGAAAGGCATGTTCAAAATGTGTTCCACTCTATTCCAAGGGATGGTTCAATGGTGACACTGCAGGATATTTTCTTGAGTATGACTCTGGATATAGCGACTGAATTCTTGTTTGGTGTGAGCACGGGATGCTTGGAGCCAGGCGGCGGGAACAAGGAGGCAGAGAGCTTCGTCAAAGCGTTCAATTATGCCCAGAATTATCTCGAAGCGCAGGAAGAGAGATGGGGTTTTCTAAGTCTGTTTTTGCCGAATGCGAGGCTAAAAAGAGAGCATAAGGTCGTCCACTGTAAGTCTCGGCAACCCTTGTTAAGCCTCCTGCCACCGCTAGTTCCGCCGTTCTGATTGCACCTCATAGCTTTTGTGGACTCTATTGTCGAAAAAGCCATGAGAAGTCAAGCAGATTACGAATCCGAAAAGGAAAAAGGACTAAGCAATCGCTACGTCTTCCTGCACGAGCTCTGCTCCCAAACAACGGACAAAATCAAGATCCGCGCTGAACTCCTCAATATTCTCCTTGCAGGCCGCGACAGCACAGCCGCTCTTTTGTCAAACGTATGGTTCGAACTGTCCAAACGTCCTGCCATCTGGAGTCGACTTCGTAGTGAAGTCGACGCTCTCGACAACGAATTACCGACATTCGAGATGCTCAAGGAGATGAAATACCTTCGTGCCGTTTTCAATGAGTCGCTTCGTCTGTATCCGATTGTGCCGGAGAACGATCGGCAAGCCGTGCAGGATACGGTATTACCAATTGGTGGCGGCGAAGATGCCCAATCCCCATTTCTTATCAAGAAGGGGGAATTGGTGTATTGGAGCTTGTGGACTATGCATCGACGAAAAGATATCTATGGTGAAGACGCTGAGGAGTTCAAGCCAGAGAGGTGGTTGGACGAGGATGGGAAAAGGGGATTGAGGGTAGGTTGGGAGTATCTGCCGTTCAACGGAGGGCCAAGGATCTGTATTGGTCGTGAGTATTGTCTGTCCCAAGCTCTCAAGTTGAGAGTTGAATGGGACTTGGGTAGCTGACTGCCAGCAGAGCAATTTGCGCTAACGGAAGCGTCGTATGTCACTGTGAGGTTGATGCAAGAGTTTGGGGAGATTGAAAGTCGAGATCCGGAGCCATGGAGGGAGAAGCTCAGCTTGACGTGTACGGGGTTGGGTGGGTGTAAGGTCGTACTGACGCCGAGGGCTTAAACATTTGGGCCACGAGCTAGTGCGGTTTCTTGAAAATCGATTGCTTGGTTTGTATATCTAGTATACATCTCTGCTCATTCCGAGATTATTCTGGGGCGTCAGATAGGTAGATGCTGTGAATTATGGAGGTATTTTTACTGTATAATATGGAGATTCGGCAAATAAGCCGCGGTGACCTTTAGACCGATTGACATTCTGTATTAAGGAGCAGCATGATAACGATCGTCTCGTACTATACCCAAGACCTATCCTTCGCAAGTGATGCAATTTCAAACATGATTGCCAACACCTATGGGTACAACAGTAGACTCTCGGTGAGTTCGGATAGGGGGTCGCTTTCGCTCCGGGTGATCCTTGGCATTTCTTGGCATCAGGTTGCGGTTTTCTTCTCTCACACGGTAAGCTTTTTCCCGAAACGCCGTATTAGCAGGTTGACGTCAAAATGGCTGATGATCAGGCACAAGAAATGCCAAACGTCAATAAAGATGATATCCCGGAGGTGATGGAAATCGAGAGCCTCTGCATGAACTGCCACGAAGATGTGAGCATGGATGCGAACACCATCGTAGATGTCACCTGATGATCCCTCAGGGCATGACAAGACTTCTTTACTTCCACATTCCCCATTTCCGTGAAGTGCTTCTAAGTTCATTCTCCTGCGACCACTGCGGCCATGAAGACAAATCCGTTCGTCCCGCCGGCAAGATCCAAGAGAAAGGCTCAAAGTACACCCTCAAAGTCGACAACGAAAAAGACCTCCAGCGACAAATCGTCCGCAATGACACAGCCGTCTTACGTATCGAAAATCTCGACCTGGAAATGCCGACCGGTGGCAGCGAACTCACCAATATCGAAGGCACCCTCCTCAAAATCTCCACCGAACTCGAAACCGGCCAAGCATCCCGCAAGGACCATGACCCAACTCTCTACGAAGCCCTCCAGCCCATCGTCGAGAAATTACAGCGTATGATGCAGGACCGCAGCGTCCCCTTCACAATCTCAATCGACGACCCCTCAGGAAACTCCTTCATCGAGCCCCTCCCCACCGACACCGGTCCCAAATACATCCGACAGGACTATCTCCGCTCCCCATCCCAAAACGAAGCCCTCGGCCTCTTCATCCCAGAGGATCCAGCCCCTCTCGACACCACCACCACCACCTCAGATCCCCTCGACAGCTCCATCGTCCTCGACACAGTCTACACTCTCCACGAAACCTGCCCCGCCTGCACCGCCCCCTGCCAAGTCCACGTCCACAAAATCGACATCCCGCACTTCAGAGAAGTAATGATCTTCGCCACCAACTGCTCCAGCTGCGGCTACCGCACCAGCGACGTCAAGACCGGCGGCGCCGTGCCCGAGCGCGGGCGCAAAATCACGCTGCAAGTGCTGAACGTGCAGGATCTGTCGCGGGACCTGTTGAAGTCGGAGACGTGCGTGCTGTCGTGTCCGGAGCTGGGATTGCAGGTTGAGCCGGGCACGTTGGGGGGACGTTTCACGACCGTGGAGGGGATCCTGGTGCAGTTTCGGGATCAGCTGTGGGGTACGGTGTATGACGCTGAGGGCAAGGGCGAGGGTGTCAGTGGAGGTGATGCTATGGATGAGGGTACGAAGAAGGATTGGGATGTGTTCTTCCAGAAGCTAGATTCGGCATTGAAGCTGGAGACGACGTTTAGTATTGTCTTGGAGGATCCGATGGCGAATAGCTACGTTCAGAGCTTGAGTGATGAGGACATCGATCCGCAGATTCGGACGGAGGATTATGAGCGGACGGAGGATGAGAAGGAGGATTTGGGATTGAATGATATGGTACTTGAAGGGTATGAGCAGGTGTAGGTAGATGCCGGGGCGTGTTCACGATTAGAAATGAAATTTGTTGCACAGAGTGTTTGGTAATTATAACCATTTCAACTACAACCTCAACTTGCAATCGTCCAACCTCATCCCCTATAATATACCCAAAGTAACCAAATCTCACGCCTGAAAACCCTACTCTGTCACAATCCCAGTTCCTATCAAAGCAACCTTCTCATAATTTCAAACCCGACAAAAGTATCCAATGACTTCCTAAGCCAATTAATCAAAGCAACATCTTCACAATTTCGAACCCGACAAAAGTATCCAAATCCTACCTAAGCCAGTTCATCAAAGCAACATCCTCACAATTTCGAAGCTGACAACAGTATCTAAATGCAAGAGTACTTCCTGAGCTAGTTTAAAAAGTACCATATTACAAAATCCCGAATAATCATAGATCAAGTACCTGGCTCCACCCCAAGCCCCTATGATCACTATTTCCCGGACTTCAATCTCAACATCTCTCCCCGCTGAGATGATCCAGCGCCAGGAATGACCAATTCTTTGTTGTTGGGTAAGCCTGCTAGCCGTGTGGAATTGCTTGAAGTTGAGTAGATGCGTGACGTTAGATGATGGGTAGCGTCTTGGCATATTGATCTCAAGCCTTTCTTCACTTCCTTTCCACAACTTTTCCTAGTTCTTTCGCAAAATCAGCAACATCCCACAACTACAACAGGTACACCTTTTTGTCTTCAATATCGACTTGATGATAGCAACTTGTACATTCACACTGTGACAGCATATCTTGTAGGCAAATAATCAACGTCCTTGATTCGAAATCTCAAGTGAGGTGAGCAATAATCTTCCTCAATTCGCCGCTCAACACTCTCACACAATTCCACCTTGCCCTTGACTTACACTGGCTGACCATTGACGATAGATCCAGAGATCGACTCGTTCCTAGTCAGTCGCACCTTGCTTGGCTGAATTAGCCAGGCTTCGAGATCTCATCCACTCACTCTCATAGATGTGTACTCAGCTTAACGACTGGTTTTGAAATCATCGAGTCCAGACACCTCGCTCAATCAAAGCCGGACTCACTGTCAGATCCAAGGTATGTTATCCTTCCTCCAGATGGATATGGGCACATCTAACCCCAACCAGATCCTCAACATGACGAATTTCTTTGCGCTGCCTCTGGAACTGCGCCGTCAGATTTACGGCTACGTCATCTGGAATTCAGATATCAAGTACCCGTTCAACCCACAGCGGTATGGTAGCATCCTGTAGAGTCAATAACATAAGCGCGATGCACTAACGATCATCTTAGCGATCGAGAAGAGGACAACAAGCAACCTCATGAAATCGTGTGCACTCACCCCAGAATTTGCGACGAATTTCTCAATGTCTTATACGGAAGAACACAGATAGAGCTCCAAACC